>Ga0316222_1000612_pt1 | contig 53107 bp, 43 predicted proteins | sample TBH18011metaG_FD_206008 | JGI IMG/M metagenome (GOLD analysis project Ga0316222, IMG submission 206008) | Freshwater microbial communities from Trout Bog Lake, Wisconsin, USA - TBH18011 | ecosystem: Environmental > Aquatic > Freshwater > Lake > Hypolimnion/Profundal zone | place: USA: Wisconsin... | reverse complement strand
GCTTCGAGCGCAACTTTTGTCTTGTACTGACTGGTGAAGTTTTTGCGCTTTTTTTCGCTCATTGCCTGCTCCTTTTTATCGCAGGCACCATCTTAAACTATTGTCCTGAGAACGGGGTCCACTATACTTCGCAGCGGGGAACACAGCAAGAAGTCCCTTCGCCGGCACTCCTCCCCTAGCGCCCGGCGAACGCCTCCGCCAGCTCCCGGCGCAGCTCCGGTTCGGCCCGCAGGTGCCGGGGCGAGAAGTGGAAGGGGATCACCCGGGCCACGCCCGCTTCGCGGGCGAGCTCACCGGCCTGCCGCGCGGTCAGGTGCGCCCGGTCGCGCGCCCTAACCTGATCCACGTGCAGAAAGGTGGCCTCGATGAAAAGGTAGTCGGCCCCCCGGGCCAGTTCCACGATCCTGGAGCGGTTCTCCGGGGTATAGGCCGCGTCGGTCACGTAGACGATTTTTTCCCCGGCAACGACCCGCAGCACCCGCTCTTTCAGTTCTCCCAGTCGGAAAATCGCCCCCCCGTCCCCGCGCCCCCCGAAAGCCCTGACCGGGGAGTCGTCAGGGTCCCCGCGCAGCACCGCCGCCTTAAGCTCCGTCAGCCAGGGCCCCACCGGGACGCCGAGCTCGGCCAGGCGGTTCTTCATGAAGTTCACGTGGCGCTTCTCCTCGAAGGCGTAAGCAAGGCACGGGATGCTGTGTTCCAGGAAGCTCGCGCGAATCCGGAAATTCTCCTGGTCCAGAAGCACCCCGTCCTTCAGTTCGATAGCCTGCTCCAATTCCCTGGCGAAGGCGCGCTTGGAGCAAAACTGCGCCCGCAGCCCGCTGCCGTCGGGATGCAGTTCGCTCACGGTCAGAGTGAACTCGGTGGGGTAACTCCCGATCAGGTTCCAGCTGTAGGAGGCCAGCCGATGCTCCACCTGTGCCAGGACGCCGGGGGGGCCGTAGAGCCCCACCCGCTTGTCGCGGCCCAGCATGACGCGCAGCAGCGCGTCGAAGCCTATGAAGTGGTCGATGTGGGTGTGGGAGATGCAGATCTCGCTGATTCTCAGCAGCTTGCGGGCGGCGAGCGGAGCGAGGTCGCCCAGGTCGAAGATGATGGCCCGGCGGGCGAAGAGGAAATCCAGGTAGAGCCCCGGATCGCCGAAGGGGCGATTCACCAGCGTCGGAAGAAAATGAGGGGTCATGCCTTCCCCTTTCATGAGCGGTTAGCCCGGGCCTCGGACCGGCCCCGGCAGCACCCGGTCGCTGTTTGACCCCAGTATACAACAGTTTGGTGATTGCCATTGCCTTTGGCGCCGGAATGGGGTAAAAAAAGCGGTCGGACTCTTCATGAGGAGCCCGCTGCCCCAGCTGCCGGTCCCGGGCCGGCCTACCACGAGTCCACGGAGCCAGAATGCAGAACTACTTCGAGTTTGCCCGCCACAAGACGAACTACCGGCAGGAGACGGTCGCCGGCATCACCACCTTCCTGACCATGGCCTACATCATCATCGTGAACCCGGCCATCCTGGAGGCGGCAGGCATCCCGCGCGGCCCCTCCACCACGGCGACCATCATAGCGGCGGCCTTTGGCAGCATCATCATGGGGGTCTACGCCAAGCGCCCCTTCGCCATTGCCCCCTACATGAGCGAGAACGCCTTCATCGCCTTCACCGTGGTCAAGGTACTGGGTTACTCCTGGCAGGTGGCGCTGGGCGCGGTTTTCGTCGCCGGGGTGCTGTTCACCCTCCTGACCGTCTTCAAGGTGCGCAGCTGGCTCGCCGAGGCGATACCCTTCTCGCTTAAATGCAGCTTCGCGGTCGGCATCGGGCTCTTCCTCACCTTCATCGGCCTGAACGAGACCGGACTGGTGGTCCCGGGGGTCCCCGGCGCGCCGGTGAGGCTTGGGGACATCACCTCGCCCACCGTGCTGCTCGCCGTCGCCGGCTTCCTCCTGGTGGTGGTCCTGATGGCCAAGCGGGTGAAGGGCGCCATCGTCATCGGCATCATCACGACGACGCTCCTCTCCATCGCGCTGGGGGTGACCCCGATGCCGGAGCATTTCGTGAGCCTGCCGCCGGACGTCTCGCCCATCCTCATGAAGCTCGACATCGCGGGCGCGCTCAGCCTCAAGTTCTTCCCGATCGTGCTGATCATCTTCATCATGGCGTTCGTCGATACGGTGGGGACCCTGATCGGCCTCTCAATGAGGGCGGACCTGCTGGACGAGAAGGGGAACCTCCCGGAGATAGAGAAGCCGATGCTGGCCGACGCCCTCGCCACCACCCTCGCTCCGCTGCTGGGGACCACCACGACGGGCGCCTACATAGAGTCGGCCGCCGGGATCGAGGAGGGGGGGCGCACCGGGTTCACCGCGCTGGTGGTCGCCCTGCTCTTCCTGCTCTCGCTCTTCTTCGCCCCGATCTTCACGGTCGTGCCGCCGCACGCCTACGGCATCGCCCTGATCGTCATCGGCTCTTTCATGATCCAGCCGATCACCAAGATCGACTTCGAGGACTTCACCGAGCTGATCCCGGCCTTCCTGACGATCGTGCTGATGATCTTCACCTACAACATCGGAGTCGGCATGACCGCGGGCCTTTTGACCTACCCGCTATTGAAGCTCTGCACCGGCAAGGTGCGCCAGGTGCCCGCCGGCATGTGGGTGCTCGCCGCGCTCTCGCTCACCTTCTACCTTTTCTACCCGCACAAATGAGAAAACGGGGCAGGGTCCGCCGACCCTGCCCCGCCCTATCACCCCTGCAGTTTCTTCATGAGCCAGGCCATGTTACGCCCCAGCGTCTCCATGGTCGTCATCCCCTCCTCGTCGTCCTCCACGTCGCCGACCTCCCGGCCGACGCCGACGTTCCAGTAGCTCGAACCGGGCACGATCATCTCGCCGATCAGGAAGAAGTGGTTTATGCTGTCGAAGGCGTGGATGGCGCCTGCGCGGCGCGCGGCGACCACGCCGGCGCCGACCTTGCGCCTGAACATGAAATCGTTGGCCCGGGCCACCATGCCGGCGCGGTCGATGAGCGCCTTGGTCTCGCTGGTGATGTCGGCGAAATAGGTAGGCGAGGCGATCAGGATGCCGTCCGAGGCGTCCATCTTGGCGATCGCCTCGTTCACGACGTCGTCGTCCATGGTGCAGCGCCGGTTCTGGTTCCTGAAGCAGCCGTAGCAGGCGATGCACCCCCGGACCGGGGCTCCGGCGAGCTCGACCAGTTCGGTGGCGATCCCCTCGCGGGCCAATTCCTCGAACACCCTGTGCAGCAAAAGAGCGGTGTTCCCCCCCTTGCGCGCGCTGCCGTTGAACGCAGTTACCTTCATGGCCACCTCCCGAGTTTTATCCGTCTTCCGCACCCCTGCGCTGCTACTTGGCGAGCGGGTTTCCCTTGCGGCCCGTTAGCTTCTGCAGGTTCACGCAAGGAAATTGCCCGCCGGAGGGCTCCCCACAGCTGCAGCAGCTACTTGTCCCATTGCTTTTCTTCCTCGACGAGCAGTTGCTTTACCGTCGCGATCAAAAGCCCCACCAGGAGCAAAAAGGCCATATCCTGCAGCGAGTTCCAGTACCTGAAGCTGGTGCCGGCATAGCTTAAGTAGTCCGCGATAAAGCGCGCCAATCCTGCAAAAAGCGAGATGACCAGCGCACCCCAGCGCCCCAGGAACCAGGCCTCCAGTGCGACCGGGACCGCATAAAAGATCAGCAGTGAGTAGTCGCCGGTCAGGTAGTCAAGGTAGCCGAGAAACGCCACCACCATGAATCCAACCAGCATCAAAAGCCAGGCGGGCAGCTTCTGCAGCGCTTTTTGCAAGATCACCTCTATTGTTAAGCAAGCTCCCGGGTGTGCTGCCTGTCATAGACGTCCGAGTCTACCGTTTCGTATATAGTTTTTAATCGAAGTGCGCAAGGCAAAAAAAAGGGGCCGTCGCAACGGTCCCTTTCAGATATAACTCTCTCCACCATGTCGTTGGTTCGGGGCCTCACAGCGAGTTCCCAGTCAGGTGGGCTCCTGTAGATCGCTTCAGGCAATTCCCGCGCAATGGGGCAGCACACCACGATCGTAACAGTTACCCGTTCAATGAATTATTCCGCAGGGGCGTAGTAACCTCACGGGCAGGGCAGAGAGAGTATCTCTTGCTCTATGATATCCCCACTGTGAGCATAAATCAAGCTGCTTTTTCTCTTAGGCGCTCCCCTCAAGCTAAAGCCGGATCAGGGGTGACAGGCGGGCGCGGCAGGTCTCTGTCGCAAGGAAGCGGCAGCAAAAGAATCATAACGGCGGACGGATAGGGACCGGAACTGGGAGCGCCCCAGCAGAGACAGTCAAAGAGCCCTCTCACGTATTGCAATTTTGCGCGTTTAACGTACAATGCGCCAACGATATCTTTTCAGCGGAGGAACAGATGCATCTCAAGGACGATCAGATCGCTCGCCTGGCGGAAAAGGTGCTCGGGGATCTGGAACAGGCAAAGCTGGTGACGGCCAAGCAGGGGAGAAGCGCGATCCTCGCGGCCATGAAGTCGGCTATCGCCGCGGATCTGAAGGTGGAAGAGGCCCTGGAGCGCGACGCCGAGGCCCTCCTGGAGCAGACCCTGCGCGGCATCGGGGGAGGCGCGGGCATCGACCGGCACAAGATGCTGAGGATGATCAAGGACAAGCTCGCCCAGGAGCGCAAGATCGTCCTCTAACGCCCGGGCAGCCAGCACCGGACCACCTGCACCAGTCACCCAGAGAGGGGTATCATGCACATTTCCGAAGACCGCATCTCGCACATCGCGCATAAAATCTACGACAAGCTCTGGCGGGACGATCTCGCCGACTTCCCGGACGAGAGGCGCGCCCTCGACTCCATCAAGGGGTCGATCGAGGGTTTCTTCTCCATCATGGGGCAGGTGGACCAGGCGGTCCGGGACAAGCTCGCCTCGTACAGCCAGGCGAAGGTCCCCGGCAGCCGGGAGTGGGAAATCCTGTATCAGAAGTTTTACGCTGAGGAACTGGCCAAGAAGAAGTGGTGAGGGCCCAAGCGGCATCCAGGGCCGCGGGGGCGCCAGCGCGGGGCAGCGAGCCTCGTGAAATCGGCCGCTTAGCCGGAGACCGCGTCAGATAAATTAATTTTTATTCGCCCCTTGATTTTTACCATCATGCTGTTTATATTTACGGAGCGATTAGCACTCAGATGTTTTGAGTGCTAATATTTTTTTCTATCATCTCGAGATCCAGGTATCTCAAAGAAAGGAGAGTGAAGGCATGAATCTTAGACCGCTGCAGGACCGTATCATCGTGAAGAGGGTTGAGGAAGAAACCATGACCGCCGGTGGGCTTTACATCCCGGAAACCGCCAAGGAAAAGCCGCAGCAGGGCGAAGTCGTGGCCGTTGGCAAAGGGAAGAGGGGCGAGGACGGCAAGGTGTTCCCGATCGATTTGCAGGTGGGCGACAAGGTGCTGTTCGGCAAGTACGCGGGAAGCGAAGTGAAGCTGGAAGGCAACGACTTCCTGATCATGCGCGAGGACGACATCCTCGGCGTCATCGAGAAATAACCAGCCGCCGCTTTTCGGGCGCCGGGCGCCCCTAGTTTTCCACCATCGCTCAAGGCACAATCATCCCAAGGAGGATATTTAACCATGGCTGCAAAGATCATTAAATTCGACCAGGACGCACGCAACTGCATCCTTAAAGGTGTCAATACCCTGGCAGACGCAGTAAAAGTAACCCTGGGCCCCAAAGGGCGCAACGTCGTCATCGAGAAGTCCTACGGCGCGCCGCTCATCACCAAGGACGGCGTCACCGTCGCCAAAGAGATCGAGCTGGAAGACAAGTTCGAGAACATGGGCGCGCAGCTCGTGAAAGAAGTCGCCTCCAAGACCTCCGACGTGGCCGGCGACGGCACCACGACCGCCACCGTGCTGGCCCAGGCGATCTACCGCCAGGGTTCCAAGCTGGTTGCCGCGGGCCACAACCCAATGGAAATCAAGCGCGGCCTGGACAAGGCTGTCGAGGCCCTGGTCGCCGAGCTGAAGAACATCTCCAAGCCGATCAAGGACCACAAGGAAATCGCGCAGGTCGGCACCATCTCCGCCAACAACGACAAGACCATCGGCGACATCATCGCCCAGGCCATGGAAAAGGTCGGCAAGGAAGGGGTCATCACCGTCGAGGAAGCCAAGGCGATGGAGACCACGCTGGAGACCGTCGAGGGCATGCAGTTCGACCGCGGCTACCTCTCCCCCTACTTCGTGACCGATCCCGAGCGGATGGAAGCGAACATGGAGAACGTCAGCATCCTGATCCACGACAAGAAGATCTCCAACATGAAGGACCTCCTCCCGGTACTGGAGCAGACCGCCAAGTCGGGCCGTCCGCTTTTGATCATCGCGGAAGACATCGAAGGCGAGGCGCTGGCGACCCTGGTGGTCAACAAGCTGCGCGGCGTCTTGAACGTCTGCGCCGTCAAGGCACCGGGCTTCGGCGACCGCCGCAAGGCCATGCTGGAAGACATCGCGATCCTCACCGGCGGCAAGGTGATCTCCGAAGAGGTCGGCTTCAAGCTTGAGAACACCACGATGGACATGCTGGGCTCCGCCAAGAAGATCACCATCGACAAGGACAACACGACCATCATCGACGGCAACGGCATCGAAGGCGAAATCCAGGGCCGCGTCAAGATGATCCGCGCCCAGATCGAAGAGACCTCCAGCGACTACGATCGCGAGAAGCTCCAGGAAAGGCTTGCCAAGCTGGTCGGCGGCGTCGCCGTCATCAAGGTGGGTGCTGCAACCGAGATCGAGATGAAAGAGAAGAAGGCACGCGTCGAGGATGCTTTGCACGCAACCCGCGCCGCAGTCGACGAGGGCATCGTCCCCGGAGGCGGCGTGGCTTACCTGCGCGCCATGGTCGTGCTGGAAGCCCTGCAGCTCCCCGCCGAGCAGCAGTTCGGCGTTAACGTCATCAAGCGCGCGCTCGAGGAGCCGATCCGTCAGATCGCTCAGAACGCGGGCGTCGACGGCTCCATCGTGGTCGACAAGGTGAAAAACGGCCAGGGCGCCTTCGGCTACAACGCAGCCGACGACACCTACGTCGACATGATCGAGGCCGGCATCATCGACCCGACCAAGGTTTCCCGTTACGCGCTGCAGAACGCGGCTTCCGTAGCAGGTCTCATGATGACCACCGAGGCGATGATCGCCGACAAGCCGAAGGAAGACGGCGGCATGCCTGCGATGCCGGGTGGCATGGGCGGCATGGGTGGCATGGGCGGCATGGGCGGCATGATGTAATCAGGCAGCCCGGCAGCATGAAGTAACGAAGCAGGGGGATCGGCAGACAGCCGATCCCCCTGCTTTCATTGGAGGCCCATCCAGGGAAGGCAGGCGCTGCGGCTCCCCGGATGTTTTCTGCGGGGGAGTTGGTATAATTACCATCGTCACATAAACGCTACTCACGGGGGGACCGCTGACATGCAGCACGTGGCCCGCAATATACAGATCGTCGGAGAAAACAGCCTGCTGAACGCGCTGCTGGCTGGTTTCCTGAAAGACGCGGTCGACGCCGAATGCGTGTACTGCGCGTCGCTGGCGGATGCGGCGCGGGGGAAAAGGGTGGAGGCGGAGCAGCATCTGGTCCTGATCGACTGCTTCGCCTTGCGCCGGGACGCCGTCCTCTCGCTGGTCGAGTCGGCGCCGCTTCGCAAGGTTACCGAGTGGCGCCCCACCTTGTTCAACCTGCACCCGGAAATGGGCATAGAACACACGGCCATCGAGTCCGGCATCCGCGGTTTCTTTTACCTGGACGATCCGCTTACCTCCCTCGCCAAGGGGATCTGCGCCCTGTTTGACAACGAATACTGGATTTCCCGCAAACTTTTGGTCAACTTCTTTACCGAACCTAACCACGCCGTGAATTTCGTCTCGCTCCATCCCGAACTCACCCTGCGGGAATCCGAACTGATCGGTTTGCTGACCCAGGGCATGTCCAACCAGGCCATTGCCGATCTCTTATTCATCAGCATTCCCACCGTCAAATCCCACCTGAGCAGCATCTATCGCAAGATAAAAGTGACCAACCGTCTGCAGGCGGTCCGCTGGGCCGAAAGGGCGGCCAGCTCCCTACCCCTGCCCTACAAGTACGGGGAGTACCCAGCGCATTACTCTATCCTACCTAAGTCGTAGCAACCATACCTCACGCGTCACTGGCAAGGTAGGACGGGAGAGGCTTCCCCACTTGCCGTCGTTGCCGACGGTTTCCCCTCGAAACGCTTTCGCAGCCTGTTTTAGGCGCACGTTGACCTTCCCCTGCAGCGCTCCGCGGCCGGGTTTACTGAAATAGGTGCGTGCCTGCCGGAACGCCGAGGCACTTGGCACCGGTAGCGCCAGCTACCCTTTTTCATACCAAGGATCATTCCTACGGCCGATAGGAAGAGGGAAGTCCCTGTCCTAGAATGAATTTACCTCGACTCAATCCAGCTTTGAGCGTCCCAGCAAGGATCAACCAGGAGCGCGCATGAAGTTCATCACGTCCAGAACGGCAGGAGTGGTCGCCGGCATCGCAATCTGGGGGGTTGGTGGCTTTTTTGCGCCCGCTCCGCTGCAAGCGGCCGCGGCACGGGTGCAGGCCTGCGGCGAGGTCATCAATCCCGCCGTCGTGGATAGCGCCAGGATTCTGGCGGCTGCCGCGGCAGGGGGGGCAGGAGCGCCAGTGGCGGGGCAGTCCGCTCAGCAGTCATCACCCGAGGTGCGGTTGCAATCCGTGGCTGGGGTACTCAGGCTCACCATTGACTATAATTAATTTTAAGAGGTCAGGGCAGGCGGAGCCGGGACCATTGGAGCAATCCGGCGGGCCGCTTCTCTTTAAAACGGCTGCAGCGGATTCCATTGCCTCACTAGATCAAAGGGTTGCAGTACCGGGACCTCTTTGAGGCCGCAGGTGCTCAGGCAGGTGCGCCGTTTTTCTTGCCCGAGGACCTGCGCCGGCCGTCATCGGCCTGAAAACTGCCCGTCCCCGGACTGCTTGCACAAAACACGAGGCGGGTTAAAATGCATGTTGGGTTTTAATCTACTGGGTCTTAATTTTAATCTGTTGGGATTTACTCCCGATGCGGAAAGTCGTTCATGAACGAAATCAACCGGCCCCTGCGGCTGCTGCGAAAAAATATTGGCACAAAAACCGCACAAAGGGGTATCATTTTTTCTATACGTTGCTGGTTCAATGAGAGAGACAAAAGGACAACCACGCGGAGGAAACCATGACTGCGCAGAAGAACAGCACGACGCTCCGGCAGCATCTGGCCGCCGTCAAGGCGGGAGACAGGGTCTTTGAAAACGCCTTCCAGGGCATCATCCGGATGATCCTGGAACCCGGCTTCGAGAAGGTCGTGGTGAACGCGAAGACGACCTACGACTTCAATATCTTTCGGACCGGACGCAAACACACCATCGGGATGTACGACGAGATCAACAGCTTCGTCTCGTTCGTGAAGGATGCCGCCGAGGGCGGCTCCAGCAAGGAGATGGCCTTCGTCCTGGTCGGCGAACCGGGTAACGGCAAGACCTTCTTCGTGGAGTTCCTCTGCGCCCAGTACCGCAACTTCCTGGCCCGGGAGCGCAACCGCAAGTACAGCTTCCGCTTCCTCAACATGGAGCGGATGGGGACCTACGGCAGGATTCGGGAGATAGACTCCCAGACCTATGAGGACCCCATGATCCTGGCCATGAACCTGTTCGAGACCCAGGAGGAAAACCGGCGCTTCCTCGCGGAGCACGGTGGTTTCTCCGAGGACGAGCTGGACACCCTGTACCGGAATTACCGTCCCCTGGGCGCCTGCAGCGGCTACATTTGGAACGAAATTCGGGAGCATGTGGACTACGATCTTGAGGCGATGCTGGACTCGGTCGCCCTGATCCCGGTCCCCATGAGCGAGAGCCTCGGCACCCTGACCGGGAAATACCCCGCCAAGGACAAAATCACCTCGTCCGCCGTCGACCTGCTGGGCGAGGAATCGATCCAGCGTCTGCTCCATATCTCCGACACCAACAACCCGTACCGCTTCGACCTGCGCCGCGGGGCGCTGGCCCGGGTGGCAGGGGGCGGCATCCATTTTTCCGACGAGATCTTCAAGAACAAGAAGGACCTGGTCCAAGTCTACCTCGGGGTGATCCAGAACCGCGCCATCGAGATCGACGGCTACAAGTGGCCCATCGACTCCATGATCATCGCGACCAGCAACAACTCGGAATTCAACCGGTTCCTGGCCGAGAAGGAAGAGGCCCCGATCGTGGACCGCTGCCGGATCTGCTACGTGTCCCACAACACGAACTACCGGATGCAGGAAGGCCTCACCGCCTACGCCATCGGTGGCGAGGCGAAAACCACCCTCACCAAGGAGGTGCTGCACCAGGACCCGAACCTGAACTACGCGGCGTCGGTCGGCGTCGTGCTGACCCGGCTGCCCAGGAGCGAAAAGCTGACCCCCATCGAGACCATGAAGCTCGCCGCCGGCGAGGTGGCTGGCGAGAAGAGCATCAAGGCGCTCGCCGAGGTCATCGACACCCTGGGGCAGGATCCGGACATCACCAAGCGCTTCGGTCAGCGCGGCCTGGGGCACCGCAGTCTCGGCCGCAGCATCCAGATTCTCAAGGAGAGCTCGGACACCAACGAGGGGCGCTGCATGGTCGCCTACGACATCTTCAAGACCCTGGAGCGGGTGGTGCTCGACTACGTGGTGGACACCAACGAGCGCGCCAAGTACCTGGAGGACCTGAAGACCGGCAAGAAGCTGTACCGGGAACGGATCATGACGGAGATGTTCAACGCCTACATGGACGAGCCCTACGCCATCAGGAAGGACGTGCAGAACTACGTGAACATGATCATCGGCATCGACGCGGAGAACCTGGGGCCAGACCGCATGTGGAAGTACAAGGACCCCCAGACCGGGGAACTGCGGGCCCTGAAGATCGACGAGCGTTACGTGAAGAGCGTGGAGGAGCGTATCGGCCTCAAGACCGAGGAGCAGCGCGCCTCGTTCCGCACCTCCATCAGGAAGATTTACGGCCAGAAGATCTCGGTCGATCCGAACTACGACTTCATGGACAACCTTGAGCTGGTCAAGGCGGTGACCGACGTCAGGCTCAAGTCGGACATTGCCGGAGCGGGAAGCCTGATCGGCGCCCTGGCCAACCGAACCAACGAGGAGAACCAGAAGCTCTACGACCGGATGATCGTCACCATGCTCGGCAAGCTCGGCTACTGCCGCACCTGCGCACAGAAGACCATCGAGTACTTCTGCACCCAGGAAGACGAGAGCTGATCCTAGAAGGCCCTCGCCCGTTCGCTGAGCGGAGTCGAAGCGCAGGTCTGGTTCAAGAACCCCTCTCCCGGAGGGCGAGGGGGAGTTTGGCTGAAGTTGGTGGTAGCTTACTGACCTCGAGAATCGCTGGGCTAGGAGAGGCAGGACAAACGCCATGAAAGATCCCGAAAAATACCTGCAGGAACTCAAACAAAAGGGGCTGGATCCGCAGCGCGAGGAGCGCTTCAGGGCGGAACTCGCCGGCCCGCAGCGCCGGGGGAATCCGGTTGACCCGGGAAACGCCCGGGGCCCCTTCCCGGGCTTCTCCCGGGGGCCCTACGCCTGGCATGACCTGGCGGTGCTGCAGGATCAGGAGAGGGTGCAAAACCCGTACATCGCCCAGATGAAGGCGCTGGACGAGCTCCTGGAGCGGGACCGACAGCGTGAAAAGGACGGCTTCCCCAGAAAGATCAAGGTGGGCAGGCTGATCAAGCCGGGCAAGGGAGGCAAGGGGAAGATCGTCGTGGTCCCCTCGACCGAGGAGGAAAAGTTCATCCACGACCCGACCATCCGCCCCCCCGGCGAGGGAGGCTCCACCGGCGGCTCCGGCAAGGAAGCTGAAGGCGAGGTCATCGGCGAGCAGAAGGTGCGCGAGACCGGCGACGAGTCGGGTGCCGGTCCCGGCCAGGGCGAGGGCGAGAGCCACGAGTTGGACGCCTCCGCCTACGAGCTGGGACGGGTGCTGACCGAGCAGTTCCAGCTCCCGAACCTGCGCGAGAAGGGGAAGAAGCGCTCCTTCACCCGCTACGTGTACGACCTGACCGACCGCAACCGCGGCTCCGGCCAGATTCTGGACAAGAAGGCGACCCTCAGGAAGATCATAGAGACCAACATTGCGCTGGGGAACCTGCCGGACCACTCCGACATCGACCCGACCCGCTTCCTGATCTCCCCCCGGGACAAGGTGTACCGTGTCTTCTCCAAGGAGAAGGACTACGAGCCGCAGGCGCTGGTCTTCTTCCTGCGCGACTACTCCGGCTCCATGGCGGGGAAGGTGACCGAACTGGTGGCGACCCAGCACGTCATGATCTACAGCTGGCTCCTGTACCAGTACGCGGGGCAGGTCGAGTCGCGCTTCATCCTGCACGACACCGAGGCGAAGGAGGTCCCCGACTTCCACACCTACTACAACTCGCGGGTCGCGGGCGGGACGGAGGTGGCGAGCGCCTACAAGCTGGTGAACGACATCGTTGCCAAGGAGAACCTGGCGCAGGACTACAACATCTACGTGTTCCACGGCACCGACGGAGACGACTGGGACACCGGCGGCGACAAGTCGATTCCCGAGCTGATGCGGATTCTCACCTACGTAAGCCGGATGGGGGTCACCATCGCCGAGCACAGCGGTACCCAGTGGACCGAGGTGGCCCGCTACCTGGAGAACTCGGGGCTCCTGCGGGACAAGCCTGACCTGCTCAGGATGGACGTAATGACGGAGGACGCCGAGGAGGCGCGGGTGATCGACGGGATCAGAAAGCTGATTTCGTAGGGACGAGGCAGTCATGGAACTGATCAACCAGCATACCAAAGAAATCATGGAAGGGTGCAAGGTCCGGGCGCGCGCGGCGGGTCTCACCTTCACCGACGAGAGCCTGGAATATATCGTCACCAACCGGGACCTGATCGAGCTCTCCCCCAAGGTGATGATCCCGACCCTGTACGATTACTGGGTCCACGACGTGGAGGTGCTCAGGGGCAAGGGCGAATACGAGCTCTACCCGCACAACCCCTACGAGACGGTCATCAACACCCGTCCGGCAATCTCCTTTTACAACGACAACAACCCGGACTGGCTCAACGTGATGATCTTTTACCACGTGCTGGGCCACATCGACTTCTTCCAGAACAACCACTGCTTCCGCCACACCTGGGAGTACGACTTCACCGGGCAAGCGCTCTCCGACAAGAGGGTCATCGCGAAGCTGCGGGCCGAGAAGGGGCGCTGGGTCGATTACATCATCGAGTTCGCCCGCTCCATCGACAACCTGGTAGGCTATCATTCCGAGCTCTCGCCCCTGTTCGCCCCGGGCTCGGCCGCCTGTTCCAGCCGGCTCAACTACTATCTCGACGTCTTCCTGCAGACCGTGAAGAAACTCCCCATCGGGGAGTACCTGAAGGAGGTGGCCCGCTACAACGAGAACGTGGCGGCCTTCGGGCCCGAGGAGGGCGAGCGGCGCTTCTTCGCGGACGTGGTGGCCAAGTACCCGGAGATGGAGGCGCATTTCGTCAAGAGCGCGGGGACCAAACGGATCGAGCGCCAGGACCTGCTGCGCTTCCTGGTGGAAAACTCCGAGTTCCTGGCGCGCGACGAAAACGTCTGGATGAGAAGCGTGCTGGAGGTGGTGCGCAAAACCTCCATCTTCTTCCAGCCCCAGATCCGCACCAAGATCATGAACGAGGGATGGGCAAGCTACTGGCACGAGAAGCTCTTCCTGGTGGATGACAGGATCCGGGGGCACGAGGTCGACTTCGCCCGCGTGCATGCCGGAGTCACCGCGATGCCGCGGGTCGGCATGAACCCGTACGCGCTCGGCATGCGGCTCATGCAGTTCCTGAAGGAGGCGGGCGATGCCGGCCGGGTAGGCTTCGACTACCAGCGCCTGACCGACGCCGAAACGCGGAAAAAATACAATACCGGCGTCGGTCTCGGGGACGAGCTGATCTTCCAGGTGCGCTCGGACCTCTCCGACTACCTGTTCATCAAAAACTTCGTGGACCAGGACTTCACCAACCACCACGACCTGTTCGTCACCGGGAAAAGGCTGGACCCCCAGCGCATGGTCTGGCAGTACTACGTCAAAAGCCGGGACGCCGCACAGTACCGCGACATGGTGCTTGCCTCGCTGTACCACCCGCCGCACATCGAGATCGCCCCTGAGCGCGGCACGGGGGGTGCGCTCTACCTGGTGCATCACTTCGAGGGGAAGCAGCTGGTGCAGGAGTACATCGCCAACACCATGGTAGGGATAGAGTTCCTCTGGGGCGGCGAAGTGCAGTTGGAGACCAGCGAGGCGGTGATCGAGGCGCCCCGCGGACGGGAAGGAGGCGAGGAGCCGGAGATCACCTGGCAGCGGGTGCTCTATACCATGAAGGACAAGACCTTGAATCGCAAGGCGTTGTGACAGGCGGGAAAAGCTATGCCAGACATCGAAACGGTACTGAAGCAGTTAAGCCGCACCATCGTGGAACGGGAGAAGGGGGGCACCCTCTCCTACCAGGAATACCTCCAGCTGGTCGCCGAGCGCCCCGCCTCCGTCATGCGCAACGTGTTCCAGGTCTTCCACGACATGGTGAAAAGCTATGTGAGCGAAGGGGCCGACGAATACCCGGACGACCCCGAATCGATCAACTTCGCCAACTACGACACCCGCCGGCTCTTCGTCGAGAACTCGGACCGCCCCTTCTTCGCCGACCGGCTCTTCGCCAACCGCCTGCTGAACCACGTGGCTGCCATGAAGAGCGGGGCGCGCCAGAACAAGATCTACATCTTCGAGGGGCCGCCTGGCTCCGGCAAGAGCACCTTCCTGAACAACCTGCTGATGAAGTACGAGGAGTACGCCAATACCGAGGCCGGCAGGACCTATGAGGTGGTCTGGCACCTGGACCGCCGCATTCTGGCGCGCTTCAAGGAGCAGCAGGTGGGCGCCTTCATGGAGAAGCTGTCGCACCTGCTGGACGAGTACGAGCTTGACCCGCAGGAGTTCTCCGAGGCGAAGAGCGCGCTGCACCGGGGAGGCGACGTGGTGGAGATCCCCTGCCCCTCCCACGACAGCCCGCTGCTCATGATAGAGAAGGGGCAGCGCCGGGCCTTCTTCGACGACCTGTTCCAAAACGACGCCTTCAAGTGGCAGCTCTTCACCGAGAAGGAGTACGACTGGGTCTTCAGGGATTCCCCCTGCACCATCTGCAGCTCCCTGTTTCAGGCGCTCTCGGCCCGCCTGGAAAACCCGGCCGACCTGTTCCAGATGATCCAGGTACGCCCCTACCGCTTCAACCGCAGGCTGGGCGACGGCATCACCGTGTTCAACCCGGGTGACAAGTCGATGAAGCAGAACGTCCTCACCAACGAGCTGCTGCAGAAAAGGATCGACCACCTGCTGGGCGACAGCAACGAGGTGAAGTACATCTTCTCCAACTTCGCCCGCACCAACAACGGCATCTACGCCCTGATGGACGTGAAGTCCCACAACGCCGAGCGGCTCCTCGAGCTGCACAACATCATCAGCGAGGGGATCCACAAGGTCGAGGACATCGAGGAGAACGTACGGTCGCTCTTCATAGCGCTCATGAACCCCGAGGACGAGCGGAGCATCGAGGGGGTGCAGTCCTTCACCGACCGGATCGAGTTCATCAACATCCCGTACGTCATGGACCTGAACACCGAGGTGGAGATCTACCGGAACATCTTCGGCAAGCACATCGACGCGAGCTTCCTGCCGCGCGTGCTGCACAACTTCGCCCGGGTCATCATCTCCACCCGGATGAACATCAAGTCCGACGCGCTGCTGGAGTGGATCGGCGACCCCGAGAAGTACCGGCTCTACTGCGACGAGCACCTGCAGATACTGAAGATGGAGATCTACACCGGGCATATTCCGGACTGGCTCACGGAGGAGGACCGCAAAAGGCTCACCGCCAAGCGGAGGAAGAAGATCATCGCCGAGAGCGAGCACGAGGGCGATCACGGTTTTTCCGGCCGGGAATCGATCAAGATCTTCTCGGACTTCTATGCCGCCTATGCCAGAAAGGACAAGATGATCACCATGTCGCACCTCTCCACCTTCTTCATCCGCTGGCACAAGGAGCTGAAGGAGTCCATACCGGAGGGGTTCATGGAGTCTCTGGTGCACAACTACGACTACGTGGTGCTCCAGGAGGTGAAGGAGGCCCTGTACTACTACAACGAGGGCCAGATCGAGCGCGACATCCTGCACTACATGTTCGCGGTCAACTTCGAGCCGGGAAGCGTCGAGCTCTGCCGTTTCACCGGGGAGAAGCTGGAGATCACCGAGGAGTTCCTGAAGGGGATCGAGGGGAGGCTCTTGGGGGAAAAGGGAGACTACGACACGCGCATGGCATTCCGGCAGGAAACCCAGCGGGAGTACACCGGACGTGCGCTCACCCAGGAGATCCTGGTGGAAGGGAAAAAGCCTCAGGAAACAGAGCTGTTCCAGGGGTTGCACGACCGTTACGTCTTCAACCTGAAGGAAAAGGTGTTGGAGCCTTTCCTGGAGAACGCCAACTTCCGCCGGGCCATCAAGGACTTCGATACCGAGGCCTTCCGGACCTACGACAAACGGATCAGGGACGACGTCACCTTCCTGATCAACAACCTGAGCTCGGAGAAATTCAAGTATACCAAGCAGTGCGCCAAAGAGGTCTGCGTGTACGTCATCGACAACGACCTGGCCCGGAAGTTCCACGTGTAGGGAAAACCGGGAGAAGGCTCACCCAACCAGCCTGAAGCGGCTCACCACCGTCTTGAGCGCCAGCGCCGAACGGGCCAGCCTGGAGGCGGCCTGCTCGGAATGCTGCGCGCCGGTTGCCGCATCGTGCACGACGCCGGTGATCTGGCGCATGCTCTCCGTGATGTTGGCGCTGGTCGCCGACTGCTCCTCGGCCGCGGTCGCCACTTGCGAAACGTATTCCAAGAGCGGGCCGATCTGCTCCTTGATGGAACCGATGGCGCGGCTTGAGTGCTGCACGTCTTCCGTGCCGAGCCGGACGCTGTTCGCGCTACGCTCCATGGAACCGACCACCTTCCTCACGTCCCCCTGCAGCGACCCTATGATGGACTGAATCTCCCGCGTCGAAGAGGTGGTGCGCTCGGCAAGCCTTCTCACCTCGTCCGCCACGACCGCGAAGCCGCGTCCCTGCTCACCGGCGCGCGCCGCCTCTATGGCCGCGTTGAGCGCCAGCAGGTTGGTCTGGTCCGCGATATCCTCGATGGCGACCACGATGTCCCCGATACGCTCGGAGTTGGTCCCCAAGGCCTTGACCTCGTCCATGGTGCCGACCACCATGCGCTCGATTTCCCCCATCATGGCGGCCATGTGGGCGATGGTTTCTTCCCCCTTGCCGGTTGCGCTGTTGGTGCTGCCGGCCCGGTGGGCCATCTGCTGGCAACTGAGCGCGATGTCGTTGCTGACGGCCGCCATCTCGTCCACGGCGTGGGATACGGAATCCGACTGGCTGGAGGCGAGCCCGGTCCCCTGCGCTATCTTGCTGGAGCTCGAACTCAGTTCCCCGGAAGCGCTGGTCAACTCGTCCGCCGTCGTCTGGATGCCGGCTATGATGTCGCGCATGGAGCTCTGCAGTTTGTCCAGCGCCTTGAGCATCTTGCTGATCTCGTTGCGGCGGCTCACCGCGATGTGCTGGGTCAGGTCGCCCTGCGCCATGGTCTCCAGATAGCCGACGGCCCGAACCAGCGGGCTCCTGATGGACCAGATGTTAACCCAGCCGAACAGGGCGCCCAGAATGATGAATACGACGATGGAACCGTGCCGTATCAGAGGCGAGCCAAACTCCGTTACCAGCCCTCCCGCGACGATGCAGAGGCTGTAGCAAACGCAGAGCAGGCTTAGCCGGAATCTGATAGTCAGATTGAGATAGAAGTCCAAGATTTGATTCATGCAGTTCTCCCAAGAGGTCAGACCGTTTGCTGCGAACGCACCATTGCGAACGATTAGCTGCGGAGCTGCCTGTCTCCCATTAGACGTATCGGACGCTCGCGGGCAAACTTGACACTAATTGTGAGGCAGGTCGTAACAGGTGCATTGCCAACGGGAAGGGGGATGCAACAGCTTGAGGCGGGGGAGGTATCGGGGCCTGGCGGGTCGTTTTGGGACACCCGGCAGGTGGGTCAGTCTTTTGCCGGGAGCACGGGGAGCGTGTGGCATTGGTCGCAACTCGTAATTTTTGTCTGTTTCTGGCAGGCGAGGCGTCTGGCAAAGATGACCCCTCTGCGCAAACGCTGGCACGACCGGTGGCTTCCCCGTTGGAAACGGCATAATCTCTGATCCCAGGGACAGCCCCGGTTCCAGTTCCGCGGGGCCAGCTTTTTTGGCGGGTCAGCCGGTCCTGAATCCCGCCATCTCTTTCTGAAGCACTTCAACTTGGGCCCCCAGGCCGGCCACGGCCTGATTCAGCCCGCCGCTTGCCTGGAGGTTGCCGTCGGCGGACTGGGTGATCTTCTCCATTTCCCCGGCGATTCTGGCTCCGCACCTGCTTTGCTCGATGCAGGCCTCCTTGATCTTCTGCACCATGGCGGTGATTTTCTCCGTGGCGTGGGCGATTTCCGTGCTGGCGCCATTGTGCTCCCAGGCGGAGTTGCGCACCTGACCGTTCAGCCCCTTCATCCGCTCCACGGTGGCGATGATCAACTCCCCCCCGCGCTCCTGTTCACGGGTCGCGTTTCTGATCTGCAGCACCATTTCGGACATGTCCTCCATGGCTTTCTGGATCATCTGGCCACCCTTGGCCTGCTCGACGGTGGCCCGGGCAATGCCGCCGGCCTGATCGGCGGAATTTTTCACACGCTCGACGATCCTTTCCAGCACCTCGCCGGACTTGCGCGACAGCAGGGCGCCCGAGTCGATGCTGCGTTGCGCCTCGCCGATGGTCTTGACGGCGCTGGCGGTCTTCTCCAGCACGTCGTTGATCACCCTGCCGATTTCGCCGGTGGAGTTCTTGGTCTGGTCCGCCAGTTGCTTGATCTCGCCGGCGACGACGGCGAAACCCTTGCCGTGCTCGCCTGCCTGGGCCGCTATGATGGCGGCGTTCAGTGCCAGCAGGTTGGTCTGGGAGGTAACCCCGTCGATGACGCCGAGAATGGAGCCGATCCCCGCGGCGCTGGCCGAGAGGGCGTTGATGACCTCCGCGGTGGTCCGCGAGGCCCGCCGCATATCCTCGATCCCCGAGATGGTCGCCTGCACCGACGCCCGCCCCGCTTCTGCCTCCTCCAGCACCTCCCGCGAGATCCTCGCCGTCGTGTCGGCGTTCTCCCCGACCTGCCGGATGGAGGAGTCCATCTCCGCGATGGAGGAACCGGTCGTGGAGGAGACCTCCATCAGCCCTTGCACACTCAGCCCGATCTGCTTCACGGCGGCGCTCATCTGCGTGACGGATGAGCTGACCTCGTCCACCGCCGAGGCCAGGTTTTCCATGTTCAGCCCCACCTCCTCCACGCTGGCCTTCATCTCGAGGGTTGAGGAGGAGGTTTCGCCGGCTGAGACCGCGAGGACGTCCACCCCCTGCGCGACCTGCTGCACGGAGGCGAGGATGGCGTCGACGGCCTGGGAGGCCTGCGCGACGGCTGCGGCTTGCTTCCCTGCGACCTCCATCACCTGCCCGGCGGAGCCGGAGACGCTGTTCGAAATGCTCGACAGGGACCGGCAACTCCCGTTGATGCGTACCACCATCGCATTGAGCCCGCCCACCATGGTGCGCTGCGCCTCGATCAGTGCGCCCACCTCCCCTTCCGCCGCCTGCCGGTTCCCGGCGAACTGCATGGTGAGGTCGCCGGTCGCCAGGCGGTCCGCCACGGCAACCGCCGCCTGGACCGGCCCCGAGATGCCCCGGACGATCCAGATGCTGGCAACCGACAGCAGGAGGATGATCACGACGGCGCCCGCCACGTTCCACCTCAGGAAGCTCGCCTTGAGCTGGTCGAAATAGTCCGCCTTGTTCACCCCCGGCACGACCCAAAGGCCCCAGGGGCGTATGTAGCGGAAGGCGACGATCTTGTCCTGGCCGGTGGTGGTGGCGGTGTACTCGTAAAAGCCGCTACCCTGGTGCGCCCTGATATAGTCGATATGGGGCTGCCCGGCGAGGTTCTTGCCCTCGTCCTTGTAGTGCACCACCAGGGTCCCGTCCGCGTCCATCAGGAACGGGTAGCCGCTCTTGCCTATCTTCACGTCATAGATGGACTGCTTGAAGGCCTTGTCGTTGCGGGCATCGGGCTTGATGGTCGCGATGTAGGTGATGCTCTTTTCCAGGGCGTCGGCCACCGCGGCGACGTCGGCCCGCATGATGGTCTTGATCTCGCGAACCGCTATGACGTAGGATACCGTCACGCTGAGCGCTACGGCCAAGAATCCCAGGGCCGACAGCAGCACCAATTTGGCTTTGATACTCGTGAGCATAAAGGTGTACCTTTCAAAAAATGTGAGCTGGGGCAGCACCCTCGCGGGTGTAGGAATTGTCCTGGCAGCCACCGCAGGCCAACAGCCGGCGATTATGCCACGTTTACCGAAAATTTCAATCAGTTACGGCATAACCAGGGTATGCCCGACCGCAGGGCAGCGCAGCGCCCTCTTTCGGGCAAAAAATCTCATGAAAAAGGCCCACCCGGTGAGGGAGGGCCTTGCGCGTTCAGCATATTTTTGGCAGCCAGTCAGCTTATTTCTCAGCGTCCGAGGCAGCCAGCGCCGCCTGCATCGCCTCGCCCATCTTGGTGGGGCTGGTGGCGACGGTAACGCCGCATTCGGAAAGGGTACGGATCTTGTCCTCCGCCTTCCCCTTGCCGCCCGTGATGATGGCCCCGGCGTGCCCCATCCGCTTGCCCGGAGGGGCGGTGACGCCCGCGATGAAGGCCGCCACCGGCTTCTTCATGTGTTCCTTGATCCAGTAAGCCGCCTCTTCCTCGGCCGCTCCGCCGATCTCGCCGATCATGAAGACCCCCTCGGTGTCGGGGTCCTCGTTAAAGAGCTGCAGCACGTCGATGAAGTTCATCCCGATGATCGGGTCTCCGCCGATCCCGACACAGGTCGACTGCCCCAGGCCGACATCGGTCAGCTGCTTCACAGCCTCGTAGGTGAGCGTGCCGGAGCGCGACACCACCCCGATGGAGCCGGGCTTGTGGATGTGCCCCGGCATGATGCCGATCTTGCACTCTCCCGGCGTGATGACGCCCGGGCAGTTGGGGCCGACCAGGAGCATCTTGGAATGGGCGATGATCCCCTTGACCGGCACCATGTCACGCACCGGGATCCCCTCGGTGATGCAGACGGCGAGGTCGAGACCGGCCGCCGCCGCCTCCAGGATGGCATCCGCGGCGCCCGGCGGCGGCACGAAGATCATGGAGACGTTCGCCTCGGTGTACTTGACGGCCTCGGCGACCGTGTTGAAGACCGGGATCCCCTCGATGTGGATACCTCCCTTGCCGGGGGTGACGCCGGCCACGATGTTGGAGCCGTAGGCGCGGCACTGCTGGGTATGGAACAAGCCGCTGCGGCCCGTGATCCCCTGTACGACGATTCTCGATTTCTTGTTGATCAGAATGGACATGAAAATCTCCCGTTTCGAATTTACCCCAGCATGGCTACGATCTTCGCCGCCGCGTCCCCCAGGTTGTCGCCGCACTGCACGTTCAGCCCGCTTTCGGTCAGGAGCCGTTTCCCCTCCTCCACCTGGCTGCCGTCCATCCGGACCACGATGGGCAGGGTGCAGTTCACCTCGCTCGCCGCCTCGATGATGCCATGGGCGATGACGTCGCAGCGCATGATGCCGCCGAAGATGTTGACGAAGATCCCCTTTACGTCGTGGTCCTGCAGGATGATCTTGAACGCCTCGGCCACCTTCTCCCGGGTCGCCCCGCCCCCAACGTCCAGGAAGTTGGCGGGTTCGCCGCCGTACTCCTGGAGTACGTCCAGGGTCGCCATGGCGAGCCCGGCTCCGTTCACCAGGCAGCCGATGGAGCCGGAAAGCTTGATGTAGGCGAGATCGTATTTACCGGCGGTGATCTCCAGGGGGTCGAGCTGCGAATAGTCCATCATGTCGGGATATTCGCGGTGCCTGAAGATGGCGTTGTCGTCGAAGGTGATCTTTGCGTCCATCGCCATGAGCCAGCCGGCCTGGGTGACCACCAGGGGGTTGATCTCGACCAGGGCGCAGTCCTTCTCCAGGCAGACCCGATACAGGTTCAGGATCAGGGCCACGCAGTCCTCGCAGATGCTGCCGGAAAGCCCGAGCTGCAGTGCGATGTGGCGCGCCTGGTAGGGCCGCAAGCCGGTGAAGGGGTCGATGGCGAGGGTGTGGATCTTCTCCGGGGACTTGTTCGCCACCTCCTCGATGTCCATGCCGCCTTCTGCGGAGGCGATCAGGATGTAGCGCGAGCTGCCGCGGTCCAGGGTGATGGAGAGGTAGAACTCGCGGGCGATGTCGACCGCCTCCTCCACCAGGATGCGCCGGACCCTTAGACCGTTGGGGCCGGTCTGCGGCGTCACCAGGGTCTTGCCGAACAATTCCTTGGCAAGGTTTTGAGCCTGCTCCGGGTGATGCACCAGCTTGACGCCGCCGGCCTTGCCGCGCCCCCCGGCGTAGATCTGGGCTTTGACGACGCAGCGCCCCCCCATCTCCTTGGCGGCGCGCTCCACCTGGTCAGCGGTCAGCGCCACGCGGCCGCGCGGGATGGGAATGCCGAAAGCATTCAGAATCTCCTTGGCCTGGTACTCATGGATGTTCATCATGATCTCCTGTTCCAGTAAATGGATTTTTTCTCATGCTGCTGGTTGCCAGGGATTGAAATCTCCCTGTTACACGTCAACGCCAGGAGTCCATTCCCTGACCCTGCCCCGGCGAAGTGCAGCGTGCCGGTAATTTTTGCCAGTTACTAACACTACTGCTGATTGCACTACTGTCAATATTCGATCATCAGAAGGCTGCCAACGGTCCCGATTGGGTAGTACCTCCAGGAATAGCCGGCCTGCGGTCGCGAAGCGCCGCGGCGGTGTCGTTGTTCTAAAATCACGTATACTGTAAACCACCTAACAAATCAAGCATTTTGCTGATGTTGTCGAAATTATATAACATGGTTAGGCCCATTCGTTCTATTTTCTACAGCGCGCCGGAAGGAATCTGCCTGATTTTACTTATTATTAGGCTGAAAACGCATTTGGGCCCCCCACCTGAGACGGCAGGGAGCCCAAAATAAAACAACAAATTTTCTCTTATTCCGCCAGGAGCGCGGCACTCCAGTGACCGGAGGGTTTGCAGGAGGCTAAAAATAAAACATACGCTTAGCTACTTCTTTCGCCGAAGCCGCCCCCGCAGCCCGGTGCGCCCATCACTACGCCGCCGTAGCGGTCCCCAACGGGTCTTGCAGGCCTTCCACGGCCGCGCCGGGGATCAGTCCTGCCGCGGGCTCGTCCGGGTCGACGACCAGGTACCTGCCGTCCAAAACGGCGTGCATCCGGTTCTCGTCGACCGAGTCCTCCCATTTGGCGACGACTATGCAGGCTACCGCGTTGCCGATCATGTTGGTGAGCGCCCGGCAGGTGGCCATGAACCAGTCGACGCCCAGCAAGAGCACCAGTCCCGATACCGGCAGCGTGTGCAGGGAGGCCAGGGTGGCTGCCAGGCAGATGAAGCCGCCGCCGGCGACCGCTGCAGCCCCCTTCGAGGTGAGCAGCAAAACGAGCAGGATGGTGAGCTGCTGGCCGATGGAGAGGTCGATGTTGAAGGCCTGGGCGATGAAGACGGCTGCCATGGTCAGGTAGATGCTGGTGCCGTCCAGGTTGAAGCTGTAGCCGGTGGGGATCACCAGGCCGACCACGCCCGGTTCGATGCCGAGGTTCTCCAGCTTGGTCATCAGGCGCGGCAGCACGGTCTCCGAAGATGAGGTGCCCAGCACGATGAAGAATTCCTCGCTGATGTACTTGAACAGCTTCCAGAGGCTCACCCCGGCCATCCGGCAGACGATCCCCAGCACGACGATCACGAAGAGGGCGGCGGTGCCCCAGACGCCCAGCAGGAGCTGCCCGAGACCTGAGAGGGTGCCGGTGCCGAACTTGGCGACCGCGAAGGCGATGGCCGCCCCGGCGCCGACCGGCGCGAGCTGCATGATGTAGTGGATGCACTTGAAGAAGCCATGCGTGACGTCGTCGATGAGGTCGACCACGCGCTTGCCCCTCTCGCCGATGGCTGCCATCGCCATGCCGAAGAGGACCGCGAAGAAGAGGACCTGCAGGATGTCGCCCTTGGCGAAGGCGTCGACGACGGTATCGGGGATCACGTTCATGAAGAAGTCGGCCGTGCTCAAGTGCTTGGCCCCCTCGGTGAACTTGGCGATCTGTCCCACGTCAAGCACCTTGGGGTCGGCGTTGATGCCGGACCCGGGCCGCAGCCAGTTGACCATGACCAGGCCGATCACCATGGCGAAGGTGGTGAGCACCTCAAAATAGACCAGAGCCTTGACGCCGACCCTGCCGACCTTCTTCATGTCCCCCATCCTGGCGATGCCGACCACGACGGTACCGAAGATGATGGGCGCAATCACGAAGCGGATCATCTTGATGAAGCCCATGCCGAGCGGTCTTAGCGCCTTGGCAAGCTCGGGGGAGAGCAGACCGAGAGCGATACCGATGGCGATCCCTACCGTTACCCTGAACAGCAACGAGCCGAAAAAAGCCCGCGTCTTGCTTTTGGTTGCTGCCACTGCCACACCCGTGCTGCTCGACATCCCTAGCCTCCTAAATGGTCCCCTGAAATAAATGAGCCGATCAAAACCCAGTTTGCTTTCCTGCCACATCCGCCGCCGGCAGGGCAGTTGTCCTGCCTCGGCGTGAAAATGTCCGCAGTTCTGTAGAACTATGTTAGCAATCGGCATACCAAACGGGGCAATCGCGCCTAACTGATCGATTTTGTATACATGATGCGGTCCAGAAGGGCGGGGGACGCCAGGGAAAGGCTATAACCTGGGGGGGCAGCAGCGGGGGTACCTGGTCAATGTGCTCATAATATCGGACAGTTACCATGATATAACGACAGTTATGCCTATAACTGACGTTATACCCTTTAATTGGCCACTGGGGGGAGGGTTGGGCAACCAGCCGCCTTAAAGAGAGACGGCGGTTTACCAAAAAAGGGCGCGGCTTGCCTGCCTGGCGCGCCAGGGACGCAAAAAAGGGAGGGTGCCAAGGCGGCACCCTCCCAGGGGGCGACGGAAGCGGGTCCCCTTAGAACTCTTCGGAAAGCGGGTCCATGGCCAGTTCGGGCTCGTCGGCCTCGATCAGGGTCTCGTTGTTGAGCACCCGGTTCATCCTGGCGACGTCGAGCTCGTTTTCCCAGCGCGAAACCACGACCGTCGCTACACCGTTACCGACCAGGTTGGTGAGCGCCCGCGCCTCGGACATGAAGCGGTCGATGCCGAGGATCAGGGCGAGTCCGGCGACCGGGATGGTCGGGATCGCGGTGAAGGTGGCCGCGAGGGTGACGAAGCCGCTGCCGGTCACGCCGGCGGCACCCTTGGAGGTCAGCATCAGCACCGCGAGGATGGTGACGGTCTGGGTGACGGTGAGCGGCGTGTTGGTCGCCTGCGCCACGAATACTGCTGCCATGGTGAGGTAGATGGAGGTGCCGTCCAGGTTGAAGGAGTATCCGGTCGGGATGACCAGGCCGACGACCGACTTGGTGCAGCCGAGGTTCTCCAGCTTCGCCATCATGCGCGGCAGGGCGGACTCGGAGGAGGAGGTCCCCAGAACGATCAGCAACTCTTCCTTGATGTACACGATGAATTTGAAGATGTTGAAACCGCAGAGCCTGCCAATGGTGCCGAGCACGACGAAGACGAACAGGAAGCAGGTGAGATAGAAGCATCCCATGAAAGCGCCGAGCTTGGAGAGCGAGCCGACCCCGAACTTGCCGATGGTGAAGGCCATGGCGCCGAAGGCGCCGATCGGTGCCGCCTTCATGATGATGCCTACCACGCCGAAGAAGGCCTGCGCGGTCTTGTCGATGAAGCGGTACACCGGCTTGCCTTTCTCACCCATCGCCGAGAGGGCGAAGCCGAACATGAGGGCGAAGAGCAGCACCTGCAGGATGTCCCCCTTGGCAAAGGCGTCCACCACGGAGGAGGGGATGATGTTCATCAGGAAGTCGACCGTGTTGGACGATTTGGCCTGGGTGGTGATCGCGGTGAGGGCCTTGGTGTCTATCTTGGTGACGTCGGCGTTGAAGCCGACCCCCGGCTGAAGAAAGGTGATCACGGCAAGGCCGATGGCGAGCGCCAGTGACGAGACGACCTCGAAGTAGAGCAGCGCCTTGGCGCCGACCCGCCCGACTTTCTTCATGTCGTCCATGCCGGCGATGCCGGTCACCACGGTGCAGAAGATGACCGGGGTGATGATCATCTTGATCAGCTTGATGAAACCGTCGCCAAACGGCTTCATCGCCACCCCGGCCGACGGGTAGTAGTAGCCAAGGGCGATGCCGATGGCGATGGCCGTCAGTACTTGTAAGTACAAATGCTGATAAATCTTTTTCCCTTTCATAGTCATCTCCTTGTAGGTATAAAAATGAACTTCCGTTGTTTTTCGGTCCTTTAGTCCAGCCTGGGAGCCGCGCTGCTGCCGGCCCCGCGGCCCGGAGATTACCAAGATTTAAAACAATGTTAGCAACATGTGTACCAAACAGCCCTAAACCGGTGAATACGGGCCAGACGCCGCGCGTTACCGTATACGGCAGCGCGGGGACGGCCGCGAAAGGGTATAACCTGAATCGGCATTAGAGATTGCTTATGGTCTTAAAACGGCGGATTTACAGCGACTTGAATGGGTATAACCGGAGTTATGTCTATAATCCAGGTTATACCCATTCCCAAAAGGGGAGTTGCGCGGAGGAGAGGCTTCTTCATTAAGAGAGACGACGGTTGATTTTAGCTGCGGGTCGAGAGCCGTTTGCTGAGGGCGGGCTGCGAGATGCACAGCAGGCGGGCGGCAATGGTCTGGTTGCCGCCGGACCTCGCCATCGCCTCGGTGACCAGCAGTTCCGCCGCCTCGCTGAAGGTCGGCAGGCGCTCTATGCCGGAGAAGATGTTGCGGTCCGGCGCGGTCGCGGCCTCCCCCTGGGGCTTGGCGGGTCCGATCGCCTTGATGAAGGTGTCCAGCGAGAGGATGCGTTCCCGGTGCACGCTGACCGCGTCGTAGACCATGGCCCGCAGCTCCCGGATATTGCCGGGGAAGCTGTAGGTGGCCAGCAGCTGGGCGAGTTCCTTGGGCGGGGTCGGCTTCCGCTTGCCCAGCGAGCTTGCCGCCTCCCCCAGGAAGAAATCGAGCAAGAGCGGAATGTCGCTGGACCGCTCGCGCAGCGGGGGAAGCAGGATCTGGTGGGTGCGCAGCCGGTAGTAGAGGTCGCGCCGGAAGGCGCCGGCTTCCTCCTTGGCGCGCAGGTCGCGGTGGGTCGCCACGATGATGCGGGCCTTGAGCCGCTTGGGGCGGTCGCTGCCCAGCGGAAAGTACTCCCCCTCCTGGATCAGGCGCAGCAGCTTTACCTGCGAGGGTATGCTCAGGTCCCCGATCTCGTCCAGGAAGAGGGTGCCGTCGGTCGCCTCCTCGATCATGCCGCGCCGGGCCTGCTCGGCGCCGGTGTAGGCGCCCCGCACATGCCCGAAGAGGGTGTCGGCAAAGACCGTATCGTCGAGCCCGGCGACGTTGACCGCGATGAGCGGGCCGGAGTTGCCGGAGAGCTCGTGGGCGGCCCGGGCGACCAGCTCCTTGCCGACCCCGCTCTCCCCGGAGATGAGCAGCGGCTGGCGGCTCACCGCCACCGCCTCGATGTAGCTGAAGATCCCGAGCATGGCGCGGTCGCCGGTGACGATGTTGACGAAGGCCTCCGGGTGGCGCAGCTCGTTGGAGAAGATGCGATCCGAAATCGCCTGGTTCTCGCGCTCCAGTTCCAGCACCCGGATGGCCCGCAGCACGCCGGTCACCAGGCGGTCCTCCTCGACGGTCTTCACGAAGTACTCGAAGGCCCCGAGCTTCATGCAGCGCACAGCGTCCTCGATCTGGTTCATGCCGCTCACCACGATGGTCAAAAGCTCCGGGTGGCGCTCGGCGACCAGGGTCAGCAGCGCCTCTCCCGGGAGATGCGGCATGGTAAGGTCGAGCAGCACGAGCTTCACGTGGCCTTCCGCCAGGATTCCGGGGACTTCCCGGCTGTCGGAGCAGGTGAGGATATTGTTGATCCCGGCGCGTGCCAGGGTGAGGCTCACCGAGCGCAGCCAGGCCGGCTCGTCGTCCACCAGCAGGATGGAGAAATAGGGTACCAGGGATTGCGTCATCTAGGCGTTCTCCTCCTTGGGTATGGGCAGGGTAAGGGTCGCGGTCGTGCCGCAGCCCGGGGGGGAGTCGAATCTCAGGCTGCCGCCGTGCTCCTGGACGATGCCGGCCGAGATGGAGAGCCCGAGGCCGGTGCCGCCGCTCTCCCTCTTGGTGGTGAAGAAGGGGTCGGTGAGCCGGTTCAGGGACTCGGGTGGTATGCCGACCCCCTCGTCCCTGATGGTGAGCTGCACCAGGCCCGCCGCCTTGTCGAAGCTCGTGGCAAGATAGATGCCGCGCTCGGCGGAGGGGAGCGCCTGGCAGGCGTTGATCAGCAGGTTGACGATCACCTGCTCGATGCGCAGCGCGTTGCCGCTCACCATGGGAACCTCGTCGCTGTAGACCGCGACGCAGCGCGCCGTCGCCTTGCGGATGGAAGTCTCCACCAGGCGCACCGCCGCCTGCGCCACCGAGTTGAGGTCGAAGGGCTCCTTGCGCGCCGCGGTGTCCTGGCGCGCGTAGTCCTTCAGGTCCTCGACGATCCGCTTGATGCGCGCCGCCCCCTCGCTCATGTCCTCCAGCATGTGGGGCACCTCCTTGCGCATGCGCGAATAGGGGAGCCCGCCCAGCTGGAAGTCGCCCAGGTCCCGGTAGCGTCCCTCCAGGGTCTCCAGGGCGTCGCAGTAGACGTCCTTCAGGATGGGGAGGTTCAAAAGGATGAGCCCGTTGGGGTTGTTGACCTCGTGAGCCACGCCGGCCACCAGGATACCGAGCGTCGCCATCTTGTCGGCCTGGATCAGCTTGTCCTGGTGCCGCCGCAACTCCTCGAGCGCGCGGTTGCGCTCGGCGACCTCCTGGGCCAGCTCCTCGGTGCGCTCCTCCACCCGCCGGTGCAGGGTCCGGGACCAGACCCCGGTGGCGATCAGGATGCAAAGCAGGGGGAGCAGCACCAGGGCCCCGTATTTCATGGCCCGCTCCCGGGTGAAGCGGGGCTGCTCCTGCACGCCGAGCCACTTGTCGTAGATCGCCTGGTACTGCCCGGTTTGCTGCAGGATGGCGAGCCCCTCGCTGAAGCGGGTCAACAGCTCGGCGTTCCCCTTGTTGACCGCGTAGCAGTACTTCTCGGCGGCGACGTTCTTGGCCACCGGAACCAGGTTGGAGAGGTGCAGCTCGTGGATCAGGTACATCCCCGGCAGGCTCGCCACCGCCGCATAGTCGCAGCGCCCGGCAGCCAGCAGCCGCAGCGCGTCGGCGGGGGAGTCGGTGAGGATCAGGTCGGCGCCGAAGCCAAGGTCCACCAGGGAGTCGTGCATGATGCCGTTACGGAACACGACCACCTTCTTGCCGCGCAGCCCCTCCAGGGAGGAGACCACTTTGGTGCCGCGGCGGGCGAAGATGGCGTGGTGCACGATGGTGTGCGGGGGGGAGAAATCTATTGTCTTGGTGCGCTCCTCCGAATAGGAGATGCCCTGCAGGATGTCGATCTTACCGGCGGTGAGGCTGGAGCGCAGCCGGGACCAGGCGTCGAAGCGGAACTGGACCTTCATCCCCATGACGTCGGCGATGGCGCGGGTCAGGTCGACGTTGTAGCCTGCCGGTTTGCCGTTGCCGTCCAGGAACTCGTAGGGCGGATAGGCCGCGTTGCCGCCGACGATCAGCGGCCTGCCGGCGCCTTGCATGCCGTCCTCGCCAGGCTTCTCGGGCGCGGCGAGCGCCGGCCGGGTGGCCGCGCAAAGCAGCAGGCTCGCGCAGAGCAAGAGCGCGCCGATGAGTGGCCAGGGCATGCGGCGCTGCCGGGTGGGGGCGAGCGTCCCGATTGGCGCAGTACTGTCGTGCGGGGTGCGCCGTGTCATTGTTGTACCGATGAGAACACTGTTGCCGATCCGTGACTGGAATAGCTTCTTAAAGATTGCGCTGTACCATAGCATATCGAATCGAAAAAAACGGGATTTATCCTGGAGACGCGCGGCTGCTGCGTCCCTGCAGCCGGGTGGGCCGCCTGTCAGGAGATGACCAGCTTCTCTATTTACAACGGACCAGTTTGAGGTATCATGTCAGCAAGCCGTCCCAGGGGAAAGCCATGGACCATATCAGTGCTGCCATGCTGCTGTTTGTTTCTTTTTGCCAATGGATAATGGCTGACCTTTCCGATGGTCTACTGTCACGAATGACACTGGGGACCAGTATCCATGTCATTTTCTTCCCGACGATACTGTCAGGAGTGGTGGCCCTGCTCGTGAAGTACCTGATCGCCGTGCGTATCCTGCCGATCTGCAAACTTGTCTCCGGCAGCTTGCTGCTGTTGCTGGTGAGCTGGTACATCGACCGGATTTGCAAAAATAACGCATTCCTTCTGGTCCGGTCCGTCGGCCTGGCAATCATTCTTTGCGCCGCTCTGGGATTGGTCATCGTAAGCGAGGATGGATTTGCCAGCCGCCATGGGCAGATCGAGGCAGAGGCCGCCGTGGTGAGCGATTACAGCGCCGCGAGGGATTGAACTCTTGCCAAGGCAGCATGCCCCGCCTCAGCGAAAGAGTTGTGCGTCCTCCAGAAAATCAGCTCTGTCAGCAGCGTCTCCTGGTTTTTTACGGGCTAGTCTGCAGTGTGCGCCGTACCTGAAACTTCTCGGCTCCCCTGGTGCATTCCAGATCGAGATCGGAGGATTTCCTGAACCCCACCGCGGGGTTCGCGCGGCCTGCCTTGTTCTGCCTCTGTTGCGCGATCCTTTTGCACTTCTCCAGCACATCCTGCAGATCACTACCGGCTACATCGGCGACCTCGAAACGGAACGATTTGACCAGCAGCCCCTCGCCCTGCTTACTGGTGATGTTCCCCTTGCAGGTAACCGCGTCCTCGGCCTGGGCAAGACCTGCCAGCAGCAGGATCAGGGCGCTGGATAGTAACAGTATTCTCCTCATGGCGAGCTCCTTTGGACTGGTTATTCGTCCTGGCTCCCGGCCCCGGTGCGGTTTTGGCGCTGTTGCGCCCTTCTCTGCGCGCGGGTGAGCCGGGACGGCGTTTCCGCGCCGGTGGCACCCCGCGCCGCCGGAATGGCGGACGGGGTGCTTGCCGGAGCGGGGGTGGCAGCCGGCGCCGGCTGGGGCGGGGCGAGCTGAGCCCGCGGTTCCTGGGCCGGGGCCACAGCCGGGGCCTGTTGACCCGGGGCCGCACCTGGTCCGGTTTGCCCCCCGGCGGGCGTTGCGGTTATGGCAGATTTCTTGCCGGTCGCCACATCGAGGAGCTTAGCCCTTGACCGGTAACGAGCGGGGATCTCGTGCAGGCTGTTGGTATAAAAAACCGTGCCCCGGGCATCCTTCCAGGTATAAATCTCAGCCCAGGCGGTTGAGGCAATGAACAGCAGCAGCACCACGACGAGTCTTTGCATAATCCTCCCACCCTACCTAGCAGCTTCATCATTATTAAAGATAATAGGCAGCTATTCAATGGGAAAAAACGCGTCCGCCATTTTTTTCTCACGGCGACACCGTTTCCGATGAAAGTTGGAAGGGCGCGCTGACCGGCTCTTGGCAGGAAGATCGAGCAGATAAGGGAGCGCGTGCGCGAAAGTATGATGCTTCGCCCCTACAGAGACACCTGGAATGTCGCGGAGAGAGCACCAGGGAGGCAGCGGACAGCCGGGGCCGGGTGGACAGAAAGAGCGGGAGTTCTAATCGGCGCCCAGGGCGGGCGCCTCCGCTACCGGGGTTTCCGCGAACACGACCCCGTTGCGGCCCGATTGTTTGACGCGGTACAGGGCGGCGTCGGCCCGCCCCAGCAGGCTCTTGGTGGTATCGAACGCAGTGGCTTCGGCGACTCCGATGGATAACGTCACCTTGAGTTCGACCTCGTCGATCAGGAACCGGCTGTCCCTGATGTTGTGGCACAGCTTCCGGGCCACGGCCTGCGCCGATGCCGGCGTGGACTTGATCAGGATCAGGGCGAATTCGTCGCCGCCGAACCTTGCCAGGAAATCGCTCTCCCGCAACGCGGAACGGGTCTTGGACGCCACGTCCTGCAGTATGCGGTCCCCAGCCTGGTGGCCATAGGTGTCGTTGATCCCCTTGAAGTTGTCCACATCGAGGATAATGAGGAAAAAGGGCTCGTTGTAGCGCTGCCGCAGTCTGATCATTTCGGCAAGCTTGTCGTCGAAGTAGCTCCTGTTGGCAAGCTGCGTCATGCCGTCGACCAGAACGGCCGTGCGCAGCGTCTCGATCTGCTGCTGCTGGGCGGAAAGAATCTCCTGGGAACTGGCAAGTTTCACCTTGAGGCTCACATTGTTGGAGATCATGCGGTCGATCTGCTCCGTCAACAGCGAGGTGGCCGCCGCCACTTCCGCCGGGAGCCCCGCCCGGTCAAAGCTCTCCCGCAACTGCTTCAGAGCCAGAGAGGACTCGCTGGCCGCCTGCTCGGTGCGCTCGATTACGGCTGTCAAGATGAGCAGGATGCTGCGCACGGCCTGGGCTGAATCGTTGATCTGCTGCTCGCGCGGGTCGACCTGCGGCAGGACCGGTTCCGCCAGGGCAAACCCGGCCTCTTGTGGGACGGACGTCTTGCCGGGAAAACGCGGCAGCCACCCGGAGTGCGCCGCAACGAAGCGGGCGATGGCTTCAAATAAGCGAGGCATCCCGAGGGCACGGGAAACGCGGACCAGTACGGGGAAGCAGAGCAGGCCTATCAAGAGCCCGACTGCGAAGATCATGAGGTGCGACGGCCAGGTCAAAATGCTTACTCCTTGAATTCAGGCCATTAACTCTGAGTTCGGCCGGGAATGTTAGGCGCCTATAATTATAACGACATTTAACCATGCCACAAGTGGCCGTCACGGCCCGGTCCGTTTTGGCCCGGCGACACTCCGCACCCCTGTTTACCCTCCACTATGTATTATTTAGTTCACTGTGATATTCTTATCTTCAGATACATGGTTTGCGGGAAGACGAGGTAGTTAACCAAGAGGAGAGGGGACATGAAATACGCAGGGCTGTTTTCTGGGCTGGCATTACTCGGGATTGCAGCAGCTGTCAGCAGCACCGGGGGGCTCATCGGTCAGCCCGGTTTCGCGGATGCTGCCGCCCGGATCAAAATCTATTCAGCGGAGAAAGGAACCGACGTCATGAGCGAAGAAGTTGTCAAAACCAAGGAAGAGTGGAAGAAGATCCTGACCCCCGAACAGTTCCATGTGTTGCGGGAAAAAGGGACCGAACGCCCATTCACCGGGAAGTATGCCACGAGCCATGAGCACGGGGTGTATCGCTGCGCCGGCTGCGGTCTGGATCTGTACCGGTCCGAGGACAAGTACGAATCCGGCACCGGCTGGCCCAGCTTTACCAAGCCGATTGCACCGGAAAACATCAAGACGGAGACCGACAGGAGCTTTTTCGCCACCCGTACCGAAGTGCTCTGCCGCCGTTGCGGCGGCCATCTCGGCCACGTCTTTGACGACGGGCCGAAGCCGACCGGACTGCGCTACTGCATGAATTCCGCGGCGTTGCAGTTCGTCGCCACCAAGTGATGCCGTAAGCCGCGGGTCCCCTCATTTAGGCGGAACCGCGGGCCAGACGGCCTCGACAAAGAGAGGGCACCGGCATGAAAACGACCATACTAGCTGTGTTACTGTTGATAACGGCCGGCATCAGCGCCGGACAGGCCAGGGCAGCCGGGCAACTGGAAAAGGCGACCTTCGCCGGCGGCTGCTTTTGGTGCATGGAGCATCCCTTCGACGAATTGCCCGGCGTCGTGTCGGTTACCTCCGGATACACCGGGGGCCAGAAGAAGAACCCGACCTACGAGGAGGTTTCCGCCGGCGGGACCGGGCACGCCGAATCGGTCCAGGTGCTGTACGACCCCGCGAAGATCAGTTACGACAGGCTCCTCGAGCGCTACTGGCACAACATCGACCCGACCTCCAAGGACCGCCAGTTCTGCGACGCGGGGCACCAGTACCGCAGCGCCATCTTCTACCAGAACGAGGAACAGCACCGTCTCGCCCTGCAGTCCAAGAAGTCGCTGGAGCAGACCAAGCCCTTCGCGGCGCCGATAGTGACGGAAATCGTTGCGGCGGGTGTATTTTATCCCGCCGAGGAGTACCATCAGCACTATTACAAAAAGAACCCGCTCCGCTACAAATACTACCGTGCCAGTTGCGGGCGCGACAAGAGGCTGAAGGAGCTTTGGGGCGAAAAGGCCGGGCATTGAGCAGGAAGTAGGCTGGATAGCTACGAGGGTCGCGTCGTGTGGCCTGTTCGGCAGGTGCGGACGCGACCCTCAGCTATTTCCGGGGGGCAGGCAACCGGAGCGCCAGCTCAGGAGGCGCGCAGGTAATTGGCGATGTGCCATTTGATGCTCTCAAGCTCGGTCGCCAGTTTGTCCGGCTCCGTGGTGAAGCTTTGGACCAGATGGACCAGGCGGTTCTGCCCGAACTCATCCAGGGGCACGAAGCGCATGCCGAGCATGCCGAGATTGCTGTGAATGATCTCGACGTTCAGCTTAAGAGGGCTTTTCTCCCCTTTGAGGTACACGGTCAATAAGCCGATGGAACCCATAGGGATGGCCACGTTGTCAGTAAAAGCGACCACCGCACCGTTGAGGGAAATGTTCTCCAGCTCTCCATGGTGGATGGTGTCCTGATAAGCCAGGGCACACTTCTCAGCCATTTTCACTCGATGGAACTGCCGTTGTTCAATCATGACCCACCCTAATTGCAGCCTGGCCGTTAGCCTGTCGATTATTTCCCGAATGACAGTTTCCCTATCGGCTCTTACCCAGCAAAACTGAAGCTCTTTTAGTCGTTCCCTGGAAATACTTTCCGGCCACCCTTTTAATAGCGCATTTCTGCCACCGATTGCCAGTGTTGTTGTGCGCAGATGATTGTTTTCCCTCGGGGCACCAAAGGCGGGCGAATACAAGATTCGCCCCTACCAGCGCGATGAGCTGTACCCGTGAGCTGCCTCCGCATTCACTTTCCCCCCACGAGAATAGCTCTGTAATGCGCAGATGATTGTTTTCCCTCAGGGCACCAAAGGCGGGCGAGTACGAGATTCGCCCCTGCCAGCGCGACGGCCTGTAGGGGCGAACCTCGTGTTCGCCCGTGAGCTGCCTCCGCATCGGGGAGAGCCCCCAGCCTTTCATGGTCCCCTCCCCGGCGCCCGCCCCCTGGACAAAGAGACCAGGAACATTGGTATACTGATAGGTGAAAAGAGCAGCCTGCCGGGTCTCCAGCCGGGCTTCAAGCTCTCCATTTGTGCGTCGCAAGCTGAGCCGGCCGAAGGGAGTCGCGCTGAGCGGCCCTGACAGGGGGGTGCCATGAAAAACAGGGAAATAGCACGGATGTTTGACGACATCGCCGACATCCTGGAGATCAAGCAGGGCAACCCGTTCAAGATCAGGGCCTATCGCAAGGCGGCGCTGAACCTCCACGGGTTTTCCCGCGACCTGGAGGAGCTGTCGCACAAGGAGCTCCTGGAGATCCCCGGCGTGGGGGAGGACCTGGCGGCCAAGATCGAAGAGTACCTCCGCACCGGCTCCATGTCCAGCTACCAGCAACTCAAGGGCGAAATTCCGGCGGGAGTCTTCGCCCTGCTCGCCGTTCCCGGGCTGGGCCCGAGGACCGCCAAGACCATTTACGATCAGACCGGGGTGACCAGCCTGGAAGAGCTGGAGCGGGCGGCGACCGAACACCGGCTCGCGGGAATCCGGGGCATCCAGCAAAAGACCGAGGAGAACATCCTCAAGGGGATCGCCGCGGTCAAACGCGGCAGGGAGCGGCAACCGCTCGGCCGCATGCTGCCGGCGGCCCTGGACCTGGTGCAGGCCCTGACCGGGCGGGCCGGCGTGGAGCGGATCGAGATCGCCGGCAGCATCCGGCGCAGGCGGGAGAGCGTCAAGGATATCGACATCGTCGCGACCTCCCCCGACCCGGCAGGCGTCATGGATGCCTTCGTCGCCCTGCCCCAGGTGGAAGGGGTAACCATGCACGGCCTCACCCGTTCCAGCGTGACGATCCGCGACGGGGTGCAGGTGGACCTGCGGGTGGTGGAGCCGGAATCGTTCGGTGCAGCGCTCGCCTACCTCACCGGAAGCAAGCCCCACAACGTGCGGCTCAGGGAGATGGCGCTCAAGCGGGGCTTGAAGATCAACGAATACGGCATCTTCCGGGAAGAGGACGAAGAGCGCCTGGGGGGCCAAGAGGAGGAGGACGTCTACCGCCTGGTCGGCCTCCCCTTCATCCCGGCTGTGCTGCGCGAGGACCGGGGCGAGGTCGAGGCCGCGGCAGCCGGCAGACTGCCGCGGCTCATAGAGCTGTCCGATCTGCGTGGCGACCTGCATGTCCACTCCAAGTGGAGCGACGGCGCCCACAACCTGGCGCAGATCGCCGCTGCGGCCCGGGACCGTGGCCTTTCCTACCTGGCGCTCACCGACCACTCCAAGGGGCTCGGGATCGCCCGCGGACTATCCGTCGAGCGGCTCATGGAGCAGGGGGAGGAGGTCGCCGCCTTCAACCGCGAGCAGAAGGATTTCCGGGTGCTGCGCGGGACGGAAATGGACATCGGGCTGGACGGGAGCCTCGACTTCCCCGATGAGGTCCTCAAAAAGCTCGACATCGTGGTCGCCGCGCTCCATTCGGGATTCAACCAGACCAGGGAGCAGCTGACCGCGCGGGTCGTGGCCGCCATGCGCAACCCCTGGGTCTCCGTCGTCGCCCACCCCACCGGGCGGCTTATCGGCGAGCGCGAGGCCTACGACCTCGACATGGAGCAGGTGCTGCGGGTTGCCAAGGAGACCGGCACCGCGCTGGAGATCAATTCCTATCCCCTGCGCCTCGATCTGAACGACGTGCAGGTCAGACGGGCCAAGGAGCTCGGGGTCGCCCTGGTGATCAGCAGCGACCTCCACGTCCTCAGCCAGTTCGAGACGCTGCACTACGGGGTCTCCGTGGCGCAGCGGGGCTGGCTTGAGAAGGGGGACGTGCTGAACACCCTGGAACTGCCCGATTTACTGAAACGGCTGAGAGCGAAGAGAAAGGGGAAGTGAGCGGGTGAATGTCCGCACGGGCTTTGGCAACGAACTACGCAGAGATTTCATCCATTCTCAGATTCCGATGGCCTTCAAAAACGGTGAGTATCTGGATGGAATCGGGATTAAGCCTGTATATGATTCTATATCCTTTAAATATTAGTTCTCTTATGACTTGGTTGCCAATTTCTGGTACAATCCTGCCCAGGTGAGGGTGGTCGGTCAGCACCGATTCTGCATGTTTGACGATTTGAACGACGAATAGTGCCGCCCGCTCGGGACTGTCTCTGGAAATAAAAGTCTCTATCCCGGTCAGTTGCAGCAATGCTTCATGTGACCAACGTATGTCCAATAGGGTTACCCCTTGATTCGTCGAGACGCCAGGGCCGCCAGGAGTTCTTCAGTTCGGTAGGTCTTGCCGCCTTCGACATCCGAAATCCCTCGGTCCACGGAATCAAGGAACGATTTTCGGTACACCAATTCGTCGTAGTCGCTTGGTGACAGTAGCACGCCAGACGGCCTGCCATTTTGGGTAATGATCAAAGGGTGTCCCTTCTGGAGGCTCTTGAACCACTTGGAAATGCTCGTTTTGAATTCGGCAATTGGGACAATGTCATTTGCCACCGAAATTGTCTTCATGTGACAGCTCCTTATTTGGACAGTCTTGTAGATCAAAATATAGGTCCAAACCCAGCGCGGGGCAAGTTTTATTTTTCGACCTTTTAACGGGGAAAACCATGACAGAGCAGCGCTTTTGGCTTTTCAAATCGGAGCCGTCCAGCTTTTCCCTGGAGGACCTGAAAAACCGCCCCGGCGCCACGGAGCACTGGGACGGCGTCCGCAATTACCAGGCGCGCAACTACCTGCGCGACGAGATCCGGGTCGGCGACCGGGTGCTTTTCTACCACTCCAACATCGCCGAGCCCGCGGTCGTCGGGGTCGCCGAGGTGGTGCGGGCCGGCTACCCTGACTTTACCGCCCTGGACCCGCAGGGGAACCATTTCGACCCGCGCGCCACCCCCGAGAAACCGGTCTGGTACATGGTCGACATCCGCTTCGTCCGTGCATTGCCGCGACCGGTCACCCTCTCCGAGCTGAAGGGGATCCCCGAGCTCGCGGACCTGCCGCTTTTGAACCGGAGCCGGCTTTCAGTCCAGCCGGTCGCCGAGTCGGCCTGGTCCCTCATCCTGAAGCTCGGGGGAGTGCAGCTATGAAATGCGGCATGATGTTTTATTTCCGGAAGAAGCGCTGGCTGTAGAAACCCGCGACCGGGCCGCCTGCTCCCCTCTAGCTGCAGAGCTGCAGTAACCAGTAAAGGACGGGAAGGGTGCCGAAGGAGAGTACCAGGCCCACCCCGACCAGGGCCACGGAGAGTTCCGCATCCATGCCCGCCATCACCGCGAGGGCCGCCGCGGTTATCATGGGGGGCATGCCCGCCTCGACGATGGAGACCTCGACTGCCGTGCCGCTCACTCCCGCCAGCCGGCAGGCGGCGAAGGCGACCAGTGGTGCGGCGACCAGCTTCACTGCGAGGCCAAAGCTAAGCGGAGCCAACACCCTGCGCTGCAAGCGGAACCGGAGCTGAAAGCCGATGGCCGTCATGACCAGGGGTACCAGGGTGAGGGAGATGTCGTGCAGCGACTGCTCGAGTTGCGGCGGGTAGTGCCAGAAGCGCAGCGCAAAGCCCGCCAACAGCGCGAGGGTCGGCGGAAAGAGCAGCATCCGGCGTGCGACAGCGGGTAGGTCCAGCGCCCTCTCGCGGCCGTACATGGCGAGCACGACGGAGCCGTAGCTGGAAAAGATCAGGATGGTGCCCAGCTGGTCGTAGATGATCAGGTGCGGCAGACCGGGAGCACCGAAGAACGCCTGCACGATCGGGATGCCGAGGAAGGAGGTGTTGCCGAGCGGAATGATCAGGAGCAGGACGCCGACCACGCTGCGTGGCCAGCGCCAAAGCCGCGCCCCGAGCAGCACCAGCGCCAGGGAGAACAGCAGTAGTCCCCAGGGGACCAGCAGCGGGATCAGGGCGGCGCGGGAGAGTACGATCTGCGGCGCTTTGAGGAGCACCAGGGCCGGCATCGAAACATAGATCGCAAACATGTTGAGGACCTGCGGCGTGTCCTTCGGGAAAGACTTGAGCCGCTGGAACAGCATCCCGAGCAGGACGAACACGCCGATAAGTACAAAGTTTTCCATTTACAATCCACTTCCTAAGACTCTTGGTCCAACGTGCGGCAAACCAGCAGGGAACTTGCGCGTGTTCACGCCTCAAGCTGTGTTCGCACGCCGTTGCGGTACTACTTGTTTACTGCGGGGGGAGCTTCGTCGGGCAACGGAATTTCCCGCACACTTGATTTTTTAACCATGCTGACGGCTTTTTCTTTCACTGCCAGTGAGTCGGCAACCACATGCTCCACGTAGGCCTTGTAGAGAAAGACAAAGACACCAATGAAAAATGAGAGATAGATGAGTTTCGAAAGCTGCGCCGAGGGCACCAACGAGGCCACCTTGATGACGACGAGGAACGCCGCCAGGATGCCGGCGAGGTAGAGAAGCGGCTGGAACCAGACGAAGCGCTCGGAAAGTTCCGCGATTTTCCCCTGGGGTGCGGTGGCCGGCTCCGGGGCGACCGCCGCATTTGGCTGGAGGGTTTCTTCCTGAGCCGGCTCGGGTGGCTGCACTTTCCCGGCACCCGGGTCCTGCTTCGATAGGGCGGCGTCGCTTATCACCTTGACCTTAGAACGGTACTTTTGAGGGACCGAATCCAGCTTGTTAGTGATGTTGACCGCGCCACTTGCGTCCGTGTACCTGTAGTAATCGGCCCAGGCAACCGGGATGGAGGCGGCGGTCAGGCATAAGAACAACATCAGCGGCAATAATCTTCTGGTCATCAGCGGAATCTCCCTCGCGAGGCGCCTCGTGTCGTTTCTCACCCCGGTTATTTTATTAAATCATTGGCACCCGAAAATCCACCTTTCTAATTATAAGCCCACCTCCAGCGCAACTACATTAACGCCCAACAGACTTATTGTTCATCTCTAGTTTTAGTGTATAGATTTAGAAACTCCGGGAATCGGCGTCCCGGGGGAAAAGTGGGGAACCTTTCGAGGAGCACCAATCATGAAAAAACTCCTGATCCTCCCTTTGCTTATCTTCATGGCTGCTCCCCTGTGCGCTGGGGAAGACTATCTTGATCAAGGTGCCGGCCACCTCAACGCCGGCAGCTACCTGAAAGCCATCCGATCCTATGATTTCGCCATAAAATCGAAACAGGACAGTGCGGCTGCGTACAAAGGTCTCGGCACGGCGTATTACCGGCTGGGGGATTTGGGAATCGCTTACGATGTTGAGATGATTTCGGCCGCAGTCACTGCCTTTAACCAATCCCTTTCCTTTAAGTACGACGCTGAGGTTAGTTATCTTCTCGGATTATCCTATCTGGCACTGTCCGATAAGGAACATGCCGAAACGACGTACGCGAGCCTCAAATCCAGTGACACAAGACTCGCAGACCAACTGGGCGCGAAGATTGCGGCCTACATCAAACCGGCAAAATTTGAGTATGCCCAGCAGGCAGCCGCTGCGCCAAGCGACCAGACTCCGGTCGTCATAGAGGGGAATCGGGTGCTGGTCCCGGCAAGGTTATCCTATCGCGGCCGTTCCGTAAACACGTCGCTCCTGCTCGACACCGGCGCCTCCGTCACGGCAATCAGCGAACGGCTGGCGGCCGAACTCGGCGTGGAGCCGATGGACAGCAATCCGGCACTGGTGACGGTTGCCGACGGCCGCACCGTCGGGTGCCACTGGTTCGTCGCCGATGCGCTGGTCGTCGGTCCCAGAAACCTGCCCCAGCTGCGCACCGCCGCTCTGCCCGGCAGCGTGGCGGGAGTCGATGGTTTGCTCGGCATGGATTTCCTGAGAACGGTCCGCTACCATGTCGATTTCAGCCGCAAGGTCATCGAATGGAACGGCCGCTGAAAGCGGCGCAAGAAAAAAGGCACCCCGCGTTGGGTGCCTTTTATTTACTGCCGCCTTACTCCCTTCAATCGCCAAAACAAGTATGCACACTGCGGGCGCTCTCGATCCAGTCATGATCCAACGGCACCGTCCTTCGTTTACCGACGACGTCCTTAAGCGGAACCGCCTTGACGCCATCACCCCGCGCAGCCACCATGACGCCGAACTCGCCCTTGTTGATCAGGTCGGCACAGGCGGTACCCAGGCGTGTGGCCAACAGACGATCTCCCGCCGAAGGCGTTCCTCCGCGCTGCAGGTAACCCAGGATGGTGAGTCGTGATTCCAGACCGGTGAGCTCTTCCAGCTGCTGGGCCAGATGCAGGCTGTTGCCCGGCTTGCCGTCGGCAAAGGTTGCCAGGAGCTGCTGTTTCTGCTCCTTCTTTTTGCTCCCCTTGCCCTTCTCGACTTCAGCCAGTTTGCCGGCGACTTCCCTGGAGATGGCACCTTCGGCCATGGCGACGATGCTGAAGCCCTGCCCGCTGTGACTGCGCCGCATGATGGCCGCGGCGACCTGCTTCACGTCGTACGGTATTTCCGGGATCAAAATGACGTCCGCCCCGCCGGCGATACCGGCCCCCAAGGCGAGCCAGCCGGCCTTGTTGCCCATCAGCTCCAAAACGAGGATACGATGATGGCTGTGGGCGGTACTGTGCAGCCGGTCGATCGCCTCCGTGGCGATACCGAGAGCGGTATCGTAGCCAAAGCTCACATCCGTCATGGCAACGTCGTTGTCTATCGTCTTGGGCAGCGTGATCACGTTCAGCCCCTGCTTCATCAGATGATAGGCGTTTTTTTGCGTCCCGCCGCCGCCCAGGCAGACCAGCCCGTCCAGATGGTGCCTGCGGTAATTGTCGACAATAACCTCTGTCATGTCTTTCAGCTTGCCGGCAATGGGCATGGCATAGGGCTTATCACGGCTGGTGCCCAAAATAGTCCCCCCCAGGGTGAGGATGCCCGAGAGGGCCGCGGAGTCCAGCAGTTGCGTCCTGTTTTCCATCATGCCGCGAAAACCGTCACGGAACCCGAGCACCTTCATGCCATAACGCCCCAGGAGCGCCTTGCCGACCCCCCGAATGGCTGCATTCAATCCCGGGCTGTCGCCGCCGGAAGTCAATATCCCAATCATTTTGCTCATGCTTGTTGTCCTTTCTGGCCGTCAATTACGGGTCAGTTTGCTCTCAATGACCCAGTTTCCAGTCCGCTATAAATAAATCAAGAGGCAACTCGCTATTTTGAGTACCTCGGGGCCTCCCGTTGCGTGAAAACGGACTTTTCCTGGCATTGCGTTGCTCCCCCATTATGTGCATGACCTGGTTTCTCTCTGCAACCTCAAGATAAAACTATACAAGTGCTTGTCATATTAGCAACCCTAGGCCTAATCCGCCTGAGAATCAAACAATAAACCCGTAGCAGCCGGCGTTACACATCAGACGAGATACCCTGAGAGCATCGTCCCGCTCGCGGCCGTTACCTCGGAGATCTGTGAAAACAAAACATCCGATCTTGACTCATGGGGACCAAGAAGAGCAGGCACGCGTTGCCTGAGGCTATGAGTGGTGGGGTATCTGCGCAGTAGACTCTTAAGTGCTCGACGGCGGAGTCTTCAGTTTGCCTGCAGACCTAGGAACAGCTATTAAATCAGCCCTTCTGTGATGGCCGTCCATATCCCCCTTTGAATTGGATGTTAACCGGGGATCTTTCTGATGCCGACCCGGGTGCTGCTAAAATCCGGGATCCCGCCAACGACATCCACCAGGGGAGTATTGCCCAGGTTCTCGTCCAGGCGGCTCAGGAGATTTGGGGAGATTCCTGTCCCCAACCGAGGGTCCCCTACCAGCCCGCCACTATGCGCAACCGTTCTCCCTCCCAGAAACAGGGCCTCTCCTTTAGTCACCGGCAAAGCCGAAGCACCCAACTGCGTGTGGCCATAGTGAAAGGATATTCCCAGGCAACCGGGCCTGATCAAGGCGCTCACCTTGACTTTGCCCCGAGTTCCCAGGGAATTGCTGGGCGAGGTCAGTTGAACGAGGTCGCCGTCCCGCAATCCCAGTTTCCCCGCGTCCCCTTGGTTTACCACGACAAAGTTCTCGGGGAACACCTCCATGGACCAACGATGCGACGAGGTTCTGGATTGGGCGTGCACGTTCATCTTGTAGGTTATCAGTGCGAAGGGGAAATTGGCGTCCTTTTCGGCGAGGACATTGCCGGCGGCGTCCTCCGGAGCGGTGTATTTGATCGTCCCCGGGAAGAAGGCGCCGCTCAGCGAGTTCCTGGTGGTTGCCAGTTCTTCGTTATAAAGGACCACGCGCTTTAGCCCGAAACGATGGTTCTCGCCTGCGAAATCGTCCTCGTAGCGCCGCTTGAAAATGCCGCCCCGGGCCAGGGCATAGCAGGCGGTTCGCCACTCCCCGTCAGTTATGAGACCCTTGTGGCGCGCAACCGGATAGTTGTGCTCCACGTAAGCGACTTCCTCGGCGGCAGCCTCCGGTATTTTCGCGGCGTCCGCAAGATTCGCTATGCCTCGCAGGTAATAGTCTTCGGCACAATGCAAGGGGTGCCAGGAACCATCCTTCGCCTGGATCGCACGATCACCGAAACCCGGCAATCCTGCAGCCTTTGCCAGGTCGATCAGGAAGGTCTCCAGGCAAAAGGACCTGCCGTCCTTGGTGCTGCCGGTCACGGGTTCCACCACCGGCGTCCGGATCGCGGTAAATTTCAGGGCCGGGGCGTGAGGGGTGAGAAAACCATAGTGCCCCTCCAGATAGGTGATGTCCGGCACGATGTAATCGGCATACAGGTTCGACTCGTTGATGCCGATGTCGATCGAGACATGCAACGGCACCTTCTCGGGGCTTTCCAGCGTCTCGGCATAGCGCTGTCCACCGGGTATGGAGTAAAGCGGATTGAAAAAATAAGTGAAGAGCACCTGGCAGGAATAGGGGTACATCTGATCGATGCCGCTCAGAGTCTCGACGCACAGCCCTCCCTGGGTGAAGGGGAACCAGGGCCTCTTGGCCGGGTAGCCGCTCCCTCCGGCCGCCCTCTTCTTCTTGAACTCGCTGCTGGTTTCGTAGCTCGCCTTTTCGCGGGAGAGCATGACCCCTTTCGCCTTGGCCTGCCCCGGGAAGGACTTCAGATCGTAGAGTCCCGAGTCCCAGGCCGCCGCTTCGCCACCCCCTCGCAGGTAGCCACCCTTGCGGTCGACGCTGCCGATCAGCGCGTTGAGGATCGCGATGGGGAAGGCCGCATAGACGCCGCTGGCGTAGTTCCCGGCGCCGTGATACTGGCAGACTGCGGCACGGGTGCCGTGCGAGGTGAACTCCTTTGCCACCCTTTCCAACTGGCTCCGTTCCACGCCGGCCATCCTGGCATAGTCGTCCAGGCTATGCTCCCAGGCACCCTCCTTCATGAGGCGATACGCCGTCTTAACCTGAACCTTGGCGCCGGTGGCATCGGTCAGCGTCGCCGCTGCATCCAGTTGGGCCTGATCGACCGAGCCGAAAGGAACCGGCACTCCGCTGCCGTTCAGGACCAGGTATCCCTTCCCTGCTTCCCCGGTTGCGGCCGGGTCCAGGTCCGCGACCCTGAGGAACTTGCGGTCCTGCTTGTGGCCCTGGTCGACGACGACCAGATGGGTTGCGTTGCTGTAGCAGGCGTGGCCGATTTTCTCAGCCGCCTTTGGATTGGGTGCCGTCAGGAACTCCCGGTTGTAGCGCCCGGTCTCGATGATCCAGCGGATGAGCCCCATGGCGAAAGCCCCATCCTGGCCCGGCTTGACGGCGACCCACTCATCCGCGTGGCAGGAAGCGTTGGTGGCCCTGGGGTCGACAACCGTGAACTTCACCTTTGCACCGGAGCTCCGGTTGGCCACCAGCGCCCCGTAGGTGTTGACGCCGGGCTGTAGGGCCTCGTAGATATTGGCACCGAAAAGCAGGATGTATTCGGCGTTGACCGGGTCGGCCTTGATTTCGACGTCCTTCTTTTCGGTGAAGGCAAGGTTTCCCATCCTGAACCCTATGCCGCAGATATCCGTATGCCCCACCCGGTTGACCGAACCCACGGCCTCTTTGACAAAGCGGTTGGTGAATTCCAGGCGGCCGTTCTGGTCGCGCCCCGCGATGAAGACGAAACCGTTACGTACCGTTCCAAGCTCCGGGGCCTCCTTGTCGATCAGGGTATCCTGGGCGAGCCCTTTGATGCCGGGGAAAACCCGCTGCTCGCCCAGGTGCGCGAACAGCTTACCGCCGACAGCAACCTCCCGGACCAGTTGGTCCCACTCGATCGGTTCGAAACGACCGGCCCCCCTTTTCCCGGCGCGCTTCATCGGTTGCACGATACGGTACGGGTTATTGAGATAGTTGGGGGCGTCGTGGGCCTTGCCGCACACCGGTGCCGTTGTCGCAAGGGCGTCCTGCAGCGCTGTGGCATAGGGGATGGGGTCAAACTTGGTATTGTAGGGATGGTACGGGTTCCCCGACATGGCGACCAGTTTGCCGTTTTGCACGGTGGCACGCGTGCCGCAACGGGCATTGCACCCCAGGCAGGTCGAGTGCACCTGCTTGACATCCCGGTCCAAAGGCGTGGCGGCGACCTGCTGGATGCGCCTGGCGTTGAGCCACTGGCGAGCCGCCTCGGCCTGCAGGGTGGCCGTGGTCAGCGCGGCCACTGTCACGGCGGAAACCTTGATAAAGTCGCGCCGCGTCTGGCACCTGGAGGTCAGCTGCGGATTTTGTCTTTTCGGTTCCTTATTCACGCTTCATTCTCCTTTCTCCCCTGCCTGACGGGTACATAGGAGATGCTCGTGTTGAGGTTCAGTTCGGGACGGTCCGCCTGCAGTCCAGCTTTTTTCAGATAGCTGGCAAACTCGCCTTGCGGCGCATTGAGGTCACCGAAGAGGCGGGCGTTTGGGGAGCAGGCCTCGACGCAGCTCGGCAGCAGTCCCTTTTCCAGGCGCTCCAGGCAGAAATCGCACTTGTCGACCCGGTTACCATGCCGAGGATCCAGAAAACGGGCGGCATAAGGGCAGGCCAGCACGCAGTTGCCGGAACCGTTGCAGAGATTCCAGTCCGTAACCACCACACCGTTGGGCAGCTTGAAAGTCGCCTTGGTCGGGCAGACCGGCACGCAGGGAGGGTTTTCGCACTGGTTGCACTGCACCGGTCTGAATCCGGCACGAGCCTGGGGGCCGCTGCCGGTTTCACTTATCAGGATCCTGGTGTTGAACTGGCTGGGTGCCGTATCGTTGCGCCCTTTACAGGCGATAACGCACGCCTGGCAGCCGGTGCAGCGGTTGGGGTCGATTATCATCCTATACCTGCGAGGTGGAGTTGCCGCGAGGGAGTTTTTGAGGTTCGGCAGGCAGGCCGTCGCGGCGAGGGTTATCAGTCCACCTTTCAGGAAATTACGTTTTGAAGTGAAGGCGGGGTTTCCCCTCTCCAGAGACTCCTCGTGGTTGGCCAATCCGGGCATCGGAAGGGGGTCTTTAGGTTCAATCATGTCAGTTCCCTCCGTAAAAAGTGTAAGGCACCGCTGGCCCAGCGCCGGCTACCTGTTCATTTCCAGAAAAGACGCCCCTTTTGGGGCAAAAAAGCGCGGCGCCCTGTTTCAGCCCGTTACGAATTATATGCAATCATCCGGCAAGTCAAATGGATAATTCCGATTAAAAAGGTGAAGCCGATAGGTTTTTCCAAGGGAGCCGGGCCCCCCCTCCCGGCCGGCGAGGTATTGATTTTCTGATGACGAGCTGCGAACCGGTCCCTGGAAAAGGAGAGCCCTCCGGGGAAAAAAACGAATTCGTCGACCCGGCGATAACAATCGAACGTCGTCCGGGTTTATTTTCTGATCCCCGGAGATGATCGCCAGGTTGAAAAGAACGAGGCTCACCTATGAAAATCCGGGGAAGGGTAACTCTCTGGGTGCACGAGAAAAAAGGGGGAACCGGCTAGGGCACTGCGCCGGTTCCCCCTTTTTTTGTTCAGCCTGCCGCGGGGCGCAGCTCACATCATGCCGCCCGTGCTGCCCATGCTGCCCATGCTGCCCATGCCGCCCATGCTGCCCAGGTCGCCCATGCTGCCCAGGTCGCCCATGCTGCCCAGGTCGCCCATGCCCGGGTTCGCGAGGTCGAAGCTTCCCCCCTCGAGGATGAAGATCATGATAGCGCTGATGAAAAATAATATCGCCATGATGAAAAATATGATGGCGAGGTTGAGCCTCATGATCGCAACCATAAAAAACATGACTGCGACCATGAAAGATATGCTCGCGGTGATGAAAAATATGATGGCAAGGTTGAGGCTTATGATCGCGATCATAAAAAATATGGTCGCCATACTGAAAAATATGATCGTCGTAATAAAAAATATTATGGCGATGATGAAGAATATTATAGCGATCATAAGAAATATGATGGCGGCCATGAAAAATATGATCGCGAGGTTGAATCTTATGATGACGGGTGGCCGCAGCCCAGCCACCAGTGGGCGGCCCTTTTTCGAGGTTCTTCATAATTCCGGATGGTTAGCCGTAAAGTCGATGGGGGGTGCGCAAAGGAGGTCGGCAGGGGGAAACAAGATCGCAGCTTGGAAAGGGGAAGAAGTTGAGGGTACCAATTGAGGTACCCTCAGTACCGAACTGATGCGTCTACCGCATTATCCGCCGATCAGGTGATCGGTGTGGTCACCACACCGGACCAAGGTCCGGGTCCGCCCTCGCCAAATGGCCTCATCCGGAAAAAGGTATTTCCCGCTGCGAGACCCTCCATTTCCATCTCCTGGGGATCGGAAAAGTTCGACTTGTGGAACCAGAAAGCCTCAACCGAGGGGTCTTGCACGTTGAAGTGAATCTCGTAGACCAAAGCGCCCGAGCAACTGCTCGCTTTGCCTAGCGCCTTGCCGAGTTCGCCGCTGTTGAAGACATTGAAATCCGCAGGGGCTGTCAGCGGCAACTTTACCCTGATGGTGGTTCTCCGTTCCTGGGTTACGGTGAATCCCGTGGTCAAAAGCGCATCGGGATTCAAGATAAAGGCAGCTTCCAGAATCGATGCCATCTGATCCAGAAGGACCACGATTTCCTGACTGAGACTTTCGCGCTGGCGAATCAGCGTGCGGCCACCATCGAGGGCCTGATGGTAGATCGTTTCAAGGATGGCCACCTTCTCGAGATACAGCTTCAGAAAGGAAAGGACCGAATCCGGACAGTTCGGGTTGTCGGTCATGCCATGCTGCACCTTCTTGCAAAATGCCATGAATCTGGCGGGCGAACCCGGCTGTCGAAAATCACGTTTTATCATTTTTCGTTGCATCCACACCTCCTTCACATCCGTGGTATTGCGGTTAGAGGGGTTTTAGGAATTTGGCCGACAGCCGGCCTGAGCTTACATTAACAAGGCCTAACCATGATAACTTCTGTCCAGGGCATGTCAAGCATTTGCCAGCCCGAGCTGCCAGCGAGACGGCGGCCTCTTTCGCATCGTTGAGGTGTTAAGGGGTCGGGTGCAAAGGGGTCCTTCCTGCACATTGACATGACCCGTAAATTCAACTGTTTGTCAATGTGTCGCTTTGGCCCTGTAAAGTAAATAGGGCGACACTGTCAAGGTGCAGTAGTGGTCGGTTAGATTCCCTGATAACAGAACCAAAATGGTCGCCATACCCCTGTTGAAAGGCTTCCACGGGTGAGTTACTGATGTTTGCCGATCCGGCGGGCCGGCGAGGGACACGAGAACGCCGTCTCCACCCTTTCAACAGGATGGAGATAACGCCCCTTACGTACTCGGTTTTTCTATCAGTTGCTTTCCCGACCCCGGCGGCGATAGCTGACGCCAAGCTTGTCCAAGCGCGAACGTAGTGTGCTTGGGTTGATCCCCAACATCTCAGCCGCACCTCCAGGACCATAGATCTTCCCGTTGGCCAATTTAAGTACTTCGGTGATATGCACTGTGTTTGCCTCGTCCAGGTTGAGCGGGTAAAGTGAGCGTCCGTCGCCGGCGACTAGCGGCAGGTTCTTTTGTTCCGGGGCCGGCAGCATCGTGCTGAAGGTCAGTGGCCCGCCACGATGCAGGATGAGCTCACGCTCGACCAGGTTCTCCAACTCCCGGACGTTGCCGGGCCAGTCGTATTCCATGAGCCGCAGCAGTGCCCCCGGCGCGATTGACGGGGACACCCCGATGCCGAGGTCCCTGCTCCTGACCGTCACGAAATGGCGGGTAAGGGCCGGCACGTCCTCCTTGCGCTGCCGCATCGGCGGCACCATGATGGGAAAGCCGCTCAAGCGGTACCAGAGGTCCTCGCGGAAGCTTCCTTCCACCACCATACTTTGCAGGTTGCGGTGCGTCGCCGCGATTACCCGTATATCGACGGGGATCGGGCGCTTCCCACCGACTCTTTCCACTTCGTGGTTTTGTAGCACCCGTAGCAGACGCACTTGTGCGTTCGACGGGAGCTCTCCGATTTCATCCAGGAAAATGGTTCCACCGTCGGCCCGCTCAAAGCGCCCACGGCTCTCAGCCACCGCCCCGGTAAAAGCCCCTCTCTCATGGCCGAAGAGCTCGCTGTCAATCAGGTTTTCCGGCAACGCGCCGCAATTCACCGTGATGAAAGGTCCATTCCTGCGCGGCGAGGAGAAGTGAATCGCATTGGCGATCATCTCCTTGCCGGTCCCGGTCTCGCCGAGTATGAGCACTGTGCTGTTGAGCGGCGCCACCTGGCGCACCATCTCCATTACATTGCGCAGCCCCGTATTGCCGCCGATGATCCCGTCTGTGGCGTCACTGTGCAGCTCCCGGTTCAGAAACCGCTTGTCGTCCAACAGGATTGCCTGGTATCGGAGCACCTCCTCGTGAGCGAGGGCGTTGGCAAGGGCAATCGCGAACGGCTCGGCTATTTGTCCGAGGAGTGCCGCCTGCTCATTGCCGTACCTTCCTTCCCCCCCCGTACGCAGGGCGAGCCCTCCAAGCAGTTCCCCCCTGACGCGCAAAGGAACGATCAGGTCCGAGGCGCCTTCGAGCTTCAAGTGTGGCGCGAGGATGCGGAAAATATCGTCCTCCGCGTTCACGACAAATGCTGTGGAAAAATTCCGGGCAGCTATCCGCTCCGCCATCCTTTCCGGCAGCGGTATGATGTCATCGGGCGCAAAAGTTTCGTCATCAAAGGCATGCGCAATGCGTCGGATTGCTCCCAAGCGTTCATCGATAATGAAGACGTTCAGCATGTCGAGCGGGAAATGCTCCTTGAGGTACTCGAACGCACTGCGCAATGATTTGTTTATTTCCAGGCTGCTGCAGATTCTGAGGGTTATTTCCCTGATGAATTCGTTGCTGTCAGCCATACCCTTGTCGCTCACCACGCTGGCCGCGCCTCTTTTTTCCGTTTTTGTCCCCATGTGCCTTAAGACCTCCCGTCAAGATTAACGATATTTCGCACTATATACCATTCTCACGAAATATCGCTACGCAAAACATGAAATATCGCTGTTTTCGCTAGTGCTAATTACGCAACTATCGGAAATCACTTGTTTAAAAAGAATGGCACGCATATCGCTATTAAGAGGACAGCGTCAATACAAAGGAGAACACCATGGCCAATCTTCTCTATGTCACCTGCAATATCAGACCTCAGGACAGATCTCGTACTCTTTCGCTCGGCTATGAATTCCTTGAGGAATACATGCGCTGGAATCCGAAGGACGAGGTGCAGGTTCTCGACCTGTACCGCGACAACATCCAGCGGGTCGATCTGGACGTGCTCAACGTCTGGGGGCGGATCGAACGCGGCGAGGGTTACGGCTGCCTTTCGGATGGAGAGCGGCACAAGATCGCCCGAATCTTGCGTCTCGCCGATCAGTTTCGCAGGTGCGACAGGTACGTCTTCATCACCAGCAGCTTCAACCTCTGGTTCCCGGCCGAATTCAAGATGTACATCGATGCCATCGGTATTCCAGACCCGACCAACGGCATGGCGCCACTGGTGGCGAAAAGCATACTTCCCGACCAGCGCAAAAAATCCCTGCATTTGCATGCATGCTCACCTCACAACTTCGTGCAGGAGCAAGCACTGAGTGTTGCCTACCTGCGCTCGCTGCTGAATTCCTTTGGCGTGGCAGATCAAGAAACGGCGCTCCTTGGGGGCGACGACCCGGAACAAGGTTCGCAAGAGGAGTACGAAACGGTCCGGCTGAAGCTTTTGGAACTGGCCCTGTGTTTCTAAAGTGGAGGTACTCAATGGGATTCGTTGTTGGATTCACCATTACCATATGGCTTCTGGTCGTATTCATCGCTTTTAGGGTGCGACCAGCACAAACAGTTGACGATGCAGAAGAGAAATCCAGAAAAAGGAGCATCAACAATGAAAAATAGTCTCACACCCGTTCTCAAGGCCGCAGGCCTGTCACTGTTGGGAATTTCACTGGCTGCCTGCACCGGCGAGCCGCACAAGAAGGAAACGAACATCGATGCCGTACCCGTGATGATAGGGAGGGTCCAGAAGGTTCAGGAGCGAGAGACAATCTCCGTAAGCGGGACCGTTTCGACGCCTAACTCCCCCGCGAGCGTCTGCTTTCTCGTTCCCGGCAAAGTCGTGTTCGTGGGTCCGCGAGAAGGGGAATTCGTAAAACAGGGGCAGGTCCTGGCCCGGATCGACCCCACCGACTTCAACCTTTCAGTAAAGGGAGCCGCAGCGCAGGCGGCCGGCGCGCAAGCGGCCATGGGAAAGGCACTACACTCCGCCAGGCCGGAGCTTTTGGAACAGGCCCGCATCGGCTTCGAGCGGGCCGAGGACGAGTATCTCCGCATGAAGATGCTCTACGACTCAAAAAGCCTGGCGCCGAACGACTTCCAGAAATACAAAGCCGCTTATGAGCACGCCAAGCAGGACTATGAACAGGCCAAGGCCGGAGGCCAGAGGGAAGACAAGGATCTGGCGAGGGAATCGTACAACCAAGCAGTTGCGCACCTGGAGGTTGCCAGGAAGGCGCTGGCCGATGCAACCCTGTGCGCCCCCACCAGCGGCTACATCGCGAAACGGTCGATAGAGCCCGGTGATACCGCCTCTCCGGGTCGCGTCGCCTTTGAGATCGTCCAGATGGACCCGGTAGAGGTAAATGTCGGCGTACCGGAAACAGACGTGCGCCTGGTCAAGGTCGGACAGCAAGCAGATGTCACCGTCCCTGCCCTCCCGGGGAAATCGTTACCGGGGACAGTGCGCGTCATTAATGTTTCCGCGGACCCCAACACCCGTACCTATATGACCAGGATCAGTGTGGCAAATTCCGAGCATTCCCTGCGGGTTGGGATGGTAGCGGAAGCAACCATACGCGGGGACCGGACAGTATCCATGGTGACCCTCCCCGGAGATGCGGTGATACGTGATCCGCAGGGGGCGACGCAGGTGTACGTCTACTACCCGGACCAGAAACGCGTCTACGCAAAACGCGTGGATATCGGTGCGGCAGTCAATAAGAACGTCGAGATAAAGAGCGGTCTTTCCGGCAATGAACTTGTTGTTCTGGCAGGGCAGACAAAGCTGAGAAATGGACTGACCGTATCGGCAACAGAAGCCCAGACCGGCGGCAATTAAACGTATCCCGAGAGGACAGGTATTATGAACTCGATAAAGTTTCCTGATTAGCGATGATCTTCCGCTGCAATAGCGGTGCGACATATTCTGTCACCCTTGGGGGTTAAACTCACGGTACTTTCCTACCAAGGAGGCAGGCCGTGAAGATGAATCGAATTCA
>Ga0316222_1000608_pt1 | contig 53198 bp, 53 predicted proteins | sample TBH18011metaG_FD_206008 | JGI IMG/M metagenome (GOLD analysis project Ga0316222, IMG submission 206008) | Freshwater microbial communities from Trout Bog Lake, Wisconsin, USA - TBH18011 | ecosystem: Environmental > Aquatic > Freshwater > Lake > Hypolimnion/Profundal zone | place: USA: Wisconsin... | reverse complement strand
CTGCTGCCAATCCAGCGGCGGCGGCAAAGGTTGCCCAAATGCCGGCAGAGGCAGCATTTCCTCGCACCCGCAAAGCAGCGGGGTGAGGCCAGTGAAATCGCTGCAAACGTCCACCGCCACCTGCAACAGATTGGTCAGCGTGGTGTCGCTTTGTGTGGTAGTAATGCCAAGCCAATCCTTGAGTTCGGCCAGCGCGTCCGGCGGCAGAACCGCAGGGCTTGTGATAACCCGCATCATGGCGGTCTCCGTGGGAATGGGGTAAATAAAAGGCGCCCGCGCCGCAGCAGAGGGGAAAACAGCGACGCGGGCGCACGGGTGCCGCCGGGGAAGGGGGCACCCCGGCGACAAAGTCATTCGAATTCGGTGGAAGGCGCTGCGACAACGCCCTCTACAATCAGCGCAACTTAAGCAGCCGCAATGGTCAGCAGCTTGATCGCGCTGCTATCCAGCACCTGCCCGCCCAAACGCTTCGTCGCGTAGAAATTGACGAAGGGCTTGTTCGAATAAGGATCGCGCAGGATGCGGGTGCCAAAACGCTCTGTGATCAGATAGCCGTTCTGGAAGTTACCGAATGCGATCGGAGTGGTGCCCGCCGCGATATTCGGCATGTCGGCGGCCTCGATCACTGGATAGCCCAGCAGGCGGTCAGGCTGCTTGTCCATGATGCCCGGCTGCCACAGGTAATCACCGACGGTATCCTTCAGCTTGCGGATCTGCGCCAGGGTGCTGGCATTCATCACCCATACCGCGCCCTGACGGTGGCCGGGGTTCAGGTTCATTACCATGTCGATCAGGTGCAGATCGGGTGACGAGTCGAAACCCGCCGCATTGCCGCTGGCGACATATTGCAGCGTGCCGAACGGACGCCCATTGAGGTCACCCGCCTCGCTGGTGGGCGCGGCAAGGAAGCCCGACGGCTGATTGACACCCGTGCCATTGACGAAGGCGGCACCCTCGGCGCGGGCGAATTCGCGGGCGACTTCCTCGGCAAGCCATGCTTCAAGATCAAAGAAGCTGTCATCGAGCATCTGCTGGCTGGCCGAAGGGTTGGCGTAAAGTTCGCCGTGCGGGGGGATGATTTCGGCAAAGGTCGGCTCGGCGGTTTCAAGGCGGGCCGCCGTTTCGCTCACCCAGCCAGAGGCGGTGCCGCCCAGCGAGATCAGCTTGCGATAATCCGACGTGCTGGTCTGAACCACTTGCGCGATGGAGCGGATCGGGCTGATCCGCAGCAACACTTCCGAGATCCGTTTGTCGAGTTCGGTCGGCACCGCATAGCCACCGGTGGCCGGCGAGCCAATGTTCATCGATTTCAGCTCGGTTTCGCGCCCGGCACGCAGATAAATCGAAATGCGGTTTGGGGGGAGAGTTCAGACGCGGTGTGGATTGGCCGGCGGTTCGCTGGAGGCGGGGTTCACCGTGGGATCAGCACCATCGGAGTTGCCTGTGCCCAAGGGAGCAGGCTCATCATTGCAACCTACGCATTCATCGCCGTCATTGTCGGCGCCGCCGGTGGGATCGACCTTGCCGGTAAAAGGCGAGGTCTGGAAGGGCTGGGGTGCAGCGCCAGCCGCGTGTGGGTGATGGGGAGGGGTATTGTTCATGCATGTACCTTTCGTGGGGTAGGTGGGTTTTGAGGGGGATGTCAGGTGACGAGGTGGACCCTCGCGCCGTGCTGCATCGGGTGGGTGACTAGGCTCACCTCGAACAGATCGACATCTTTCAACTCGCGGCCTTTCTCGTCGCGGGTGAAGGCGCGGGCGCGGTATCCAAAGGACAGCCCGGTGACTTTGCCCGCCTTCAGCGCGGCTGCGGCGCCGCCGGCGGGGTTATCGATGCTGGCGACCACGCGCAGGCCCCGATCATCCTCACCGGCCTGCTCGACCCAGCCGATACGCAAGTCCGGCTGATGCTGCCAATAGAGCGGCAAGGGCCCCTGCGCGCCGCGTTGCCGCTCGCTGAGGGTGCGGGCAAAAGCGCCGGGGCGGATGGTGTCGCGTCCAGCATCGCGCTTGTCGAACAAGGCGGCGTAACCGGCAAAGCGCAGGCAATCGCCGGCTTCAGTTTCGGCGTTTGTTGCGGTCATCGCAGCACCTCCGCGACATTTGGCATCACATCGGCGCGCCACGCGCCCAGCCGCCACATCATCGTCACCAGCAGCAGCGCCAAAATCCCGCGCACCACCCAGTCAATCACCGCCCGCCACGCGCTTTCCTTGGCATCACGCCAGGCCCGCAGCAGTTCGCGCAGCTCCTTCAGGTCATCACTGGCGCCGGCCTCGTCCAGCCCCATGCGTGCCAGCGTCCGCGCTGAGCCCATCTCGCTCGCCTCCTCGACGATGGCGCGCAAGGACACGAGATCGCCGCCGTTGCCCACCTCCTGCGCGATGAGGTGCGCCAGCATGTCCTCCCTGAGAGGTCCGGGGCGCAGCAGACCGGCGCGAGTTGGTTCAGGCCGCGTCATTCGGGCAACTCTGCGATGGCGGGGTCAATCGTCGCCGGGGTTTCCAGCGGAGGCAGGCCCAGCATGGCACGTTTTTCTTCGTCCTTCAGGAAGGTCGCGGTGTTCACCTGTGTCCACAGCGCCTGCCGATCCTCCGCCATTTCGGGCACCTTGTTGATGTCGATGCCCAGCGGCGCATCGGGGAACCAAGTGGCCAGCCCCTCGCCGATGGCGGCAAAGATCTTGGCGCCCAGCGGCAGCAAAGTCAGTCGCCACAAGGCCCGGTTCGCCTCGCGGTAATTGCTGTAGGTGGCATCCCCCGGCAGCCCCAGCAGCATCGGCGGCACCCCAAAGGCCAACGCGATATCGCGCGCCGCCGCCGCTTTCAGATTGGCGAAATCCATATCGGCGGGGCTCATGGACAGCGATTGCCACTTCAAGCCGCCCTCCAGCAGCATCGGGCGGCCAGCGTTGCCCGTGCCCGAAAAGGCCACCGAAAGCTCCTCCTTGAGACGCGCAAACTGGTCCGCCGTCAGACCAATCGTATTGCCCGCATCATAAACCAGGGCGCCAGAAGGCCGCGCGGCGTTCTCCAGCAGCGTGCGGTTCCAGCGCGCGGCGGCGTTATGCGTGGCAATCGCCTGATCGGCAGCGCCCAGACACCCGGCTCCGTAATGGTCATCGCCCGGATGAAACCCGCGAATGTGAATAAAATTGGGCGAGGCGTCACTGTCCAGCAGCGGCACCTGCAACACCTGTTCGCCCACCCGATAGGTAAGGCCTGTCGGCCAACCATCGGGGCCGGGTACCAGCGTCACCCGTTCGGGGCGCAGCGCGAACAGCTCCACCGGAAACCCGCTGGCATCCTTCAGGATCTGCACATAGGCATTGCCATGCAGCAACAGCTGGCTGGTCAGCGTTTCCAGCAAGGATTGTCCCGCGCTGGTCGCCTTGACCAGATCGAGCAGCAGCGGATCGGTATGCAGCAAATGCGCGCCCGCCAGACCGTCGGCAATCAGGCGCACCGCACGATGCGCCACCGGGTTTTCCAGATAGGCGCGCTTCACCGCAATGGCATATTCAAACGGGGCCTGCCCGCCCGGATCGGTGAAAATCCAGGGCGACATATAGCTGCGCGCCAGAGGCACCCGGTTGCCTGTGCCCTTGAATGCGCCCGAAAGCGAGGAAGTGAGCGTTGACAGGAAGGACATGGAGGGCCTTTCGCAAAGGGTTGGTTCAAAAATCAAAGATCGAGCCGCACGCGCGGTTCAGGACGGCGCTGCAGCATCAGTTCGGTCAGCGCCCAGACACAGGCGTCGGCGCGGTCGGGCGATCTGCCCGGCCCGTGGTAATCACCGCCGGCGATCAGCCCGCAAAGCTGGTCTTCCAACTGCGGAAATTGCCCGGAATGACGAACCTTCCCCGCCTCATAATGCGCGGCGACGGGTTCGGCGCGGGCCGCTTTGCCAACACGGGCATGCACCAACCGTATTGGCAAATTCACGTCCGCCGCGCGCAGCACGCTTTCCACCATCGCGCCGCCCTGATTGGCCTCGGCAACGACACGGTCGGCGGACCATACTTGCGCGGCCTCGGCGACAGCGCGGGCCCAGCGTTCGGGGCTGGCCTTCATCACGGTGGCATCAGCCAGCACGCGGGCGATGCCATCTTCACCCAACGCGGCAACAATTATCCCGCACGAATCTCCCGTTGCCGAGGCAGGTGGATCAACCGCCACAACGGTTCGTGCGCGGGGCGCGTCTGGCCCGATCTCGCGGCAGAGTTCGAGCATGGCGCGCGTCCACAGCGCACCTTCGCGATCCGCGATCAGTTCGCCATCGAGTTCCTGCCGCGCCAATTGCGACTTTCCGAATTCGCGCCGAATATCGCGAAGAAACCGTTTTGGTAAATTTATCAGATTATCTTCGGTGCGGCCATGGGTGATAATGGCCTCATCGTCCTCCAATAAACGCAGCAATAATGGCACCGCGCGCGGTGTAGTGGTGGTCACCACACGAGGCATCTCGCCAATCCGCAAACCCAGCAAGAGATTGTTCCAACTTTGCGTCGCGCGACCTCCAGTATTATCCCATTTGGCAATTTCATCGCACCAACCATGGCTATGCTGCGGCCCTCGCAGGCTGTCCGGTTCACCCGCAGAATACAAAGTGGCCTGTGCGCCATTGGGCCAGGTCAAACGTCGCAAAGAAGGCTCAAAACGCGGCCGTCGGCGCGGCGGGCCCAGGCTCAGCAGCCCGCTCTCACCTTCCACCATAACGCTGCGCACCTCGCCCAGCGACGATCCCACCAAAGCGATCCGCGCATCAGGGTTCGCGGCGGCGACACTGCGAACCCATTCGGCGCCGGCGCGGGTTTTGCCAAACCCGCGCCCGGCCATCACCAGCCAGATCCGCCAGTCACCCTTGGGAGGCAGTTGCTCTTTTCTGGCCCACAACCGCCAGTGATGCGCGAATTCGCGGCGCTCCGCGTCACTCAACACCGCCAACTGTGCGAGGCGTTCGTCGCTGGGCAAATCCAGCAACCAATCGAGGCGTCGCCCCCTGCCAATCGGCGCCATCAGGCAGCGCCGCCGTCGTCATGATGTTCGCGCGCGGCCAGTGACCGTTCGCGCATCCTGTCGATCTTGGCGTTGATCGAGGCGAGGATGGCATCCGCATCTTCGTCGTCGCGGATCGCTCTTTCGCGCGCCACCGATTCGCGGTGTGCGGTCAGCAAACGCAGCGAGGTGGCGTTATCGAAGGCGCGCACGCCTTTTTTGGCACCGGCTGCGGGGCGAAGCTCTCCGCTGCGCAACCGGGCCAACAGGTCGAATTCAAGGTTATCATAGCCTTCGCACAATGCGATCTGCCACTTGCGATAGAACTCGGCATCAAGGCGGCGCAATTCGTAAACGGTGGAGGTGGCGACTTTGGCCTTGCGGGCCGCCGCGGTAACGTTGGATGTTTCGGCGAGGTGGCCGAGAAAAACCCGGCACCATTTCGCCTTGGAAGAACGCCGAGCAGATGTCTTGGACGCAGCCTTTGCAGGCGCACGCCGAGGAGACAGGGGGGTGACCGCCATAACCGGGATATCCGTGCCGTTGATGAAGGGGTGATCGAGTGAGCAGCGGGCCCGCCATGATTGGGGCGGGGCGACTCGGTTCACTTCGATCTTCTTGTTAAGTACCGAAAGAGAGTGACGATGTCAATTAAAAACACCAGATGGGTTAAAATTAACCACAGCCCACACCGATTATCCGGGCTTGCCGGGGCGGGCGGGCGCCGCTAGGCAGCGCGCAACCGCTGGAACAGGGTACAACGATGCTGCGCCAATTTTACGAATGGATCATGGCCAAGGCCGCCAACCCCCGCGCCGAGTGGTGGCTGGCCTTTTTCGCCTTTGCCGACGGAGGGCTGTTCCCGTTCCCGCCGCATCCGCTGCTGGCGCTGATGTGCCTGTCGCAGCCCAAGCGAGCCTTACGTTATGCGGCTGTAACCACGCTGTTTTCCATGCTGGGCGGGTCGCTTGGCTATGCGATCGGGCATTTCCTGTATCAAACCGTCGGTGTGGACATGCTGCATGTGCTGCACCTGACCGCCAAATTCCCCAAGGCGGCATGTTATTTGAACGAACACGGCAAATGGATCATCATTTTCAAGGCCGCGACGCCAATTCCTTTCATGCTGTTGACGATCACTGCCGGTTTTATATCGTTCAACTACTGGACGTTTCTCTGGGCCAGCGTTGTTTCGCGAGGGGTGATCTTTATGACCGTCGGCGTCCTGTTTCAGGTCTTTGGGCCGCCGATCAAAACTTTCATTGATAAATATTTTGCCATTGTTGTGGGCGGAACGATGGCGGTGATCGCTCTGGGCTATGTGGCGATCACCATGTTTGAGGGCGGTCCCGATAAATGCGAGCATGCTACACTGAGCATGCCCGCACCTTAAGCCTCAGATAATCCCGATCTTCTTGCCAGCACGTTCAAACATGCCGAGGATCACCTGCACCTGTTCCGCCGTATGCTCCGCGCACAGCGAACAGCGTAGCAGCGTCATATTCGCAGGCGTCGCCGGGGGCCGCGCCAAGTTCACATACAGCCCCTCGTGCAGCAAAGCCTCCCACATCATCGCACCGCGCTCCAGATCGGGCATAATCACCGCGATGATGGCAGATTGCGGCGTTTCGGTGCCCAATTGGAACCCCAACGCCTTCAGCCCACCATGCAAAGTGCGGCTATTCGCCCACAGATGCGCGCGCTTTTCAGCGCCATGCATCAGCTTGCGGATGCTGGTGGCCGCCGTCGCGACCACGCTGGGCGGCAGGCTGGCGGTGAAGACATAGGGCCGGCAAACCAGCCGCATAATCTCAAACTTCGGATGGTTCGACACGCAGAAACCGCCCACCGTACCGACCGACTTGCTGAAAGTGCCGATCACGAAATCGACCTGATCCAAAACGCCCTGATCCTCGGCCACGCCGCGCCCGTTGGGGCCGATAAAGCCCATCGAATGCGCCTCGTCCACCAGCACCATCGCGCCGTTTTCCTTGGCGATGCGGATCATTTCCTTCAGCGGCGCGATGTCGCCCATCATCGAATAAACGCCCTCCAGGATCACCAGTTTTCCGGCGCCTGCGGGGATGCGTTTCAGGCGCTTTTCCATCGCCTCGATGTCGTTGTGCTTGAAGGGCACCACTTCCGCGTCGCCCATTTTGCAGCCGTCCCAGATGCTGGCGTGGCTGTCGATATCCAGCACGATATAGTCGCCCTTGCCGGCGATGGTGCTGATAATACCCAGATTCGCCTGATACCCGGTGGAAAATACCATGGCGTGATCCATGGCGTAAAATTCCTTCAACGCCTCCTCGCAGTCCTTGTGCGGGGAATAGGTGCCATTGAGGCAGCGCGAACCCGTGGTGCCCGACCCAAAGGCATCAAACGCAGCCTTTCCAGCGGCCAGCACATCGGGGTCAAACGTCATCCCCATGTAATTATAGGTGCCCAGCAGGATCGTATCGCGCCCATTGCAAATGGCGGTGGTGGGGCTCAGCACCTTCTCCATCACCAGCCCGTAAGGGTCGGTCACGCCGGTGGAGAGCAGATTCGCGCGCATTTCAATCAGCGCATCGAATTTGGAGAAGAGGTCTGGTGCGGCGGTCATGGTATCAGTCATTGTCATTACCCCTGCAACTTCACCACGGCGTCCACCAGTTGGCCATAGGTTTCGATCTCGGCCTGTTGGTTCATGCTGATGATGATGTCGAAATCATCCTCAATCGCGGCGACGAAATCCATCACCGTCAGGCTGTCAAATTCCAAGTCCCCCGCAAAAGTGCTGGCATCGGTAATCACCACGCCCTTCTTGTTAAAGGGCGCGATCAGGGCGGCGATTTTGGCTTCGGTAGCGGCGCGGTCCATATACAGGATCTCCGAAAATAAGGTTTGAGGCCCCTTGGGACACAATTGCGGCAGGAAATAGGCGGGCCGACGAAATTTAGACAGGCGCGGCAGCAGGCGCCTCGATCAGGGCCCGCACCGCCACCATAAACGGCCCAATCGACACCGGCTTGGCCAGATAGCCTTCCGCGCCCGCCTCGCGGATACGCTCCTCATCGCCCTTGCCGGCATAGGCGGTCACGGCCAGCACCGGAATGCGGCGCAAAACTGGGTCGCGCTTGGCCTGTTCGATCAGGTCCAACCCGGACACCTCGGGCATCTGGATGTCCATGATGATTAGACCGGGCACGAAATCGCGCGCCTTGTCCAACGCCTCGCGCCCATCGGCCACGCCCTCTACCGCGTATCCCTGACTGCGCAAAACGTCGCAGAACAGCTTGCGGTTGAGGTCATTGTCCTCGACAACCAGAATACGCTTTGCCATGCCTTCAAATGCCCTCAATTTCACCCCGCTCTACGCGCAACCTTCGGAGCTGACAATTCTTCACGATAAGCCCCATGATGATCCCCATGCGCTGGCGCTTTCCGCGCTGGGCTGGGTGCTGGCCGACGAGGACCATGCCGAAAGGCTGCTGACCCTGACCGGCATCACGCCGGAGGAGCTGCGCGAGCGCCTAGGCGACCCCATCGTGCTGACCGAGGTGCTGGATTTCCTGATGCGTCACGAGCCAGACCTGATCGCCTGCGCTGCCGCGCTGGAGGTGAAGCCAGAGACCTTGGTCGCCGCGCATCACCAGTTGTCCGGCGGGGCCAACGCCGTAGATTGGGGGGCATGACGGTGAATTTTATCAGATCACGGCCACTCATCATCAGCGATTGCGACGAGGTGCTGCTGCATATGGTGGTGCCGTTCCGCGATTGGCTGGATGAAAGCCAAGGTGTCAGTTTTTCTCTGGCCAGCAATGATTTTTCGCAGGCGTTGCATTATGTCGCAACCGGCGATGCTGTCCCCCCGGCGGAAATTTGGCGGCTGCTGGGCGCTTTCTTCGACACAGAGATGCCGCGCCAAACCCCGATCACCGGCGCGGTGGAGGCGGTGGCGCGCCTCTCGGAACACGCCGATTTCGTGGTGCTGACCAATCTGCAAGATCACCGGCAGGAAATGCGCACCGCGCAGTTGGCCCAGCACGGCATCAATGTGCGGGTCTTCACCAACCAAGGGCCAAAGGGCCCGGCGATCCGCGCGATCCTGGGCGAATATCAGCCTTCGCGGGCATTTTTTATCGACGATCTGGCCCAGCACCACACTTCCGCCGCCGAAATTACCCCCGAAATCACCCGCCTGCACCTATGCGGAGAGCCCGCGATGGCCCCGCATATCCCTTGCGCGCAAAAGGCCGGCCATGCCCACGCCCGCATCGATTATTGGAGCGAGGCGCTGCCTTGGCTGCTCAATCAACTTCAAGGAGAGAAACCATGACCCTAATCGCCGCCAAACTCACTGAACTCGGCATAACTCTGCCCGTCGCCGCCGCGCCCGTCGCCGCCTATGTGCCGGTCGTGGTATCGGGGGGCTTCGCCTATGTCTCGGGCCAATTGCCCTTCATCGATGGCAAACTGGTCACCGGCCGGCTGGGCGAGGACGTCAGCACCGAGGACGGCCAAGCCGCCGCGCGCGCCTGCGGGTTGATGTTGCTGGCACAATTGCAGGCGGCACTGGGTTCGCTCGACCGAGTGCAGCAGGTGGTGAAACTGGGCGCCTTCATCAGCAGCACCGCCGCCTTCACCGATCAGCCCAAGGTCGCCAATGGCGCCTCCGAACTGATGGCCGAGGTGTTCGGTGATGCCGGAAAACACGCCCGCAGCGCTGTCGGCGTGCCGGTATTGCCCTTGGGCGCGGCGGTAGAGGTCGATGCGATTGTGGCCCTGAAGGCCTGAGGCCATGACCCGTGTCGATTGGCTGCGCGGGGCCACCTTCGCGCACCGAGGCCTGCATGAGGGAGGCCTGCATGAGGGCGGGGTTGTCGAAAACTCGCCCTCAGCGTTCCGGGCGGCCATCGCGCGGGGGCTGGGCATCGAATGCGATGTGCAACTGACCCGCGACGGCGGGGCGGCGGTATTCCATGATTTCACGCTGGAACGGCTGACCGCTGAGCAGGGCGAAGTGCGCGCGCGAACCCTGACCGAAATGCAGCAGATCACGCTGAAGGGCTCGGCGGACACCATCCTCAGCCTCGGCGATTTTCTGGCGCTGGTGGGGGGGTGCGTGCCGCTGCTGATCGAGGTGAAAATGACCCGCGCCATGCCGCCCGCCCCCCTGTGCGAAGCGGTGGCGCGGGAAGTGGCAGGCTACCCTCGCGCCGCAGTGATGAGTTTTGACCCGCGTGTCGGCGCATGGTTCGCCCGGCACAGCCCCCAAACCTCGCGCGGTCTGGTGATGAGCAATGCCGATACGCCCGGCCCCTTCGGCCCGCTGCTGCGCCATCTGGCCGTGCGGCATGCAAAGCCGGATTTTCTATCGCTCGACATCGCCGATTTGCCGGGGCGTTTCGCCGCGCGTCAGCGCGCACGGGGAATGCCGCTGGCCTGTTGGACGGTGAACACCCCCGAACTGCTCGCCCGCGCCCGCGCCTATACCGACGCGCCAACGGTAGAAGGTGCTGGCGTGCCCCCCGCATGATCACCGCCCGCATCGCCCCCTCGGTCGGCTCGCTACCCGCCGCCGAGTGGGATGCATTGACCGACGCCGGCAACCCCTTCGTCACGCACGCCTTCCTGTCGGCGCTGGAGGCATCAGGCAGCGTCGGTGATGGCACCGGCTGGCAAAGCGCCCCCATCGTTATCGAACACGCCGATGGCCGGCTGGCCGCAGCCCTGCCGTCCTATTCCAAACAACACAGTCAGGGCGAATATGTCTTTGACCACGGCTGGGCGGATGCTTGGGAGCGGGCAGGGGGGCGTTATTACCCCAAATTGCAGATCGCGGTGCCCTTCACCCCCGCCACCGGCCCGCGCCTGCTGGGGGACCGCGCATTGGCCCCCGCATTGATCGCAGCCGCCGAACAAGTCTGCCACCAAGCCGGACTCTCCAGCGCCCACGCCACCTTCCTGACGCCCGATGACGCCGCCCTGTTCGAGGCCGCCGGCTGGTTACTGCGCGAGGACATCCAGTTCCATTGGGAAAATCGGGGCTACGCCAATTTCGATGATTTCCTCGCCAGCCTGTCCTCCGCGCGGCGCAAAAATCTGCGCAAGGAACGGGCCGCCGCTGGGGCCGGCTTGGAAATCCGCGCGCTCACCGGCGCCGATATCCGCCCCGAACATTGGGATGCTTTTTGGGCCTTTTATCAGGATACTGGAGCGCGCAAATGGGGCCAGCCCTATCTGACGCGATCGGCCTTCAGCCTGATGGGCGAAACGATGGTCGATCAAATCCTGCTGGTGCTGGCCTTTGATAATGGGCAGCCGATAGCCGGTGCGCTGAACTTTATCGGCGGCGATACGCTGTTCGGGCGATACTGGGGCGCGCTGGTGGAGCGGCCCTTTCTGCATTTCGAACTATGTTATTATCAGGCGATTGATGCTGCCATCGCGCTGGGTTTGGCGCGCGTGGAGGCCGGCGCGCAAGGCGGCCACAAACTGGCGCGCGGCTACGAGCCGGTGCGCACCCAATCGGCGCATTACATCGTGCACGAGGGGTTTCGCGCCGGGGTCGCCGAATTTCTGCGCGCCGAACGCGCTGGCGTCGCGGCGGACCAGCTGTTTCTGGGCCAGCGCACACCGTTCAAAAAGGTCTAAATCGAATCAGGCGACCTTGCGCGCTGTGGCATTGAGCCATTGGCGCGCACGGCGCTGGGCCTCGGCGATTTCGCGGGCGGTCATTTCGTCAGAGATTTCGGCGCGGCAAACCTTGGCATCTTCGTGCCCGGCAACAGCGGCGAGGTTGAACCATTTATGCGCCTCGATCAGGTCGCAAATGGCGCCGTGGCTGCCGGTGGAAAAGGCCACGCCCAGATCGAAATAGGCGGCAATATCACCTTGCGCCGCAGCGGCAAGGCAACTGGCGACCAGCAAATCCGCATTTTTCGCTTCATTAGCAATGGCCTCGCTGATGTGTTGTGCGTCGGCGAAACCGGCTTGCCAATCCCCGCGTCCTGTCCAGCTGTTTTCCATCTTCCCGTACCCCAGAGGCGATGGACACCTGATTGCGCCTGCCTCGATGCTGAAATTCGCTGAACATGGTCAACAAAAGGTTAACGCGTTTCAGAAAATCCGCATTTGTGACTGACGAGGCTCTCTTTTTCCTGCCCACGCGGGCGTGAAACATTATTGCGGGGGGCAAATGGCACTTGGCGCTTGTGCGGCCCGTTCGGCCTCACTATAGGCTCGGCGCGTCCGGCCCATGCGGATTTCCCCTTGGTTTCAAAAGGGGCGTGTGGCGCTGATCGGACGGGCTTTCTTAAGCTTCGGAGGATTTGATGGCGTCGGTGCAGGTTGACGAGATCGATATTCTGGCCAAGGCCAAACGTTCGCTGAATGGCGACTATGCGCCGTCTGAAAACGAACCCTATATGAACGAGGCGCAGCAGGATTATTTCCGGCGCTTGCTGCTGGAATGGAAGCGGTCGATTTTTTCGGCATCGGCTGACACACTGCAAAATTTGCAGGATGGCCCGATCCGAGAGCCTGACCTGAACGATCGCGCCTCGTCCGAGACCGATTGGGGCATCGAACTGCGCACCCGCGACCGTCAGCGCAAGCTGATCGCCAAGATCGATTCGGCGCTGCGCCGCATCGAAGAAGGCGAATACGGTTATTGCGAGGTATCGGGCGAACCGATCGGCTTGGGCCGCCTCACCGCGCGCCCCATCGCCACCATGACCGTTGAGGCCCAGCAAGCCCACGAAAGGCGCGAGAAAATCAGCCGCGACGATTAACTCCCCCCTCGCGGGTGCAATCATTTGCGCTATTCAGATGAATAGCCGGGTTTCGGGGGTTTTTGGGCTGAAACCTATCTGCTTGTTAAGGCTTTATTTGCCACTTAGCTTTAGCATCCGTAGCAGAAATCTGATTAGAGATGTCCAAGAAGACAATTTTGTCATGTACAGGGCTCTTGCGGGGAAATGAAAGCGACCATGGGCGACACGGACCAGCGTCACCTCAATCGAGACAGCCTGTTTGTGATGGCAGGCCTGCGGCTGGGCGGCACAGATGAAGAGCACCGTATCAAGGTTCGCAATCTGTCGTCTGGCGGTTTGATGGCCGAGGCTCCCTTGCGCGTGGCGCGGGGCATGCCGCTGGAAGTTGAGGTCCGCAATATCGGCTGGGTCGCGGGCTCGGTCGCATGGGTTCAGGACAATCGTTTCGGCATCGCTTTTGCAGAAGAGATTGATGCAAGGGCGGCGCGTACGTCTGTCCAACAGGAACTCGACCCCGCTGATTTTTACAAACGCAAACTATTGCCTGTTGCAACACAGGCGCATGAACGCGACGCTGCACGTATGCGCAAGATCTGAATTGGTGGCCGGTTGTCCGGCGCTGATTTTACCATCCTGCCATTTGCGATGACGGCAAACTCGGCTAGGTTGCCGGTGATGGTTTCCACTCTTTCCTTGTTTCGTAAATCCAGACGCCTGCTGTTGCTGGCGTTACTGCCGCTTGGCGGCTGCGGAGCTGATGATCAGGATGCGGTGCGCCTGGCGGTGATCGGCGATGCGGCCTCGCCTTTTGAAACGGGCGCCCGGCTGCCGCTGGCTGCGCAAATGCTGCGCTCCGCCACAACCGAGGGGCTGGTGGCGATGGATGCCGAGGGCCATGTGACCCCCGCGCTGGCCGACCGCTGGATCGTTACCGCCGACGGCATGGGCTATATATTCCGCCTGCGCGATGGGCGCTGGGCCGATGGCAGTCCGGTCACCGGCGAAAGCGCCCGCGCAGCCCTGCGCAGCGCGATCGATGGGCTGGAGGGCACGCCCTTGGCGCAGGACCTGGCCGGCGTCAGCGAAGTGCGCGCAATGGCCGGCCGCGTGATCGAGGTGCGCCTTTCCCGCCCCATGCCCGATCTACTGCAAATTTTGGCGCAGAGCGAACTCGGCCTGACCCATCGCGGCAAGGGTTGGGGGCCGATGGAGCTGAAACGCACCGGCACCGTGGCGCGTCTGTCACCGATTGCGCCCGAAAAGCGCGGCTTGCCCGAGGGTGATCCGATCATCGCTGGTCTGCGCAAGCTGCGGCTGGTGGCGATGCCCGGCGAGCAGGCGGTGGCCGCTTTCGCAAAGGGCGATGTCGATGTGGTGCTGGGCGGCGGCTTTGCCGATCTGCCGCGCAATCACGCCACTGCGCTCAGCAAATCCGCGGTTCGCCAAGATCCCGTCGCAGGGCTATTCGGCCTTGTGGTGGTGCGCACAGAAGGCTTGCTGGCGACGCCCACGGGCCGCGAGGCGGTGGCGATGGTGATCGACCGCGACAGCTATGGCGCGGGGCTGGGGGTCAGCGGCTGGCAACCGACCACGCGTATCGTGATGCCGGGCGCAGAAGGGGACGCGGGCCTCGTCAAGGAGCGCTGGGCCGAATACGACATCAACTCGCGCCGCAATCTGGCCGCGCGCCGTATCGATCAGTGGATCGCCGGCAGCCATCAAAGCCCGGTCTTGCGCATCGCGCTGCCGGTGGGGCCGGGCGCGGACATCCTGTTCGACCGCCTGACCAGTGATTTTGGCGCCATGGGCATCACCGCCCAGCGCGCCAAGCCGGGAGAGGCCGCCGATTTGCGTCTGATAGACAGCGTGGCCCGCTATCCGCGCGTCGCCTGGTATCTTAATCAGCTGAGCTGTGCCGCGCTGCGCGGCCCATGCAGCGTTGAGGCCGACGCCATCGCCGCCAAGGCCCGCGCCGAGCCAGACCCCGCCATCCGCGCCACGCTGTGGGCAGAGGCGGAGCAGGATCTGACCAAGAGCAATCTATTTATTCCCCTTGGCGCGCCGGTGCGCTGGTCGCTTGTCCGGGGCAACCAAACGGGCTTTGCTGTTAACCCTTGGGGGTTCCATTCGCTGATTTCGCTGTCCAGAAAGCCAAATTGAACAAAATATGCGTAAAAATGCGGAACGAAATCGTGATTTTCCTGCATGGTTACGCAAAATTAACCTTTTGCGTTCATTCATCACATGGTTAATGACGGTAAGTGTCCTTCAGTCTGCTAGGATGCATTCATATTGTCGGGTCTAACGGGGGGAAACCCATGCGCGTATTGCTGATTGAAGACGAGCCGACCACGGCTAGGGCGATTGAGCTCATGCTCACGACCGAGGGCTTCAACGTCTATTCCACCGATCTTGGCGAAGAAGGCCTCGATCTGGGCAAGCTGTATGATTATGACATCATCCTGCTGGACCTGAATTTGCCGGATATGCACGGCTATGATGTGCTGAAAAAACTGCGCGTCGCCAAGGTGCAGACGCCGGTGCTGATCCTTTCAGGGATCTCTGAAATGGACAGCAAGGTGCGTTCGTTCGGCTTTGGCGCCGATGACTACGTCACCAAGCCTTTCCACCGCGAGGAACTGGTCGCCCGCATCCACGCCGTGGTACGCCGATCCAAGGGCCATTCGCAAAGCGTGATCCGCACCGGCAAGCTATCGGTGAACCTCGACGCCAAGACCGTCGAGGTTGATGGCGCACGTGTCCATCTGACCGGCAAGGAATATGCCATGCTGGAGCTGCTTTCGCTCCGCAAGGGCACCACGCTGACCAAGGAAATGTTCCTGAACCACCTGTATGGCGGCATGGACGAGCCCGAATTGAAGATCATCGACGTCTTCATCTGCAAGCTGCGCAAGAAATTGGCGCATGCCTGTGGCGGCGAAAATTACATCGAGACCGTCTGGGGCCGCGGCTATGTCCTGCGCGAACCCGGCGAGGTCACCGAAGCCGCCTGACCCCCATTTACGCGCGAAACACCCGTGGGACGGCCCGCCGAAAGGTGGGCCGTTTTGCGTTGGGGGGATGGACTAGCGCTCGCCGTTATGACAGTTTTCGCTGCGCGGTGATGGAGTTGGGGCGTTGATGCTTTTCAAAATGCTCTTCAAGAAGCGTAAAAAGGTGATAGCCCGAAGTTTTTGGGAATCGGCTGCAATTAACCCGCGAAACAGTCAATGGGGCGACAAATCTGACACAGAGAAAATTGATGCTCTGAAGTTTAATTATGTTTGGTTTAGAAGATTTCGCGCAGTGCCCATATTGGTCTCGTTAGCGATGTTCGCGGACGTTTATTTTGCGACTGGGGATTTTATAGAAATTGAGGTGAATCATCACCCTGTCCTTGAGCCTAAAATGCGCTTTTTATATGAATTGTGTGGATTGATGGCGATGGTATTTGTTGTGCTCACAATCGCATCCTGGATATGGTATGAGGCATTGGATCGGCTGGAAGCGAAACAACCAGTCGATGATCCCAACCCTTGACCCCCGCGCGCCCCGCTGCCATCGCGCGGCACTATGACAGCTCTCAAATCCGGTGATCCCACCACGCTGAACCGCCTCTATGGCCGATCCAAGGGCAAGCCCCTACGCGCACAGCAACAGGGGCTGGTCGATACACTGCTGCCCGCGATCAGCGTCCCCGGCGAAGGCCCCGTCACCGCAGAGGCCCTGTTCGGTGAACCCCGTCCCCTGCATTTCGAGATCGGCTTTGGCGGCGGCGAACATCTGGCCTACCGCGCGGATCTGCTGCCCGACCACGGCTTCATCGGCGCAGAGCCCTTCGTCAACGGCGTGGCGCAGGCGTTAACGCACATCCGCGATGGCAACCTGACCAACGTCCGCCTCCACATGGGCGACGCGCTGGAGGTGCTGGCGCGCATCCCCGATGGCTCCTTAAGTTTCGTCTATTTGCTCCACCCCGACCCCTGGCCCAAGGCTCGCCACGCCAAGCGCCGGATGATGAACGACGGCCCAGTGGCGATGATCGCGGCGAAACTGAAACCCGGCGGCGAGTTCCGCTTTGGCACCGACCACGCGATCTATGTCCGCCACGCACTGATGGTCATGCGCCGCCACACCGGGCCGGGCGCGGCGTTCGAATGGCTGTGCGATACGCCCCAAACCTTCCAGAACCGCCCCGGCGGCTGGCCCGAAACCCGCTATGAAACCAAGGCCCGCAACGTCTACGGGCACGAGGTCTGGTACTTCCGATTTAGGCGAAAATAGGTCAAAGGCTTATTTTTTAAAATTGCCCAAAACCAATGTGTTATCTACGAAATTGCACGCTGCACTATCCGGCGGTTTCCGCGATGGTGATTGCACGGTGCTTACTTTTGCGGTACACGAGGTATTGCAATGGCGACCGGCAGGATCAGCAAACGCACGCTTGATGCGTTCCAATCGAGCGGGATGACCGGCTTCCTTTGGGATGAAGATCTCAAGGGGTTCGGGGTCAGGGTCGCAGCATCCGGAGCGGCGTCCTACGTCATACAGTTTCGGATGGGCGGGCGCGAATCACCGACGCGCCGCTACACCATTGGAGCCAATGGCTCGCCCTGGACCCCTGCTACGGCTCGCGAGGAAGCCGTCCGCCTCCTTATTCTCGTCGCTCGCGGCATTGACCCGATGGAGGAAGACAAGAAGCGGCGCCGGGAGGCGGTCGATCTCGCCTTGGGCAGGCTCGTCCGCGGTGCCGTCGGCTTCGTACCATTTCCATTTCACCTCCTCTGCCCTTGGAATCGAACCATTTGCCTCAGTCAGTTCGAGAAGCATTCGGAGAGTTTGCCGCCGCGTTGCATCTGAAGCCCTGGCTTTCTCTGCATGCCCCAGCAGGACATTCGACAGCAAAAGGTGCTCGTCGCCACCTGGCGCGAGTTCGGCAGGCTTCATGGTTCGCAATGCGTCGAGCTGGGACAACGAAACCGCACCGGCCTCAACAGTCGCAAAAAACTCAGCGGACATCTTCCTGAAATATCGAAGTTGTTACGATCGATTTTGTGCCGTTGGACAAACCGTACCCTTGCGGCCCACAAGGTGATCGAACACTTTTTACTTGCTGTGTGCAAGTCTGGCATTGGGCCACGCAAAAGGTCAGGATTTGCGCTTCCTGTCCCCAGCACTCCCTATCCAGTTCATCCAGATGGTCAGATGGCGAGCCATCCAAAGAGACGGCGCCACCATGATGGCGCTGGAATTGCCGCAGTTGCCACATTCTGGACCGGCGCAGGGGTATCCAAAACTTTGCGTACATCAAAACTCGGGTCGCCCGTTTCGTTGCTGGGGTAGTGTGGGCACGGCAGGTTTTTGATGCGAGCGAAGCGCGTGGACTCCTTGATGGTGTGGGAATTCCCGTCGTACTCAAGGTATGTCGATGAAATCGGATTGGGCAGCCAAGGCGAGAGAATCTGCACGGCCAGTCCCACTGCCGTCGAAGCCAGAACTCCATTTGGCCAAACGACCTGTGGCTTGCCGCCAGCGGCCCCGTAGTTACGGCCCTCTTCGTCCAAGGCCTCTTGCCGGACGATGCCCATGCAACGAAGGCAAGGACAACCAGGCATGGACAAAGCAACTTGGCCAGCGATCAGATAGCCGTCATCCAACGCATGCACATCCATGCCCATGTCGAGGTAAGGGATCAAAAACCGTCGGGAAAAACCTTCGAGCTCGGACTTTGCGCGAACCGAATCCAGCCCCCCGACAATCAGGTCGCAGCCCTTGAGCCGATCTGCCTCGACTTGCCACAGCGCGCTGCGAGCATATACCTTTGCAGCTGGGTTGATGTCGACGATCACTCGGCGAGCAATCTCCACTTTGTCCGTACCGGGCCGAGATTCCTTGGGTAGGTCCCCATGCCGACCACCAATCAACCGGTTGAGATTCGTGTTATCGATGGAGTCGTCATCCAGCACCACGAAATTGCCGACGCCAACATGCGCCAATTGCTGGACAACGTGAGAACCTCCACCACCCAAGCCTGCGAGGCCGATCACTGCATCGCGCAGTGCCTGATCGCTGTTGATGCCGAGGAAGCTTTGGCGGTCGAGCCACTTCATATCACTGCTCCGTACTTTGCGTATGGGGCACCAACGCTGATTATGTCGGTGATTGGTATTGGCGCGCGATCAGCGGTTAACCAGATCAAGCCCTTGGCGCTATCGTCGCTGAGCACCAGAATACCATGCGGCATACGCGGTATGGGGTTGAAAAAGCTCGGAATGAATTCAGTAGCACTGCGGCGATCAACACCGCTGAAATCTGGGCGCCCGGAACCGCCATGGGTGTGGATATGAAGTAGCGCCGCTGGCGGTCGGTAAGCCGACTGAAGCGCCTTGCGCATTGCGCCTGACCCGATTTTCACGCCAACTGTCGGGTCGGGAATATAGTCATCCTCATCAACAGGGCTGTATTCACGGCCTAGCAACATCAATCGGCTATCCGCTGACGTCGCGACTCCCGCCGTCAAAAAGCCGACGCGCTCATGCGCGAATTCGTGCGGGCGGGCCAGATCGGCGCGGATTGCGCACAACGTGGTGGCCAGGATTTTGATCCTGCCCTTCATTGGAATGCCCCCATATGATTGGCGAGAATTTCGATCCAGGGCAGTTCCGCCGGAACACCTCGCCAAGAATAAGCATGCCAAGAACGCCCCTGCGCCATGCAGTTGGTCCACACCCCTCCACCATTTGCCCAAGGAATCTGCTCTGAGACGAGTAGGCGAGATGTGTAGCTGTCCCGAGGGTGGGGCCATAGCAAGGCGTCAACTATCCTACTGCCATGGCCAGGTTTCGATATCTTCAGATCAGGGAGATACGCGACAGGCTGACCACCCTCGGTCCAAATCTCTGCCTTGGGGCAAACCGACTGCAAGCGGCCCAGTTCGACGTGGGGGTCAGTCACGACGATTGCCCGCAAGGCGCATGGGAGATGAAATCCATACCTTCACGGACCTTGGTCCGCTCGTTGGGCTTCAATTCCCGGAACTCGCCCATGCCTTCGATGAGGTCCAGAACATATCCTGCGGGCACCTTGAATTTCGCCAGCAGCTCTTCGGTCGTGTATCCGTGCGATCGAGCATGATCTCGAAGCAGGCCATGCCGCCGTAATCCAGATTGTTTCGACCGGCGAAGCCCTGATGGAGCGGCGCTTGGCGGACATCCCGACCGAGGAGTGGGGCGATGTTCGTGTAGACATCACTCCGCGCGAATATGTCCTGTCGTATTTGCAGCATTCCTTCCCGGTGCAGCTCTACGAGCCGTACACCGACAGTGAGGGCAATCTTGCTTCGCGGCCGGTGGTCCGCGATGGCCAACCGGTCGAGTGCCGTGAAGCAGTTCGCCGCCGCGACGACCTCATCGAACGGCTCGCCTCACTCGCACCTGTCCCCGGCGCACTCGACCAAATCATCCAGCGCTTCGGCACCGACATGGTCGCCGAAGTCACCGGCCGGTCGCGGCGGATCGTGCGGAAGGGCGAACGCTTCGCCGTCGAAAACCGAGCAGCCAGCGCCAATCTTGCAGAAACTGCCGCCTTCATGGATGACATGAAACGCATCCTGATCTTTTCCGACGCTGGCGGCACCGGGCGCAGCTATCACGCCGATCTGTCTGCTCGAAACCAGCGCCTGCGTGTCCACTATCTCCTCGAACCGGGCTGGAAGGCCGACGCGGCGATCCAGGGACTCGGTCGCACCAACCGCACCAATCAGGCGCAGCCGCCGCTTTTCCGTCCGATCGCAACGGATGTGAAGGCCGAGAAGCGGTTTCTCAGCACAATCGCGCGCAGGCTCGATACCCTCGGGGCCATCACTCGCGGCCAGCGGCAGACCGGTGGCCAAGGGCTCTTTCGCACCGAAGACAACCTCGAAAGCCCATATGCCCGCGCCGCGTTGCGCCAGCTCTACTTACTGATTGTGCGCGGCAAGATCGACGGCTGCTCGCTTGAGTGCTTCGAGGCCGCAACCGGCCTGAAGTTGACCGATACCAACGGCATCAAGGACGAGCTTCCGCCGATCACGACATTCCTCAATCGCCTGCTGGCGCTGACCATCGCGCTGCAGGGCATCCTCTTCACCGCCTTCGAGCAACTGCTCGACGCCAAGGTGGCCGGTGCGATTGCCGGCGGAACCTACGATCTAGGCCTCGAAACGCTCAACGCGGAAAGCTTCACCGTCGCCGACCGGGCGACCATCTACTCGCATCCCGCAACGGGTGCGGAAACGCGGCTGCTGACGATCGTCCAGCGTGAGCGGAACCGGCCAATGTCGCTTGGCGACGCGCTGGCATGGCGCGAGAACGACAACGGGCGCTTGCTGGTCAATGCCAAGTCAGGCCGTGCCGCGGTGCAGGTGCCCGCACCATCGCTGATGCTTGATGATGGTGAGATCGAACGCCGCGTCCGGCTGATTCGACCGATGGATTACCATCATTCGACCCTCGCGATGATGGCTGAGAGCCACTGGGAACAAGCTAACGACCAAACCTTTGCGCATGCCTGGAACCGCGAGCTGGACGATGTTCCGACCTTTACCGACAGCACCGTCCACATCGTGGCGGGCCTGCTGCTCCCGGTGTGGAAACGCCTGCCAACCGAATCGACGCGGGTCTATCGCCTCCAGACCGATGACGGCGAACGGATCATCGGACGCCGGGTCTCCCCGGCTTGGGCTGCAAACGCCGCTACGGTTGGGGTGCCCGCCTTAACCGGCGAAGATGCCTATGTGGCATTGATCGAAGGGCGCGCGGTCATCGAACTTGCTGAAGGGCTCGGGCTGCGCCGAGTGAGGATCATGGGTGCGAGCCGCATCGAACTCACCGGCTTCACCGACGCGATGCGTGAGAGATTGCGCGCCTTCGGCCTCTTTACCGAGATCATTGCATGGAAGCTGCGCTTCTTCGTGCCGGTTGATCACCATGGCCCGGACGTGCTCAGCCGTTTGCTCGAGACCTATCCGATCTTGCGCATCGTTGAGAGGGAGGCGGCGTGATGGTCCGGCATGATGCTGGTGAACTTGCCCACCGCCTTGGCCGAAACGCCGAGGCGGTGTGCCGCCGCTATCTCGATGCAGGCCGCAAACAGGGCAACTACTGGCTGGTGGGCAACGCGTACAACACGCCGGGGCGCTCCCTCTTCATCCGGCTCAGCGACTCCCCCAAAGGTCCTGCGGGCAAGTGGCAGGATGCCGCGACTGGCGAGCACGGCGATTTGCTCGACATCATTCAATTGGCACTGGGGCTGGTTGATTTTGCCGATGTAGCCGAGGAAGCACGCGCCTTTCTAAGCCTGCCACACCCAGAACCCGTGCGACTGAAGGACACGTTGCCGCGCGCTGCGTCAGGTTCGGTCGAGGCTGCAAGGCGGCTCTTTGCCATGTCGCAGCCACTCGGCGGTTCTCTGGCCGACACCTATCTGCGACACCGTGGCATTGCTTCTCCTCCCGGGCGAGCCAGCCTGCGCTTCCATCCCCGCTGCTATTACAGATCCGATGGAGACGAGGTCACCCAGACATGGCCAGCAATGATCGCCGCCGTCACCGATCTCGATGGCCAGATCACCGGGGTTCATCGCACCTGGCTCGCACAGGGCGGCAAGGACAAGGCGCCGGTCGATACGCCGCGCAAGGCGATGGGAGACTTGCTCGGCCATGCGGTTCGCTTTGGTGTGCCCGGCGAAATCATGGCCGCCGGTGAAGGCATCGAAAGCGTCTTGTCCGTTCGCGAAGTCTCGCCTGGCATGCCTGTGGCGGCAGCGCTCTCGGCAGGGCACCTCGCTGCCACCGCGTTCCCTGATGCGTTGCGCCGTCTCTACATCATCCGCGATAATGATCCGGCGGGCGACTGGGCACGTGCTAGCCTGGTCGAGCGAGCAAACACGGCAGGGATCGAGGCGATCGTGCTGTCACCGGCGCTCGGGGATTTCAACGAGGACCTCTGCGAATACGGCATCGATGCACTGCGGGCGGGTGTCCGGGGCCAACTAGCCCCGCAAGATGTCGCTCGCTTCTTCGACTTCCCTGCTTAACCAGCGGCACGGGCACGGTGTGCGGCCATATGCCATCCTATCCATCGCCATAACTTCACCATCGACAAGAGGCCGCGCCCGGCCTTCGAGAGGGCGATAGGCCCACAAACGTTCCGGCCCGACAATGGCAGCGGTCCGCTATTTTCCGGCGGCGCGCCCTTGGCGCGCCTTTCCATCGCGAAGCAAAATAGCGGGCCTCTGCCATCCTCCGCTGTCGCTTCGGCTCTCCGAGTGCAGGGCCAGCCCGTTCGTGGGCTTCATCCGCGATCAGCTTCTGAAGTGAAAGGCGACCGTCCAATTTGAGGCCGCTCTTCCCCGAGTCCTCATAGGTCCGAACGATCTCGAAACCGCGATGCGCCGCATACTCGGCAATGATCTCTGCCTGATTTTCAGTCGAGTATTTCTGATGCTCAGTCGACATGCGCACGTACTGCGCCGCCCGTATCAGGCGCTCAGGCTTGTCGTCGCTATTGCCCGAAGTGTTTGTCACAACCGATGCTTCCAGTTCGCTCCCAGGAGACGCGCTAAACTCCCCGAAAACTTATCTGGAGGAGGGGCGAATGTCGTTCACCAAGAAGGACCGAAAGATTCAGTCGGAATCAGGAAAAACTTTTCCGGCGATCACGCCGGAGTCGCTGACCCATGTTATCGCAGCAGCATTGCGCGCAGAATTTGGTGCGACGCCGTCATCGGTCAAGACTGTCGCGCGGCTGACCCATTCAAATGAACGTGCGGTACGCAACTGGTTCGATGGCAAGAATGGCCCCAGCGCTGACAATCTGGTGATTCTCATGCGGCATTCGAACATCGTCCTCAAGGCCGTGTTGGAATTGGCCGACCGGCCAGATCTCGTGCTGGCCGTGGGCATCCTTGGCCTGAGAGAGCAGCTCGTTGATGTGGTGGCTGCGATCGACAAGGCGCGGGAATAACAATTTGGCCCTTCACTTGGCCTTGCGCAGGCTTGGCGTAAGCCGATGAATGGTTTGAACAGGAACGGGTATCCGGCCAAATTCAGCCAGTCGTTGGCCTGAACGGTGCTTGCCAATTCCCCTTGAATTTCCTTGAATAATCGCGCTTCGGTTCGGCTTCCAAACAGATTATCCGGTCAAATCCGGCCACGTCTCAATGAGGGGTGAGCGGCAGCAGCGTATGGCCAAGCTTAGGACAAGCCGGGAAAAACCAGGGCGAGCGCGGGATCTATTTTCGGAAGAGTTCGAGATAATCATGGAACAAGAACAGGCGGTTTCGCCTCTGCCCAGTCATCTCGACCAGTACACCGTGCTCGACCATATCGCTGATTAGGGACGCTGCCGTATTGGTCGTAGTCGATAGAAATGAGGTGATCGCCTTTACGTCGATTACCGGCTGCGCATAGAGATGGCGCATCAATTGCTGGGCATTCTCCTGCCTGCGGTGGCTGAAGCGCGGCAGCACCTCGCGTTCGATACGCTCCTTCAGCGCCAGAATTGCGCGGAAGACGCCCGCTGATCCGCGCGCAGTTTCCTCCACTCCGTGCAGGAAGAATACCAGCCAGTCCCGCATGTGGTTTCCCTGGCGTACCGCCATCATGTGGTCGACGTAGGCGGTCTTGTTCCGCTCGAAATAGTCGGAGAGGTAAAGCGCTGGCTTCACCAGCAGCTTCTCCGAGGCGAGGTAGAGTGAAATCATCAACCGCCCCAATCGACCGTTGCCATCAAGGAACGGGTGAATCGTCTCGAACTGGTAGTGCGCGATCGCAATCTTGATCAGCGGCGGCACCATGGCCTCTGCGTTATGCAAGAACTTTTCGAGGTCGCTCATTAGTTGCGGGACATGATCATGGTGCGGCGGCACAAAGACGGCGTTCTTTAGGCTCACCCCGATCCAGTTCTGGCTGATGCGGAATTCACCAGGCCGTTTCGTTTCGCCCCGCACCCCATCGAGCAGAATCGCATGGGTGTCGCGTAGCAGCCGGTTAGACAGTGGTAGACGCTCCAGGCTATCTATGGCGAAGGTGATGGCGCGGATGTAGTTCTGGACCTCGCTCCAGTCGTCGCGCACTTCGGGCAGCAGGTCTTCGGCATCCTTGAAGGCATCTTCGATGTTGGTCTGGGTGCCTTCAATTCGGCTGGATTGCGTGGCTTCCTTGGCCACGTACATGCGGATGAAGAATTCGATGTCGGGGATCAGCTGCGCAAAGGCGTTCAGTTCGCCAAGTGCGCGATCGGCCTGGCCGAGCAATTGCAGCACCTGCGGGTCTGAGATCACCCAGCCTTGGTTGATGGGCTCGGGCAGGAAGCTGCGATATTCAAATTGGGCCTCAAACTGCCCTGCTTGGTAGGCCGAAAGTTCCATATCTCAAAAAGTGCCTCTCAATCTGCCATTGCGAATTGCATATGTCAGATTCTCCCAGGCGCAAAGAGGCAATATCAGATTCGGCCTTATTTTCTGATTTATAAATCTGTGTATGTCAAATTGGCGAACGACCATTAAGGTGTCTCGGCGTCATCCTAGGGCACTGATGTCAGAGTGTCTGGAGGCCGGTTTCAAGGCAAGATGGGAAGGCGGTTCCAGGCCTCATGGCAGCCCGTATCCGCCCCCTATAAGGTTTTGCTAAGTGAAATGGTGCTTACTTTGTGATTACATTGCGAAAAATTGATGGAAAAAATCGTCGATTTTCTGTTTTAATATCAAACACATATGTAGTTTTTGCGCCTAAAATCTGGTATTTCCGTTACCGGCGGCGGTGAGCGTCTGGCTACTTTGCCCGATAGAATTGGCTGACCTGCGCCGTGCATTGGTCGATAATCATTTCAAAACCGCCACCGCCTTCTGTCACAACCATGCGTCCCGTTTTCGATCGTTGGTCCGGAATGGCCTGATAAGCCAGCCAGTTTCCATCCTCGTCACGCCCTACCTTGAGTAGGTATGTCCTCGCCTGTGTTCGGCTCTGATGCGCGCCAATGATAGCCACGGCGATTTTGCGCGCCGTGGCCTCATCCGGAACCAGCGCCCCGAAGGGCGAGTGACATCGCGCCCCCGGAGTCGAGGCGTGGCAAGGGGAGGCCGCCAAGGCAGCAAGGGCCACGAGCCATAAGGCGCCACGCCGCAACACTATCACCCCACCACTTCGCTCGCCGCCAGCACCGCCAGCGTCAGGACATCGGGCGCAATGGCCGTCATGGGGATGATCTGAACCGGCTTTTCCATGCCGACAAGCATCGGCCCGATCACCGCATTACCGCCCAGTTCCTTCAACAATTTGGCCGATACATTCGCCGATTGCAGACCCGGCATGATCAGCACATTGGCGGGGCCGGTCAGGCGGCTGAAGGGGTAATGCTTCATGATGGCGGGGTTCAGCGCCACATCGGGCGCCATTTCGCCCTCATATTCAAAGCCCACCTTGCGCTCGTCCAGCAGGGCGATGGCCTCGCGGATCGGCTCCAGCCAGCGTCCGGTGGGGTTGCCGAATGTGGAGAACGACAGGAACGCCACGCGCGGCTCATGCCCCAAACGGCGGGCGACGGCGGCGGTCTCGGTGGCGATTTGCGCCAGTTCTTCGGCGTCGGGGCGCTCGTTGACGGTGGTGTCGGCCATGAACACCGTGTTGTGCTTGCCGACCATCAGGTGAATGCCAAAGGGCAGATGGCCCTCCTTGGCGTCCAGCACCTGCCGCACTTCCTTGAAGGTCTGGCCATAGGTGCGGGTCATGCCGGTCACCATGGCATCGCCGACGCCCAGCTTCAGCAGCCCCGCCGCGAAGGCGTTGCGGTCCTGATTGACCATGCGCCGAATGTCGCGCTCCAGAAAGCCGCGCCGTTGCAGGCGTTCATACAGCATCGTTGCCATCGGGCCGACATGCGGGCTGCTGGATGAATTGTGGATCTCGTAACTGTCGGGATCACCCACGCCCAGTTCGACCAGCTTGGCATGGACGGCGGCGGTGCGGCCCACCAAAACCGGCGTGCCATATCCGAAATCGCGGAACTGGATCGCCGCGCGCAGCACCACCTCGTTCTCGCCCTCGGCAAAGATGACGCGCTTGGGGTTGGCCTTGACCTGTTCATAGACGCGGGTCAGCACCGAGGTCGTCGGGTTGAGCCGCGATTTCAGCTCATGCCGATAGGCGTCGAAATCGGCGATCGGTTTCTGCGCGACGCCGCTGTCCATCGCCGCCTTGGCGACGGCAGAGGGGACGATTTCCATCAAACGCGGGTCGAACGGCGCCGGGATGATATATTCGCGGCCAAATTGCTGGTTCTTGCCATAGGCGGCGGCGACTTCCTCGGGCACCTGTTCACGCGCCAGTTCCGCGATGGCGTGGGCGGCGGCGACCTTCATCGCCTCGTTGATCTGGGTGGCGCGGACATCCAGCGCGCCCCGGAAAATAAACGGAAAGCCCAGCACATTGTTGACCTGGTTGGGATAATCGGACCGGCCTGTGGCGACAATCGCATCGGGCCGCACGGCCATCGCATCGGGCGGGGTAATTTCCGGATCGGGGTTGGCCATGGCGAAGATGATCGGGTCCTTCGCCATCCCCCGGATCATGTCCTGCGTAAACGCGCCGGCGGCAGACAGGCCCAGCGCCACATCCGCGCCCTGCATCGCCTCGGTCAGGGTGCGTGCGGGGGTATCGATGGCATGGGCCGATTTGAACTGATCGATATTACCGCGCCCCTGATAAATCACCCCCTTGGTGTCGCAGACGGTGACATTGCCGTGCGGCACGCCCAGCGACTTGATCAGCGCCGTGCAGGCCAACGCCGATGCCCCCGCGCCGTTCACCACCACGCGAATGTCGGCGAGGTTGCGACCCGTCAGCAGGCAGGCGTTGATCAGGCCCGCGGCGGCGATGATCGCCGTGCCGTGCTGATCGTCGTGCATGACGGGGATCTTCATCCGCTCGCGCAGGGCGGCCTCGATGATGAAGCATTCGGGGGCCTTGATGTCCTCCAGATTGATGCCGCCGAACGACGGCTCCATCATGGCGATTGCCTCGATCAAGGCTTCGGGGTCTTCGCTGGCCAGCTCGATGTCGATCGAATCGACGTCGGCAAAGCGCTTGAACAGCACCGCCTTGCCCTCCATCACCGGCTTTGACGCCAGCGCGCCGAGGTTGCCCATGCCCAAAATCGCCGTGCCATTGGTGATCACCGCCACCAGATTGCCCTTGGCGGTGTAATCATAGGCGCAGGCGGGGTTGTCGGCGATGGCCTGCACCGGCACCGCGACGCCGGGCGAGTAGGCCAACGACAGATCGCGCTGCGTCGCCATCGGTTTCGACGCGATGATCTCGATTTTGCCGGGGCGCATGGTTGCGTGATAAAACAGCGCCTCGCGGTCGCTGAAGCGCAGGTTGTTGTCTTCCTTGGGGCCATCTTTGGACACGCAGCATCTCCCTCGTTTGTCTCAGCCCTAACCAAAGCGGGGGCGCGATGATAGAGGGAAGGTTCCAATTTCACGGCATTGCAGCTAACCCCGCAGGCATGACCCAAGCTGCTCCCCCCAAGCCCTCGCCGATGATGGTGCAATATCTGGCGCTGAAGGCCGAGGCCGAGGGCTGTCTGTTGTTCTACCGCATGGGCGATTTCTTTGAACTGTTCTTTGACGATGCCCGTGCCGCCGCGCAAATTCTCGACATCGCGCTGACATCGCGCGGCGAGCATGACGGCGAGCCGATCCCGATGTGCGGCGTGCCGGTCCATGCGGCGGAGGGCTATCTGGCACGCCTGATCCGCGCCGGATGCCGGGTGGCGATTGCCGAACAGATCGAAACCCCCGCGCAGGCCAAACAACGCGGCGGGTCCAAGGCCCTTGTGGCGCGCGATATTGTCCGCTTCGTCACCGCCGGCACCTTGACCGAGGAAGCCCTGCTGGAGCCGCAACGCGCCAATGTTCTGGCGGCCTTGTGCGAGATGCGGGGGGCCATCGGCATCGCCTCGGTCGATATTTCGACGGGGCGGATGGAGCTTGAGGAATGCGCAGCCGAGCAGATGGCAGCCGCCTTGGCGCGGTTGGGGGCCAGCGAATTGGTGGCCAGCGACGGCTGTGACAGCATGCCCTTTGACGCCATCCCCCGCCCGGCGCGCGATTTTTCCAGCGACACCGGCGAGGCGCGGCTTTGCGCGATCCACGGCGTGGCGACGCTCGACGGGCTGGGCACATTCAGCCGCACCATGTTGGCGGCGGCGGCGGGCCTCATCGCCTATCTGGAGCATGTCGGGCGGGGCAGCCTGCCGCTGTTGCTGCCGCCGGTGGCGCGTGGGCAGGCCGGCCATCTGGCGATGGACGAAGCGACGCGCGGCAGTCTGGAAATTCTCAGCGCTGCCCAAGGCGGGCGCAAGGGCAGCCTGATCGCAACGGTCGACCGCTGCGTGACGGGCGCCGGCGCGCGAATGCTGGCTGATGATTTGTCCGCGCCGCTGACCGACAGGGCCGCGATTGATGCGCGGCTGGCGCTGGTCGGCTGGCTGCATGACGCGCCCTTGCTGCGCGAGGATCTGCGCAGCGCCCTACGCAGCATGCCCGATTTGGGCCGCGCGCTGGGCCGGGTGGTGGCGGGGCGTGGCAGCCCCCGCGATCTGGGGCAACTGCGCGATGGCTTGGCGGGGGCGGCGATTATTGCCAGCCTGCTGGGCCGCGCTGGTGACAGGCCTCCGCTGCTGGATACGCTGTTGCCGCGCCTTACCGGGCATGGCGCGCTGGTCGATTGGTTGGCCCGCGCGCTGGTTCCCGCGCCCCCCACATTGCGCGATTCGGGCGGCTATATCGCGCCGGGCTATGACGCCGCGCTCGATGAACTGCGCACCATATCCAAGGACGCCCGCGTCGCCATCGCCGCGCTGGAGGCCAAATACCGCGCGGAAACCGGCATCGCCTCGCTGAAAATCAAGCATAACGGCGTGCTGGGCTATTTCATCGAGGTCGCCGCGGGCCGCGCCGATCCGCTGATGGCGCCGGACAGCGGCTTTACCCACCGCCAGACGATGGCGGGAGCTGTGCGGTTCAACGCGCTGGCGCTGCACGAGGAAGCCAGCCGTATCGCCGAGGCCGGCGGGCGGGCGCTCGCCGCCGAAGAGGCGCATTTCGAGGACCTCATCGCCGCCTGCACCGCCGCACGCAACGCCATCGCCGCCACCGCGGAGGGCTTGGCGCGGATCGACGTGGCGGCGGGCCAAGCGGAACGCGCGGCGGTGGGCGGCTGGTGCAGGCCCACCATCACGCCGGGCGCGGAACTGGCGATCGTGGGCGGGCGGCACCCGGTGGTCGAGGCTGCGCTGGCGGAAAACGCGCGAAAAGGCGCCGGCGACCGCTTCATCGCCAACGACTGCCACCTGCGCCCCGAAGACCGTTTGTGGCTGGTCGGCGGGCCGAATATGGGCGGTAAATCGACCTTCCTACGCCAAAACGCGCTGATTGTGTTGCTGGCGCAGGCGGGGGGCTTTGTACCGGCGCAGTCGGCGCGGATCGGTCTGGTGGACCGGTTGTTCAGCCGGGTTGGAGCGTCCGATAACCTCGCGCGCGGGCGCTCGACCTTCATGGTGGAAATGGTCGAGACGGCGGCAATCCTCGCACAGGCCACCCCGCAAAGCTTCGTCATCCTCGACGAGGTCGGGCGCGGTACCAGCACCTATGACGGCCTCGCGCTGGCATGGGCCGTGGTGGAGGCGGTGCATGGCATCAACCGTTGCCGATGCCTGTTCGCCACCCATTACCACGAATTGTCACGCCTTGCGGAATCCTGCGAGGCGCTGAGCCTCCACCACGTCCGCGCGCGCGAATGGAAGGGCGAACTGGTGCTGCTGCACGAGGTCGTTCCCGGCCCTGCGGAAAGCTCGTTCGGTCTGGCGGTGGCGCGGCTGGCGGGGGTTCCTACGGGGGTGGTGGCGCGCGCCAAATCGGTGCTGACCAAGCTGGAAAAGGGCCGCGCGGAAACCGGTGGCATCGCGGCGGGGCTGGGCGATCTGCCCTTGTTTGCAGCCCTTGCCCCCGCAGAGCCTGAACCGGAAGACACCCTGCGCACCCATCTGAATGCGCTGGACGTCGATGCCTTGTCCCCGCGAGAGGCGCTGGAGGTGCTGTATCAATTGAAGCGCGAGGCGACGGATTAGGCGACGATTCCTTAACCCTGGCGCGTTATGGTCATGGGACTATGTTCATCGGCCCCAAGATAACCACCGTATTTCGCAGCCGCTGGCGGGCGCTGGCTTGGTCGGCGGGGGTGTTGTTTTCGGTCTATTGCATGCTGCCCTCGCATGAGGATGGCGAAGATGCCGGATCTGCCGCCGCCTCCACCGCGATGTCAGTGCCGTTTTTCGGCGAGATCGGCGCCAAGCCAGCGGCCCCCCCGGTGTCACCTTGGGCGGCGGACCCGCCGAAATCTCCGCCGCAGCCAGCCAGCGGGCAATAGCTAGCGGCCAGCCCCCGGCACCCACAGCACATCGGTTTTCGCGGCAAAATTGATCGCGCGGGCCGCCACGAACAGATAATCCGACAAGCGGTTGATATAGGCCAGCGCCGCCGGGTTCACCGGTTCCGCCTCGGCAAGCGCCACCATGGCGCGTTCTGCGCGGCGGCTGGTGGCGCGCGCCACATGCACCCGCGCCGCCGCCTCGCTGCCACCGGGCAGGATGAAGCTGGCGAGCGGCGGCATTGGGGCGTTGAGCGCGTCAATCGCCTGTTCCAGCCACGTCGTCTGCGCGGGCACGATGCGCAGGGTCATCTCGCCGGGGGTGAAATCGTCACCGGGCGTGGCAATATCGGCGCCCAGATCAAACAGATCGTTCTGGATGCGGGTGAGGGCGGCGGCCAAAGCCTGCCCCCCTAACGCCGCCACAGCGAGGCCAATGCAGCTGTTGGTTTCGTCCACCGCGCCGATCGCCTCCATGCGCAGGGCGTGCTTGGACACGCGGCTGCCATCGACCAGACCCGTGGTGCCCTTGTCGCCAGTGCGGGTATAAATCTTGTTCAGCTTGACCAAAATTCAGCCCTTATGTGTCAACAGCGCCAGCAGGCCGACCACCGCAATCGCCGCCAGTTGGAACTTGATCCGCTTGGTCATCATGTCGTTTTGGCGCAGCTGCATCGGGCTGGGGCCACTGGCGGGGTCATGATCCATATCCTCTCTCGTGCTGGCGAGGAAGGCGGCGATCCCGCGCACAAGGCTGAGCACCACAAAGCCCATGAGAACAATGACGACAGGCGCGAGGACATATTTCATGCCGGAGATGCTACGCCGCCCCCAAGCGAAATACCAGTGGGGAAATTCCCGGAACGCAAGTCCGCCGTCAGCGCCAGCCCGTCCTGCCCCGCGCGGCGCCTGTCGGCCAGCGAAGGTGATCCGCGCCGTTTGGCCAGCTTGCGGCCATCGGGTTCCACCAACAGCGGGTGGTGGTGCCAGCGCGGCACCGGCAGCCCCAGCAAGGCCTGCAACAGCCGGTGAATATGGCTGGCGGCGAACAGGTCCACGCCGCGCGTCACCAGCGTGATCCCGTCCGCCGCATCATCCAGCGTCGCGGCGAGGTGGTAGGACGCCGGCGCATCCCGGCGCAGCAACACGACATCGCCAAAGATTTCAGGCGTGGCGCGTTGCGGCCCGGCCAAGGCATCCTCCCACACCAAAGGGCCAGTCAGCGCCTTGGCCCGCGCCACATCCAGCCGCCACGCCGCGCCCTCCTCTGGCACATCGCGCCCCCGGCAGGTGCCCGCATAGATCGGCCCATCCGGCCCTGTCACGCGCGCGGCGGCGGCCACCTCGGCGCGGGTGCAGTGGCAGGGATAGAGCACGCCCATCGCCTTCAGCGCCTCGCCCGCCGCCGCATATTCCGCCAACCGCGATGATTGCATCACCACCGGCCCGTCCCACGCCAGCCCCAGCCACGACAGATCGGCAAGGAACTCCTCGGCATATTCAGCGCGGCTGCGCCCGGCGTCGATGTCCTCGATCCGCAGGCGAAACACGCCGCCAGCCGCCCGCGCCAGATCATGCGCCACCACGGCCGCAAAGCCATGCCCCAGATGCAGCGAACCATTGGGGCTGGGCGCGAAACGCGTGGTGTGTGTCATATCCGCCACCTTGTTGTGGAATTGCGCAAGACGCAAGGCTTGACGTCGCGCGCCAGCGGGTGTTGTCTGCGCCTATGACTTGTCGCCAAACCGTCACGCCAGACTGGCACAGGAGGCTATGCTTAACGCGGAGCTGATCGAGCGCGCGGAGGTTTGCCGCAGCGCGGGGGATGATCCCCCTTCCGGTGACTTTGGCCGGCATGTTTCCAATTGCCCCGCCTTGGTATTGAACGCCGATTTTACCCCGCTGTCCTATTACCCGCTCAGCCTGTGGCCGTGGCAGACCGCGATCAAGGCGGTGTTTCTCGACCGGGTAGACATCATCGCCAGCTATGACCGCGAAGTGCATTCGCCCAGTTGGAAGATGCAGCTGCCCTCGGTGATCGCGCTGAAACAATATGTGCGGCAGTCGGAATTCCCCGCCTTCACCCGGTTCAACGTGTTCCTGCGTGATCGCTTCGCCTGCCAATATTGCGGCAGCCCGCAGCATCTGACCTTTGACCATGTGATCCCGCGCCGCCTCGGTGGATGCACCAGTTGGGAGAATGTCGCCACCGCCTGTGCGCCCTGCAACCTGCGCAAAGGGGGGCGCACGCCGCGTCAGGCCCATATGCCGCTGCTGGTAGAGCCGATCCGCCCCACCACCTGGCAATTGATCGAGCGCGGCCGCGCCTTCCCGCCGAATTTCCTGCACGAGACATGGCGTGATTGGCTCTATTGGGATGTCGAGTTGGAGGCGTAATGGCTACGCACGGCGGGCATTACTGCGGAATTTCCCAGCGGATAGACCCCGAATAGCTGCCTGCGACATGCGCGCCCGTATCATCGGTGGCGGGCGCGAAATGCGCGCGGCGGGCGATCAGCTGACAGGTCGCCGCATCCAGCCCCGCCCAGCCGCTGGACCGGGTGACGACGCAGCTGTTCACTTGGCCCCCGGCGCTGATGGCAAGGATGAAGCGGGTGACGCCGGCGTGTTCCTCGCGCAGGTCGCCGGCGGGGTAGTCATCGGTGCTGACCCAGCTGGCCGGGTTGCCCAATGCGCGCGGCTCCTTGGGGGCAAAGCTGGCCGGCGAAGGGGTGGGGCGCGGGGCGATATACGGTGGTTCGCTGGGCGATAAGGTCGGCGTCGGCGTGGGGGGCAGCTCAACCGTGTGGGGCAGGGTCAGCTGGGGCACCGGCGAAGTCAGGGGCGGCATCGAGGGGTGCGTGTCGCTGTGCGGTGTGGGTTTGGGCGGCTGCGGCGGATCGGTGTGGATGACCGTGGTCGGCAGGTTTCGATCAATGCGCGGGCTATATTCATAGGCCAAGCCCGACACCAAGGCGTAACACACCAAAGCTTGGATAGCGACCACCGCGCCCATCGAAATAGCGCGGCTGCGGGGGGAGGACTGGTTTGCATAGGCCATGGCTTTGCTCTCCTTTACGGCCAGTCTGTCCGCCAGCTGGCTTGTATGTGATGATATATCATAATACAACCAATGCAAGCCCGTCTTGCGCGGGCAAAGGCTCTGAGGCAGATGGGGGCGATGATGACATCCCTCCCTGCTACGCTGCTCAGCGGCCGCACCGCGCCCTTTCGCGATACGGAACACAGCGCCATCGCCAAAACGCCGATTACGGGCGAGGTGGTGATCGGCCCGCTGGGTATCGCCGGCGATCAGCAGGCCGATAAAATCCACCACGGCGGGCCGGACAAGGCGCTGCACCACTACCCCGCCGACCATTACGACCATTGGCGGCAGGTGCTGGGCGCGCATCCTGACATGACCCCCGGCGGCTTTGGCGAAAACATCTCGACTCTGGGGCTGACCGAAGCCGATGTGCTGCTGGGCGATCGTTTCCGCCTCGGCACCGCGCTGATCGAGGTCAGCCATGGCCGCCAGCCGTGCTGGAAATTGGCGCATCGCTTTGGCGTGCCGGGCATGGTGGCGCAGGTGGTAAAATCGGGCCGCGCCGGCTGGTATACCCGCGTGCTGGAACCGGGCGTTGCGCGCAGCGGTGACCAGTTGGAATTGACCGAACGCGGCCTGTCCGAATGGACCATGGCGCGTTTGTTCCATGTGCTGATCGGCGGCGGGCATAAACAGGACCCCGCCGCGCTGACCCATCTGGCAAAGCTGCCGGTGCTGGCCGAGGATTGGCGCCAGCGCGCCCGCGAGCTATCGCTTACTTGTTAAGGCTTTTTGGCCCGATAATTTCTTCTGCCTGCGCCGCTGCACCGACGAACCCAGCCCAATCGCCTCGCGGTATTTGGCGACGGTGCGCCGCGCCAGATCAAAGCCGCGCTCGCGCAGCAGATCGACCAGCGTATCGTCAGAGAGGATCGCGTCCGGCTCCTCGCCCTCGATCAAAGTACGGATCGCCGCCTTCACCGCCTCGGCAGAGACCGGCCCCTCGCCATCCGCCGAAGACGCCACGCCGCTGGTAAAGAAATATTTCAGCTCGAACGTACCGCGATCGCAGAGCAGATATTTGTTCGACGTCACCCGGCTGACGGTCGATTCATGCAGCGAAATCGCCTCGGCCACCGCGCGCAGGGTCAGGGGTTTCAACTGGCTGACCCCGTGGCGGAAAAAGCCGTCCTGCTGCTTCACCAGCTCTTCGACCACCTTCAGGATGGTGCGCTGGCGCTGGTCCAGCGCCTTCACCAACCAATTGGCGTCGGTCAGTTTCTCGGTCAGCCAGCCGCGCGCCTGTTTGTCATCGCAGGCGCCCTTCATCTCCAGATAATAGCTGCGGTTGACCAGCAAACGCGGCAGCGTCGCCTGATTGAGCGCGACGTTCCACCCGCCATCGGCGCGCCCACTGACCAACACATCGGGCACCACGGGGGCGGCGGGGCTGGAGCCGAATTGCAGGCCGGGCTTGGGGTCGTACCCGCGCAATTCGGCCAGCATGTCGGCAAAGTCTTCCTCATCGACGCCGCACATCCGCCGCAGCCGGGCGAAATCGCCCTTGGCGATCATTTCCAGATTGTCGATCAGGCGCGCCATGCAGGGGTCGTATCGGTCGGCCTCTCTGGCCTGCAAGGCGATACATTCGGCCAAATTGCGCGCGCCAACGCCGGTGGGGTCAAGCGATTGCACCAGCGCCAAACCCGCCTCGACATCGACCAAGGCGACGCGCAAATCATCGGCGACCTCACTGAGTTCCACGCCCAAATAGCCCGCCTCGTCGATCTGGTCGATCAGGAAGCGGGCGATGAACAACCGCGTGTCATCGACATGCCCCATCGCCGCCGCCGCGCCGATCTGGTCGTGCAAATGCTGCGCCAAGGTTTCGGCGGCGTCGCTGGCCTGTTCGATGGCGGGTGCCTCGCCGGTGCCCGATAGGCCAGATTCTCCTTCAAACGGCTCCGAGGTTTGCGCGGTGGCGTCGGCTCCAGGGCTGTCGCCGGTATCGCGGTCGGTGTCGATGGCGCTGGCGTCGATGTCCAGCGGTTGGTCCTCGCCGGCCCGGCCTTCGCCGATCAGCTGGTCGATGGGGGATGTTTCCAGCGTGGTTTGGCGGATGTCCTCGCCGGGGGCGGCGTCTGGCGCGGGCGCTGCTTCACCGATGTCCAGTAGCGGGTTGGCCTCCAGCGCGTCGCCGATGAATGCCTCGATCTCTAGGTTAGACAGGGCCAGCAGCTTGATCGCCTGCTGCAACTGCGGCGTCATCACCAGCGACTGGCTTTGCCGCAGATCTAAACGTGGCCCCATCGCCATGATTTAACCAGGAAAAGTTCTCAAAGCGTGAACCCCTCACCCAGATAAAGCCGCCGCACGTTTTCATCGGCGACCAGCGCCTCCGGGCTGCCGGCGAACAGCACCTGCCCGCCATAGATGATGCAGGCGCGGTCACAAATATCCAGCGTTTCACGCACGTTATGGTCGGTAATCAGCACGCCGATGCCGCGTTGCTTCAGATCGATCACCAGATGGCGGATATCGCCGATCGACAGCGGGTCGATGCCGGCAAAGGGTTCATCCAGCAGCATGATCGAGGGTTTGGCCGCCAGTGCGCGGGCAATTTCGCAGCGCCGCCGTTCGCCGCCCGACAGCGCCATCGCCGCGCTGGCCCGCAGCCGTGTCAGGCCGAACTCGTCCAGCAAACGCTCCAGTTCCTCGGCCCGCACCGCCGGATCGGGTTCGACCAGTTCCAGCACCGCGCTGATGTTCTGCTCCACCGTCAATCCCCGAAAAATCGAGGTTTCCTGCGGCAAATAGCCCAGCCCCAGCACCGCGCGGCGATACATCGGCAGCTTGGTAATATCGATCCCGTCGAGCATGATCCGCCCGGAATCGGGCCGCACCAGCCCCATGATCGAATAAAAACAGGTGGTTTTGCCCGCGCCATTCGGCCCCAGCAGCCCCAAAACCTCGCCCTTGGCCACCGACAGCGAGATGTCCGACAGCACCACCCGCTTGTCGTAACTCTTGGCGATCGAGACGACCTCCAGCCCGTCTGTGACTGGGGCGGCGGGATGCGGATCGGCGGATTGGGGGGTGGTTGCAGGTGCCATCACCGCTGCGTTTAGGGGGGCGCAAGGCGCACGGCAAGTCGCCAATTGTATGTGCCTGGGCAAATTGGCAGGTTTTATGCATGGGGCAGAATGCGGGCGCGAGTATATCGCGCGATTGCCTTTGCGCACCTCGCGCGTGTAGGGCGTTAGACCAGCACCCAAACCTACGCGCGCCTTCAGGAGTCCGTCGCCCCATGCTTAGCCCCGCCGAAGCCCAAGAACGCGCATCCGCGCTGGTCCAGCGTGCCCAAATGGCGGGCGCCGACGCCGGCGATGCCATCTTTATCGCCGATGCCTCCGAAGGGGTGTCGGTGCGGCTGGGCCTGCTGGAGGACGTCGAACGGTCCGAGAGCGAGCATATCGGCCTGCGCGTATTCGTGGGGCGGCGCTCGGCCAGCATTGGTTCGACCGACCTGTCCGACGCCGCGCTGGCGGAACTGGCGGACCGCGCCGTGGCCATGGCCCGCGCCGCGCCAGAGGATCAATACGCGGGCCTCGCGCCAGAAGATCGGCTGCTGCGCGGCCCCGGCCCCGACCTGCAATTGGCCGAGGCGGAGGAGCCCAGCCCCCGCGCCTTGCGTGATTTGGCCGAACAGGCCGAGGAAGCCGCCCGCGCCGTCCCCGGTGTCACCAACAGCGAAGGCGGCAGCGCCTCGGCGTCGCAGGCGGTGGTGGCATTGGCGACCAGCCATGGCTTTGCGGGCAGCTATCGCGGCACCAGCCGTTCGATCAGCGCCGCCGTGCTGGCGGGCGAGGGCGCCGCGATGCAGCGCGATTATGGCTGGCGGCAGGCGCGGTACTTGGCCGATTTGATCACCCCGCAAGAGATCGGCCGCATCGCCGGCCAGCGCGCCGTGGCCCGCCTCAACCCCGGCCGGATGAAGAGCGGGCCGATGCCGGTGGTGCTGGACCCGCGGGTGGGCGGCAGCTTGCTCAGCCATCTGGCGGGGGCGATTGGCGGCTTCGCGGTGTCGCGACGCGCGAGTTTTCTGCTGGACAAGTTGGAGGCGCAATTGTTCGACAGCGCCATCACCATTGTCGATGATCCGCACCGGCTGCGCGGCGCGCGGTCGAAGCCGTTTGACGGCGAGGGGCTGCCCACCGCGCGGCGCGATCTGGTGGCGGGGGGCAAACTGACCGGCTGGCTGCTGGACAGCGCTTCGGCGCGGCAGTTGGGCTTGGCGCCGACGGGGCATGCGGCACGCGGCGCCAGCGGAGCGCCGGGGCCGGCGCCGACCAACATGCATCTGGCGGCGGGCAGCGTATCGCCGGCGGCCCTCATCGCCGACATCACTGACGGCGTCTATATCACCGAGTTCATCGGGCAGGGGGTCAATGGGCTGACCGGCGATTACAGCCGGGGTGCCTCGGGATTCCGCATTCAGGGCGGCGAGATCACCACCGCCGTCGCCGAGTTCACCGTCGCCGGCAATTTGATCGACATGTTCGCCGCGCTAACCCCGGCGGATGATCTGGAATGGCACCGATCCGTCAACGTACCGACGATCCGCGTCGATGGGATGATGGTGGCGGGGGATTGAGGGTTTAGCAAGGTTGTCGCGGTACAAGCCCTGATCCGTGGATAGGGGTTTGCAGGTATGGCAAAGGTGATGATTGGGTTGGCGATTGGTGCTGCGGTGTTGGGCGCCAAGGTGATGTTGCACCCCTCGCTGCCGAACACGTCTGAGGGTCAGGCGAAATTTTACGCTGAGAAGCTCAACGCCACGGCCCCATCTCCGTTTGGATACCACAATACATTAACCGCTGCGAAGGCGGACGGGGCGACGATCGAACTCGACGTTCAACAGTCCCCGACGTCATACAGGGCCCTGCCTGATAGCCAAGCTTTCAAGCACGGTCTTGCTTTCGGGATGTGCAAGGAAAAAGTTCAGAGCGATTTTCTCGCCATGGGCGGCGCAGTTCGATATGTATTTACCACTCCTAACGGACAGGTCTTGAAACCGGTGACGGTGACAAGCTGCCCAACCCAATAACGGGAGCGCGAGGGGGTAACCCCCTCGCACCTATCCCTTAACGCAAAACCTTACTTCGATTGCTTCAACCGCTCGATGGCCTCGGTGACGATGCGGCGGGCTTCGGCGGCGTTGCCCCATTTGCCGACGCGGACCCACTTTTCGGTTTCCAGATCCTTGTAATGGGTGAAGAAATGCTCGACCTGCTGGGCGACGATGTCGGGCAGGTCTTCCTTCTCTTGAATGTTTGAATAATAGGGGAAGGTCTTGTCGTCGGGGACGCAGAGCAGCTTTTCATCGCCGCCGTGCTCGTCTTCCAGGTTCAGCACGGCGATCGGCCGGCAGCGCACCACGCAGCCCGGAATGAACGGCGAGCGCGCCACAACCAGCGCGTCCAACGGATCGCCATCGGGCGACAGCGTGTGCGGCACAAAGCCATAATTGGCGGGGTAACGCATGGGCGTGTGCAGGATGCGGTCCACGAACAGCGCGCCCGATGCCTTGTCGAATTCATATTTCACGGGCTCGCCGCCGGTGGGCACCTCGATGATGACGTTGAGGCTTTCGGGCGGATTGTCGCCGAGGCTGATCTTGCTGATGTCCATGATATCACCTGATTGAGTATGGGAATTGCGCAAGCGCCCTAACCCCGCAAATGCTGCGGCGCAACCTTGGCTTTGGTAGTAGGCTACTTTGCCGTGGATCTGCGGGGGGACAGCAGCAGGTCCAGCCCGGCGGGGGCTTTGCCCACCCGTTCCAGCCAAGGCCAGCGCAGGCCGTCGTGATAGGCGACATTGACCGTATCCACATGATCGCCGCGCTGCACCACCAGCGTTATCGGCTTGTCGGTGCCCTTGGCGGCGGTGATGGCGGCTTTCATCTCGTCCTCGTCAAAGGCCTCTCCGTTCACCGCGAGGATCTTGGCGCCCGTCACGATGCCGGCGTTGAAGGCGGCGCTGCCCCATTGGCAACTGCGCACCTTGCCGTCGTTGCCCACCATGATGCCCAGCGAATGGCTGAGGTCCATCCCCTTGCGCGCGGCGGTGCGGGCCTTGGTATAGGGGTTGGGTTCGCTTTTCCACACCAAGCGGTAACCGCCCATTTCGATGCCCTTCAGCGGGGCGGGCTGATTGACGCCGTCGATGTGGGTGTGCAGGAACGCCGCCCAATCATGCGGATAGACCGCATTCAGCGCCGCCACCACATCGTCAAAGCGATAGGTGAGATCGCCCCAATCGCCATCCTTCACCCCAAAGAACCCCTTGGCGAAATCGTCCAAACCTTTCTGGCCGTTGGTTCCGGCGCGGATGATCTGGTCAGCCTCCAGCCAGACCAGCGCGCCTTCGGTGTAGTAATCCTCGGACCGCTCCATGCTGGCGAAGGGCTGCTGGCGGCGGCCGCTGAGGATCGGGTCGTTGGTGGTGTCCTCGACACTGCGCCAGCTGCGCCCCGGCTGTTCGGCGTAGAACCCGGCGTCGGCGGCGAGGATGCCCAGCACCATGTCCTTGCTCTGCACGCCAGAGCGCGCCGCCAGCACATTGCCCCAAAACTGGGTTTGCCCTTCGTAGACCCACAGCAGGCTGTCCTGCATGGGGGTGCGATAGTCGGGGGTCCACAGGTCTGCCGGGCGGCGGAATTTGCCATCCCAGCTGTGGCTGAATTCATGCGCGAGGACGTTGCGGTCCCAATCCTTGTCCTTCCAATCGGTCAGCGATTTGGGGTCCATGGTGTTTTCGCTGCTGCGATGATGTTCCAGCCCGACGCCGCCCAGCCGGTCGGTGACGCCCAGCAGCCAGTCGTAATGGTCGAAGTGATGGCTGCCAAAGGCGAGCAGGGCTTCTTCCACCAAGGCCTTGTAGGCGGGGACGGCCTCTGGGGCGAAGTTCAGGTTTTCCGCCTTGTCCGCCACTACGTTGAGCGCGACATTGTGGCCCAGTTCCACCCGCTTGAAATGCACGCCGGCGAACACCGGCGAATCGATCAAGGTTTCGTAATCGGTCTCGCCCCATGTTACTTTGGCGCCGCTCTTCGCCGCGCCGTCCAACGCAGAGGCATAGCCCCAGCCTTCGGGCAGGCTCAGGCTGGGCCGCACCTTTATCTGGCGCACGTAATGACCTGCGGGGTACAGGCTCATATGCGCCCATTCCAAGTTCAGCATTTCACGCGTCATGGTGATCTCGCCCTCGCCATCCGTCAGCGGCGAGGTGTGGGTAAAGTGCGCCTCGACCGCCCCCGCCCCCGCCGGCAGATCGATGTGGAACGCAAAGCCCTCCAGCGGGTCGCGCCACCATTTCACCGGCTGGCCATCGACCAAGAACCGGACATCCGCCACCTGATCCATCGTCCCGCCGGGGCGGTGGTCGCCGGGGATCCATTGCGGCAATTGCAGGATCAATTCGCGCGTGCCGGGGGCGACGGGCACGGTTTCCACCACCTTCCACAGGCCGCGCGAGGTATCGCTGGCGTCCACATCCAGCGTGATCACGCCGCCTGGATAGGGGGTGTCCACCGCATCGGGTATATTATGTACCAGCGGCGCGGCGGTGGGCATGGTGCGCTGAGCATGAGCCGGGGCGGCGGCCCACAGGGCGATGGCGAGCAGGCTGGCTTGGAGCAGGGGCTTTGTCATAATCGCAGCATGAACCGACATTTTCTTGCGCGCAAGGGGGTGCATGCTGGCGGCGGTTTCCTCAGGCGCCAAAATCGCTATAGGGGCGCGCATGACTAGCAAACCCACCCGTATCGCCACCCCGCAAGCCATTCGCGGCACACAGGACATTTTCGGCGCCGAAGCAGAGGCGTTCGCGCATGTGGTCGCCACGTTTGAGCGCGTCCGCCGCCTGTATCGCTTCCGCCGCGCCGAAATGCCGGTGTTTGAAAAGACCGCCGTGTTCTCGCGCAGCTTGGGCGAGACGACCGATGTGGTGTCGAAGGAGATGTATTCGTTCGATGATCGCGGCGGCGAATCGCTGACCCTGCGGCCAGAGTTCACCGCCGGGATCGCCCGCGCCTATATCACCAACGGCTGGCAACAACACGCGCCGCTGAAGCTGGCCACCCACGGCCCCCTGTTCCGTTACGAACGCCCGCAAAAGGGCCGTTACCGCCAGTTCCACCAACTGGACGCCGAGATTATCGGCGCCGCCGAGCCGTTGGCCGATGTCGAATTGCTGGTGATGGCGGACCAGTTGCTGAAGGAACTGGGCATTGCGGACGGCGTGACCTTGCAACTGAACACGCTGGGCGACGGGGAAAGCCGCGAGGCTTGGCGCGCCGCTTTGGTGGAATATTTCCGCGCCCATGCGGCGGATTTGTCCGAGGATTCGCAAGATAGGCTGGAGAAAAACCCGCTGCGGATTCTCGACAGCAAGGACCCGCGCGACAAGGTCTTCGTCGGCGCCGCTCCCAAGATCGACGATTATCTGTCCGCCGAGGCGCAGGATTTCTTTGGCCGGGTGACGGCTGGGCTGGATGCGGCGGGGGTGGCTTACACGCGCAATCAGGCTTTGGTGCGCGGCCTCGATTATTACCGCCACACCGCGTTTGAATTCGTCACCGACCGTCTGGGCGCGCAAGGCACCGTGCTGGGCGGCGGCCGCTATGATGGGCTCATCGAGCAACTCGGCGGGCCAGCCACCCCGGCGGTGGGCTGGGCCGCTGGGATAGAGCGGTTGGCGATGTTGGTGCAGGATGCTGGGGCGGTGGTTGAGGATAAGCTGGATGTCATCATCGCGGTCGAGGATGATGCGGCGATCACGCTGGCCACGACCTTCGTTGCAGCCCTTCGCCGGGATGGATTGTCGGCGGAATTGATAGCGACTGGATCTCCCCGTAAGCGGTTCGATAAAGCCACCAAGTCGGGTGCGGAAGTCGTGGTTTCGTTGGACAAGCAGGGGGATCAAATCGGCGGGCGATTGCGCGTGAACCGCGAAACACCGTTGGCGGAGAGGGTTGAACGCATCCGGGATGAGGTTCTGGCCGCCCAATGACCATCCCCTCCTCGCGCCTTGCACAAATATCTTCGCGGTTTGCTGAGCTGGAGGCGCGGCTGGGCTCGGGCACGCTGGAGGGGGCGGAGTTCGTCGCCGCCTCGCGCGACTATGCCGAGCTGGAGCCGGTCGCCCGCGCAGCAAACCACGTCGCCGCCATGCGCGCCGAAATCGAGAGCCACACCGCCGATTTGGGCGGCGAAACCGATCCCGAAATGCGGGGGCTGGTTGAGGAGGAATTGGCCGCCTTGCGCGCCGCGCTGCCGGGGGCGGAACACGCGCTCGCCATCGCCATGTTGCCGCGCGATTCGGCCGACGCCCGCCCAGCGATGCTGGAAATCCGCGCCGGCACCGGGGGAGACGAGGCCGCCCTGTTCGCCGCCGACCTCTACCGCATGTACGAAGGCTTCGCCGCCGCCAAGGGCTGGCGGATCGAGATGATCAGCGCCAACGCCAATGAAATCGGCGGCTTCAAGGAGGTCATCGCCAACATCACCGGCACCGGCGTCTTCGCCGCGCTGAAGTTCGAGAGCGGGGTCCACCGCGTCCAGCGCGTGCCCGTGACGGAAAGCGGCGGGCGCATCCATACCTCCGCCGCGACGGTGGCGGTGCTGCCCGAACCCGACGAGGTCGATGTGCAGGTCAACGACAGCGACATCAAGATCGACATCTACCGCGCCAGCGGCGCCGGCGGGCAGCATGTGAATACTACCGATTCGGCGGTTCGCCTCACCCATTTGCCCACCGGCATCGTGGTGATTCAGCAGGATCAGCGCAGCCAGCACAAGAACAAGGCCAAGGCGATGCAGGTTCTGCGCACGCGGATCTTCGACCAACGCCGCGCCGAGGCGCATGGCGTGGAGGCCGAGGCGCGCAAGGCGATGGTGGGCAGCGGGGATCGCAGCGAACGCATCCGCACCTATAACTTTCCGCAGGGGCGCGTCACCGATCACCGGATCAACCTGACCCTGCACCGCCTGCCAGAGATTTTGGCGGGTGAGGGTCTGGACGAAATGGTCACCGCGCTGATTGCCGAGGATCAGGCCAAACGCCTCGCCGCGATTGGCGAATGACTGTTGCCGACGCCCTGCGCGAGGCGTCCGAGGCGCTGGCCGAGGTCAGCGATGCGGCGCGGCTCGACGCCGAATTGCTGATGGCGGGGGCGCTGGGGTGTTCGCGGGGGGATATGCTGTTGCGGCATATGCGGGGCGCGGTGCCCGCCACGTTTGCGGCGATGGTGGCGCGGCGGCGGGCGCATGAGCCGGTGGCCTATATTTTGCGCGAGGCCGAATTTTACGGGCTGGAGTTGGAGGTTTCCCCGGCCACGCTGATCCCGCGCGCCGACAGCGAGACCTTGATCGAGGCGGCGCGCGCTGCGCAGATCCAGCCCCGGCGGATATTGGATCTGGGCACGGGGTCGGGGTGTTTGCTGCTGGCGGCCTTGTCGCTGTGGCCGGCGGCGGAGGGTGTGGGGGTGGAGCGATCCGCCCTGGCCCGAGAGGTGGCCCGGCGCAATGCCGCGCGCCATGCCCCGTCGGCGCGGATCATCGACGGCGACTGGACGCAGCCGGGTTGGGCGGCTGATCTGGGCCAGTTTGACCTCATCCTCGCCAACCCGCCCTATGTTGAGGAGGATGCGGCGTTGGCGCCCCAGGTGCGTGACTTTGAGCCCGCATCGGCGCTGTTCGCGGGGGCGGATGGGCTGGATGATTACCGCAGCTTGATCCCGCAATTGCCCGCTTTGCTGGCCCCCGGCGGCGCGGCGCTGGTCGAGATTGGCCATAGGCAGGCAGAGGCGGTGGGGGCGATCGCGGCGGCGGCGGGGCTGGGGGCGCGCTTGCACCGCGATCTGGGCGGGCGGCCCAGAGCTTTGGAACTGGGGCGCACTTAAGTTTTTGCTTGTGCCGCCCCGCCTTCGCCCTTAAGTGAATTGCAGGCCCGCCGATGTATGGACCGCACCGCATGTTTGGATTTGCGGGACATCGGGCAGGCCTAATCCCGGCATGGGGGCAGGTTTCGGTGCTTTTGGGCGGCGAAATAGCCGGCCCAGCGGGATCACCGGCCCGAATTTGGGCCACAGCGGACAGGATGAGCGGCAGACCATCGGGCAAAGGCTCGGCTGGCAGTCCCGGTTAAGGAACTCGCACCCTTGAACAACAATAATATGCGCGGCAACAACGGTAATAACAATAACCGTCGGCGCGGTCGTACGAACAATAACCGTCCACAAGGCGGAAACGGTGGGGGCGGTCAGCAGGTCAACCGGGTAGACAGCCGTGCGCGCGGAAATGCGCCGCAGATGCTGGAAAAATACCGCAAGCTGGCGCATGACGCGCATCTAAACGGTGACCGGGTGACATCCGAATATTACCTGCAATTTGCCGACCATTACTTTCGGGTGATCGCCGATACGCGCACCCGTCAGGAAGAGGCGCGCGTGCGCCGCGATGATCGCTTTCAGGACCCTGCGGATACCTACCGCGAGGAGGCTGAGGACGCCAATGATCTGGGCGATGCCAGCGACTTCCCCAGCTTTGACCAGCCGCCCGCCTATAACCGCGCGCCCCGTGAGCATGCGCCGCGCGAGTATACGCCGCGCGAGTATACGCCGCGCCCTGAGGTGACCGCCGAGGCCGCCAGCGAGGCCCAGACATTGGATACCCAGACCGCCGAGGAGCAGGCGCGCAACCCCTATGAGCCAGCGGAAAATCCCTTTGTGCGCGACAATCGCGCCGGTCGGGGGTTGCGTCCGCGCCGTGAGGAACGGAGTCCTCGCGCTGGTGAGGCCCGCGCTGATCAGGCGCCAGTTGCCGAGGCGGCGCCGGCGGGGCTCGATCCGATGTATCTGCCGCCCTCGATTTCGGCCAAGCGCCGCGTGGAGGAGGTGGACACCGACGAGGCCGCCGTTAAGCCAGTGGTCAAGCGCCGCGCCCCGGTTCGTAAACCCGCGCGCAAGCCCGATAGCGATACCGGCGACTTGCTGGACGTGGTGGACTGAGGCCCGCTTTGCCGTGAGGGGTTGCGCCGGGGGCGTGCCCCGGTAAACCCATGGCATGACAGACGCCGCAAACGCCACGCATGACAACGCCCCGGCCTCGAAGGTGGGGGGCGCGTTGTCGCGTTTTGCCGCTGTGATAGGGCGCTATCCGTGCTGGGCCAGCTTGGTGCTGGGCGCGGGGGCGGCGTGTGGGTTTCAGCCTTTGGCGTGGTGGCCGCTGACGTTGTTGGGCGTGGCGGGGCTGGTGGCGTTGACGGCGCGGGCGGTGTCGGCGCGGCGGGCGTGGCTGCTCGGCTGGAGCTGGGGCTTTGGGCATTTCGCGGTCGGGCTGAACTGGATCGCCACCGCCTTTACCTATCAGGCGAAGATGCCGGCTTGGCTGGGCTGGGGCGCGGTTTTGGTGATGGCGCTGGTTCTGGGGGTGTTTCCGGGGCTGGCTGCGTTGGGGGGCTGGTGGTTTCGGCCCAGAGAGACGCAGGCAGGCCGGGGGGCGATGGTGCTGGGGTTTGCCAGCTGCTGGATCTTGGCGGAATGGCTGCGGAGCTGGGTGTTTACCGGCTTTGCCTGGAACCCGCTGGGGGCGGTGGGCTTGGGGCCGTTCGACTGGCCGGGTTTGGCTTATCAGGCGACGTGGCTGGGCACCTATGGGTTGTCGGGGCTGGTGGTGGTGCTGGCAGGGTGCTGGACTTTGGCCCTGTGGCGTAGGCGGATCGATTGGCGGGGGCTGGCGCTGCTGGTTGTGCCGCTTGTGCTGTTTCTGCTGCCCGGAGAGATGCGCATTAAGGGGTTGCAACACGGTATCCCCTACACCCTGGTCCAACCCAATATCCCGCAGGCGGAGATCAACGATCCCTCGCTATTCAACGATCAGTTTGCGCGGACGGCGCGGCTCTCCATCCCGACGGGTCCTGCCCCGCGTATCGTGTTGTGGCCCGAATCGGGTGTGCCGGAATATCTGCGCGATCACTATCCGGCGTGGGCCTATCAGGATACGTTTGCGGGCGATCCGGGTTTGGCGCGGGCGCGGTTGGGGCAGCTGGCGGGGGCGGGGTCGTTGTTGCTGGCGGGCTCGGTCGATGTTGATTTCCGGGGAAATGAGGTTGTCAGCGGGCAGAATGTCGTCACCGTGATTGACGGGCAGGGGCGGATCGCGGGGGGCTATGCCAAGGCGCATCTGGTGCCTTATGGCGAATATCTGCCGATGCGCTGGCTGCTGGCGCCGCTGGGGCTGGCCAAGCTGATCCCCGGCGAAGTCGATCTGAGGCCGGGGCCGGGGCCGCGCACTTTGGATCTGGGCCGGTTGGGGAAAGTCGGCGTGGCGATTTGTTACGAGATTGTGTTTTCGGGACAGGTCGTCGATCGCGCGCACCGGCCCGATTACATTTTCAACCCCACCAACGATGGCTGGTTCGGCGATTGGGGCCCTCCGCAGCATCTGGCGCAGGCGCGGCTGCGCGCGATCGAGGAAGGTCTGCCGGTGCTGCGTGCCACCGTCAACGGCATCAGCGCGGTGATCGACGCCGACGGCATCGTGCGCGGCAGTATCCCGCGCGGCGTTGCGGGGCGGCTGGACGGGATGGTGCCGCCCGCGCATCCCCCTACGTGGTTTGCGCGTTTCGGCAATATAGTTCCCCTATGCTGGGCGATGATGCTTCTTGGGGTGGGGGCGCTTGTGCTGCGGCGCGGGTCCCGCTAAAGGGCGTGACATAAAGAAACCTTTATATGGGGCCTGCAATGCGCACCGATTATCTGTTTACCTCCGAGAGCGTTTCCGAAGGCCATCCCGACAAGGTCGCGGATCAGATTTCGGATTCGATCGTCGATCTGTTTCTGTCGAAAGACCCCGAGGCGCGCATCGCCTGCGAGACGCTGACCACCACGCAATTGGTGGTCCTCGCCGGCGAAATCCGCTGCAAGGGGGTGTATGAAAACGGCGAATGGGCGCCGGGCGCTTTGGCCGAGATCGAGGCCACCGTGCGCCGGACGGTGCGCGAGATCGGCTATGAGCAAGACGGTTTCCACTGGGAAAAGTTTGAATTCATCAACCGGCTGCATGGCCAGTCCGCCCACATTGCGCAGGGCGTTGACGCCGGCAGCAACAAGGACGAAGGCGCCGGCGATCAGGGCATCATGTTCGGCTATGCCACCGACGAGACCCCCGATCTGATGCCCGCGACGCTCTATTACAGCCACCAGATCCTGGCGCGCATGGCCGCCGACCGCCATTCGGGCGCCGCGCCGTTCCTGGAGCCCGACGCCAAATCGCAGGTGACCTTGCGTTACGAAGGCAGCCTGCCGGTGGCCTGCACCGCCGTGGTCGTCTCCACCCAGCACGCGCCGGGCTATGACGAGGGCGCGCGCGAAGCCGAACTCCACGCCTATGTGAAACGCGTGGTGGCCGAGGTGGTGCCGCCCGTTCTGCTGCGCGAGACCGAATACCACATCAACCCCACCGGCAGTTTCGAGATCGGCGGGCCGGACGGCGATGCCGGCGTCACCGGGCGCAAGATCATCGTTGACACCTACGGCGGCGCGGCTCCGCATGGCGGCGGTGCGTTTTCCGGCAAGGACCCCACCAAGGTGGACCGCTCTGCTGCCTATATCACCCGGTACCTCGCGAAGAACATCGTCGCGGCGGGGCTGGCCACGCGCTGCACGATCCAGCTGGCCTATGCCATCGGCGTGTCAAAGCCGCTGTCGCTCTATGTTGATACGCATGAGACCGGCACCATTGGCGACGACAAGATCGAGGCCGCGATCTTGGGGCTGGCCAAGCTGGGGGGCCTCACCCCCCGCGCGATCCGCACCCATCTGGGGCTGAACAAGCCGATCTATCGCCCCAGCGCCGCCTATGGCCATTTCGGCCGCAAGGCGGAGGGCGATTTCTTCCCCTGGGAGCGGCTGGATCTGGTCGATGACCTGAAAGCCGCGCTGGGGTGAGGGGTTTTCTAGATTTCAAAGCGTTGAAGAGGTAAGGCGTTGAAGAGGTAAGGTGCGAGGGTGTTACACCCTCGCGCTCCCATTTATGGGTTGGGCTTGATGTCTGAGGGAGCGTTACCCGGCCCGAGCCTTGACACAGTTCAGGAGCAATGTACCCATGCCAACATGGCGGATGTTGTCTATCTTGCACCTGGCGAAGAAATGCCTGATGTGGGCGACGATGCTCCATGGCTAACAGTTGAAGCCGCCCATAATGGCCTTTTTTATGGCAGCGGGGCGTCATGGAAGGCCGGCGGTGAGTGGGTCGGCTATGCTTCGCTCTGCGAGGATGATGTGTCTTTGGATTTAGCACTAGCCGCTGCGAAAGTCTGGGCTGAAAAATACGAAGTTCCAATTATTTGGGTGCAGCTCAAGCCCTAATCTAAACACACCTCTCCCTCCGCTCGCCTGCGGATGGGGAAAGGTCGGCGGGGCGGGCGCCTCGGCTGGGCCTTGGCTAGCAAGGCGGCGGGGGCGCGGGGGTGGCTTCTTTGTTTGCGAACGGCGTTGGGGCGGCCTGTTCCCCCCCCGCTCGGCCCTGCGTCTGATGGCGGCGGTGGGCTGGGCTCGCAAAGGGCCAACGCCGGATATTGCCACAGACGAATGGAGGCGCTGCTGGCGTGGCCACGGCTTGTACCCGTACCCCAGCCCGCGATCCGCCGACCTTTCCTTCGCCCCCGTAGCTTGCAGGAGCGAATGGCTGGGGCATATAACCTATATGGTTAGTTTTGTCAAGCCATATCGCTGGCATCCGGCCATTCTGTCCGCCGGGGGGCGTTGCCGTTCAGGAACAAACGCGGCAAAACCCACAGCATCAGCTCCATATGGATGCGCCAATTGGTCAGGTGATCGCGCCAGCCCGCCCCCGGTTCCCCATGCGCCGCCAGCCAGTGCCGATAGGGATCGAAATGGCTCGGCTCGTCGGCATGGATGATGCGGAACATTTTGGTCAGCACCGGGTCCGACAGGATGAAGCGGTTTCGCAGCAAAATCTCCACCTGCGTGAAACCGCGTTCCTCGGTCAGCATGATCACCCTGCACAGCTTGGCCAGCATGTCCGGCGAGGCCACCACCGCGTCGGTCGATAGGTCATCGATGGTGCAGCCGAACACCCGGCCGACGAAGCGGTCAATATGCCCGCCCTCTCGCCCCACCACCAGCGGCATCCGGCCTTGCAGTTCAAACCAGCGGCGGAACATGTTGTAATGCTTGTGTTCGTCGTGGCGCTGATGGGTGATCTCGGCGATGAATTCGGCCTCGTCGGGGTGGGCGCGACGCACCGCATCCAGCACCCGGTCCAGCGCGGTATAGCCCCGGTGCTCGTTGTAAATATACACCGAGGCCAGCACATCGAGGTAACGCGCGCGGAAACGGGCCATATATCGGCTGGCTAATCCTGACATGATCGCGTCCTTTGCATGGCGTGCGCCTTGGTGCTGCCGGGGCCATAGCACGCATCGCAGCAGGCGGCTTGACCTCAATCATGGCGCGGATGTCCGTGAAGGCATATGGTCGGTGCCAAGTTGTGCTTCAAGGAGGAAACCATGCGTTCGATTCTGGTTCTGGCCGATCGCGGCCCCGCGTCAAAGCCCCGTCTGGAAACCGCGCTGTCGCTGGCGCGGGCGGCGCGCGGGCATGTGACGGTGATGGTCGATACGCCGGTGGCGCGGTTTATGTCGATGGATGCGATGGGCAGCGCCTATCTGGCCGCCGATGCGATCCGCGATGCCCTGACCCGCGACGATGCATTCGCCGAGGAGTTGGCGGCGCATCTGGCGCGTGAGGATGTCCCGTTCGACATCGTCCGCTGCGAGGATGAGCCGGTTGAGGCCTTGTGCGCGGCGGGGCGTTTGGCGGATGTGATCGTGTTGTCACGCGGCAGCGACTGCGCGGGGCAGGTGGCGGTTTCGGCGAAGACTCCGGTGTTGTTGGTGCCGCAAGACCGCATCATGAGCATTCCGGTGGGCTGCGCCTGCGTCGGCTGGGATGGCGGCGAGGAGGCTGCGGTGGCCTTGCGGATCGCCGCGCCCATGCTGGCCCACTGCGCCGAGGTGCATGTGATCACCGTCGCGGAAAAGGCGGGGGGGCTGCTGGCGACCGACGCGCTGCGCTATCTGTCGCGCCACGGGGTGAAGGCGGAACTGATCGAGATGCCGCGTGTGGGCTCGGTGGAGGAGTCGTTGGCGGCGAGCGTGGCTCGGGAGAAGGGCGATCTGCTGGTCATGGGGGCCTTTGGCCACAGCCGTTTGCGCGAGTTTCTGCTGGGCGGGGTGACGCGCTATTTCCTGAATGAACCGAACGGGCCGGCGTTGCTGCTGGCGCGGTGATTCGGCGTTGGCGTTATCAGTGCAAGTGCAATGCTGCATTGCGGCATTGCACCTTCGGACAATGCCGGGTGCATGTCGCGTGGGATGCATCTGCTGAACCAGCGGAAAGATAACGATAAAATTGGTATTTTTGCACGGTTGCAGAAATTGCAACTGTGAATTCCCCTTTCGCACTTGCACAATAAGCAGATTCGGGCGAAACGGAACTCGCCTTTCAGGCATCCTCTCCCAAAACTTTCCCAGCCCGGTCGGAAACGACCGGGCTTTTTTCTGTTCAGGGGACTCGGACGGCAACGTCCGGGCCTTTTTTCTTTGGCGCGCGGGCTTAGGGCTTCAAGTGGTCATACACAGCGCGTCGGGCATTTCCACCCGCAGCCATTCCAGCATCGCCTCGCGCAGGGCGGGGCGCAGGCTGCCTAGGTCGTCGGGACCATGCGCGCTCATGGTCAGTTTCAGCTCCAGCCAGCCGGGCTTGACGTCGGTGACGGCGAGGCTGGCGGTGCGCTGATCCCATTCGGGCCGCTCGGCGATCAGGTGCAGAAAGGCGGCGCGGATGGGGGCGATGTCGGTGCCGGGGCGCACCGGCAGCACCACGGTTCCCGCTATGCCTGAAACGCGCGTCCAGTTCTGGAATGTCGCGTCCAGCACCTTGGTGGTGGGCATGATCAGGCGGCGCTCGTCGGCAGTGCGGATAACGATATAGCTGAAGCCGATGTTCTCCACCCGGCCCTGTTCGGCGTCGAACACCACATAGTCGCCGATGCGCATCGGCTGGGTAAAGGCGATCTGCACGCCGGCGATCAGCGATTTCAGCGCGGGCTGTGCCGCCGCCGCCGCCGCGATGCCGATCAGCCCTGCAGAGGCAATCAGCGTCGCGCCGATATGCCGGACGGCCGGAATGCCCAGCATGATCATCGCCGCCGTCACCACCACGATGATTACCGCCGCGCTGCGCGACAGCAGGGTGATGCGGGTGCGGCGGCTGCGGGCCTCCAGTACATCCTCATAGCTGTCGGTGCGCTGGTCCAGCACATCGGCCAGCGTCCGCATCGCCGACAGCGCCACCCAGCCGATCACCGCCGGCACCGCGAATTGATCAACGGCGTCCCAGATCCGCCCCAGCAGGTGGCTGGCGGTGCTGCCGATCGACAGGCCCAGCGTCACCATCGCCCAGCGGATCGACTGGTTGAATTCGGTGAGGGCCAATGATTCGATCTGCGAATTGGAGCGCCGGGCGATGCCCCGCAGCAGGCGGAACACCACCGCGTGGATCAGCAGCGCCGCGCCGACGAAAATCAGCGCGATGATCCCGGCGTGGAGGATGCGGTGCGATCCGTGGATGATCTCGTCCCAGCTGGGCAGGGCGTCGTCGGCCATGGCGGCGGTGGCGTCCAGCGGCTTGGCCAGCGCGCCGGGCAGGCTGGGCAGGCTGCTGGGCACATCTGCCAAAAGGCTGAGCCAGCTCAATGCGCGGCCCCCCAGCTTATCCCATGGCCGACCTCTACGCCGAGGGGAACGCTGATGGGAACGGATGGTAGGGCGGCCTCT
>Ga0316222_1000606_pt1 | contig 53355 bp, 48 predicted proteins | sample TBH18011metaG_FD_206008 | JGI IMG/M metagenome (GOLD analysis project Ga0316222, IMG submission 206008) | Freshwater microbial communities from Trout Bog Lake, Wisconsin, USA - TBH18011 | ecosystem: Environmental > Aquatic > Freshwater > Lake > Hypolimnion/Profundal zone | place: USA: Wisconsin... | reverse complement strand
GGTCTGGTGCAACACGGAATTGGGAATTGAAGGACGAGGTCTGGCTGAATCCGGAACGAAATCAGGCAGAGGCACTATTGCTAGCAGCATGACTTGACGCGACATCTTTGTTGACAACTACCGTTACCTGTATCCGAAACTAATGGTTGTTCGCACACTAATTCACCAAAATACCTGGATACAGTTCTGAACATTATTGTGAATTTTCACGCTCTTGTTTGTTACGATCGAAAGGAATTTGGGGGGTAGATGAACAGTTCAAACCGTCAAAATTGAATTCACTTGGCAAAAGCGCTTCGCACCTTTAATAGCGGCATTCTCCAAGGAAAAGTACCCCCCATTGGAAGCGAACTACAAATTGAAAAACGAAGCACTTCTGTTCTTGGCCCGCAGTAACTATTCCTTACCATTAAAGTCGTAAATTGAGGGGTAGCATTCACGCGCTTTCCAGCGGATCATTTTTTTCAATATTGAAGCCGAAGTCGTAAATTCAATTTCATTGGATCAAATTTAAAAGGAATTTGATTACATTAAAGTCGTAAATAGATTTTCTAGGGCCGCGATGGGCTATATAACGGACCATCAGTAATCACTCACCAATGTCTGTTGTGGCTAAGAGTGATATCTAAGCGAGCATCAGGTCGGATCTCAAAACATTAAGATTCGCTATCCCTGCGGCACAGTTCCAGCACTTTCCTTGATCAAAAGGAGTCTGCGCATGTCTGCCAAACTGATTCGCCCTGTCGATTCGGATTTACATCCCGTTGCCACCGGTAACTACCGCATCGGCACGCCGGCTATCCAGGAATTTTATGAACTCATTACGCGTTGTCTACATCATCGAACCACCGGTGCGTTGATCTACGGCCCCTCTCGCATTGGCAAGACCCGCGCCATTGAATATTTACGATTACTGTTGGCAACGACTCATCCAAAAATCACAACCTACCATGCGCAGGCCGAGCACCAGCCGCGTCATGCCGAAGGACCGTTTCTCTCCAGTATGCTTGAGGCGGTGGGTTACCCTGATCCGGACACCGGGTCGAATCCGACTAAACGACTTCGGCATATTAGCAAGATGAAAGAGGCCTGCTCCAAGGCTGGTCGTGGCACCATCGTACTTTTTTGCGACGAAGCACAACGCTATACTGATAACGAGTATGAGTGGTTGCGCGATGTGCATGATCACCTGGATCGACTACAGATCAAATTATTTACGTTTCTGGTTGGGCAGCAGGATTTATATTCGATTAAATCGGATTACCAGCGTGCGGGAAAAACACAGATCGTGGCGCGACTTATGGTTGAAGAACTGGCTTTTTTCGGCATTCGAAATGCCAAGGACGTGGCAACCTGCCTAGCCGGCTATGATGACACCATGTTCCCGCCCAAGACCTCGTGGAGTTTTACCCGGTTTTATTTGCAGCAGGCGGTTGATGGCGGGTATAGATTGAGTGCCGACGCGCAGGTGTTGTGGGATGCGTTAGTGGCAATCCACAACAAGTCCGGTCTTGGTGGAACACTCGAAATTCCGATGGAATCGTTTGCTCGTGCCGTGGAGATTGTGCTTAAGGAGAGTGAAGTTCGGGACGCGTCGAATTTCCGCCCTTCTGCTGAGTTGTGGGTGCAAGCAGTGCGCAGCTCCGGCTATGTGCAAACACGTGTGGCAGTTGGTCGCAGCCTCTTTGATTTGTCGAAAGTAGCGTGATCTTAGGGAGAAAATGGTCATGACAACCTTGCCGATCATGCTTTACAATGAACAGGCGTTGACGCCTTCATTTGGTTATGTGTTCGATCCAAAATGGCTTGATCCCTATGAATCGATCGTCTCCATTTTGTGGAAGCTGGTGAGAATGAACAGGCTTTCTGGTCATATGGTCGTCACACAACTCGCCAGGGAAAGTGGAATTGATCCGTACGTGGGTATTGCTGCGTCTCGATCTGAAGTCGATATACGCCGGTTGCATCAAGCGTTGGGATTGCAACTTAAAATCGTGCGTGGATCGTTCAGCTCCAGCGCACTAAATAATATTAATAATCCCAATTTCCGTTACTGTAGAAAATGCCTGTGTCGCGGTTATCACGGCGTGATGCATCAGCTGGAGATGGTGACAACCTGCCCGGTGCATGAATGCCTGTTAGAAGACGTATGTGGGGAATGCGGAGCGCGAATGCCGTATCGAATTAATGCGCATTTACTGGATGCGCCCTATCGCTGCGGAAGCTGCCGTAAATTATATGCTTCCTGCCACCCGGCCATTGCGAACAGGCGCCCATTGGGCAGGAAAGCACGGACTGCGATTACCCGATTGCGATTCAATCATTGTTCGTATTTTTGAATGACGCCGAGGCGTGAAATTGGCGAGATTCGCTGAGAATTTGCAGACAAATTTACTTTCCAGCCATAACGTGTAGACAAATTTGCTTTCCAAATTCGTTAAGCCATTGAATTGACAATGGTTTAATTGGAAAATTGATGAAAAATTCCGCGTGTAGACAAATTTACCCTCACAATGTCGACAAATTTGCTTTCCACTACGATTATGGCTCAGGGAATTATTGACTTTGATGATGAACATCTAAGTCCCCTGAAGTCGGATATACGACAGCAACTCAATTCTTTGTTTATTGACGAAATTCTGCTTGCACGCAAAGGCGAGTCCATATATGACGGGTGAAATCAGAAGATTTCAACTTGACCGACTACCAGCATTCAGTCAAGTTGTTCATGACGTCTTCAAAGTCAGGTGGGCAGAACGAGATACCCGATTTTCATGCGCATCATATTCTCGAGCACCATAACTCACCAATTGTTATTTTGGATGCACTGCATCACCAAAACTGATTTCATTCCAGAAAGCGAAAGTCTTATTCTGGCAATCAGTCAAGCTTCATTGTCCATGCAATAGTGTGTTTTAAAACAGATAACCTGATTCAGGTCGAATTGTGCCCGTGATTTTGCAAAATACCTGAAGTGACGGTGCCGTATGCCATTCTGCTTGCAAAGAATGTCGTATCTGGGATATAAATATACCGAAGAGACGCCGCTCGGAAGCACTCCGAAGACGGGGCCAGAAAACACTGAAAGAGACACTATGCGTTATCAAAGATTGGATTTGAATCTGCTCACCTCCCTGCGCGCATTGCTGGCAGAGCGCAGTGTTACACGGGCCGCAGAGAAAGTTTTTCTCAGTCAGTCGGCGATGAGTGGCGTGCTGGCCCGGCTGCGTGAATATTTCGATGACCAGCTGATCATCCGTAAGCGATCCATAAAGGACAGTGTCGTCAACCAGATGACTTTTATTTCTTTGTTTTTTTCACAGATGGCATCGGCACGTTCGCGATGCAATTTACGGCAGTTATAGCCGCGAGCATAACGTATCGCTCATGGTCTTCTGCAAGTCCACACTGATCGAGCCAGGGCAGGAGTTCGCTCATGACAAATGCGAACAGCATTTTTTCTGGATGATCATCAATGTACTGCTGCAAACTTTGTCTGTGCAGGTCATTACTCAAGCCTTCAGTGAATTTGACGTTGGCGACGAGAAGTCCCAGTTGCCGTTCCCATTGATTCTCGTCAATCAGAGGCCATGTTAATCCGGACTCTTGCATGGTTTGGAAACAAATGAGGATCATTTCTATCAAGAATTCCATTTTTTCAAATGGAATTCCCATCCTGTGCTGCACGATGCAGGCGCTGAGCAGCGTTGGCTGACTGCGGAACATGTCATCTAGAAGCAATTCTTTTTGCGCCAGTGTCATGGCACGCACTTGTTGAATTGACCGTGCCAGCACCGGCGTAGCGATGCGGCTCATGCCTTTACCTTGAGTTCGGGCAAATTCCACGGCAGCAGTGCTTCGATCTGCTCTGGCGTCTGGGCGGCTGGTAAGTCGCGCAATACACGGCGCAGCCAGCTATAGGGTTCAACGCTGTTAGCTTTGGCCGTTTGCACTAATGAGTAGATCGTTGCACTGGCATGCGCGCCGGCCTGCGTGTCACTAAATAACCATCCCTTCCGACCAACCACAAAGGGCCGTATGGCGTTTTCGCAGGGGTTATTGTCGATGGGCAGATCGCCACGTTCCGTGTAACGGTTTAGCCTGCTCCAGTATTTTTTCATATAAGACAGCGCAGTACCGAGTGCGCTGGATGGTGCCACGCCAGGAAGCGTCTGTGTCATCCAGTCATGCAGAGCATTCAGTGCAGGAACGCTCTGCTGCTGGCGCATCAGCAAACGCTGTGCATCCGTGACATCTTTGCAGTCGCGTTCAATTTTGTATAACTTGCCAATCAATCTGACCGCCTCATCCGCCCGGCCGCGCTTGCCTTTGGGCTGGACCCGTACTGCTTCAACAAAGCGGCGGCGCACGTGCGCCCAGCAAATTAAGTGTTCAATACCATCGGTTCTGGCTACTTTGGCATAGCCCTCATACCCATCGGTCATCAGATAGCCGCGATAATCCTGCAACAGGCTCACCGGCACATCACCGCTTCGACTCGGATCGTAATCAAACAGTACCACCGGCTTATCCGGTAAGCCGCCGGTTTGCACCCACATATAGCTGTTGGAGGTGGGCGGCTTATCTGGTTCTTTCAGCACTTGCAATACTGTTTCGTCCATGTGAATGAACGGGCCTTCGAGCAGGCTGTCGCGGATCAGGTTAAGCAGTGGCTGCAATAACTTGCCAGAACCAATGACCCAACGTGCCAGGGTCTGGCGCGGTATCCGTATGCCATGCCGTGCCAGTACGATTTCAAAGCGCGCCAGTGGCATCCCATCGATAAATTTAACTGCCAATAACATGGCCAGCAAATCGGAACTGGCATTGCTTTTGGGTAGAGGTTGCGGCGGCAGTGCGGCGATGACCGGAGCATGCAGGCTGCCAGGGCAGCCATAACGCTTACGAATGTGACGCAGAACCTGAATCTGCATCGGGATGATGTCGAGCTGTTCGCTGACTTCTTCACCGATAACGATCATGGCTGTGCCACATGGGCAGGTTCGTTCCTGCTCCGGCACATCGTGCACGATATCAATACGTTTTAATTCTGCCGGAAGCGGACTGCGCTTACCACGGGTCGCTTTACCGGCCTTTTTATTGTTGGTGTCGGCTGGTGAGTCTTCAACGGCGGGTATGGCAGCGACATCATCCGCTTCGGTCGTGTCAGCGGCCAGCGTTTCCGCTTCGTCAAATAAACGCCCTTGCGCCGTGAGCTGCTCTGAACTGACGCCAAACATGCGGTGTCTGGCCTGAATCATCTGTTCGATCAGGTGCTGAATTTTTTCCTGTGCGTCGCGTTCTATAGCAGCGATGGCCCGATTCAATTCGGTTTCATGCGCAGCTTGTTGTGCGTAAAGCAGTGCGGTTAATTCTGTAACATTGGTTGGCAGCACGGGCGGCAAAGCGAACACCGGATGGCGGGATTTTGAAGTGGCGGCAGAGGAAATTGGCGAGTTCAAAGGCATGCGCCATTTTACTAAATCCTCTTATGAAACTGAAGAAAAATTGAGCGTCTTGTGTGGTTTATTTCTCCATAAATCGAAACCTTCCAATAGCCATTCCAATTCTTGTAATGTTAGGTCCTGCGTGAGCGATTCATCGTCAGGTGGCCACGCAAATTTTTCTGATTCCAAGCGCTTGAGCCACAAACAAAATCCGTTCCGGTGCCAGTATAAAATTTTAATTTTTGTGCGCTGCCGATTGATAAAAACATAGAGCGCGGTATCGAATGGATTCAGACCTAACGCCTGTTCGACCAGTACACTCAAACCATTGATCGATTTTCTGAAATCCACCGCAACCCGGCACAAATATACCTGGCCGATCTGATAGCCCGGATGCATCAGCGCGCTCCTTGCATGGCACGAATGAAATTGGCTAACCATTCCGGTGTGGGTGGCGCTGCCATTTCAAGCCGGATATTTTGTGCCAGAACCAGCGCAAAGTTGGCGCTGCGTTGTTCATTGAATTTTTCAGGCATGCGTACTGCGACAAATGGCGTTGCAACCGCAGCGACTGGCTCAGGCGCAGAATTGGATCTTTTGATTTTCTTGTGCCAGTAGTACAGGGACTTGACCGGAATGGTGTGACGTTTGGCATACGCGCTGATCGAGACCGGATCCTGCAGCGCTGCAGCTACGTGCTCTTTCCAGAAGGTTGCATTCGAATGTTTTTTCATTTTCGCTCCGGGTAAATTAAAGTGGAACGAGGATGACAAAATTATTGAATGGCTACAAGGCTGTGGTTCATGGAGCGCTTACGATCATCCCGGTAGGACGGCGTTTTGAACTGACTCCGCTGGGTGAAAGCCTGGTCACCAAGGTAAATGATCTGCTGTTGCTGATTGATTCAACGCTGGGCACCAAACCAGAATTTTTGCCGGAAACCTCGAAGCGCCATTTTCTCATTGCCGCGTCGGATTATTCGATCAACGTTCTGTTTCTGGATGTCTTGAAAGAGATGCGCCAGACCGCTCCGCATGTAACAGTGGCATTCCGTCAACCTACCGGAAAAACCTATCAGGAGCTTGAATCTGGCGAAGTGGATTTTGTGATTGCACCGGAATGGCATGCCACACCCGGCTTCTCGTCATGCAGGCTGTTTGATGACACCTATTGCGGTGTTGTCGACATAAATAATTCATCGACAGGCGATTCGCTCAGTCTGGATCAGTATTTTGCCGGGCGTCACGTCGCCATGGAAAATGTGGGTGGCCCGATGTTTGATACCTGGTGCGAACATACCTATCCGAAGCGGCGCAGCGTGGATGTACAGGCACCCAGTTTTTCAGTACTGCCCCATCTGGTGGTGGGAACAGATCGCATAGCAACCATGCATACCCGTCTGGCTGACAAGGCGTGCACTTATTTACCGGTACGTAAGGTACATCTTGATATTGACTATCCACCCTTTGTCGAAATGCTGTTGTGGCATAACTACCGTGATCACGACCCGGGCATGGTATGGGTGCGCGAAATGCTGCTTCAGTATGCGCAGGCAATGCCGCACGTAATGCCCTGATCAACGCTGACTGAAACTGGCACGGAACGGCTTTTTCGGTACGACGATGTCTTTGATGTCGCAGAAGAATTCAAAGCTCCAGTCGCCGCCTTCACGACCGATACCGGAACGTTTAATGCCGCCAAACGGCGCAGCCAGATCGCGGATTCCGAAACTGTTGATCCAGATGAAACCGGTGCGAACCTGACTGGCGATTTCGGTTGCGTGCGCTTCCTCGCCATAGCACACGCCACCCAGACCATAATCGGTGCCGTTCGCCATAGCGACTGCTTCAGCATCGCTGGCAAAGGTCTGCAGAGTCAACACAGGACCGAACACTTCATTCTGCACAATCTCGTCAGACTGCTTCAGACAGGTCACCATGGTCGGACTGAAATACTGGGCGCCGTATGGATGCGCCGCGCCGCCCCACAGCAACTGCGCACCGCCTTTCAATGCGCGCTCAACAAAACTCTGAACCCGCTCGCACTGGCGCGGATGAATGATCGGGCCAACTTCGGTCCCTGCTTCGCGCGGATCACCGATATTCAGTTTTTCCACATAGCCGCGCATGGCGGCAATAAAGGCCTCGGCAACCGCAACATGGACCAGGAAGCGCGTGCCTGCCAGACATACCTGTCCGGCGTTGCGGTACATCAGCGCACCGGTTGCCGCCGCATTGTCAATATCGGCATCTTCAAGCACGATGAACGGACTCTTTCCACCCAGTTCCAGACTGCACGGCACCAGATTGGCCCCCGCTGCCTGCGCGATCCATTTCGCAGTCGGCACCGATCCGGTAAACGAAATCCGCGCCAGTCGCGCGTCGCTCACCAGCCGAGCTCCGGTTAGGGCGCCGGAACCCTGCAACACATTGAAAACACCCGGCGGCAAACCAGCCGCATGCGCTGCATCGGCCAGCAGGGAACAGGTCAGCGGTGCCCACTCGGGTGGTTTCAGTATGCAGGTGTTGCCAGCTGCCAGCGCCGGTCCGAGCTTCCAGGTGGACAACATCAGCGGCGCATTCCACGGCGTGATAATGGCGACCACCCCGGCCGGGTCATGTCGCACCAGATGTTTGGCCTGCTCAGTTTCAATCGGCCGGTTTTGCAGATCCAGCGCATGTTCTGCAAACCAGCTGATGTTCTGCATGGCGCGCGGCACCACGCCATGTTGCATGCGCGACAACAGCACGCCGGCGTCAACGCTTTCAGTCAGACACAACTGCTCGGCCCGCTTGCCAATTTCCAGGGCAAAGCGATCCAGCAGCGGTTTGCGCTGCAGCGCGGTCATGCCGGACCAGGCAGGAAAAGCGCGTTGCGCAGCCTGTATCGCCGCCTCGACGGCATGCTCGCCACCTTCACAGATATCGCCCAGTTTGCGCTGGTCGATCGGCGAAAACAACTCGAAAGTGACATCGGTGCCAACCCGCTTTCCATCGATGTAATGATCTGGTGAAATTGATGTGCCGGCCACCTGCAGGGGTGCGCCTGGTTGAGTTAATGCGGGCTGGTTCACGGCAGCACCTTTCCGGGATTGAGAAGATTAAGTGGATCAAGCGCGTTCTTGATTGCGCGCATTAATTTCAGTTCGACCGCTGACTTGTAGCGCGCCGCTTCGTCGCGCCGCAACACACCGAGTCCGTGTTCGGCGGAGATCGAACCACCGGCTCGGGTCACGGCATCATGCACCAGACGGTTCATGACGGCTTCCTGCGCGGTAAACGCAGCGGCATACTGCACGCCGCATTTTTCCGGTGCCGGTGAAACGTTGTAATGCAGATTGCCGTCGCCCAAGTGCCCGAACACCACCAGTCTTGCCTCCGGAAAGGCGGTTCCGAGCGCTGCATCGGTTTCGGCAATAAACCCGGCAATCGAAGATAGCGGCAAGGAAATATCATGTTTGATGGTGCGACCTTCGGCACCCTGCGCTTCGGAAATATTTTCGCGCAACGCCCACAGGGCATGGAACTGCGCCAGACTGGTTGAGACTGCCGCATCGGTAATGTCACCTGATTCCAGCACCGACTCCAGAAAATCTTCGATCTGGCGCGCGCCGTCCATTTGTGCTTCGGCTCCGGCGGTGCCATACATACTGGCTTCCAGCAACACATACCACGGCGCACGTTCGGCCAGCGGCATGCGCGTGCCCGGCACATGGCGCTCTACCAGCCCGATGCAGGTATCACTCATGAGTTCAAAGGCCGTCAGCGCCGAGGCCAGACGCGACTGCGCGGCAACCAGCAATCGCAGCGCCGACGCCACATCCGGCACGGCCAGAAACGCCAGTGACTGGGCTGCCGGTTTCGGGTGCAGCTTCAGCACTGCGCCGGTGATAATGCCGAGCGTGCCCTCACTGCCGATAAACAGATCACGCAGGTCATAACCGGTATTGTCTTTTCTGAGCGCGCGCAGACCATTCCAGATGTCGCCATCGGCTGTCACCACTTCCAGACCCAGACATAGTTCACGCGCCGTTCCGTAACGCAGCACCTGAACCCCGCCAGCATTGGTCGCCAGATTGCCGCCTATCGTGCAGGTGCCTTCGGCAGCCAGACTGAGCGGAAACAGCATCCCGGCCGCCTCCGCCGTCGCCTGTATCTGCTGCAGGGTCACACCGGCTTCAACCACCATGGTGTAGCTGGTATGGTCGACCGCAACGATACGCGTCAGACGGGCCGTCGACAGCACCAGTGCGGTGCCATTTTGATCCGGTGTTGCGCCGCCCGACAGGCCGGTATTGCCGCCCTGCGCCACCACCGGTACAAGGTGCTGTACACACCAGCGCAATAGGGCCGCCACCTCAGCGCTACTGTCAGGTTGCGCCACGGCCAGCGCCGTGCCGGTCCATTTACCGCGCCAGTCAGTCAGAAACGGGGCGACCTCGGCTGGGTCGGTAAGCAGGCGACCGGCAAATACGGCGCGCAGAGAAGTCAGCAAATCTTCTTTCATTGCTCAGTATCCGGAAACCGGGGTCGCAGCAGAAGAAGGTCCGGCGTCGCGAAAGCGCGCAGCCAGAGCACGGGTTGCCTGCGCCAGCAAAGTGGTATCGACACCGAGTGCGATGAACCGCACGCCCTGTGCAATATATTGCCGTGCAAGGGTTTCATTGGTGCACAGAATGCCAGGTGGCTTGCCGGCACGGATGATGCGTTCAACGGCGAGGTCGATTGCCTTGCACACTTCGGGATGGCCAGGTTGTCCCAGATATCCCATCGAAGCAGCCAGATCGGCCGGTCCGATAAAAACGCCATCGACACCTTCCACCGCCGCAATCTCATCCAGATGTTCGAGCGCGCTGACGGTTTCGACCTGCACCAGCAGACACACACGTTCATTGGCTTCATGCAGGTAATTCGGGAATGCGTTCCAGCGCGATGAACGTGCCAGGCCGCTGCCTACGCCGCGCACGCCATGTGGCGGATAGCGCATGGCACGAACCAGTTCACGCGCCTGCGCTGCATTTTCGACCATCGGCACCAGAATAGTTGGCGCGCCGATTTCCAATACCTGCTTGATCAGTGCAGTATTGCCCTGCGTGATCCGCACTACCGGCTGCGACACCCGCGAGGCCAGCGCCGCGCCACTGGCTATGGCCTGCAGTGTTGCCAGCATTCCGCGCAGATCATTGGGCGCATGTTCACCATCGACCAGCAGCCAGTCAAAGCCGCTGCCGGCACACAGTTCGGCGGCATACGGATCTGCCAGACCGAGCCACAGTCCGATCTGAACCGAATCGGTGTTCAGTGCGTTCTTAAAAGGATTGTCCGGTGTCTGCATCACGGCTCCCGATTAAACAAAGCGCGCCGAGATCGATCCGAGCGGACCGTAATCAGCATGAAATACATCGCCTGCCGCACACGCTACCGGCCGGGTAAACGAACCTCCCAGCACAATCTCTCCGGCGCGCAGCGATTCGCCGTGCAGTGCCAGGCGCGATGCCAGCCACGCCACGCCATTGCCGGGGTGATTCAATACCGCAGCGCCCAGTCCAGATTCTTCAATCACGCCATTTTTGTACAGCAGCGCGCCGGCCCAGCGCCAGTCAACCGCATCGGGGCGCATCGGGCGTCCACCCAGAATAATGCCGGCGTTGGCCGCATTGTCGGCAATCGTATCAGTCACCTTGCGCGGCACCTTGCTGCTGCGGTCAAACTGCTCGATACGGGCGTCAATCAGCTCCAGCGCCGGAACCACATAATCCGTTGCATTGAGCACATCGAACAGCGTCACCTTCGCGCCTACCAGCGGCCGGGCCAGTATGAACGCAAATTCAACTTCAAGACGCGGCACGATGAAGCGCGCGACCGGAATATCGGCACCATCACGCAGCAGCATGTCATCAAGCAGCGCCCCATAATCCGGCTCGGTAATCTGCGAAGCAATCTGCATGGCGCGCGAAGTCAGGCCGATCTTGTGCCCGATGACCGAGCGACCTTCGGCAAGTTTGATTGCAACCCAGGCGCGCTGAATGGCATAACTGTCGGCCATGGTCATTTCCGGATAGCGCAGTGAAAAATGGCTGGCCTGCACGCGGCTGCGTTCGGCTTCGTGCAATTCGCGCGCCAGTGCCTGATGAATATCCTGCGTCAGTTTGGGTGTGGTACTCATGAAGTATTTTCTTTCAATAGCATAATTACAGTACCGTGCCACCATCCACATGCATGGTCTGCCCGGTAATAAAGGCAGCGTCATCCGAACACAAGAACGACAGCATGCCAGCCAGATCTTCCGGCATGCCGGTGCGGTGAATCAGCTGTTGCGACCTGACTGCATCAAAGGCCGCCTGAGGTACATCTCTGGCTGCAGCCCCGGTGCGCGTCAGCCCCGGTGCAATCGCATTGACGGTGATGCCATCGTCGCCAAGCTCGCGCGCCATTGCGCGGGTCAGACCAATGTTGCCCATCTTGCTGATGATATAGCCGACAAAACCGGGCGGTGGTGCCCAGGCCGAACTCGAGGCCAGATTGACGATACGTCCCCAATTGCGCGCCTTCATTCCATGCGCAAAACCTTGCGACAGCAGAAAACTCGCTTCCGTATTGATTGCAAGAATTTTGCGCAGCGTTGCAGCGTCCAGCTGATCCCAGGCGATGAAAGGTTGAAAGACCGCATTGTTGACCAGAATATCGATCGGGCCCGCATCGCGCACCAGCGCTTCAATCTGCGCGCCGTCAGACAGATCACAGGTAACCGAGTGCGCACGGCGTCCAGCCTTGGTAACCAGTTCCGCAGTCTGATCGCAGGGTAGCAGATCAACCAGCATGACATCGCAGCCGTCCTGCGCCAGTCGCTGTGCAAAAATCTGGCCCAGTCCGCGCGCGGCCCCGGTGACCAGCGCTAATCGTTGTTGAGTGTGTCGGGCCATGCTCGATCCTTAATTTTTACCGCTGCGAAATGGCAGCGTTGCCAGAAACAGCAGGCGTTTGAAACCCAGCAGTTTCAGGCCGGCGCGTGCCGACGGGCCATCCAGTCTGGCAGCGATCGGCATGGTGCCAAAACTCTTGCCTTTGATGATCAGTTCATCATCCACCACTTCCAGCGTATCGACCCGCATCAGTTCTTCGTCCGCAGCACCGCGCAATACCATGCCGGTATCCGGCAGCCGGTGTGCAGTCACCGCAGGCTGTCCCAGATCAGCGCGCGCGCCGGCAGCCACTGAACCGAAATCCATGCCCAGTTGTTCAAACATTTTCATGGCCGTGGCGCGTCCGGCCCCATACACACCGCCACCCGGATGCTGAAACGGGCCGCACAGATACAGCCGCTCCACACCCGGCACGGTGAACTGACCCAGATCCGGAGTTGGACGATGGCCGGCGCTCTGATAGAAATACGGCGCCACGCCATGCAGATCGCCGCGCATCATACTGTTGGGACTGGAGCGTTCCAGATCCACCGGGCTGACGATGCTGCGAGCAATGATGTTGTCCGAAGTCAGGTTGCTGACAAATTTACGGTAATGCGCCAGCGACAGATCGCCGATTTCTTCCTTGAATTCATCCCAGTGCCGTCCGGCCCAGCGCGCATCCTTAACCTGATACGGCGCAAAAGTAATGCCGTGAAACATGCCTGCCCCGCTCGGCACACGACTCTTGTCACCGATGCTTTCATCACCGCCGGCGCACAGGCGTCGATCGGTAATGATGCCGCGCCGCAGATCATCAAAGTCGGCAATCATGTCATCCAGCCGGTCAGTGGCCATGAATTCCAGCATGGTCGCGTAACCGACCTCTTCACCTGCATAAAAGCGGCAGTTTTCTTTCAGATCGTAGTGACTGACCATAATTGAAAACGGTGCCAGCGTTGCCCGTTCGGCACGCTGCATGACCGGTTCCGGCACGCCTTCCACAAACTTGCGCACCACATGCGGATGGATTGCGCCGATCACGGCATCGCGCGCGCTGATGGTTTCGCCGCTGGCCAGTCTGACACCGCTGGCCCTGCCACCCGAAGTCGTGATCTGTGCCACTTCGGCATTGCAGCGCACTTCGCCGCCTGAGCTTTCAATGCAGCGCACCAGTGCCTCGGTCAACTTGCCACTGCCGCCGATCGGCTGCGATACGCCGTAGGTATGAATAATGCCGGGCATGAGCAGCACGCCCATGCCGGTACCGAGTTCATTCGGACACTGCAGGTTTTCGCTCACCAGGCGCAGCAGATGGATTTTGATTTTGTCGTTTTCATACAGCTGGTTGACCAGATCCAGACAGTCCCGGTTCATGTAATCCAACATCAAACGGCCTTCGTCACTGCGATCCAGCATCGCGACCAGTTCTCCCAGTGGTGGAGGTGGCGCATACAGCCCGGGCATGAACATCTGCAGCACCTGCATCGACATCTTCACAAAGGTCCGGTAGGTTTCTGCATCCTTAGGAGATATCCGCGCAAAACATTCGCAGGTTTTGTCAAGATCCTTGTAGGTATACAGCACCGACTGATCGGGAAAGATGGTGGCATGCGGCACCGGTGAATAATGGTAGTTGAGTCCGTGCGTGGACAGCAGGCCGAGTTCGTCCTGGCGCAGCATCGGATTACCTTGAATCATGATATGTACGCTGGAATGCTCGTCATGCCAGTAGCCAGGCGTGTTCAGCTGCCTGGTCGTCACACCCCCGCCCGGATACGGCTTGCGTTCCAGTACCAGCACCTTCTTGCCGGCCTTGGCCAGATAGGCTGCGGCGACCAGACCGTTATGGCCGGCTCCCATGGCTACAATGTCATACGTCATAATTCGTCTCCTGTCTGGTGTTTTCGGCTTTGTGTTTTGATCCCACGCATGCAACCGATCCTGCCTGTGGCAATTCGAACGCAAGGATACACAATCGGCCCAAGACGGGGAAATCAGTGTTTCCGATTTCGGTCATCGGCAGATTCGATACTGCCTCACAAAAATGGTGGCACAATTGGCCACCATCCAAAAACCTTAACACAGAAAACGGGGATGGGGAAAACTTGTAATCAATTCACTGACAAGAATAAACCATCCTTAGGAACCGACCATGCAACTTCATCTGCCCCTGCTGTTTTCGCAACAGCATTATTGTCAGCGCACCAAACCTGACGCAGAGGTATAAATGAGCTCCCCAGCACAAGGCATCAATACCGGCGCGGCCGAGCGCCGGCCGGGCCCGGCTCAGGCCATTATTCTGCTGGTGACATCCGGTCTGACCGTGCTGGTCACTGCCGTGCTCGGTCCCAGCATGCCGGCCATGCAGGAACATTTCAAGGATATCCCCAACGCCGATTATCTGGTTCCGCTGACCATGTCACTGCCGATGCTGGCCATGGCGATCCTGTCCATCGTGGCGGGCGGCCTGGCGGATAAATTTGGTCGCAAGCGTCTGCTGGTGGGGGCCACCATGCTGTATGCCCTGTTCGGGACCGCACCGCTGTACCTTGATTCGCTCAGCGCCATCATCGCAAGCAGAGTGGCACTGGGCATTATTGAAGCCGCCCTGATGACTATTTCCACCACCATGATCGGTGATTACTATCATGGCAGCCGGCGCGAGAAATTCATGGCGCTGCAGACCACGGTCGCGTCAGGCTCCGCCTTTGTGCTCAATAATATTGGCGGTCTGATTGCCGAGCATGGCTGGCGAGCACCGTACTGGGTGTATTCAATCAGCCTGTTACTGGCCCCGGCAATGATGATTTTTCTGTGGGAAGCCAAATCGCATCATGACGATGCCGGTGCAACGAACGCCGCCAATCGCAGAACCATCGCATGGCGCCCCGGTCTGCTGACCCTGGTCTGCGCTTTGGGAATTTTGCTGGGGATTATGTTCATGACAGTGCCGGTGCATTTTGGTTACCTTTTTTCCGCCATCGGTGTCAATTCTCCCAGCGAAGTCGGCGCAGCATACGGTTTGAACAGTCTGGGCGTAATCAGCGGCACCCTGATCTTTGCCTGGGTACTTGCTCCCCGTTTAAAAGAAGCATGGCAACTGACGCTGGGCTGTCTGGTCTGCGGCACCGGCTTTCTGCTCATGAGTGGCGCCTCTGACTTCAAGACACTCGCGCTGGCCGGCGTCATCAACGGGTTGGGTGCCGGCATGCTGCTGCCCACCATCAATACCTGGTGCATGCGGATTCTGCCTTTCGCGCGGCGCGGCTTTGGAACCGGTGCCTATCAGTCCTGTCTGTTCTTGGGCATGTTTCTCAACCCGATACTGGTGGTCTGGCTGGAAAAGCAGTTTCATGGTTCACGTGCGACCGGCATCGGACTGGTGGGCGGTACGATTCTCGGACTGGCCGTACTCGCACTGGTCTTGGCATTAGGCAAGCGGCATGCGCGGGTCACCGCATAAATGCTCAGCATATAATTAACGGAGAAAAAATATGGGCAAGATAGTAGGCGCAGCACTGGCATCTCACCATCCGGGACTGATGCAATGCGAAGATTTTCGCAAACTCATGGGCGCCGGTGAAGATTCCGATCTGATCGGCGGCTATGAACGATTGCGTGACCGCATCATTGCCGCCAGGCCCGATGTGATCATGATTCTGGATTCGCACTGGTTTACCACCGGCTTTCATCTGATCGATGGTGGCGCCGGGTATAAAGGCATGTATGTATCGGATGAAATGCCGTGGTATCTGCATGGCGTCGATTACGACTATCAGGGTTGCCCTGAACTGGCACTGGCCATAGAAAAAGTCGGGGTGGAAAAGAAAGTCGCGGTGCGCGCCATCTGTCATCCAGATCTGGGCCGCCAGTACGCTACCATCAATCTGATCAAGCAGATGCGACTCGACCTGATGGGCGTGCGGATTGTTTCCGTGAGTTCCTGCCAGAACGCCAAATGGCGTCATTTCATTGAGAGCGGCGCGGTCATCGGTGAAGGAATCCGCCAGTCCGGTCTGCGTGTGATGCTGCTGGCCTCCGGCGCCCTGTCCCATCGGTTCAATGACATCGACTGGGTCAAGAAACACCCCAATATTTTTCATGAAAACAATGTCTCGAGCACCGAAAACGTCAACAGTGACAAAGGCGCCATCGAACTGTTCAAACAGGGCAGACACGATCAGATTCTGGAACGATGGGAAGACGAATACCGATTGCGCTACTGGGAAGCGCAGGGTGCGCATTATCTGCAGATGGTAGGCGCGCTGGGTGGAGCCGCCTGCCGCTCGGTGGGCACGCCGCTGTCAGCGTATGAAAATGCGCGCGGCACCGGCAATATTCATATCTGGTTTGACGTGCCACAGTGAGATGACCATGCATTTTAAATTTCCACTTGCATCACTGCCGGCCGTCATGTGCGGCCCACGCGTTGAACGGCGCCGGGTACTCATAGGCGGGAGCGCGTTCTGGGGTACCATGGTTGAAACCGGTAGCGATCAGGGCCGGTTGCGGCTTGATGACGGGCGATTGCTGGATGCCGAAACAGCCAGCTATCTGCCTCCGGTCGCCCCTTCCAAAATTATTGCGATCCATATTTCCTATACCTCGCGCAGTATGGAAACCCGCAACAAACCCATGCCGACTGAAACGCCGACTTACTTCACCAAACCGACCACTGCCTTGAATGGCCACAACGGCCAGATACTGAAACCGGCTGACTGCCAGTACCTGAACTACGAGGGAGAATATGCGGTCGTGATCAGCAAGACCTGTCGCAATGTCACGCCTGATGAAGCCTGGGAGTACATTGAGGGATTCTGCCCGGCACTCGACATGGGCCTGCAGGATTTCCGCGATACCGATCAGGGTTCAATGCTGCGAGTCAAAGGCGCCGATACCCTGCTGCCGATCGGACCGGGCATCGTGCGCGGCATCAACCTGTTCGAACAGACCTTGCGCACGCTGGTCAATGGCCTGGTGGTGCAGGAAGCACACATCGGCGACGAAACCATCTGGGGTCCGCATTATGTGATCGCCGATCTCGCACGCCACATTACCTTGCTGCCCGGTGACGTGATCCTGATGGGCACCCCCTGTCATTCGCGCTCGGTCAATCCGGGACAGAAAGTGGAGTGCGAAATTACCGGCATCGGGCGCGTTGCCGGCACCGTGGTGGCGATTGACGCGCCGCGCGCGGCCGCACTTGGTGTAGGCCATCCACCCACCGACTCGCCGGAAGTGCAGCGCGTGGCGCTCGGCTTCGATGAGCGGGTACCAGAGCGTTTGAAACAGAATCTGCAACGGTCCAAATCCAACACTGAAACAACATCATGAAAAAAATATGCATAGTCGGCGCCGGCGCGATCGGCGGTTTTCTCGGTATCCGTCTGGCACGCCAGGGCCATCTGGTCAGTGCACTGGCACGCAACGAGACACTGTCGTCCATCAACCAGCACGGCTGGCGGTTACGCAGCGCCGATGGTGAAGAAACCGCTGACGTCAACGCCAGCGACCGGGCCGGGCAACTGGGCGTCCAGGACATCGTTATCATCGCGGTCAAGGGCCCTGCGCTGCACACCATTGCTGCGGTTGTCGCACCCCTGATCGGACCACATACCCTGATAGTGCCGGCCATGAACGGTGTGCCCTGGTGGTTCTGCCACGGCCTACCCGGCTTTTCCGAACCGTTGGCCTGTATCGACCGAGAAGGCAGCATTGCGCGGGCGATTCCAACTGCACAGGTAATCGGCTGTGTGGTGCATGCCAGTGTCGCCACCGTTGCACCGGGCGTGGTACAGCACAGGATGGGCAAGGGACTCATTATCGGTGAACCGGCCGGAGGCCTGAGCCCGCGCGTCGCAGAACTGGCCACGCTGTTTGCGCAGGCCGGCTTTGACGTCACAGCCTCGGCCGACATCCGTTACGACATATGGTACAAATTATGGGGCAACATGACCATGAATCCGATCTCGGCCATGACCGGTGCCACCGGTGACAAAATACTGTCCGACGAACTGGTGCGCAACTTTTGCAGCGCAGTTATGCATGAGGCGGCAGCCATCGGTAAAGGAATCGGCTGCCACGTGCAGCAGGATCCGGAAGAGCGGCACGCGATTACAGCCAAACTGGGGGCGTTCAAAACCTCGATGCTGCAGGACGCCGAAGCCGGACGGCCGATCGAACTCGATGCCATCGTCGCAGCAGTGTATGAAATCGGACAGCGACTTGAACTTGGCGCGCCGTATATTGCAGCGCTGCTGGGACTGACCCGCCTGTTTGGTCGCACCCACGGTCTGTATCCATTAGCCTGAACAACAAGGGAGCAATTGGTGAGTATCACGGAAATTGACGGAGCAATGCATATCGGCAGCAGCAACGTTTTTGGTGCCATGGGTACCGTGCGGGCCATTAACCCGGCAACAAATACAGAAATGGAACCCGCGTTCGGCATGGCCGGCGAGACCGAGGTGCTGCGTGCCTGCGCTCTGGCCGAACAGGCATTTGACACCTATCGCGCCACTTCAGAGGCGCAGCGCGCAGTCTTTTTGGAAACCATTGCAGAGGGAATTATGGCGTTGGGAGTCGCGCTGATCGACAGGGCTGCGCTGGAAACCGGGCTTCTTCGCAGCCGCCTCGAAAGCGAACGCGAACGCACGGTGAATCAGTTGCGCCTGTTTGCAAAAGTGCTGCGGGCCGGTCGCTATCTGTGCGCGACTCTGGATACGGCTTTGCCGCAACGGTTACCGCCCCGTCCGGATTTACGGTTGCGCAAAATCGCCATCGGACCGGTGGCGGTGTTCGGCGCTAGCAATTTTCCACTGGCCTTTTCGGTGGCCGGCGGAGATACCGCATCAGCGCTGGCTGCCGGCTGCCCCGTTATCGTCAAGGCACATGGCGCCCATCTCGGTACGTCCGAGCTGGTTGCCAATGCTTTGAGGCAGGCAGTCATTGCCTGCGGTTTGCCTGAAGGCGTTTTTTCAACGCTGATCGGCAGCGGCAGCATTATCGGTCAACAGCTGGTCAGCAATCCGGTAATCAAAGCGGTCGGATTTACCGGTTCACGTTCGGGTGGACTGGCACTGATGCGCACAGCCGCAGCGCGCCCCGAACCGATTCCGGTGTATGCCGAAATGAGCAGCACCAATCCGGTTTTTTTACTGCCCGGCGCTCTGGAAAAAAGCGATGCGGTGGCGCAGGCTTTTGTCGATTCACTGGTGCTCGGTAGCGGTCAGTTCTGTACCAATCCCGGCCTGATTCTGGGTCTTGCAAGCCCGGGCCTTACCCAATTCACCGATGCCGCAGTTCGCATCGTGCAGGCCAAAGTCGGCACTACCATGCTGACCCCCGGCATACACCAGGCCTTCAATGCCGGCGTCGCGCAGTTAGCCGCGCTGAATGGCGTAACGGTGCTGGCAACGGGTCAGCCTGGAACCACGGCCTGTTCGGCACAACCCAATCTGGCGCGCTGCTCCGCCAGAACGTTTCTGGCAACATCGGCATTGCGTGAAGAAATATTCGGTCCGTCTGCGTTATTGATTTCGTGTGACGATATCAGCGAAATGCACACGATTGCCGAATCGCTGGAAGGACAGTTGACAGCGACAGTTCATGCATCAGCTTCAGACCATGCATTGGCTGCTCAATTGTTGCCGATACTGGAGAGAAAAGCCGGACGCATTCTATTTAATGCGTTTCCGACCGGTGTGGAAGTGTCGTACGCGATGGTGCATGGCGGACCTTTTCCCGCAACCTCGGACAGCCGTTCAACTTCGGTCGGGGCATCAGCAATCGATCGCTTTATTCGACCGGTGTGTTATCAAAATGTGCCGGACTCCTTACTGCCGGCCTGCCTTTCCAGTGCCAATCCGGCCAATACTCCGCGCCTGGTGGACGGAGACCACCTTGAGTGAATTCACGATTGTGTGCATGATTCAGACAGATTAAGCGAGCTGTATCAGCAAATTTCAATCACCTTTTGCGGCACCCTCATCAGGCGGGAAAGACCGGTCCCAAAAAAACCGGTTTTCAATTTGATGACGCAGCAGGTTTAATCTGCTCCCAACTTATAACCGTTATCAGAATTCATGATGAAGTAAATCTGAATAACGGATTTCTGTCAAACACACCTTTCGGTTTATTCTCCATACACAGCACATTTTTTATAAAACCATAATGGAGACAACATGCAAGATCAATCAGCAGTACCAAGAAAGACCCAGATAGCCACGGCAGCCTCTGCGCTGTTGCTGTTATGCGCAGCTGTACCGATGACCGCTCAGGCCGAATCCTCCGATAACAATGCCAAAGACGACGGCAAGGTACAGGAAATTGTAATCACCGCGCAAAAGCGCGTGGAACGCGTCATTGAAACCCCGGTTGCAATCAGCGTGGTTGGTGAAGCTGCGCTGGCGAATATGAACGCCACAGATATTTCCGACATCAACAAAATGGTACCTTCCGTTGAACTCAAAGGCACCTTCAACGGCCGGGTTCCTTACTCGATACGCGGCATTTCCACCAATGCCGATGAAAGCGCAGTCGGCCTGACTTCCGGTGTCTCGATCATGATCGACGGCGTTCCGGTTCCATCCGATTCCATGGCCGCCAACGAGCTGCAGGATATCCGCCGTGTAGAAGTGCTCAAAGGTCCGCAGTCTACGCTGGGTGGTCGTACCGCATCGGCCGGCGTCATCAACTTCATTACCAATTCACCCTCCGAAACACTGGGTGGTGACGTGGTGGTGACCGGAACCAGTGACAACGAACGCCGCGTAACTGCCATGATCAGCGGACCGGCCAACCAGTCGCTGGGCTTCTCGATTTCGGCTTACGACGATCATCGCGAATACCCGATCAAAAATCTGTTCAGCAACCAGAACTCAAAATCCGACAACAGCGGTGCGCGCCTGAAACTGGCTCTGGCAGTAGACAAGGATCTGGATATCACGCTTGCCTTGCGGATCGCCGATGCCAAGTCCACAGGCGAAACCTTTACCTATCAATATCTGACACCGGGCGTTGCACTGTTTCCTTATTTTCCGTTTGCTCCGGGCGGCGTGTCACAGGCCCAGTCTTTCCCTGGCGTCAATATCCATGACGGCAATACTGATTACAACTCGCCGGTGGACATGACATCGAACGTGCGTGATCAGGATGTCACGCTGAATATTGAAAAACGGGTTGGCGGATACACCTTTACTTCAACCACCGCCAATCAATCCGAAACCGCCCACAATGTCCAGGACATTACGGCGCAGGCCGTCTATTTCCTGGACACGCTACGCGCCGGCTTTATTCCTCCGCCACCAGCCGGTCCACCGTACTTTAACAACACGTCGGACATCGCCTTGAAACCGACTTCGTTCAGTCAGGAATTCAAGATTTCCTCACCGGTAGACCAGACCGTGAGTTATGTGGCAGGTCTGTTTTATTCCGATGTAAAAGTTACCGAAAGCGTGCGCAGGAATATGTTTGTCAACTACGATCTGCGCGATGTGGTTTCCGACACCAAATCCACCGGACTGTATGGCAGAGCAACCATCAATCTGAGCGAACAGACCAGTCTGCTTACCGGTTTGCGCTATAACCGCGATCAGATCAGCTATGTCATGAATATGCTCAATCCTGATCTGTCGGTCGATTCGGCAACTTCGTCAAGCAATTCGGATACCTCCAGCATTGCCGTTGGCGACATTACACTGCGCCAGAAACTGGGCAAGGATCAGATGGTCTATGGAACTTACTCACGCGGCTACAAACCGCGTGTCTTCAATACAGCTGCAACGCCGAATGACAATACCCCGTTTACGCCGGTCAACCGCGAAGATATCGACAACTTCGAAATTGGTCTGAAATCGGCTCTGGCCAATGGCCAGGCACAGATTTCTGTCGATGCGTTCGACACCACCTACAAGAACTATCAGGCGCAAATTTATCCATCCGGACAGATTATTCCCTCCTTGGAATTGACCAACGTACCCAAGGCCAGTACCAAAGGTCTGGAAGCGGACCTGAACTGGGTCATCAGCCCGGGAACCCGACTGAATCTGTCGGCAGCCTATATCGATGCCATCTACAACGAGTTCAATAATGCCACAGCCTATCCCGGACAGACCCCGGCTCAGGGCGCCTACATTACCGGCACACTGAACGGCGCACCGGTGTTTGCACAGAACCTGTCTGGAAAATCGATGCCCGACGCGCCCAAATTCAAGCTCAGCACCAGTCTCGACAAAAACTTTGGCGCCGGAGAAGTAATCCCATGGGATCTGGCACTGAATGCCCAATACGCTTACCGTACCAGCGCGCATCTGCAGGCTGACAACAATCCACAAACTTACCAGGCCGGTTTTGGATTGCTCAATCTTTCAGGCACGGTCACGGCCCCATCTGGCAAATACAGCATTACCGGCTTTGTCGACAATGTCACGAACCATTTCTACCTGGTGAATGCGGAAGATTTCTTTTCCGCGCTGTACGCGACACCGGGCACGATGGCTCCGGCGAACGCCGTTATCGGTCAGCCGGCACGCGATGCAAAACGCTATGTCGGAGTGCGACTGCACGTCTATTTCTGACCAACCCAGTTCTGTTTCTCCTTTGCTTGCCCCGCACTGTGCGGGGTTTTTTTGGTTGAGGAAATGGCAGCCTGCGAAACGAACTTCCCTTCAAAGGGAAGTTTCCTCAGCAACTAAAGGAATTTCATCTTGCGCTTGGCTGGAATATTGTGTTCTTCGTAATCGACACACATCGCAACGACAGACCAGACGTCCCTCTGGATTTCAGCCCAAGTTGCGCGCGAATGACGGTATCAGAAACCACGTCAGAAACAACGGGGAGAAGAAAAGACCGGCCGGAAGAACATCCACGCCGGGTACCACATCAATTAAATCACTCAGGAATAAATTTATAGCGCGCGCCGCGTCCCTTGCCTTCCACACTCAAATCAGCATAAGGATTGCGACGGGTATCGGTAATGACTTTGTACAGCTTGTAGAGTTGTGGCAGGAATACTTCCCAGTTGCCGATTTCCTGTCCGGCATGCGCTGCCCAGATCTTGCCGGCTGCCTCATCTTCCGACCGGCGCGCACCAATGCCGGAACTGCGCCCGCGCACACCCAGATCGCTGGCAGACCACTGATGCACGCGATAGCCCATCGGCTCATTGCGCTGCATCTCTTCTTCAGTCAATCCCAGGCCGGCCACGATCATGACATGTTCATGCACAATCAAATCCCGGATCTCAGCCGGCACATCGGACAGTTTTTCAAAGCGGATGTACAGATTCTGGCGTCTTCCGTCATTCCATGTTTGTGGCGCATTGTGGATCGCGCCTGTCGGATTGCCATGCATCGGCGGCACGGGCCACTCAAGCGGCTCATGCTGTTCCGGGTGCCACAGCAGCATACCCTTTTCCATGTTCATCCAGAACCAGTCGATCATGTGCGCAGTGACGCCGTCGAGCTCCCAGTCAAAGTGCGTTCCCAAGCCATCGTATTCCGTTTTAATTTCCATTTACTGCTCCTGATTGATTTCAACAAAACATGGTTCAAATTGGTTTGGGAATATTCCACCCGGAGAAGCCCTGCGCGCAGATCGCCGCTTCCAGGCTGTTGGGATTCAGTACCGCCGCCTGCGGACTGCTGGCGCCACCTTTGGTAAAGTCATAAATGATTCTCTCGGTGGTGACCATCGAAAAATTCTGGTCCGTGTCGGTGAATGCAGCGTAGCTGCTCATGAGAGAATCGCGCCAGGCCGGATCGTCAGCCAGTCGGTGCAGATCATCCATATTGCGAAACCAGAATTCCTCGGTGCCCGCAAAGCCTTCCGTATCACCGGCAGCAAACAGCGACCCGCTGAAATTTCCGGTTGGAATTTCCACCTTGCGATTCTGCACATAACGCTGCAGCAACGAGTCAGCCGCATTTTGACGCTGCAGCAATGCATTGTGCCGTTCGGCCCATGCTGCATTGAACGCTTCATTCGATACACCGGTTTTACGTTTCAGGAAATGGATCAGCTTGACACCGCCCGTGCCGCGTTCAAAGCCCGGCTGTTCAAAGCACAGCTGCGGAGTGCCAAGCAGCAGTACGAAATTGCCGTCACCAAACTTGTGCGGCTGCATGCGCGCGACATAATCTTCCACTTTGGTACAGGCGGCAAAACCGTCCAGATCATCAATGATGTGCTCGGCCATATTGTCCCATTCCATGTCCGACAAGGGGAATAGCAGCCGGTCACTGGTGACGCCGCTGACCGAATAATGCTGCACATAGCGCCGGAAAATCTGCATGACCTTGGGTGTGGTGATCATCAGAGCAACGTGGATGATGCCCCATTCGTAAAAATAGCGATCCTGAGTATCTTCGCGTTTGCGGCGTGCCGCGATGATGAAATTGATCATTGGAACCTTTCCGTGACAAGATGAGATGCGCAGCATCTTTAACCTGCGCGCTTTGAGACATACAAGCATGATAAAGAGGCCGGATCGAAAAGGCACATCGATTGTGGCGATAGACTGTATTTGGAAATCGAATTACCAGGCAGTGGCGCCCGCATCAACGTTGAAGTCCGCCGCTGTGACCCAGGATGATTCGTCAGAAGCCAGGTAGATGGCGAGCCAGCCTATATCTTCAGGCTGGCCCAGGCGTTTGATCATGCATTTACTCATCACATTGTCACGAAAGCCGGGAACGTTTTCGAGCGGATAACTGGTTGCAGCGGTCTCTATCAATGCAGGTGAAATGGTGTTGACCCGGATGCCGAACGGTCCACCCTCCATGGCCAGCTGCCGACTCATGGCCAGCACTGCGCCCTTGCCGGCGCAGTGCGCCAGGGCCGGCGACAATGGCAGCGCCATATGCGCATTGGCAGAAGCAAAATTGATGACGGACCCGCCCTGCCGCTTAAGGTGCGGCCAGGCCGCCTTGCAGGCCAGAAAAACCACATCAATTTCGCCTGAAAGGGTTCTTTTCCAGTGCCGCTCAAAGTCCATTTGTTCCAGCCACTCGAATGCGCCAAAGGCCGCAGCGTTAACCAGAATATCAAGCCGGGCCCAGCGCTGTGCGGCATTTTCCACGAGTTCGGCAACCTGTTCCGGCCTGGTCAGATCCAGTGGTTCCAGCGCTTCAATCGCCAACCCCTGACTCCGGGCGAAATCGCGGGTGGCCTGACTGGTTTCGAGGTTGATGTCGCAGCCCAGAACATGGGCACCCTGTTGCGCAAACATCAGCGCAATGGCACGCCCTATGCCTGCCCCTATGCCGGTGACAATAGCAACTTTCCCTCTAAGCCGGTCTCCCGGATGACCCGGCAAGGCGGGCCGAACTGGTACTGTCATTGTTTTTCCTGGAATGAAATGCAGTGATATGGCACTCGCGTTGCCGAAACAGGACTGAACTGTATTGAAGATTGTGCAATTGGCGCAATCGATTTTGGTGATGCGGGTCATCATCTTTTCGGATAGCTGTGCTTGGTACGGAACGATTTCACAGTGCGACAGCCTCACGCCTGACCGCACATTACCCATTCAACCTCGGTTGATTTGTTGCAGCTGCAACACGGGATAATTATTCCAATGGCGTGTTGCGACGCAGTAGGTCAGAAAAATGTTCAGCTGCAGGCGTCAGTGGCAAATCCAGACGCCGGATGCATACGATGGACGGTGCCGGCAGTTTTTCTGCCACGTTGATCACCTGCAGTGCATTGCGCGTCAGGGGAAATTCATTCCATTGCCTGGGCAGAATCGCCAGCAGATCCGAATAGGTCAGCGCGACCATGACCGACATGGCCGAATGGGCCTGCAGCATAATGCGGGGCGGTGCCATTTTGAATCGGACAAACAGGGTATTCAGATCTTCGGCCGCATTGTGATTGACTGACGTGGTCGCCCATTCCGCGTTGGCCAGTTCTCTGATCGAGACGGCCTTGGAAAGTGGATGGTTTTTTCGCCCGACGATGGTGCGGGTATTGTCAAACAGCTTTTCCGAAATCAACCCGGGAGCGATCGCTTCTTTGGGGGAAGCGCCAATATAGAAATCGATTTTTCCCTCGCGCATGCCAGCTTCAATGGTCGGGTACAGACCTTCGATAATTTTAAGTGTGACATTCGGAAATTTTTTTCGGAACGCAGGCAGCGCTTTGGGCAGCATGCCGACGTGCGGCATGATAGACAGCCCGACCACTACCGAGCCGCTCATGCTGCCGTTGGTCTGTTCGACTTCTTCACGCGCGCGGCGAATTTCGTTTTCGATCGCGCTGGCGCGCTGGTAGAACAGCTTGCCGGCCGGCGTCAGCACCATGCCGCGCGTTTCGCGTTCGAACAGGGTAATGCCCAGTTCTTTTTCCAGCGTGCGGATACTACGTGTGAGCGCCGGTTGAGCCAGATCCAAGTTGCGCGCTGCGGCCCGCAGGCTGCCATGCTCAACGATTGCCACCACATCCCTGAGTTGATTGAGTTTCATATTATGAGGAAATCTTGGTGATACCAGATATTGATCAGTTGCCGAATATTACCATCTTTTTGCAATCCCCCACTCTGAATACACTTCAAGCCAGATCGTACCAATAAGCGGTCACTGCAATTAAAAACGGAGATAACAGGAAAGCCCGAACCAGGCATTTCTTCATTCCCATTTCGCATTATTCAATTTCAAATTCGTGGTTACGAAAGGATATTTATGTCTGAACGAAAAAAAGCGCTCGTCACCGGCGGCGCAACGGGTATTGGCCGCAGCGCCGTGCTGGCTTTGGCACGCGCCGGTTATGACATTGCCATCATTTATGGTTCGAGCGCGGCAGCGGCCAAACTGGTTGCAGCAGAAGCGGAAGCACTGGGCGCAAAAACACTGACGGTGCAATGCGACGTCAGCGACGAAGCCGGCGTGCGCGCCATGGTCGCCACGGTCGGCGCCGCGTTTGGTCATCTCGACGCGCTCATCAACAATGCCGGCACCACCGCCAAATGGAAGGTCAAGGATCTGGAAAGCCTTGATCTCGACGAGTGGGATCGCACTTTTGCCGTCAACGTGCGCGGTACCTTTCAGGTCACACGCGCCGCAGTCCCGCTGCTTAAAAAAGGCACCAACCCGGCCATCGTGAATTCAGCCAGCATAGTCGGCCTGCGTCCTGGCCCACAGCCCCTGCCGTACGCCGCCAGCAAGGCCGCCGTAGTCAATCTGACCAAAACCCTGGCCTGGAACCTCGGTCCGGAAATTCGCGTCAATGCAGTGGCACCGGGCTGGATGGAAGGCGAATGGATGGAACGCATGCTGGGTGAAAAATACGACGATCTGATGGGCAAGCGCGCGCGTTCGACGCCGCTCAGACGCTGTGTCACGGCCGATGATGTCGCTGAAACCATGCTCAATCTGCTGCAGTCCAATCGCTTTGTCACCGGTGAAATTATCGTCATTGACGGTGGCTTCACCAGCTCAACCTGATCACGGAGAATCAACCATGTTAAAAGGCTTTGTTCCCTTTCCCGAAGAATTTGCCGCCCTTTACCGCGCAAAAGGATACTGGCGCGATCAGTCACTGGCGCAGGAGTTTGATGCCGTCTACAAACGCTACGCCGAACGTGTGGTACTGATCGACGGCGAGCGTGAATTTACTTACGCCGACCTGGACCAGGTGACCACCAATCTGGCATTGAATCTGCTGGAGATCGGCCTGAAACCGCTGGACCGCGTGGTACCGATGCTGCCCAACGTACACGAGTTTGTGATTCTGTACTTCGCGCTGCAAAAGCTCGGTGCGATTCCGATTGCTGCACTGGTTACCCATCGCTACGCGGAAATCAGTCAGTTTGTGGCACTGTCCGGTGCCAGTACCTGCGTTTACCCGGAAACGTCCGGTGACTTCAGCTTTGCACCGATTATTGATCGCATCCAGAATGAAAACGCCAGTTTGACGATCCGCATTGTCCTCGGCAATCCCGGCAAGGGCGAACATTCGCTGCGCGAACTGATCAGCCGCCCGGCCACACTGCCCGAATCAAGACTCAAAGAGATCAACATCGATCCGACCGATCCGTGCATCTTTCAATTATCAGGTGGCACGACCGGCATTCCAAAGCTGATCCCGCGCACCAACAATGATTACGCCTACAACTCCAAGGTTGCCGCTTCGGTCAATGAAGTCCACCAGGACTCGGTGCTGCTGCTGGTATTGCCGATTGCGCACAATCTGCCACTGGCCTGCCCCGGAATTCAGGGTTTCATGTTTAACGGTGCAAAAATTGTTTTACATGCCAACACCCGTCCGGCTGAAATGTTTGCGCTGATTGAAAAGCACAAGGTCACGCACCTGAAAGTAGTGCCGGCCCTGCTGATCCGTCTGATCAATGACTCGTCGGTCGCCAACTTTGATCTGTCATCGCTGAAACTGATTCAAAGCGGCGGTCAGCGCATGCAACCGGAAGTGCGCGCCAAAACCCGCGAACTGATACCCGGTGTGTTTGTGCAGGAAAATTTCGGCATGTCCGAAGGAACCCTTATGTTTGTGCATGCCGACGATCCAGAGGAAGTGAAACTGGAAACCTGCGGCCGGCCGGTCTGTGAAGATGATGAAGTCAAACTGCTCGACGAGGACGACAATGAAGTCGCCAAGGGAGAAGTCGGCGAATTGACCGTGCGTGGTCCTTACACCCTGCGCGGCTATTTTGGTGTGCCTGAATACAACGCCCGCCAGTTTACCAAGGATGGTTTCTATCGCTCGGGCGATCTGATGCGCATGCACCCTTCCGGCAACTATGTGGTCGAAGGACGCAAAAAAGATCTGATCAATCGCGGTGGTGAAAAAATCAGTGCCGAAGAAGTGGAAAATCTGATCCTGATGCATCCGGCTGTGCAGAACATCGCCTGCGTACCCATGCCCGATGCCAACATGGGTGAAAAAATGTGTGCTTTTGTGATTCTGCATGCAGGGCAGTCACTGGTATTGAAGGAACTGGTCGATTTTCTGATGACCAAGGAAATTGCCAAGTTCAAGCTACCGGAGCGCCTCGAACTACTGGAGGAATTCCCGGTTTCCACGTTCGGCAAGGTGTCCAAAAAGGTGCTGGGTGAATTGGTAACTGCCAAACTGGCTGCAGAACAAAGCGCAAAAGCTGTTTAAACCATTGAAGGAATACAAATGAGAATTATCGACTTGCACTGCTATCCCGGCACACAGACCTGGATTGATGCTCAGGGACCTTATCCGGCAGCGCTGGCAGACTACTGGAAACGCGACTGGGTCGCCAAAAATGAAGAGGATGTAATTGGCGAATTCACCACAGCCGGCGTGGATGCCTGCCTGGTGGCTCTGGATCTGGAAACTACGGTTGCCACCCCACCGTGCAGCAACGAATACGTGCACGACATGTGGAAACGTCATCCAGAGCGCGTGATTCAGTGCTGGGGGGCAGTGGAACCCGCCAAGGGGGAGATTGCGATTCAGCAGGCAATCAAGGCCGTCAAGGAACTGGGCTTCATCGGTTTTCACTTTCATCCGATCATGCAGCATTTTGCCGTCAATGACCGGCGCTACTATCCGCTGTTCGAAGTGATCAATGAATTGAAAGCGGCGGTCATGATCGATGTCGGCACCACCGGCATGGGCGCCGGGATGCCAGGAGGCCACGGCGCACGCATCAGTCACGCACATCCTGCGGCAATCGATGATCTGGCGGCCGACTTTCCCAACCTGAAAATCATCATGGCGCATCCGGGCTGGCCTTGGGTGGATGAAACCACGGCCGTGGCGCTGCACAAAGGTAACGTCTTCTGGGAAATGTCCGGCTGGGCACCCAAATATTTTCCGGGCAACCTGAAAACCGATATCCGTGGTCGCCTGCAGGACAAAATCATGTTTGGCAGCGACTACCCGAGCATGCCGTATGAACGCATACTGCGCGAATGGAACGAGCTCGGCTACAAAGATGAAATAATGGAAAAAATCATGCACGGCAATGCCGAGCGGATACTGGGGCTGTGACCATGAAACATGCGTTTATCTGTGACGGCGTGCGCACGCCGATCGGACGTTATGCCGGCGCGCTGTCCGGCGTGCGCACCGACGATTTGGGCGCGATTCCGCTCAAGGCCCTGATGCAGCGGCACCCGATTCTGGACTGGAGTCTGCTCGAAGAGGTGTATTTCGGCTGCGTCAACCAGGCCGGTGAAGACAACCGAAATGTGGCGCGCATGTCCTTGCTGCTGGCCGGATTGCCGGTCAGTGCCGCCGCTGCCACCGTCAACCGGTTGTGCGGTTCCGGCCTGGAAGCGATTGCCAGTGCCTCCCGCGGCATTGGCGTCGGTCAGCTCGATCTGGCCATTGCCGGCGGTGTCGAGAGCATGAGCCGCGCGCCGCTGGTCATGCCCAAATCGACCAGCGCGTTTTCCCGCCATGCCGAAATTCACGATTCGACCATCGGCTGGCGCTTCGTCAACCCGCTCATGGAGCGCATGCATGGAACGGATTCCATGGGTGAGACGGCAGAAAACGTAGCCAGCGAGCACGGCATTTCGCGTGGAGACCAGGATGCGTTCGCCCTGCGCAGCCAGCAGCGTGCGGCGCGCGCGCAAGCGGCAGGCCTGTTTGCCGAGGAAATCACGCCGGTCAGAGTGCCGGGCGCCAAACGTGGCGAGACCAGCCTGGTGCTGGATGATGAACATCCGCGCGCCGACACAACGCTGCAAAGTCTGGCACGCCTCAAACCGGCGTTCCGGGAGGGCGGCACCGTCACGGCCGGCAATTCTTCCGGCGTCAACGATGGCGCTGCGGCGCTGATCATGGCCAGTGAAGTCGGCGCCAGTCGGGCCGGCCTGGTGCCGCGCGCACGAGTAATCGGCATTGCCAGTGCCGGTGTGGCGCCGCGCATCATGGGCTTTGGTCCGGCACCTGCTGTACAAAAATTGCTGGCGCAGACCGGCTTGGGCATCGGCGACTTTGATGTCATTGAACTTAACGAGGCGTTTGCAGCGCAGGGACTGGCGGTGTTGCGCGCACTGGGACTGCCCGACGACGGCGAGCATGTCAATCCGAATGGCGGCGCGATCGCGCTCGGCCATCCTCTGGGGATGAGCGGCGTGCGTCTGGTACTGACCGCGCTGCACCAGCTGGAGCGTACCGGTGGAAGACGCGCACTCATTACCATGTGCATCGGTGTCGGACAGGGCATCGCTGTGGCCATCGAACGGTTATAAAGGAAAAAAAAATGACTACAACTGATCCTGTTCTCTTTGAGCGGCGCGGCCATGTCGCGCTTTTGACGCTGAACCGGCCCGATACCCGCAATGCCCTGAGTGGTGAAGAAATGTTTGCCGCTTTCGAGTGGATTTTCGACGAACTCAATCATGACCTGAGTATCCGCGCTGCCGTTCTGACCGGCAGCGGCAGCGCCTTCTGCTCCGGCGGCAATGTCGCCGAGATGAAGGGTCGCACCGGCATGTTCGGCGGAACGCCGGAACAGATAACGGCCAACTACCGCACCGGAATTCAGCGCATACCGCGCGCCTTTGAAAAACTGCAGGTGCCCATTATTGCCGCCGTCAATGGCGCGGCTATTGGCGCCGGCAATGATCTGGCCTGCATGTGTGATATCCGGATCGCATCGTCCACGGCCAGGTTTGCCGAAAGTTTTGTCAAGGTCGGCATCATTCCCGGCGACGGCGGCTGCTGGCTGCTGCCGCGTGTGATCGGCATGGCACGTGCGGCCGAAATGGCCCTGACCGGTGACACGATCGATGCGCAACAGGCATTGCGGATCGGCCTGGTATCGAGCGTGGTCGATCCGGACGCACTGTTGACTGAGGCGCTACTGCTGGCAGAGCGGATCGCCGCCAACCCGCCCCAGGTTTTGCGCTGGACCAAACAATTGTTAAAACAGGGCACCAACGGTACACTGGATCAGGCGCTGGATGCCGCCGGCTTTCTTCAGGGTCACGCGCATCAGACCCGCGATCACGCCGAAGCGCTGGCCGCGTTTTTCGAAAAGCGCGACCCTGTTTTCAGCTAACCTGAAAGTGAACCTTATGGATGAAATTCTGTTGCAGGAACAACCGGCCGAAGGCGTAGTCCTGCTGCGGCTGCATCGCCCGGCCGTACTCAACGCCCTCAATCTGGCGCTGCGCACAGCACTGGCGGACAGCTTCACCAGGCTGGACAATGACCCCAAGGTGCAGGTCATCATACTGGCCGGTGGCGCACGCGCTTTTTGCGCCGGCGCCGACCTGGGTGAATATATCGATGCGACCCCGGTCGAAATCATTGGACGCCACATGGACCGACTCTGGGGTGCCATCAGCAGGTGCCGCAAGCCAGTGATTGCCGCAGTGCGTGGACATGCGCTGGGCGGCGGCTGCGAACTGGCGATGCATGCCGACCTGATCGTCGCCTCCAGGACGGCCAGCTTCGGTCAGCCTGAAGTCAAAATCGGCATCATGCCGGGCGGTGGCGCCACCCAGCGCCTGACACGGGCGGTGGGAAAATATGTCGCCATGAAGATACTGCTGGGTGGTGAAACGTTCAGCGGCGAGGTGGCGGCACAGATCGGGCTGGTGTCGGAATTGACTGACGATGCGGAGGTAGAAAATCGGGCACTGCAGCTGGCAATAGACATGACCAGATTGCCGCCGCTGGCACTGCGCTTTATCAAAGAAGCTGTCCTGGAAAGCATGAACAGTGATCTGGATGCGGGATTGCGTTTTGAACGCAAATCGTTCCAGCTGCTGTTTTCGACCAGTGACAAAACGGAAGGAATCCGGGCACGCATGGAAAAGCGTTCGCCGCTGTTTCTAGGCAGTTGAACCGGACCAGTTTGATCCAACCAACAATTTTCAGACAAAACAGGTGCTGACATGACTAACAAGAGAATCGCAGTTGAAGAAGCTTTCGTTACCGAAGAAATAGCCGACGAATGGAAAAAGGTACTGGCCAGCAAATTTGTCGAGCCGGGTTTTCGCATGATGGGACAGACCATTCTGGGTGACGACCCGGGTGCGCGCATGGTGCATTCCCGTCTGGTTGACATCGGTGCGGGACGGATCGCGCAGATGGATGCCGATGGCATTGATATGGCGGTGCTGTCGATTACTTCGCCGGGCGTACAGGCCTTCGATGCGGTCACGGCCACCCGACTGGCCGCCCACGCCAATGATGCGCTGGCCAACGCGGTCGCACAGCATCCGGACCGGCTGGCCGGTCTGGCCGCAGTGGCACCGCACTATCCGGCCGGTGCCGCACAAGAACTCGAGCGCGCCATGACCAGACTCGGAATGAAAGGTTTTCTCATCAACTCACACACCATGGGCGAATATCTGGATGACCTGAAATTCCGTGAGATTTTTGAGGCGGCGCAGTCATTGGAAGCACCGCTGTATCTGCATCCGCGCGAACCGTCACCGGCCATGATTGCGCCATTTCTGGATTATGGTCTTTACTTCGCCGGCTGGGGCTTCGCGGTTGAAACTGCCACTCACGCCATGCGCCTGATCATGTGCGGTCTGTTCGATGAATTTCCAAAATTGAAAATTATACTTGGCCATATGGGTGAAGGCCTGCCGTTCTGGCTGCAGCGTATCGACAACCGTTATCTGTTGCAGGTAAAAATTGGCGCCATCAAGAAAATGAAACGTCTGCCGAGCGAATATTTTCTGGATAATTTTGTCATTACCACCAGCGGCGTCATGTCTGCCCCGGCCTTGAAACTCAGCCTTGACGTACTGGGTGCAGACCGGATCCTGTTCGCAGCCGATTATCCCTATGAAAGCGTTGCAGAAGGCGTTGACTTCATGGACGGGGTGGACATCACAGAATCGCAACGCGCCAAGATTTATCACGGCAATGCCGAGCGGATTTTCCGCCTGGGCTGATTGGGAACCCAGCTCAGACCGGCAGAACCACGTTGACCTGTCCCGTTCCAGAGGCAACAAAGTAAGGCGTGACGATTTCGGCCTGGCCGCTGTACCCATCCCAGCCCAGACAACCCAGCAGCATGGCAGTATCGTGCATCCAGCCCTCGCCGTAACAGACTTTGGAATAGGTCGGCAGCATGGCGCAGAATTCTTTCCAGCGCCCCTGTTGCCACAGATCCAGGGCATGCAGATCCGACTGACGGAAAAATTCGTCGCTGATCTCATAGGGATGATCGAACACAGCCGCATTGTCATGAATGCGATGCGACAGGGAACCGCTGGCAATCACGGCCACCTTGCCGGGCGCAGACTCGATCGCTTCACGGAATGCCTGACCAACGCGGCGGCTTTCATCAATAGTCGAATAGGCCAGCCAGCCGGATACCGACACTACCTTGACCTTTGAACCCAGCTCCATGAAATGCATGGGAACCAGGGTTCCGTATTCAAGTCCCAAAGTCCGGCTTTCGTGCGCAATGGTCAGCACTCCTTGTTCGGTAGCCCTGGCAGCCAGTGCTTTGGACAGCTCAGGGTTACCCTTGTGTTCATATGAAAGTGCTTCAATCTGCGTCGGGAATTCACTGCTGGTAAACACACCGCCAAAATCGGTGTAGCCGTTGATGTGATAGGCCGCATTGCTGAGCCAGTGTGTGTCAAAAATGACGACTGTATCGGCTCCGCTTTGTTCAATCCGGCGCCCGATCGACTGTAGTCCCTCAATGGCATCCTGGCGGCATCCATGCAGAGGTCCCGGAAGTTCGGACAGAACCATGCGCGGTATGTGTGTCACTTTGGCTGCAAATACGAGTTTTCCCATTTGTGTCTCCTGTTGAATTGATGAATCGGTGAACCTGGCAGTCAGTTTTCACCAGATGGGTGCGGGAGACAATCGATAAATTCTTACCGATTGTTAAGCAATGCTTAAAGAACGACGAATAGTGGTTGGCCCGTATCCACCAAAGTCAGAACTGCTGATTGCCGGAAAAATGCTGTTTCAGATAATCCATGAAGCCGTCTGCGGCCGGCGAACTGGCGCGCACAGTCGAGGAATACAGGCAGATGTGACGCATCGCTTCGGGGTTCACAATCCGCCGCATGATCAGCCCCATGGGTTTGGCCATTGCACCCACGTAGGCCGGCGACAGCGTGGCTGCAAGATTGGCCGCGGCGATGCCCAATGCCGTGGAAATATTGTCAACGACTTCAACAGGTGTTACACGCTCGTCGCCCGGCAGGGTTGCGTGCATTTGTTCCACGCTGCGTTCGTGGTCGCGTCCGGCGGCAACCAGAGCATGCACTTTCAAATCGCCCCAGGTAACCGTCTTTCGGCGCGCCAGCGGGTGTTCGCGTGAACACCACAGGACCCAGGGACTCTGGAACAACTCGAAACGGGTCACGTCATCGTTGACAGAACGATCCGGGCCAAGCGCAATCTCGGCATCGCCAATCGAAACCGCATCAACCAGCTTTTCGACCGGAACATCCCGGATATGGATTCGGACCTTGGGGCACATTTTCAGATATTCCCGGATGATTTTGGGCAGAATCACACTGGCCACCACCATGGGTGCCGCAACCCGCACCACACCGGCGGCGCGATTCTTCACGTCATCAGCAGCAAGCTGGGCAAGCTCCATGTGGCGCAGAACCGAGTTGGCCGAAGCGAGAAATTCCCTGCCGGCGCTGGAGACCTTGACGCGGCGTGTGCTGCGATCAAAGAGCCGGAATCCGAGTGTATCCTCCAGCTCGCTGACCAGTTGGCTCACAGCCGACGAGGTCAGCGCAAGGCGGTTACCGGCTTCGGTAAAACTGAGCACATCCGCCACGGTGACGAACGCCTCCAGCTGACGCGGTGTGTAGCGGGGAAGACTCATGCGATTGATTCCGATGATAACGACCTGCATGCCGGCAGTCGGCCAGCACTATTCGGAATAATAGGTCAAGCCGGTTTGGACGAATAATCGATTATGTCGAGGTCGGCAATCACAAATCCAGATACAGCCCGATAGCGCTTTATTGAAATTGCATGGCCGCCTGGCTGGGGTGAATGCAAACAGCATCAATCTTGCCGGCATGGCAAAAATAAGTAATAGTAGCGCCTGGCAATTGGACCGAACAGCAGATTTAACCTTTAAGGCAGGCGGCATCCACATGGATAAACAGTTTGATGATGGTTTGCACATGCGCAAACAGGTAATGGGTGAGGCATTTGTTGATGCGGCGTTTGACAATGCCGACGAATTCACCCGCCCTGTTACGACTTTAATGGTAAGGAATAGGAATACCCACCCGCCATGCAATCACTCCACCGTAACGGACTTAGCCAAATTCCGTGGCTTGTCCACATCCGTCCCGCGCGCTAACGCAGTGTGATACGCCAGCAACTGCAGCGCCACCGTATGCAGTATCGGTGAGAGTTCACCATAATTTTCCGGCAGTCGAATCACATGCACACCGTCACTGGAATTGATGTTGGAATCGGCATCGGCAAACACATACAGTTCACCACCACGGGCACGTACTTCCTGCATGTTGGATTTCAGTTTTTCCAGCAGCGCGTCTTTCGGTGCTACCGTTACGACCGGCATTTCTTTGGTGACCAGCGCCAGCGGGCCGTGTTTGAGTTCACCGGCCGGATAGGCTTCGGCGTGAATGTATGAAATCTCTTTGAGCTTCAATGCGCCTTCCAGCGCGATCGGGTAATGCATGCCGCGTCCGAGGAACAGCGCGTTTTCATATCTGGCAAAATCTTCCGACCAGGCGATGATCTGTGGCTCGAGCGCCAGCACGGCAGAGATCGCCACCGGCAGATGGCGCATGGCTTTCAGGTGCGCGGCTTCCTGTTCGTCGGACAGGCGTCCCTTGCTTTGTGCCAGCGCCAGCGTGAGCAAAAACAGCGCGGCCAGCTGGGTGGTGAACGCCTTGGTAGACGCCACGCCCACTTCCACGCCGGCGCGGGTGATATAGGCCAGCTGACATTCGCGCACCATGGCGCTGGTGGCGACGTTGCAGATGGTCAGCGTATGCTCCATGCCGAGCGAACGGGCATGTTTCAATGCAGCCAGGGTATCGGCGGTCTCGCCGCTTTGCGAAATGGTGATGACCAGACTGTTTGGATTGGGCACGCTGTCGCGGTAGCGATATTCGCTGGCGACTTCGACCTGCACCGGAATTTTTGCGATCGATTCCACCCAGTACTTGGCGGTCAGTCCGGCGTAATAGCTGGTGCCGCAGGCCAGAATCAGCAGCGAATCGATTTTCTTGAAGACGGTATAGGCAGCATCGCCAAACAGTTCCGGCATGATGCTGGTGACGCCTTCGAGCGTGTCGGCGATGGCGCGCGGCTGTTCGAAAATTTCCTTCTGCATGTAATGGCGGTACGGGCCCAGATCCGCTGCGCCGCTGTGCGCGTGCACGGTGCGCACGTCGCGCTGCACTGGACGGCCGTTAACGTCAACAATCCACACGCGCTGCAACTGCAGGTCCACGACATCGCCCTCTTCCAGATAAATGATCTGGTCGGTCACACCGGCAATCGCCATGGCGTCTGACGCCAGAAAATTTTCTCCCTTGCCGACACCGACGATCAGGGGCGAACCCTGTCTGGCACCGACCACGCGGTGCGGCTCATCACGACAGAATACCGCCAGGGCATACGCACCCTGCAAGCGCTTGACGGCCTGCTGCAGCGTTTCGAACAGATCACCCTGATACATATGATCGACCAGATGGGCAATCACTTCGGTGTCGGTCTGGCTTTCAAACACATAGCCCAGCGCGCGCAGTTCGGCGCGCAGTTCTTCGTGGTTTTCGATGATGCCGTTATGGACCAGCGCGATGCGCTCGCGTGAAAAATGCGGATGGGCATTGTCGGTGGAGGGTACGCCGTGGGTGGCCCAGCGGGTGTGGGCGATGCCGGTGAAACCGGACAGGCCGGATTGTTCGATCTGCTTTTCCAGTTCCGCGACCCGTTCGGTACTGCGCGTGCGCTGCAGTTCGCCGTGTGCGTACAGCGCAATGCCGCAGGAGTCATAACCACGGTATTCGAGTCGTTTGAGGCCTTCAATGAGGATGGGAGTGATATTGCGTTGCGCTACCGCGCCGACGATGCCGCACATGGAAACCTCGATAGGTTGTCAGGAATGTGGCTATCCTAGTGGAAACATGATGACTTTTTGCTTCAAAATTGCATGCAATATGAAATTTTGAGTCACTATCTGCGCGACATGAAATATAATTTCATAAATTCATATGATATGACTGGATATTCCAATGACTGAACCCAAATTCACCCTGGATGAGCTGGATAAACGCATACTCAACGCGCTGCAGGAAAACGCTTCCCGGCCCAATAACGAGCTCGCCGAGCTGGTGCATGCCTCCGCGCCGACCTGCCTGCGACGGGTAAAAAGGCTGGTTGAGTCAGGCGTCATCAGGGCCCAGGTGGCATTGCTGAATCCGGAAATGGTGGGTGCCGGCCTGACTGCCATCGTGGAAATTACACTGGATGTGCAAAGCAGTGAACGACTGGTGGAATTTGAACAACTGGTGGGTCAGGAGAGCGCGGTGCAGCAGTGTTACCGGGTCTCGCAGGGGCCGGACTTTGTGCTGATTCTGCAGGTAACTGACATGCCGGCCTACCACGCTGTGGCGCACCGGCTGTTTGCCGGCCACGCCAATGTGCGCAACGTGCGCAGTTTTTTTTCGGTATTGCGCAGCAAGTTTGAGCCGAAGATTACGGTTGTTTGAAACAGAACGATTGAAGAATTGTTGGCTGGGATGCACTCCCAACATTTCCGCCGCCGATGCCGGGATTTTATCCCAGCCTACTTCTCCTCTGGATATAAGACCACCTGCACATAATTGTCTGGGGTCAGATAGCGATTGGCGACCTGTTTGATATCGTCCGTCGTCATGACATTGATGCGTTGTTCAAGCGTCAGAATTTCAGCCGGATCGGTCTGATACAGGGTTGCATCCTGCAGATACGACAGCCACTGTTCGTTGGTGCGCATGGCGATGCGGTGATTGGTGATCCAGTTTAATTTCACCTTGGCCAGCTCTTCATCGGTCGCGCCCTGCTGCCGAATTTTTTCAACTTCGGCAAACGCGGCACTGATGACTCTGTCGGTGTTTTCCGGTCCGCATGGCAGGGACAGGCTGATCCGATAATTCTGATAAGGAATTCGTTCGAGCGAACCGCTCATGCCGCCACCGTAAATCAGTCCGAGTTTTTCGCGCAGCACGTCGATGATGCGAATATTCATGACTTCAATGAGCGCCTGAAAACGCATGTTCTCCGCCTTGGAATACGCGGCCTTGCCGGTAAACATGATTGTCACCTGACTCTTCGATTCACTGCCGCTGTGGACGTCCTTCTTCACGATGCCCTGCACCGGTCGGATGTTGAGGTCATGGTACGACACAGCAATATCGCCAACCGGCAGACTGGCCAGATAGGTGGCGATCAAGGGTTTGATCTGTTCAGTCTGAAAACTGCCAACCAGAATAAAGGTCAATCCTTTGGCACTGGTTAACCGGTCGGCGTAGATGGCGGCTGTGCGCTGCATGTCGACCCGCGCAAAATCTTCTGGCCGCGGCGCCAGCGACAGACGCGGATGATTGTTATAGATCGTGCTTGACATCGCATTGGAATAAACCGACTCGGGTCGTGCCATGCTGTTACGCGACAGATCCTGCATGCGATTGATAAAGGCGCCAAACAGTTCCGGGTCGGAACGGGCCGGCGCGAATCGCAGGGCCATGGTCTGGAACAGTGTTTCTATGTCCGTACTGGCGGCGTAACCAGAAAAACTTTCCGTGTAATTACCCAGCGCGGCATTAAAGCTCACCGATTTGCCGGACAGGATTTTTTGCAGATCGGTCGGCGTATACGATGCCAACCCCATGGCGTATTCCACCGACACGGCATAGCGCGCATTGAACATATCGGCAGCGTCATACAGCGACTGGCCACCAAAACGGGTTGCGGAAAGCAGTACCTGATCGCTCTTGAAATCGGTCGGTTTCAAAATGACTTTGACGCCGTTCGACAACACCAGTTCGGTCAGTCCGAGCAGTTTGTTTTGCGCTTCGGACACAATGCTTCCGGCTGCGGGTGGTTGCGCCATCAGCGTCGCCGGCAGCGCCTTGTCACTGTTGGCGATGACGGTCTCTTTTTCAGCAGCGTTGATCCAGCTCAGCAGTTGCTGTTCCTGCGGAATGGCTTCGCCGGCCTTGTCCGAACCCATGTACACGACCAGTTTGGCTGTGCCGTCCGGTATGCTGCTGCGCGCGTACTGATTGATTTCTTCCAGACTGATATCTGGCAGCAGCGCCTGCACATAGTCATATTCTCTGGCGATGCCTGGTATCGATTCGCCGTTCAGAAAGTTGCGCGTATATTCGGCAACAAACCCGGTTGATTCAGATTTGTCACGTTCGTTGTACTGCGACTCATACATACGCTGCATGGCTTTTTTACTGCGATCCAGTTCTGACTGACTGAAGCCGAACTGGCGGGCCCGTTCGTTTTCCTGCGTTAAGGCAGTAATGGCCGCCTGGGTTCCTGAGCGTCCGATATAAGCCAGGGATGAAAAGGCTTCATAACCGACCGCCAGCGGTTCAATGCCGGCCGAGCCACCCAGTAACGGCGGCGCCGATTGCTGGGTCAATTCCTGCAGGCGCAGATTGAGCATGGTCGAGCTCAATTCGCGGATTAACGAATCGCGATAATCCTTGACCGTGACGTCCTGTTTCGAGCGCGTAATCGGGTACCGTATCATCACCAGATTATTGGCGGCTTCCTTGTCGGTAATGACCAGACCGGCTGATTCGCCGCGGGTTGGAATGGCAGCATAATCACGTGGCCGTTCATGCGCCGGATTTTTCAGATGCGCGAAATGCGCTCTGATCATTTTCTCAGCCTGAGCCGGTTCGATATCGCCGACCACAAATACCGCCATCAGATCCGGCCGGTACCAGTCCGCATAAAAGCGTTTGATCACGTCATACTTAAAATTGCTGATGATGTCTTCTTTGCCGATAGGCAGACGTTCGGCATATCGCGAACCGCTGAACAGTGCCGGATACAGCTTTTTGTTCATGCGGTCATTGGCGCCTTTGCCCAGCCGCGCTTCTTCCAGAATGATGTTGCGTTCGGCATCGATGTCGGCGTCGTTCATGGTCACGCCCTGGGCCCAGTCTTCCAGCACCAGCATGCCGGTTTCGAGGTTGCTCTTCTTCCCCTTGACTGTTTTGCTTTCGGTCGGAATCGGCAGAATGTAGACGGTTTCATCAAAGCTGGTATAGGCGTTCAGATCAGCACCGAACTTGATGCCGATAGACTGCAGATACGAAATCAGTTCATGCTTTTTGAAATGCTTTGAGCCATTGAATGCCATATGCTCGGTAAAGTGCGCCAATCCCTGCTGGTCATCGTCTTCCAGCATCGACCCGGCTTTGACCACCAGACGCAGCTCGACGCGCTTTTCCGGTTTGCTGTTTTTCTGGATATAGTACGTCAGACCATTATCGAGCCTGCCGACCTTGAGAGCAGGGTTGACCGGAATCGGACTGGCAAGATCGAGCGCGCTGGCCCCCAGCGAGCACAGCAGCAAAGATACAAAGGATAGTAAAAAAGTCGCCCTGCGCATTGAATGAAGTTTCATTGTCTGTTCCAGTTTATGTTGCGGCGGATGGTTCATGACGGTATTCATAACAGTCATAAATGCCGTGTCTGAGTTTGGCTGAGTTGGCGTGTATGCCAACTTTGATAAAGCCGTTTTTTTCCAGTACCCGGCATGAGGCAATATTGCTGACGATGGCAAAGCCGCGCAATTGCTTCAGGTGCCATTCATCATAAGCCAGCGCCATCAGATGCCCGGTTGCCTGACTGGCCACGCCCGCACCGGCATGCGCCTTTGCCACACGATAACCGATATCGGCCAGGCCCTGGCTGAGTACAATTTCGCGCAGGTTGGCGCGGGCAATGATCTTGCCATCCTCACCCAACACCACGCAGCCATGAAACCGGTTGCGCTGCCTGGCGATCAGATGGGCACGAATATGCTCATGCACTGCAGCAGCAGTAAAAAAATTATCCGGGCGCGGCGTAATGAATTTTTCAAACCAGTCACGGTTTTCCAGTTCAAACTGCAGCAGGTTATCGACATCGCTTATTTCCAGGTCGCGAATGAGCATGAAAAACCTATGCCTTGTTTTTTTGCGGACGCTGCCAGCCGGGTATGCTGACCTGCCGGGCGCGTGAAACAGTCAATTGCCCGGCCGGCGCATCTTTGGACAGGGTTGTTCCCGCTCCCAGTGTGGCGCCTTTACCTACCGTCACCGGCGCGATCAGCTGACTGTCACTGCCTATGAATGCATCATCTTCGATCACGGTGCGGAATTTGTTCACCCCATCGTAGTTGCAGGTAATGGTGCCGGCGCCGACATTGACCCGCTCGCCGATGGTAACGTCACCCAGATAGGTCAGGTGATTGGCTTTGCTGTGTGCGGCAATCCGGGCGTTTTTGGTTTCCACGAAATTACCGATGTGCACCTCTTCGGCCAGCACGGTACCGGGCCGCAGTCGTGCGTACGGTCCGATCTGCGATCCGGCGCCGACTTTGCTGTCGTCAATATGGCAATACGGTTTGATGACGGTGCCGGCTGCGATGTGCGCATTTCTGAGTATGCTGTACGCGCCGATCTGAACGCCCTCTTCCACCGTAACGGTGCCTTCAAAGATGCAGCCGATATCAATCTGCACATCGCGACCACAGGAAAGGCTGCCGCGTATATCAATACGCTGCGGGTCCATGAGCGTGACGCCCTGCTCCATGAGTTCGTTGGCCAGGTTGCGCTGATACAGTCGCTCCAGCTCGGCCAGTTGCACCTTGCTGTTGACGCCCATGGTTTCAAATTCGGCGCCCGGTTGCGCCGATACCAGTTCGACCCCGTCGGCCACGGCCGCGGCGATCACATCGGTCAGATAATATTCGCCCTGGGCATTGTTATTCTTCAGGCCCGACAGCCACTGCTTCAAACGGGTGGTGGGCATGATCATGATGCCGGTATTGACTTCATGAATGGCGCGCTGTTCGGGCGTGGCATCCTTGTGTTCGACGATGGAACGGATCTGGCCATCGATGCGCACGATGCGTCCGTAGCCGGTCGGGTCGGTCAGATCCACGGTCAGAATGCCCAGTTTGTCCTGCCCTGCGGCCTGCACCAGCGCCTGCAGTGAACGCAACCGGGTCAGCGGTACGTCGCCGGCCAGAATCAGCGTTGGGCAACCGTCATCCAGAAACGGCAGTGCCTGCTGTACCGCATGACCGGTACCGAGCTGCGGTTCCTGTTTTGCAAACCGCACATCGGCCCCGGCCAGTCGGGTGGGGACCAGTTCGCCGCCATGACCGTAGATGACGCAGATGGTTGAAGGGGACAATCCGCGCGCGGTGTCGAGTACATGAGCGACCAGCGGTTTGCCGGCCAGATGGTGCAGCACTTTGGGCAGATCGGAGCGCATGCGTTTGCCCATGCCGGCGGCCAGTATCACTACGTTGAGTTTGGTCATGGTTGAATTTAGTCGGCAATCAATGAAGTGAGGGGGATTGTATGCATGGTTTGCACCGGTGCGCAAGGTTCTTCATCAAAGGCGATGTCGCCTTCCGGCCTGGCCTGACCGTCAATGTTGAGCCCGGAAAAATTAAACAGTTTGCTGTCCATCAAATGCGAAGGCACGACGGTCGACAGTGCTGAAAAAATACTCTCGACCCGGCCCGGGAATTTCTTTTCCCATTCGCGCATCAAGCCCTTGATCTGTTTGCGCTGCAGATTTTCCTGCGAGCCGCACAGGTCACACGGAATGATGGGAAACTGTTTGACTTCGGCATAGCGCTGGGTATCTTCTTCTTTGACGTAGGCCATGGGACGAATCACCATGTGTTTGCCGTCATCGGATTGCAGCTTGGCCGGCATGGCCTTTATTTTTGCACCGAAAAACATATTCAGGAAAAAGGTTTCGAGGATGTCGTCACGGTGATGACCGAGCGCGATTTTGGTGGCACCGAGTTCATCGGCCACCCGGTACAGAATGCCGCGTCGCAGCCGCGAACACAGCGAACAGGTGGTTTTACCTTCTTCAATGACGCGTTTGACGATGCTGTAGGTGTCCTGATTTTCAATATGAAACTCGATACCGAGTCTGGTTAAATAGGCCGGCAGCACATCGGCCGGAAAGTTGGGTTGCTTCTGATCGAGGTTGACCGCAATGATGTCAAAGTTGATCGGCGCGCGCTGGCGCAGCGTCATCAGAATATCCAGCAAGGCGTAGCTGTCCTTGCCGCCGGACAGGCAGACCATGACCCGGTCGCCCTCTTCGATCATGTTGAAGTCTCCGATGGCCTGTCCAACCTGACGGCACAGACGCTTGTGCAGTTTATTGTTTTCGTAGGCGATCTTTTCCATGCTTTTGATTGATGGGCTTATTGGTGCATTTGCCGGTGCGCTGACTGGTGATTGCTGATTCGGTGCTGCGTTCATGTTCTGGTTACTCGTTCAATATAAAAAATAGACAGTCAACTACTTCAGGAAATTCCAAAGGTGTAGGCTGGGATGCAATCCCGGCATTGCGACCATTGATGCCGGGATTGCATCCCGGCCTACCTATTACTCACACTTATACGGTAATTCCTAAGATAATAGCGCTCATTCAAATTCCGTTACAAAAGGCTCCATGCAAAAACTCGAACTGCCTCAACCCGGCACTGAAGCGCAGGCTGCCTCTGCTGCGTTGGCAGCATTGATTGCGCAGGAAATCAACGATCAGTCCGGCTGGATTTCTTTTGCACGCCACATGGAACTGGCCCTGTATGCACCACGTCTGGGGTATTACACCGGCGGTGCAGCCAAACTGGGCAGCGCGGGCGACTTCATCACGGCACCGGAAATATCACCCCATTTTGGCGCTGCGCTGGCCGGTTTTGCCAGTGCGGTCTTACCACAGACTCAAAATCAGATCATGGAGTTCGGTGCCGGTACCGGCAAACTGGCTGCGGACCTGTTGGCGGAATTGCATCATCTGGGCTGCCCGCCAGAGCGGTATTATATCGTTGAATTATCGGGAGAATTGCGCTCTCGGCAGGAGCTGCGTTTAAAAGATTTTCCGGAAGTAGTCTGGCTTGATCAGATGCCGGGTTCATTCTCGGGCCTGGTATTGGGCAACGAAGTGCTTGATGCCATGCCGGTGCAGCTGGTCATCAAAACCACACAGGGCTGGAATGAGCTGGGTGTCACACTGCAGGACGGCGCTTTTGCCTGGTCCGAACGCGGCCTTTCCGACCTGACATTGCTGGAGCAAATACCTGACAGGGATGAGTTACCGATTGGCTATCTGACTGAGCTGCATGCAGTCGCTTCCGGTTTTATGCGCTCGGTCGCTGGCATGCTCGATCGTTCCGGTGCGGGTCTGGCGCTGTGGATCGATTACGGTTTTCCTGCTGCCGAATATTATCTGCACCAGCGCGACCAGGGCACGCTGATGTGCCATTACCGGCATCATTCCCATACCGACCCGTTTTATTGGCCAGGACTGCAGGACATCACCGCGCACGTCGATTTCAGTGCCATGTGTCGGGCAGGTGACGCTGCCGGACTGGAATTATTGTGTTATACCAGTCAGGCGGCTTTTTTAATCAATGCCGGCATCGGTGACTTATTGCTGCGCTGCGCTCCAGATGACGCGCTGCACTATCTGCCGCAGGCCAATGCGCTGCAAAAGCTGGTTTCTCCTGCAGAAATGGGCGAACTGTTCAAGGTTCTGGTCATGGGCTGCAATGTCAACCTGCCGGAAAAAATGCTGCACATGAATCGCAATCACCGACTGGAGACTTGACCATGATCAGATGGGTATTCGCTATTTTTATCGGCCTCATCGTGTTTTCCGCACTGTTGCCGTGGCTGGAAAACCTCGGTGTCGGCAAGCTGCCGGGCGACATTCGCTTCAAACTGTTCGGACATATCTTTTGTTTGCCCTTCGCGTCGACTATCCTGTTATCAATGGCAGTGCTGTTGATTGCGAAATTCTTGAAATAAAATCAACGCTGCTGCTTTTTACCGATTTACCCGAACTACTAGAAGTGATTGAGTAATGAGCGAGCTTTCCGATATCAGGGTGTTACTGGTAGAACCGCACCAGGGGATGAGATCCAGCATCCACAACATGCTCAACCTGTGCGGTGTCACCAGAATTGAACACGGCATTTCTTCCGGCACGGCGCTGGGCTTTATCAAAAATAAATATTTTGATCTGATTCTGTGCGAGTACGAACTCGGCACCGGACAGGACGGGCAGCAGTTACTGGAAGACATCCGCCACCACAAGCTGGCGCCGCTGACCACGATTTTTATCATGGTCACGGGCGAACGCAGCTATGAAAAAGTGGTTTCCGCAGCTGAACTGGCACCGAACGATTACCTGCTCAAACCCTTCACGCCGGACGATCTGCTGGACCGGATCACCAGGGCGTTAAAAAAACGCAATCTGTTTATCAGCATTTATCACCTGATGGATGCCGGCGAATTTCAGAGTGCGATTGACGAGTGTCTGGAAAAGGAAGCCAGGTATCCGCGCGAGAAGGTCGATTTTATGCGCCTGCGTGCCGAAATGCATATCCTGCTCGGCGAACCGGATCAGGCCGAACCCATATACAAACAACTGTCAGAAATGCGCGCCGTGGCCTGGGCCAAGCTTGGACTGGCGCGCTCGATTCATCTGCAGGGCCGCTACGCTGAAGCGGAAGACATTCTCAAAGTGCTGGTGGTGGAAAACGACAAATACATGGATGCGTATGACCTGCTGGCCAGGAACCATGAATTGCTCGGCGAAATGGAGTCAGCCAAAGAGGTGCTGACTCAGGCGGTCGGCATTTCACCGCACGGGGTGCGCCGCCTGCGCAAACTCGGCGAGATAGCGCTGGCTACCGGCGATTTCACGACGGCCGAAGCCAATCTCAAAAAAGTGGTCAGCAAGGTCAAATTTTCTGAATTCAGAGACCCGGAAGATCACGTCAATCTGGTCAATGCTTTAGTCCAGAACGGCAACATCGACCAGGCCAGGACCGTGATGCGTGATCTTGAAAAATCCATGCCGGACAAGTTGAAAACACCGGCCTGCCGCGCTATCTCTGCGGCCTTCATCCATGCAAAAAACAATGACCCGCGCCAGAAAGATGAACTCGCCAATGCGGTACTGGCCAGCAGGGAAAATGTCGGCCTGTCTACCAACATGAAACTGGGACTGGCCAGGAATTGTCTGGAAAGCGACATGCAGGACGAAGCCAGTGAAGTCATCCTCGAAGTCATGCGCAACACCACCAATGAAAGTGAAATGCAGCGCGCCGTGGGCGTGTTTGAAAGTGCCGGGCACGGCCATCTGGGACAGAATCTGGCCGATCAGAGCCGCACCGAAGTCATGGAACTGGTGGCCGCCGGCGTAAAAAAAGCCAAGGCCGGCGACTTCCTCGGCGCGGTGGAACTGCTTTCTTCGGCTGTCAAACAAATGCCCAACAATCCGCAGGTCGTCACCAACGCAGCGCTGGCCTATCTGAAATGCATAGAACATCACGGCTGGGAACATAAAATGGCGTTGCAGGCACGGCGTCTGATCGAAGCATCCTGCAAGCTCGATCCGACCAGTCCGCGCAACGCCGCATTACGCAAACTGTATGAAGATCTGCAGTCAAAATATGGCGTGGCCAAAAGTGCAGGTTAATCCTTGGAGACGGAATGAATAAAGCCACTTCACCGGCGCTGCAGGAGAAACAGGCACGCGATCGCCGCGACCGGTTACTGCAGCAAATCAGCAATGACAAACGCCTGCCGAGTCTGGGCATTGCCATTACCGAAGTCGTGAAAATTACTTCCAGTGGCGAAGAATCGGTCAATCAGCTGGCCAAATTTATCCTGTCTGACGTCGGTCTGACCAAGGATGTATTAAATCTGGCCAATTCGGTGTCGTATCGAAAATCACAGGGCACCAGCGTCACCACCATTTCCAAGGCGATTTTTATTCTCGGTTTTGATATGGTCAAAACCAGCGCCCTGTCCATGCTGATGCTGGAATGTTTTTCAGAGAAATATCAGGGCCTGTATTACGAACTGACCCACTCGCTGTGTTCCTCCATCGTGGCGCGCGAATGCGTCAATCGCAGCATGCATCAGGATGCTGAAGAAGCCAGTGTTTCGGCCCTGTTCAAAAATATTGCCCAGGTACTGATCGCCGCCCAGGACCCGCCTTTATATGAGGCGCTCATGAATCCGGTGCGACAAGGGGAAGAGACCCTGTATTCTTCCGCCATCCTGCAACTCGGCTGCAGCCTGCCACATCTGGGCAGCCTGATTCTGCAACAGTGGAATATGCCGGACAGTATTGTGCAGGCCGCCGGGATACTGCCTGTGGGTGACATCAAGAAAACCAGACAGCGCACTGAATGGATACGACAGGTGGCCGCGTTCAGCTCCGATGCCGCCGATGTGGTCATGAAAAATACCCAGTTCAACGTCACGGCTGAATTTGAAATCAATTTTGAAAACGAAAAATACACCAAAGAATTAATGCAGAAATACGGGGCAGCACTGGAACTGGATGCCAAAATTCTGGCCGACTGGCTGAACCGGGCAGTTCACGAAACCGGCGAGCTGATTCATAAAATGGGGATGCGACTCACCGTGTCAGATCCTGCCAGCCAGAACAGACCGGCAGAACTGAGCACCGAAGATGCCATGCTGTCGCTGGACAGCATTCTGATGATTAACGACAGCATCCCCACCGCGCGCACCGCATATCCCAGCGGCAAGCCGCATAATGCACGCGAGCTGCTGCTGGCCGGTTTGATGGAGATGACGCAATCGATCGCCAGCGGCAAATTTCAGCTCAACAATCTGGTTTTGCAATTACTGGAAATTCTGCACGGCGGTCTTGGATTTCAGTTTGTCACTGCCAGTCTCAAGGATGCCAAAACCGACCAGTATATTGCGCGCATATCGCTGGGCAATGACTGGAACAGAAAACAGAAAAACTTCTGCTTTCCCAGCAAGGATGGGGTGGATCTGTTTCATCTGGCATTGAAAAACAATGTCGATCTGATGATAGGCGAAACCGGCAGCCCGAAAATGCAGCAACTGCGTCCCGAATGGCATCGGACCCACTTTGCCGACGTAAAAAGTCTGATGATTTTGCCGTTGATCGTCAATGGCAAACCGATAGGTCTGATTTATGCCGACCGCAACTGCGAAGCGCCGGAAGGTGTCCCTCCCGACGAAACCGGATTGATCAAAACCATGAAAAGTCAGTTAATCACGGCCATGAGCAGATAGTTTAGCTGCCGTGCTTGAGCAGCCGAGCGATGTCGCGTGCAAAGTAAGTCAGCACACCGTCAGCGCCGGCGCGCTTGAAGGACATCATGGCTTCCATCATGGCCTTGTTGTGATCGAGCCAGCCGTTTTGCGCAGCCGCCTTGATCATGGCGTATTCGCCGCTGACCTGATAAGCAAAGGTCGGAACCCTGAATTCATCCTTGACGCGGCGTACCACGTCCAGATAGGGCATGCCTGGTTTGACCATCACCATGTCGGCACCTTCGGCAATATCCAGCGCCACTTCGCGCAGCGCTTCATTGCTGTTGGCCGGATCCATCTGATAGGTTGCCTTGTTGCTTTTGCCCAAGTTGCCGGCCGAACCGACTGCATCGCGGAATGGGCCGTAAAACGCCGACGCATATTTGGCCGAATACGCCATGATCCGGGTATGAATAAAGTGATGCGCTTCGAGTGCATTGCGAATCGCGCCGATCCTGCCATCCATCATGTCGGACGGGGCAACGATATCCACGCCGGCTTTGGCATGATTCAAGGCCTGACGAACCAGCATGGCGCAGGTTTCGTCATTCAATACATAACCTTCAGCATCAATCAGACCATCCTGACCGTGACTTGTATAGGGATCCAAAGCAATGTCAGTGAGTACTCCCAATTCGGGAAAGTGTTTCTTCAGCTCACGCACGGCGCGCGGCACCAGACCGTCCGGGTTGGTCGCTTCGATGCCGTCAGGGGTTTTCAGGTTGGGATTAATTACGGGAAACAAGGCAATGACCGGGATACCGAGCGCCACGCAATCTTCTGCCACCGACAGCAGAATATCCACGGAAATGCGTTCCACGCCCGGCATGGAAGCCACTTTTTCGCGCTGATCCGTGCCTTCAAGAATGAAAACCGGATAAATCAGGTCCGAAGCAGTGACGGTGTTTTCCCGCATCAGGGCACGGGAGAACACATCTTTGCGCATGCGACGCAACCGGGTTGCAGGAAAATGCGGTGAATTTTGTAAATTAATCATTTTTAATCAAATTAGTGGGAACTTATTTAAAAAACCACACTCTTATTAACGGGTAATCTGTTACCCCCTGCTTCACTTCCCTGAGCGGGCACCTTTGTGGTGTTATACCCAGTGCATTATGCACTGGGTCTTTTTTTTCATGGATGAGCTGGATCAACTTCTTGTTCAGAAATAACATCCAATCCCAACAACGCTTGAATCTTCGCATCAGCCTCTTCAAGTCCCACTCGTTTCAAGGCTGAAAAAAGCTGCACCGTGTAAGGAAATGGTTTCCCGTCGGCATCAACATAGCTGGCCAGCACTGACTGTGTCTGCCGCAAGGCATTGGTGGAATCATTGCGGTTTAATTTGTCGGACTTCGAAAGAATGCAGTGTATCGGACGACCGGTGGGCGCAAACCACTCCAGCATTTGCTTGTCGAGGTCGGTAAATGGACGGCGGGCATCCATGATCAGCACCAGGGCACTGAGCTGTTCACGGGTTTTAACATAGTCGCCCAGCAGTTCATTCCAGTGATTTTTTGCCGCACCCGGCACTTCTGCATAACCATAACCGGGCAAATCGACCAGCAGTGCGCGAATTTCATCGATTTTGGTCGGATCCTTGCGGTGCTGGGCAACATGCGCCCCACCGATGGAAAAGTAATTGATATGTTGGGTGCGCCCCGGTGTTTTGGAGGCAAAGGCCAGTTTCTTTTGATTGCAGATGGTATTGATTGCAGTGGATTTTCCAGCGTTGGAGCGTCCTGCAAAGGCCAGTTCGGGAACTTGCAGGTCAGGCAAGTTACGCAGGTGGTTGACGGTAGTGAAAAAGCGGGCTTGCCAGAGGATGGACATATAGGTACCGAAAAATGCAACAAAAAGGAAGGAAAGCTATTGTACAATACCGGGCTGTTGATGTTGTTTCCCTGTGCCAAGTTTTCCAACAGTTAATGTACACACTATAACTTGATTATTCACTGGCAATCTTCCGGCATTATCCTAAACTTCGCTATTAATTTGTCTTTCAAGGTGCATGAATGAACCAAAAATCTTTTCTGAAGTCCATTTTCGTTGCCATGTTGGCGCTTTCAACGCTGGCCCATGCCAATGAAGAAAAGACCGCTGCGGCAAAAGCAGATCCAGTAAAAGGTGAGGCTCTTTTCACTAACGGCGATCCGGCCCGCAACATTATTGCCTGTGTATCTTGCCACGGTGCAGCCGGTAACTCCACCATTACCCAAAATCCAAAACTGGCCGGTCAGCATGCCGCCTACCTGGCCAAACAATTGGATAATTTCGCCGGACCGACACGCAACAATCCAGTCATGACCACCATGGCCAAAGCATTGACCCCGGAAGACGTCAAAAATCTGACTGCCTATCTGAGTGTGCAAATCGACAAACCGGGTGCTGCCAAAGACAAGAATCTGGTTGAACTGGGCAAAAAAATCTATCGCGGTGGCATTGCCGCCATTAACGTACCGGCCTGCGCCGGTTGCCACGGTCCAAACGGTGCCGGCATTCCTGCCCTGTTTCCACGCCTTGCTGCCCAGCATCAGGATTACACCGTTGCTCAGCTGACCAACTTCCGTACCGGTGCACGTTCCAACAGCCCCGAAATGAAAACCATTGCAGCGCGCATGTCTGATGATGAAATGAAGGCCGTTGCTGATTACATTGCAGGTCTGAAATAATCCTGTCGGTAACTCTCTAAAGAAAGGGTGGCGCGTAGCTGCCCTTTTTTAATTGAATTGACAAGGTATCCTTCAAATTCCTAGAATACCCCTGTTTCCGCCAGTCGGACTTGTGAGACTCCAGAACAGTTATTGTCGAGGAGCCGGAACTGGAAGGGTGATGACAAATCGCCAGTTTCGTAAGTGTCAGTCAGCAAAGGCCGCTTTCAAGCGGCCTTTGTCTATCCTCGCAACTTGTTACTCAAACTTTTACAGGACATTTCCATTACACCTGCTTCGTCACGGCTTCATCCTTGATCAGTTTTTTCAGATACGGAATCATTAACGCCAGCACCACACCGACGGCCACCGTGCTCCAGCCCAGCTCGGAGAACAGATGGGAATAGTCTGCATTGGTAGACAGTGCCGCGCCTTGCGACGGTTCAGGAACCATGCCGGAAAAATCACCCGAAAACAGGGACGCAAGGCCGGTTACCAGCATCCAGCTGCCCATCATGACGCCCTGATACTGACGTGGTGCCAGGCGGCCGATCATGGCGTAGCCAACCGGTGAAATCAGCAGCTCGCCGAGGCTTTGCAGTACATAACTTAAAAACAGCCAGAAGAAGGGGCTCATGCCCTTGTCATCGGCCAGCGCAATGCCGACCGGCAGGGCCAGAAAACCCAGTCCCATCAGCACCAGTGAAGCAGCAAACTGTTTTGGCACATCGATCTGCCAGCCTTTGGCGCGCAATCGCATGAACAGGGCCGACATCAGCGGACCGCCGAACACGATAACCACGGTATTGATATTCTGTATCCATTGCGGTGCCACCTGTACACCCCAGACCATCAGATCCACATTGTTGACGGCAAACAGTTGCAGGCCACTTGGCGCCATCTGGTACAACGACCAGAACACCAGCGAACTTAATGTGAAAATCAGGTACGCCTTCATATGGCGGATTCAATCTCGAAGTGCAACCACATGTTGATGCGATTGTAGCTGTTTCATAAATACTTGGTGAGGCGTTTTGAAGCCGAGACATTTTCTGGGT
>Ga0316222_1000604_pt1 | contig 53453 bp, 42 predicted proteins | sample TBH18011metaG_FD_206008 | JGI IMG/M metagenome (GOLD analysis project Ga0316222, IMG submission 206008) | Freshwater microbial communities from Trout Bog Lake, Wisconsin, USA - TBH18011 | ecosystem: Environmental > Aquatic > Freshwater > Lake > Hypolimnion/Profundal zone | place: USA: Wisconsin... | reverse complement strand
TCTTTGCCGAGGTCAGGGTCGTCCACCGTCTCGGTCCAGGCGCGATGGAAGCAGACCAGCCAGCCGACGGTCTCGTCATTGCCGATCGGCACATGCAGATGGCGGGCGCGCAGCATGGGCGCGCCGTGGCGTTCGGTGAACAGCGGCGGGCCGCCGAGCCAGAAACTGAGATATTCGAACAGCATTTGCTCGGCCCCAGCCAGACTCTCCTGATGGATGGCGCGGCAGGCTGCGGCCTCTGGCAATTCGTCCATCAATTCGTAGAAACGCTTGGTCAGGCGCCGGAGTCCGGCAGCCCCGCCGATGCGCTCATAGGCGGATGGTTTCGTGGCAGTTTCAGCGTTGGCTTCACTCATCGCACACTCAATTCCTTGGCCGGATCGCTCCAGCCGTCACCCCGCGCGCGCAGCTTTACGCCTGCAGACGCCCGGTCGTCTATGCCGTGGTTGACGCCCGCACCCCACCGAGCCAACCATCACGGCGAACGGAGATGCCCCGGATGTCAGGACTGGACCGCTATATGCGGCTGTTGCGGTTTTTCAGCGCGCAGAACAGCAGTTGGACCGTGCAGGAATTGTCGGATGCGATGGCGGTGCCGCCGAGTTCGGTTTATCGCGCGGTGCATGATCTGATCGCAGCCGGGCTGTTGGAGCCGGCGCGGGAGGCGAATTACCGCCTCGGCCCGGCCTTTTTGGAATTCGACCGCCTGATCCGCCACACCGACCCGCTGCTGCGTCTTGGCGGTTCGGCGCTGGCGGAGATTGCAGCCCAGGCGGATGTGCCCTGTGCGGTGGTGCTCGCCCGGCTCTATGGCGATCAGGTGATGTGCGTGGCCGACGCGCTTGCACCGGGCACGCCGATCCGCACCAGCTATGAACGCGGCCGCCCGATGCCGCTCACACGTGGGGCAACCTCGAAGACCATCCTGGCGCAATTGCCGACGCGGCGGCTGAAGAAGCTGTTGGCGGGGGCGCTGTCGGCGGAGATGGCGGCGGAGTTTCATGCCGATCTGCTCACCGCCCGCCGTCAGGGCCATTGCGTCACCCGCGGTGAGGTCGATATCGGCCTGATCGGCTTTGCCGTGCCGATTTGCTTGCCGGAATTGAGCATCACCGCCAGCCTGTCACTGATCGTCGCGGCGGGGATGCATGATGCGGCGACCGAAGACCGCCTCTTGGCGCTGCTGCTGGCCGCGTGCGGGCAGTTGCAGGCCGGATTGGCGAATGAGGTTTGACGATATTCCCATAAAATGAGAAAAATGCGCAGAACGCATTGTCCCAAGAAGGTAGAAGCCCGATGACAACCGCCCCCGACAGCCTGCGCGCCCGTCTGCATTTCATCGAACTCGGCTCGCCCGACCCGCAGAGACTGGCGAATTTCTATGCCGATTTGTTCGATGCACCGGTGACACAGGAGGGCGATCATTTCGTGTTGCGCGATGCGGAGCGGGCGGTGATTTTTCGCCAGGGCGAGGCGAAAAGCCTGTTGGGGGCGGGATTTCGTGTCGAGCATCCCGATGTGATCGCCCCGCTGCATGCCCGTCTGGCAGCCCAAGGCGTGGAGGTGCGCGCGCTGGCACCGAGTAGCTTGTATGAACCGGGCGCGATTGGCTTCCGCGACCCAGACGGCACCTGGCTGCAATATGGTGTGGCCACCGCAGCCCCCACGCCGCGCACCGGATTGCCGGGACGGTTGCAGCATGTGGTGCTCGGCAGCATGCACGCGGCGGAGATGATCGATTTTCACAATCAGGTGGTCGGCCTGCGCCTATCGGATCGCGTGATCAGCGATGAGGGCGAATTGCGCACCGGCTTTCTGCGCACCGATGACGAACATCACAGCTTCGCGGTCTTCCAGACCTCCAATAACCGCCTTGATCACCATTGCTATGAAAGCTCCGGCTGGGGCGATCTGAAGGAGTGGGGCGACCGACTGGCGGTGCGGCATATCAAGGTGGAGTGGGGTCCGGGCCGTCATGGGCCGGGCAATAACCTGTTCCTGTTCTTCTATGACCCGGATGGCAATTTCATCGAGATTTCCGCCGAGTTGGAAGTGGTGCCGCAGGGCAAACCCACTGGCGAGTGGCCGCATGCGGAGCGGACGCTGAATTCCTGGGGCCGTGGCTTTCTGCGTACCTGAGCGGATTGGAATTCAATCATGACGCATTTTGATTTCGACGTCGCTGTTGTCGGCGCCGGGCCGACAGGGCTGACTGTGTGCAATCTGCTCGGCGCTGCAGGCGTGCGCACCTTGCTGATCGAGCGCAATGCCAGCACGGTGAGCGAGCCGCGTGCGGTTTCCATCGATGACGAATCGCTGCGCACCATGCAGAGCCTCGGTCTGCTGCCGGAGTTGCTGCGCGACATCGCCCCTGATTACGGCTCGCATTACCTCACGCCGGGCGGCAAGATTTTCCTCAAGGTGGAGCCGAAGACCCGCGAATTCGGCCATCCGCGCCGCAATGCCTTTCTGCAACCTAAGTTGGAGAACACGCTGCGCCAAGGCTTGGCCCGCTATGCCAGCGTGCAAACGTGGTTCGAGACGGCGTGTGAGACGGTGGAGGAGGATGCCGAGGGCGTCACCCTCAGCCTGCTGCCGGTGGCGGGCGAGGTGCGCAGCATTCGGGTGCGCTATGTCGTCGGCAGCGATGGCGGGCGATCGATGCTGCGCAAGGTGATCGGGGCCACGCTGGGAGGGGCGACCTATCAGCAACGCTGGCTGATCGTCGATCTCGGCAGCACGGTGGAGCGGTTCCGACAGACGCGGGTGCTGTGCCATCCAGACCGCCCGGCGATCTGCCTGCCGGGGCCGCACGGCACGCGGCGCTATGAATTCATGTTGCACGATGGCGAGACGGACGAGCTGGCGCAGTCTGACGCCTTCGTGCGCGATCTGCTCGCCAAGCATGGGCCGGATCAGGATGCCCCGGTGGTGCGGCAGCAGGCTTACACCTTCCATGCCCGCATGGTGGATCGTTGGGCGAGCAACCGCATTTTCCTCGCCGGTGACGCCGCCCATCTCACGCCGCCTTTCGCGGGGCAGGGGATGAATAGCGGGGTGCGGGACGCGCATAATATCGGCTGGAAACTGGCGCAGGTCGTCCATGGTCGCCTCGGGCATGGGCTGCTGCGCTCCTATGCGGAGGAGCGGCCTGCACATGCCTGGGCGTTGATTCAGCTGGCGGTGAAGATGGGCCGGGTGATGATGCCGAAATCTCGGCTGCAAGCCTGGCTGGTGCAAACCGGCTTCCGTGCCGCCCGCGTGCTGCCGCAGGTGCAGGCCTATTTCGCGGAGATGAAATACAAGCCCAAGCCGTTCTATCAGAAAGGCTTCCTGGCCGCGGGCGTCACCCAAGGCATTGTCGGTCGCATGCTGCCGCAGCCCGTGCTGGAGATGCAGGACGGCGCGCGACTGTTGATGGACGATGTGATCGGCCAGAACTTCGCCGTCATCGCTTATGGCTATGAGGCGCAGGCGGTGTCGGCCACGGTGGCGGCGCTGGATCTCGGCCTGTCCGCGCCGGTGCATCTGGCCATCACGCCGCGCGATTGGAATATGCAGCGCAATGCCGGGGCAGGTTTGGCCGGGCGGGACGTGGAAGGCCGTTTGGCGGCGCTGACGCCCTCAGCTTGCAGCACGTTGCTGCTGCTGGTGCGTCCAGATCGCTACGTGGCCTTGGCCATGCAGATCGACAGCACCGGTCAGGTGGCGGAGTTTGCGCGCGAGATGCGGGGGATGGTGGCGGCGACCGGGCGGCCGGGCTGTTAAGCCCGGCGCGTCGCCGATGATCTGCAAAAAATGGTGCTGCTGGAGGGGATTGAACTCTCGACCTCTCCCTTACCAAGGGAGTGCTCTACCACTGAGCTACAGCAGCGCCGTGCAGGGGCGTGTCTCTAGCTGCTGCTTTGCCAGGGTGCAAGAGGGGTTTGGCAGGAAACTCTGTTCATAGCGAATTCCTCCTCTGTCGCAGACACTTATCCACACATTGCTTGACCGGCGCGTGAGAACCAACATAGAACATCGGCAAGGTTTCCGGTTTGTTCCCGTCGATTCGGGCCAAAGCGATGCCGAAATCCCGTGGTGAGGGGATGTCCATGCTGACGCGCAAACAACACGAGCTGCTGCTGTTTATCGACAAGCACCTGCGTGAAACCGGATTCTCTCCCAGCTTCGAGGAAATGAAAGAGGCGCTCAGCCTCAAATCCAAATCGGGAATCCATCGTCTGATCTCCGCCTTGGAGGAACGCGGCTTCCTGGCGCGCAGGCATCATCGGGCGCGGGCGTTGGAAGTGGTGCGTCTGCCGGAGGATCTGGGCCGTCGGACGGCCTATCTGCCCGATGAGGATGAAGACAGCCCGGCTTTCTCACCCAATGTGATCAAGGGCGATTTCTCCACCCGCTTCAACGGTGTTAAGGCGGCTGAGGAAGTCAGCGCGGTGCAATTGCCGCTCTATGGCCGCATCGCTGCCGGTGTGCCGATTGAGGCGATGCGCGATTCTGGGGCGCATATCGAAGTGCCGGTGGCGATGCTGGGCAGCGGCGAGCATTACGCGCTCGAAGTCGCGGGCGATTCGATGATCGAAGCCGGCATTCTGGATGGCGACACCGTGCTGATCCGCAAGGGCGAAACGGCGGATAATGGGCAGATTGTGGTGGCGTTGGTCGATGAAGGCGAAGTGACGTTGAAGCGTCTGCGCCGTCGTGGGGCGTCGATTGCGTTGGAGCCTGCCAATCCACGGCACGAGACGCGGATTTTCCCGGCGGATCGGGTGCGGGTGCAGGGGCGATTGGTGGGGTTGCTGCGGAAATATTGAGGCGATGAGTGTAAGGCGGACTGCGCTGCGCTGGTCCGCCCTACGGTTTAGGACGCGAAAAACCGTTCCAAATCAGCCTCTAGCCCTGGCCACCCATCCTGCCACCCCGCCTGCACCGCCCGTAAATCGTCCTCTGAGCGCAGAAACTCCAACGCATCCGGCAATCCGTGCACCGGCAAGGCCGTGGCGGTGCAATGCGGATAGTCGCGCACGCGCCATTCGGGCCGATGGGTGGTGAACACCGCATGACACGGCACGCTCCAGGCATCGGCGAGGTGGGGAATGGCGGTGTCGGTGGAGACGATGCGCTGCGCATGCACCACCAGACCGCAGAGTTCTTCGATCCGCTCCACCGCCGGAGCCGCGATCACCCGCCCGCCATGATCCGCACATGCCGCGCCTTGCGTGACCACCGGAAGGCGCTGCGCATCAAGAATCAGGCGAAGGATGCGGCGCTGCGCCCAATCCGGCACGTCGCGCTGTGCCATCGAGGCGCGTGGACAGAACAGCACATAGTCTTGCGGCAATTCCGGCAGGCGTTGCGGCGCGATGCGTGGGGCGAGCCAGGAATTGCGACACAGAGCGGGTGGGATGTCGTGCGGCGTGAGGCCCAAACGGCGGAGGAAGAAATCGATCATCGCCACGCCGCGAAATTCCGGCTCGAAGGCAAAATCCCGCATATCGATCACCCGCGCGAACCCCGTGATCACCGAATCGGGCAAGCCTGGCGGTGGCGTGGCGGACAGGCCATCGGGCAAATCAGCCAGTTCGGCAAAATCAGCCGCCAGCGGATAAAGGGCGCGCACCATTGGGCGGCAATCGGTGCGGCGGATCAGTGTGGGGCGGGGCAAATGGCCGAGGCTGTGGGCGGCATAGAGCGCCTGAAGCCCGATGACCGAGTCGCCCAGACTTAACCCGAACCCGTTCACAATCGCCAGCGGGCTAGAGTTCTTCACTTTCCACCACGGCAATGTCGAGCAAGCGCTCCATCACTTCGGGCTCCTGTGCGCCCGCAATGGCGTGGCGTCCGGCGATGACGAAGCAGGGCACACCGTTGATGCCCAGCCGATGCGCGCGCAGATTTTCCGCGTGGATTGCGTCCATCTCGGCATCCGAATGCAGAAAGGCATGCGCGGCCATGGCATCCAGCCCGCAGGCACCGGCGATGGCGATCAGCACCTGCCAATCGCCAATATCGCGCCCATCGCAGAAATGCGCGGCAAACAGCGCTTCAACCAGCCGAGCGCCGCGACCATATGCGTCCGCCCAGCGCACCAGACGATGGGCATCAATGGAGGAGGGCGTGCGACGGATGCGCTCGAAGCGGAAGGGAATGCCCTCGGCGATGCCGATTTCGGCAATCGAGGCGTAAAGCCGCTTGGCGCGTTCCTCTCCGCCAAATTTGCGCGCCACATAATCCGCCCGCGCCATGCCAGAGCGCGGCATGTCTGGATTGAGCAGGAAGGGGCGCCAGATCAGTTCCGCCTGAATGTCTGGCCTGCCCGCCAGCGTGCGCAGCAGCCGCTTCAGGCCAAGGTAGCACCATGGGCAGACGAGATCGTGTACGACCTCCACCTGCATCTTCGCCCGTTTGGGTGCCATGATGTTCATGAGCACGCAGTATCGTGCTCAGGGGCTGCGTTGCAATCGGCTTCTGCGTTCCTCAGTGCATTCGGCCCAGATTCTGTGCAGAACTCTGGTGACGTTGGGTGTCTAATTGGTATGACACCATATCGCTCAATGTCTGCAGGAGTACACGCGGTGGCCCGCACGTTATACGAACTGGCCGGAAACGACCCAGCGCTGCGTTTCAGCCCCTATTGCTGGCGTATCCGCTTTGCTCTGGCACACAAAGATCTCGCGGTCGAAACGCTGCCTTGGCACTTCACCGACAAGCAGGCGATTGATTTTTCCGGCCAAGGTCGTGTGCCGGTTTTGATTGATGGCGAGCGCGTGGTGCATGAGAGCTTCGAGATCGCCACCTATCTGGAAGAAGAATATTCCGACCATCCGCCGCTGTTCCCGTCCGGCAGCACGGCCGAGGCACGCTTCATCAATGCGTGGACGGACAGCATTATTCATCCCTACCTCTCGCGCATGGTCGTCTCGGACATCTTCAATATCCTGCGCCCGCAAGATCAGGATTATTTCCGCCAGACCCGTGAGACGCTGTTTGGCCGCAAGCTGGAAGATGTCACCGCCAATCGTGATGAAACGGTGCTGGAATTCCGCCGCGCCTTGCAGCCGGTGCGCATCGTGCTCAAGGCACAGGAATGGCTCGGCGGCGACCAGCCCTCATATGCCGACTATATCCTTGGCGGTTCGCTGATGTGGGCACGCTGCGTCAGCCGGTTCGAGATTTTGGAGGACAGCGATATCGTCGCCGTGTGGTTCGCCAAATTGCGCGGCTTGTATGACGATATGGGCGAAACCGCGCCACGCGCGTAATACTGTCTGCGATGACACACACCATGCTGCGCCTGTCCGAGCTGCGCGTGCCGCTCGACTCCGATGACGCGACCCTCGAAGCCGCTCTCCGTGACCGTTTGGGCGCGGAGGCGAGCCATCTGCTGCGCTACAGCGTGTTCAAACGCGCGGTGGACGCACGTCGAAAATCTGCGATTCGGCTGAGCTACGCCGTGGACGTCGAACTCGACGACGCGGCAGCGGCGGAGCGGTTGCTGGTGCGCGCCGACATCATCCGCACGCCGGATATGACCTATCATTTCCCGGCGTCGGCACCGGCCGATCTGGTCGAGCGTCCGTTGGTGATCGGGGCCGGGCCGTGCGGGCTGATGGCGGCGTTGGTACTGGCGCAGGCGGGGTTTCGCCCGATTGTGCTCGAACGCGGTCGCGCGGTGCGGCAACGCACGAAAGACACTTGGGGTTTGTGGCGGCGTTCGGAGCTGGACCCGCATTCCAACGTGCAATTCGGCGAGGGCGGGGCGGGCACGTTCAGCGACGGCAAGCTCTATTCGCGCATCAAGGATCGCCGCTTTTTGGGTCGCAAGGTGCTGGAGGAATTCGTCCGCGCCGGTGCCCCTGACGATATTCTCACCGAGGCGCATCCGCATATTGGCACCTTCCGGCTGGTGACGATGGTGGAGAGCATTCGCGCCAGCATCGAGGCGCTGGGTGGCGAATATCGCTTCGAGACCAAAGTGGCCGATGTGCTGGTCGATGAAGCCGCCGATGGCAGGCGGCAATTGCGCGGGGTGGTGTTGGAGGATGGCACGCACTTGCTCTCCCGCCATGTCATTCTCGCCGTTGGCCACTCGGCGCGTGAGACGTTTGACATGCTCACCACGCGCGGGGTGTTCGCCGAGCAGAAGCCGTTCTCCATCGGCGTGCGCATCGAGCATCCGCAATCGCTGATCGACCGCGACCGCTGGGGCAGCTTTGCCGGGCATCAGGCATTGGGGGCGGCGGAATATAAGCTGGTGCATCATTGCACCGAGGGCGTCGCCGCTGGGCGGACGGTCTACAGTTTCTGCATGTGCCCAGGCGGTCAGGTGGTGGCGGCGACGTCGGAGACCGGGCGGGTGGTCACGAACGGGATGAGCCAATATTCGCGCGCCGAGCGCAACGCGAATTCCGGGTTGGTGGTTGATCTGCGCCCTGAAGATTTCGCGGGCTATGGCGAAGGGCTGCTGGCCGGTGTGGCGTATCAGCGGCATTGGGAGAGCTTGGCCTATGTCGCCGGTGGTGAGACTTACTATGCGCCTGCGCAGCGCGTCGGCGATTTCCTGGCCGGGCGGGCGAGCACCGAACTGGGCAGCGTGGTGCCGTCCTATCAGCCGGGGGTGACGCCGACCGATTTGTCGCGCTGCCTGCCGGATTTCGTGATCGCCGCATTGCGCGAGGCGCTTCCGGCATTTGGCCGCCAGATTGCCGGATACGACATGGATGATGCGGTGATGACCGGTGTGGAGACCCGCACATCCTGTCCGGTGCGCTTCACCCGTGATCCGAAAACTTATGAAAGCTGCAACACGCATGGCCTGTATCCCGCCGGCGAAGGGGCGGGCTATGCCGGGGGCATTCTCTCGGCAGGCGTGGACGGCATCGAGGCGGCAGAGGCGGTGGCGCGGGATATCACCGGGCGAGGCTGAGTTTCGCCCTACCGCACCGCAGCTTGCGTGGCGACCGGGATGGGCAGGTCTTGCGTCAATTCGTCGATGCGCAATTCGCGGGCGCGGCGCAGATCGTCGAGCGCTTCGGCGTCGTGGTTGAGTTGATGGGCAACGGTGGCGGCTTGCACGGCGATGAACGGGTTGTCCGGATTCAGGCGCATGCCCTCGCTGGCCAGGGCGGCGGCGCGGCGGAATTCTGTATTGGCAATCGCTGCATCGATGGCCGCCCCACGGATATTGGCGTCGGTTGGATCGTGGTCGAGCATCGCCTGCAGGGTTGCCAAAGCGGCGGCAGGATTGCCACGGGCGATCACAATCCGGGCGGCTGCGGTTTTGAGGGCTGTGCTGGTGGCAATCCGCGCGCGCCGACGGGCAAGGGATCGCTCGGCGTGGCTAATATCCTTGTTCTGCAACCATTGGCCGACTTCCGCCGAGACCAGGAAGTCCCAGCTATGTTCGAACTCCTCGCGCTGCAATGCGTCAAGCCCGGTGGGATCGACCGCGTTGAGCAGGGCGCTGGCGGCACCGAATTGATGGTTTTCCACCAGCAATTCAGCGTAGCGAACCTTGATGACATTGGCCGGGCCGGGGGTTGCTGTCAGCCCGTCAGCCAGCACTGTGCGCATCGCTGCCACCCCGCGCGCCCGCAGCACTGCCTTGCCGATGATCAACCCGCGCACACCATCCGGGTCGGGCTGGGCGGCGAGAAGGCGGAGTTGGCGCAAGGAATCCGTGCGTCCCAGCACGCTGGCCACTTGCCGCCGCAACGCCTCATTGGCCAAAGCGGCCTGCATCGCATGTGAGCGTTTGCCCTCCGGCAGCAGGGTGGCCAGACGAATCGATTGCTCACGGGCATTGTGGAAATCCGCCCAGATGAAGGCCACCTGAATGGCCTCACCGCCGGGTGTGGTGCGTGGGGCGTCGGCTGCGTCTGCGGCGCGTTGGACCGGGGCTATGGTGGCGTTGGCGTCCTCGGTCTTGCCCTGATCTTCCAAGGCGCGGGCCAATTCCAGCCGGGTCCAGGGATTATCAGGATCATTGGCCACGGCGGTTTGCAGCATCTGCAGGCGCTTGAGCGGATCAGGCTCCCGCAAGGCCTGCTGGCGCAGCAATTCGTTGTGCACCTGCCGCAGCACCAGAAGTTTGTCTTTGGCATCCGAGCCGCTCAGCACCAACGCCGCGCGGTCATAGCTTTCCTGTGCAGCATCCAGTTGGCCGCGCTGTGCCTGGGCTGCGCTGAGCGCGAGCAGGGCATCGCCATTTTTGGGTGCCAATGTCACCGCGCGTTGCAGCAGTGTCAGCTGTGCCACGTCATCGCCCGCGCGATGGCGCAGATCGGCCAGAATCATCAGGCTGCCAGGGTCTTCATTGCTCCCCATCAGCTTGCGCAGCAGCGCCTCGGCTTCGGCGATCTGACCGGCATCGGACAGTCTGACAACTTCGCGATATTGCGCCATTGCCTGACGCGCGGCCTGTGGGTTTTCCTTGGCGTTCATCGCGTTGCCTTCGCGCACGATGGACAGGATCTGGTCCCGGTTGGACGGCATCATCTGGGCGGCGCGATGGGCATAGGTTTTGGCGTCGGCCATGCGGCCATGTTTGACCAGCAGAACGGCCATCATCACATAGCCCTGCACTTCGTTCGGATCGAGCGCGATGGCCTGCTTATAGGTGGCTTCCGCCTCGTCAAATTTGCCGTCATCGGCCTGGGTGTTGCCAAGCAGCACGGCCATCAGTGACCGGCTGGGCAGATCGGTTTTCATCTTGGCCTGAACCGCATCCAGTCCGGGGTCGGACGGGAACAGCGAGAGGTAATCGATCAATTGCTCTCGGGCGCGGATATCGATGCCCGACCACAAAATCGCCTCACGCCACAATGGCCGCACGCGGGCGGACAGCGCAGGGTTGCGGGCGAGTTGGGCATAGATATCGATCGCGTCCGGGCGGTGGTCGCCAAGCAGAACCAAGCAATGGGCGAGGGCGAGGCGGTAATTGAGGTCTTTCGGATGGGCGGCGGCAATCGCCGTCATTTTGTCAACAATATCCTCGCTCTCCACCGAGCCGTCTTCGACTTCTTGCAGGACGAGATAATAATACTCTCCAGCAAGGTCATCAGGAATCTGATCGGCCTTAAAGAGCGCCTTATAGCGGGCAATCGCCTCCTTGCGCCGGTTGGCGGCAGCTAGATGGCGGGCTTCGGCAAGCGCGCTGATCTGGTCCGGGTTGCGTCCTTCCGTGACCATCAACGACGCCACGGCAGGGTCGTTCGGGGCGAGACTGCGCAGCTTGGCAATGTAGCCGCGGGCGAGTTCGGTATCCCCCACATCAAGCGCCATCCGGGCAGCGCCGATCATGGCATCAATGTTGGATGGATCGTAGGACAGCACCCGTTTATAGGTTTGCAGCGCTACATTTTCCTGGCCGTGCTCGTACCAGAATTCAGCCTTGTCCAGTAGTAACTCGCTGGGCGTGCGTTGGTTCTGTGTCTGTGCTGCCGTCGGCAGAACAAGCCCCAATACAGCTAGCATTACAAATGTTAACAACACCCACCGATTGGATCGATGTTGCCTTTGGATGTCAGGCACTGCGTTTTGCAATCCGGTTGACCACTATTGTCGATAGCATACTCCCAACTGGTAAACAAATTGTGATGCTTGCAATGCAACTAGCGGAAATCCCCTAGTTGGCGGGCTAAATCCCGAATTTGCCGCTCTTGGGGAAGCCGTTGGGCAGCATTTTGCCCTGGCTGCCACGATCAGCCTGCCAGACCAGCAGCTTGGTTTCGGTGCGGATTTTCTCGCCGGTTTTCCAGCTCAGACCCTCGGCGAGGGCAAAGACTTTCAAGTCGCTCATGCCGCCATCCTTGTAGCGTTGCAGGATCACGCCCTGGCCGCGCTGCATGTCGGGGATTTGGTTGAGCGGGAAGACCACCATTTTGCGGTTCTGCCCCACCACGGCAACGGTATCGCCCTCGATATCGCAGCACGCCACTGCCTCTTCGTCGGGTTTCACGTTGAGGATCTGCTTGCCGGTGCGCTTCTCGGCGGAGAGTTCGTCACTGGCGATCAGGAAGCCGCGTCCGGCGGAGCTGGCGACGAGCTTTTTCTGGCCGTCGCGATGCACGAACAACCGCACCACGTCCTCACCATCACCGAGATCGATGATCACCCGCACATTCTGGCCATCGCCCCGCCCGCGCGGAATGTCGGCGGCTTTGAGGGTGTAGGCTTTGCCGTTGGTGGCGAACAGGCAGAGCTTGTCGGTGGTGTCGCATGCCACGATGGTGCGCAGCCGGTCGCTTTCCTTGAATTTCAGCTCGGACGGATCGGCCACAGCGCCCTTGACCGCGCGCAGCCAGCCTTTGTCGGACAGGATAACGGTAATCGCCTCGCGCTCGACGAAGGCATCCATCGTGACTTCCACCGTGGCGGTACCATCGCCAAGCAGCGTGCGACGATTGCCGAGCGGGCCAGATCCGAATTTTTCGCGGGTTTCCGCGATCTCGGAGGTGATCTTCGCCCAGCGCAGCCCTTCATCGGACAGCAGGGCGGCGAGGCCCGCGCGTTCGGCGGTGAGTTTGGCGTGCTCCTCGCGGATTTCCATCTCTTCCAGCTTGCGCAGGCTGCGCAGCCGCATGTTGAGGATGGCTTCGGCCTGCATCTCGCTGAGTTCGAAGAAGCGGATCAGCTCCCTTTTCGGCTCATCCTCGTAGCGGATGATGCGGATGACCTCATCAAGGTTGAGATAGACCTTGATGAAACCGTCGAGGATTTCCAGGCGCTTCTCAATCGCGGCCAGACGGTGGTTTGAGCGGCGGGTGAGCACTTCGTGGCGATGGTCGAGCCAGTGGCGCAGCACTTCCTTCAGCCCGAGCACGCGCGGGGTGCGGTCAGAGGTCAGCACGTTCATGTTCAGCGGGAAGCGGCTCTCCAGCGGCGTGGCGCGGAAGAGGGTTTCCATCAGCACTTCCGGCTCAACACCGCGATTTTTCGGCTCCAGCACGAGGCGGATGATATCCGTGCTCTCGTCGCGGATATCGCCGAGCAGCGGGAGTTTCTTGTCCTCCATCAGCTGGGCGATCTGCTCGATCAGCCGGGATTTCTGCACCTGATAGGGGATTTCGGTGACGATGATTGACCACACGCCCATCTTGCCCTTCTCGACCTCCCATTTCGCCCGCGTGCGGAAGCCGCCGCGCCCGGTCTCGTAAGCCTGGATCAGCGACGCCTTTTCTTCCATCAGCACGCCGCCGGTGGGGAAATCCGGCGCGGGCATGTGTTCGAGTAAGTCGGCGGTGGTGGCGTTGGGGTGTTGGATCAGATGAATCGCCGCCGAACACACTTCGCCCGCATTGTGCGGCGGGATGGAGGTGGCCATGCCGACGGCGATGCCGGCAGCACCATTGGCGAGCAAATTCGGGAAGCCACCGGGGAGGACGACGGGTTCGCGTTCCTCACCGTCATAGGTGGCGCGGAAATCCACCGCGTCTTCATCGATGCCTGCGAGCAAGGCTTTGGCGACGTCGGTGAGGCGGCTTTCGGTGTAGCGCATCGCGGCGGGGTTATCGCCGTCGATATTGCCGAAATTGCCTTGGCCTTCGACCACCGGAAAGCGGGTGGCGAAATCCTGCGCCAAGCGGACCATCGCCTCATAGATCGAGCTGTCGCCATGTGGATGGAATTTACCCATCACGTCACCGACGATGCGGGCGCATTTCTTGAACCCGGCATTGGGGTCAAGCTTGAGCAACTGCATGGCATAGACGATGCGGCGATGCACCGGCTTGAGCCCATCGCGCACATCGGGCAGCGAGCGCGAGGTGATGGTGGACATTGCATAGGCCAGATAACGCTGGCTCAGCGCGTCATAGAGCTTGGTGTCTTCGATATGGCCTGCGGTCAGGTCGTCGCTCATGTCGTCTCGTTCAGCGCAAAGTGTACAGCGCGGTCGTAAAGGGCCAGCCGGGCTTGCGGCAAGGGGCGATGGTGGTGGCCAAAGGCGTCACGCGCCAGGAAGTGCCCGGCCAAACGCAGGCCCTCGACCCATTCTGCCGCATTGCCCTCCGAGTCGGTGAGAAGAAAGCCGGGCAAAGGCAGCAGCCGCTCTTTCCATTCCCCTGCCGCCTCCTCGGTGACAGCGCGGCCGGTGCGCGGGGAGACAAAGGCAAGGCGTTCATTCATGCCGGAGACGGCGCATGCGTTGAAATCCAAGCCATAGCCGAGACCGGCCAACAGGCTGAGTTCCCAGCGGATTGTCTCGGCTAGCATGACCGGGCCGAGCGGCAGGCGGGCGAGCAGATGCACCAGCCCGTCGAATACCACCGGCTGCGGCTCGCGCTCAATCAACGCACCTTCCGCGATGGCGCAGGATGAGGTGAGGATGGCAAGCAGCAGCGGGTCGTCCATGATGGGGGCGGCGGCTGGGTGGACGAGTTCGGCGCTGAAGCTGCCAAGTTGGTCGGACAGCCTGCCCATCCAATGCGCTTGGACGAGATTGCCCTTCTGCCAGAGGGCGGCTTTGCTGCGCGATTGCGCGCCACGGGCGAGACCGCGATGGGCACCGAATTCCTCGGTCAGAATCGTGGTGATTGCGTCCGCCTCACCATAGGGCCGCACATCGAGCACCACGCCGGGCGCTTGCCATTCCATCGGGACTCCGTTGGGTTTTGGAACTTGTTGTATGCGGGCGTCAGAGGGTGCAGCGCAAGCAATGTGGCGATACGCGGTCAGGCTCGTCTTTGTGCGCCGTGCCAGATGCGCAGGATATGAACCTCGCTCTCATTCTCGATGTCATAGACGATGACATCGGGCCAGACCGCCACGATTTCCCGCGTGTTCGGTGCCAAGCCTGGCCGTGCACGAAACGGAAAATCTACGAGGCTTTCACTGGCGAGCAAGGTTTTCGCGCAGCCTCTCGCCCTACGCCCCCATTTCTTCGCGCATCATTTCCAATTCCAGCCAACGCTCCTCGGCAGCGACCAGCGATGTCTCGGTGCGGGCCAGCATCTCGGTTGCTTTGTCGAAGCGGGCGCGGTCGCGGATGTAGAGTTGGCCGTCGTCCAGAATGCGGCGCAGTTTGGCCACTTCGGCGGTGAGCTTGGCGATCTCACCCGGCAAGGTCTCCAAGGCGTGCTTGTCCTTGAAGCTCATCTTCTTCGAGCCGGTCGAAACCCGAGGGGCCGCCGCAGCCGATGCCGCTTTGGCCTTCTCGGCCTCCGCCTTCACCGCACCGCCGCGTTGGATCAGCATGTCCGAATAGCCACCCGGATATTCGATCCACACGCCGTCACCCTCGGAATGGATCACGCTGGTGCAGACCCGGTCCAGGAAGTCACGGTCATGGCTGACCAGGATGACGGTGCCTGCGTAGTCGGACAGCAATTCCTGCAACAGTTCCAGCGTCTCCAGATCGAGATCGTTGGTCGGCTCGTCGAGGATGAGCAAATTGGACGGTTTGGCCAGCGCCACCGCCAACGTCACACGCCCACGCTCGCCACCCGACAGCACGCCCACCGGGGTGCGGGCCTGTTCTGGGGCGAACAGGAAGTCCTTCATGTAGCCGATCACGTGGCGCTTTTCGCTGCCCACTTCCACATGATGCCCGGTGCCGCCGGTGAGCGTGTCGGACAATGTGGTGTCGGGGTCGAGGCTGGAACGGCTTTGGTCGAGAATGACGGTTTGCAGCGACGCTCCCAGGCCAATTTTGCCGGAATCAGGCTGGATTTCACCGGTGAGCAACTTGAGCAGCGTGGATTTGCCAGCGCCATTCGGCCCGATAATGCCCACCCGATCGCCGCGCAGAATGCGGGTGGTGAGGTTTTTGACAATCGGGCGACCATCGAAGCTGATCGACACGTCTTCCGCCACCGCCACCAGCTTGCCGGAGATATCGGCCTCCTGGCTGACAAGCCGCGCGCCACCGAGTGGCCCGTTGCGCTGGCGGGTTTTCTCGCGCAGATCGTGCAGACCGGCGAGGCGTTTGACGTTGCGCTTGCGGCGCGCGGTGACGCCATAGCGTAGCCAATCTTCTTCCATCACCAGCTTGCGGCCAAGCTTGTGGCGGTCGCGCTCTTCCTGTTCGAGCACTTCATCGCGCCAGGACTCGAAATGCGCGAAGCCGCGTTCGATGCGGCGTGCTATACCACGATCCAGCCAGACAATGGCGCGCGACAGGCTTTCCAACAGGCGGCGGTCATGGCTGATCAGCACCAGGGCCGAACGCATTGAGGCCAGTTCGGCTTCCAGCCAAGCGATGGCGGGCAGGTCGAGATGGTTCGTCGGCTCGTCGAGCAGCAGAATATCCGGGTTGGGGGCGAGCACGCGGGCGAGTGCCGCGCGGCGGGCTTCACCACCGGAGAGATTATCGGGCTTCTCGGTGCCGTTCAGGCCGAGTTGTTCGAGCAGATAGCGCGCCCGGTATTCATCATCGCCCGGCCCGAGGCCCGATTCCACATAGGCCATCGTGTTGGCGAAGCCGGTCAGATCCGGCTCCTGCGGCAGATAGCGGATGGTGGCACCCGGCTGGGTGAACACGGTGCCTTTGTCGGCCGGGATCATGCCAGCGGCGATCTTCAGCAGCGTGGATTTGCCAGAGCCATTGCGTCCGACGAGGCAGAGCCGTTCGCCAGGGCTGACGGCGATTTCAGCGCCGGTGAGGAGAGGGGCGCTGCCAAGGGCAACGTGGATGTCTTGCAGGGCAAGAAGGGGAGGGGCGGCCATGGGTGGGGTGGTCGGGCAAGCAGGGCAGCGAGTCAAGGGATGCTGACGCCATCTATCCGCAATTGCGCCATCATGCTGCCTGGTTTATCGTATTGATAACGAGATGTATCGACAATAACCGATACAAAATAAGGAAAATCAAAATGAATCGCAGAGCTCTTTTGGTTGGCAGCTTGTTGGCCGTGTGTGGTGCTGCAGGCGCGGCACAGGCGCAGGTGCCGGGGCGGCATCCCTATTATCTGCATGCGTTGAGCGATCTGCGCGCTGCGCGCTGGCTGCTGGAGCATCACTCCGGTGATACGGGCGCGCGCCGTCACGAAGACATCGCCATTGAGGAAATCGGCGCGGCGATTGCCGAGATTAAGCGGGCTGCCATCAATGACGGTCGGAATTTGGATGATCATCCGGCGATGGATGTGGGCGGTGGATATGGCGGCCGACTGCACCGCGCGCTCGATATTCTCCGCCGTGTGCATGCCGATGTTGCTCGTGAAGAAGACGAGCCGACGTCACGCGGCCTGCGCAATCGGGCGGTGGGGCATATCGACGAGGCCGCGCATCAGGTGGAAGAAGCGATTCGGGATCTTGAGCGTCATCGGTGATATCAGGCCGATAACGCCTCTTCCAACAGCGCCAAAGCCGCAGCAGCAAAGGCGCGCATGTTCGCCAAGCGGTCGCCGTGGCCGGTTTCGATGGTCAGGCTGCGGCTGACCGGGCCTGCCAGGGCCAGACACACATGCCCCGCCGCATCGCCATAGCGGTTGCCGGTGGGGCCGGTGGCGCCGGTTTCTGCCAGAGCCCAGACCGTGCCGAGACGATGTTGCGCCGTGCGTGCCAGCAGCAGCGCGTAGGACTCGGTGGACGCGCGCATGCCAGACATGGCCTCTGCCGTGATGCCGAAGGCGGCGCGGGCCTGTTGGGTGTAGATCACGTCCCCTCCCCGGAAATAGGCGGACGCCCCCGGCACGGCGAGCAAGGAGGCGCTGATCAGCCCGCCCGCCGAGCTTTCAGCGATCGCAATTGTCTCGCCCCGAGCAATCAGCAGGGCAGCGCAGCGTGCAGCGGCTTCGAGCAGGGTTTGCATGTGATCGTCTTCCCCCAATAAAACGCGGACCAAGCTCAGCGGAATCACTGTCGTGGTATCGCTGTCAAGCGCGCCGTATGGACGCCGCCGCTGGCGGTCGGCACATTGCGGTCACACACGTGGGGAGACGAATCCGGCATGACCACTGATCTCGACATCGCTCACCGCGTCACCCTGCGCCCGATTGCCGAGATTGCTGCCAGTGCTGGCATCCCCGATGAGGCGTTGGAGCCTTATGGTCGCACCAAGGCGAAGATCAGCGCATCCTTCATTGCCTCGCTGCAAGACCGCCCGGATGGCGCGCTGGTGCTGGTCAGTGGCATCTCGCCCACGCCTGCCGGTGAGGGCAAGACCACCACCACCGTCGGCTTGGCCGACGCGCTTAACCGGATTGGTAAGCGGGCGATGATCGCCCTGCGCGAGCCGAGTCTGGGGCCGTGTTTCGGTGTTAAAGGCGGGGCGACAGGTGGTGGTTGGGCGCAAGTGGGTCCGATGGAGGACATCAACCTGCATTTCACCGGCGATTTCCACGCCATCACCAGCGCGCATAATCTGCTCTCCGCTTTGCTCGACAATCACCTGCATCACGGCAACGCGCTCGGCATCGACCCGCGCCGCATCACCTGGAAGCGGGTGATGGATATGAATGACCGCGCATTGCGCTCCATCGTCACCGGCATGGGTGGCACCAATGGTCCGGTGCGTGAGGATGGGTTCGACATCACGGTTGCCTCCGAAGTGATGGCGGTGTTCTGCCTCGCTGCGGATCTGGCCGATTTGCAGACCCGTCTGGGCCGCATCGTGGTGGCGCAGACGCGGGAGGGTAAGCCGGTGACGGCTGCCGATCTGAAGGCCGATGGTGCGATGGCGGTGCTGTTGAAGACTGCCTTGCAGCCCAATCTGGTGCAGACGCTGGAGCGCACTCCCGCCTTGGTGCATGGCGGGCCGTTCGCCAATATCGCCCATGGCTGCAACTCACTGATCGCCACACGCACGGCGATGAAATTGGCCGATATCGTCGTCACGGAAGCAGGCTTCGGGGCCGATCTGGGCGGCGAAAAATTCCTCGACATCAAAAGCCGGATGGGCGGGCTGAAGCCTGCCTGTGCGGTGGTGGTCGGCACGGTGCGGGCGCTGAAGATGCACGGCAACGTCGCCAAGGCCGATCTGGGGCGGGAAGACACCGAGGCGGTGCAGCGCGGCGTGGTCAATCTGCTGCGTCATGTGGAGAACATGCAGAGCTTCGGCCTGCCGGTGGTCGTCGCCCTCAATCGCTTCACCTCGGACACCGATGCCGAGATCGCCGTGGTCAATGCGGCTTTGCATCGCGTGGGCGTGGAGATGGCGCTGTGCACGCATTGGGCCGATGGCGCGAAGGGGGCGGAATCGCTGGCGCGGGCGGTGGTCAAGCGCATCGAGTCGGGGGCGGCGAATTTCACGCCGATCTATCCAGACGAGATGAAACTCGCCGATAAGATCCGCACTATTGCCACCAAAATCTATCGTGCGTCAGACATTGCTCTCTCGCCCGTCGCCATCCGCAAGCTGCGGCACTATGAGGAGGCCGGTTATGGCCGCTTCCCGATCTGCATGGCGAAGACGCAGATGAGTTTTACCGCCGATCCGCATGTGATGGGGGCTCCCACCGGGCACACGCTGCCGGTGCGCGATGTGCGGCTGGCGGCAGGGGCGGGGTTTGTGGTGGCGCTGTGCGGCGACATCATGACGATGCCCGGCCTGCCCAAAGTGCCCGCCGCTCATGCCATCGGGTTGGATGGCAATGGGGAGATTATCGGGCTGTTTTAGAGCGCAATGACGGGGTGATATTGGTTCAACCCTCACTCATCCTGCTCTAACAGGTTGCCGAAAAACTGGATCGGTCGGTCCGACGGTGCCTTTCCGCGCAAGAGTTGTTCAAGGCTTGCCACGAAAAGTCACTCGCCGCACCTCAACGACCAGTTTTCCAGCAAGCTGCTAAGCCCGGATGATCCTCACATCGGATCGAAAATCTCTTCCGGCACCACAAGAAACAAATCCGTATCGCCCACATCCTCGCCCGCGCGGGTGATCAGGGCATGGGCTTGGCCGCGATGATGGGTTTGGTGGTTGAAGAAATGCGTGATCAGCAAGCCCATCGGCGCTGAGCGTTCAGAATTTGTCGCACCACTGAACCAAACGCATTGCCGCGCGATGTCTTGCGGGGTGAGCCGGTAACTCCAGGCTTCGATCTTACGATCGGCCACAGCACGGGCGGCGGCGAGGTCGTCGAAGCGTTCGAACAGACGCCCGCTTTCCTTCAACGGCACGGTGGGTTTGATCCAGCCATCAAAGCGGGACATCCACATCTCGTCGCCCCACATCAGATGGCAGAGCGTGCGATGCAGCGAGCCCCAGAACAGGCCGCCATCCTCGCGCCGTGTGGCGTCGGGGATGCGGGCGGCGGCGGCGTAGAGGCGGCGGTTCATTTCGCTGTTATAGGCGGCCATCGCGCGGGCATAGAGCGGGGTGATCATGTGAAACCCTCCGGGCGCAGCTGTGCCACGCCGAATGATGCCTCCAACGCCCGGCCCAGGCGCAGGATGGTGTCTTCCTCAAACAGTCGCCCCCACAGCCAGACTGCATGCGGCACACGATAAAGTTTTTTGTCGGAAACCGCCACCGGCACGCCCAAACCGCGCGGGGAGCGTGTGCCGATCTCGCGAAAGCCGCTGCGCAGTGACAGGCAAGGATGGCCGGTGAAATTGGTGATCACCGCCATCGGTCCCACCAAAGGCGCGCCGATGATGGCGTCCACCTGTTCGAACCAGCAAGCCGCCTCGCGCATCACCAACCGCCGCAGCCGGTCGCGATTGACGTGATCGACGGCGGAGAGGAAGCGGGCGCGGCGGAAGGTGCTCGGCCAGGAATAATCTTCCTGCCAGGTGAGCAGATCGTCGCGATCCGACAAAGTGAGCTCCTCAAACGCCGCCGCCGCCTCAGCGGTGAGGATGTCGTTCAATGCCTCGAATGGCAGGGAGGAGCGGGTGAGCGGCACCAATTCCAGGCCAAGGGCGCGGATGGCGTCCAGGCCGGGCTGATCGATTGGATCGGCGAAATCCTCCGCGAAATAGCCGATGCGCAGAGCGCCGAGCGGTGCGGTGGCATTAAAGGCGAAGGGCGCCTTGATGCTGCCTGCATCGCGGGCGTCAAAGCCGTTCAGCGCGTCGAGCACCAGGGCGGTGTCCTCCACATGGCGGCAAATGGTGCCCACTTTGTCGAGCGACCATGCCAGCGCCATCGCGCCGATCCGGCTGGTGCGGCCAAAGGTCGGGCGCAAGCCGGTGCCGCCGCAGCGTGTGGCGGGGTTGCAGATCGAGCCTAAGGTTTCGGTGGCAATCGAGAAGCCGAACAATCCCGCTGCCGTGCCGGAGCCGGAGCCAGCCGAGGAGCCCGCCGAACCTTCTTCCAGATTCCACGGATTGCGCGTCCGCCCGCCATGCCAGATATCGCCATAGGCAAGGGCGCCGAGGGTGGTCTTGGCCACCAGCACCGCCCCTGCCGCCTCCAATCGCTGTACGATGGCGGCGTCTTCGGTGGGCAGACGGTCCAGATACGTCTCAGCCCCCCAGGTGGTGGGCAGGCCTGCGGTGTCGAACAGATCTTTCAGCCCATAGGGCACGCCATGCAGTGGCCCGAGCCATTCCCCCGCCGCCCGCTTGGCATCTGCCGCCTGCGCTTGCCGCATCGCGCGGCCAGGGGTGGCGAGGGCGATGCATTCAAGCTTGGGGCCGAAGCGGGCGATGCGGCTGAGATAAATTTCCGTCAGCCGCACCGAGGAAATCTGCCCGCTGCGCAGCCAATGCGAGAGTTCGACGAGGCTGGCAAAGGCAATATCGGCCTCGCTGTCTGGCAACAGCCGGGTGACGGGCGATGTGGTGACAGCTTGGGCGGTGGGCATCACGAAGCCGGGCAGGCGGGGATCGAAGCGGCTGGCCGGGGCGAGGTCTTCGGCAAGCGGGGTGGCGCGCAGCCGCTGGGCGCGGGCGATTTGCAGCACCAGCCCCTCGGTCATCTGGGCGCGCTCCGTGGCCGTGTAGGCAACGCCCAGCACGGATTCGGCAGCTTCGATGTCCGATGGCGCGATGGATTGTTTGGTCATGGCTGCGGGCGAGACTGGCCGAGTTGGGCCATGTTTCCAACGGGGATTTTGTATTTCCGCGAGAAATGCAAGTGTTTGTGAAAACACAGGGGAAACACCATGACCGCCAATCCGCGTTGGACCCGTCGCCCGGAAGGCTCAAGCTGGGGGGATTGGGGGGCGGATGACCAGCTTGGCCGCCTTAATCTGCTCACCCCGGCGCGGGTGCTGCGGGCAGTGCACGAAGTGCAGACGGGGGAGAATTTCTGTCTCTCCTTGCCGCTCGATTTCCCCGGTGGCTCGGTGCTCAACCCACGCCGTTCTGCACCGGAATTGATGCCGACTTTGCGCAGTGGCAAGCCCAACATGGCCTATCCGCTGCGCTGCGACGATCCGACCAGCACCGATGTGGTCTGCGATGACCGCGTGCTGCTCACCCTGCAATATTCCACCCAATGGGACAGTCTGGCGCATGTCGGCCAGATGTTCGACGTCGATGGCGATGGGGTGGCTGAGGACGTGTTTTATAACGGCTTCCGCGCCAATTCAGACATTGCCGGGCCGGTGATCCACGGCGCGGGTGGCGCATTGCGGCCGAATGATTTGGCACCGCCGGGGGCGAATCGTCTGGGCGTGGAGAACATGGCGGCGACGTGCATGCAGGGGCGCGGCGTGATGGTTGATCTGTTCGCGCATTTCGGCAATTCCGGTCAGGTCATCGGTTATGACGAGTTGATGCGGGTGCTGGAGGCGGATCGCGTTGAGGTGGAAGAGGGCGATTTCGTCTGTTTCCACACCGGCTTTGACGACGCTTTGCTCGCGATGAACCGTAACCCGGATGCCCGTACGCTGTTCGCCACCACCAGCGCACTCGATGGCCGCGACGAGCGGTTGCTGCGTTGGATCACCGACAGTGGCGCGGTGGCGATGATTTCGGACAATTATGCCGTTGAGGCGCATCCGGCGCGGATATGTGCGGAACCTTACTGTTCTACCCTGCCGCTGCACGCGCATTGTCTGTTCAAACTCGGCTGTTATCTCGGCGAAATGTGGCTGCTCGGCCCGCTCGCCCGCTGGCTGCGGGCGGCAGGACGGTCGCGCTTCTTGCTGACGGCACCGCCGTTGCGCCTGCCGGGGGCGGTGGGTTCGCCCGCAACACCGGTGGCGACGGTGTAAGGCGGATTGCGCGGCACTGCTCTGCCCTACGATTGGGTCTGCCCTACGATTGGGCGGTGAAAATCACGCGGCAGTGGTTGCAAGTGTTTAGGGAATGAAGCATTTTATCGGCTGATAATGGGCTGCGGGGCCCGAAAGAACAAAAACAGGGGAGGCCGGAATGGCAGAGGCTATCAGGAGCAGCGTTGACGTTCCGGCTTTCATCGATGCGCAGAAGATCGGTCGTTATCAGATCACCCTGCTGCTGATCTGTGCGGTGGTGATGTTCTGCGACGGGTTTGACGCGCAGATGATCGGCTATCTGGCCCCCAGCATCTCCAAGGAATGGAGCGTGCCGCGGGGAGCCTTGGGGCCGGTGTTCAGTGCGAGCCTGTTCGGTCTGATGATCGGTGCGCTCACTTTGGGGCCGGTGGCCGACAAGATCGGGCGGCGCTGGATCATTCTGATCAGCACCTTCGTCTTCGGCGCGCTGACGATGGCGACGATGTTCTCCGCCAACGTGACGGAACTGATCACGCTGCGCTTCCTCACCGGGCTTGGCCTGGGTGGCGCGATGCCGAACGCGATTGCGATGACCGCCGAATTCAGTCCGCATCGCAAGCGGGCGACGATGGTGATGAGCATGTTCATCGGCTTTTCCATCGGCGCTGCTGTGGGGGGTGGCGTTGCCGCTTACATGGTGCCGGCCTTTGGTTGGCGCTCGGTGTTCCTCACCGGTGGTGTGATGCCGTTGGCGTTGCTGCCGCTGCTGTATGTGAAGCTGCCGGAATCCGTGCGCTTCCTGGCGCTGCGGGGCGATGACCGCGCGGTGATGGCGTCGCTGCGCCGGACCTTCCCGCAGGCCGATCTGCCCGATGGCACGCATTTCTCACTCTCTGAGCCGCATCCGCCGGGCATCCCGGTGGTGCATCTGTGGCGCGACGGCCGCGCCTTGGCCACGCTGCTGATCTGGGTGCTGTTCTTCATGAGCCTGCTGGAGCTGTTCTTCCTGTCCAATTGGCTGCCGACGGTGGTCAATGACCTCGGCGCGTCTGTTTCCACGGCGGCGCTGCTGACGGCGTTGCTGCAATGGGGCGGCGTGGTGGGCACGTTCGCGCTTGGTTCGGCGATGGACAAGCTGGCGACGAAGGCGCTTGGTGTGATCTATCTGCTGGCGATGATCGCGGTGGCCTCAATCGGCTTGGTCGGCCACTCGGTGCCTGCCCTGGCGGTGGCGATTTTCCTGGCTGGGTTCTGCATCGTCGGCGGTCAGAACTGCTCGAATGCGACCGCTGCCACCTTCTACCCCACCGCCTTGCGCTCGACCGGCGTGGGCTGGGCGTTTGGCATCGGGCGAATTGGCTCAATTGTCGGCCCGATGATCGGCGGCATGCTGCTGGCGATGCATTGGGCACCGAAAGATCTCTTCCTCGTGGCCGCACTCCCGCCCGGCATCGCAGCCCTGGCTGGCTTCGGTCTGCGTTTTGTCGGTGTGCGAGGGCCGGGTGAAGCAAAATAAGCAGGTGGATGTTCCATGAGTGAAATTCTTCAGACCCAGGTTTGTATCGTCGGTGGCGGCCCGGTTGGGCTGGGATTGGCGATCTCGCTCGGCCAGCGCGGGATTGATGTGGTGGTGCTGGAGCGCAGCACCGATCTGCATCTGATCCCCAAAGGCCAGAACCTGACGCAGCGCACGATGGAGCATTTCCATTTTTGGGGTGCCGAGAAGCAACTGCGCGCGGCCCGCACGGTGCCGGCCGAATGGGGCATGGGCGGGATGACCACCTATGGCACGCTGCTCGGCCAATATCGCCATGACTGGATGAAGCGCGAACTGGTCGCTCCGTTCTATTTCCAGGAAAACGAGCGGCTGCCGCAATACCAGACCGAGGCCGTTCTGCGCGCCCGCGTGGCGGAAATCTCGTCGGTGCGTGTGCTGTATGGCACCCGTGTGGAGACCAGCGGCCAGGATGAGACTTCCGCCTTCTGCGAAGCCGTCAACGAGGCGGGTGAGAAGGTTTCGGTGCGCGCAGACTATCTCGTCGGCTGTGACGGCGCGCGGTCGCCGGTGCGGGAGCGGGCGGGGATTACGCAGAATTTGGAGGATCACAACCGCCTGATGGTGCTGTTGGTCTTCCGCTCCGAAGAACTGCACGCCAAGCTCGCCGCCTATCCCGGCAAGTCGTTCTTTAACGTGCTGCATCCGCGTCTGGAGGGCTATTGGCGCTTCTTTGGCCGGGTTGATCTCGGCACCACGTGGTTCTTCCACTGCCCGGTGCCCGAGGGCACCACGCGCGACAATTTCGACTTTAAGGGCTTGCTGCATGAATGTGCGGGCGCTGATTTCGATGTTGAATTCATCCATATCGGCTTCTGGGATCTGCGCTTCACGGTGGCGGACAGCTATCGCGCCGGGCGGATCTTCATCGCCGGTGACGCCTCGCACTCGCACCCGCCTTACGGCGGCTATGGCGTCAATACCGGCTTTGAGGACGCGACCAATCTGGCGTGGAAGCTGGCGGCGAGGTTGCAGGGCTGGGGTGGCGAGGCGCTGCTGGAGTCCTACTCCCCCGAACGCCAGCCGGTGTTTGCCACCCTGGCGCGCGAATTCATCGCCAAGTCGATTCAGGTGGACCGCCAATTCGTCGAGACCTTCGACCCTGAGCGGGATCGGGCGGAATTCGAGCGTGAATGGGCGGCGCGCACCGGCGATGCGACGGAGGAAGTGCATGCCTTCGAGCCGAATTATGAAGGCTCGCCAGCAATGTTCGGCCCGGAAGGTGGGGTGTGCAGCTCGGTTGGCAAGCATGATTACGCCGCCCGTGCCGGGCATCATCTGACGCCGCAATTGCTCGCCGATGGCCGCAATATCTTCGAGGCGCTGGGGGATGGTTTCACCCTGGTCTCGCTGGGGGCGGAGGAAGACGCCGTGACGGATTTCGAGGCAGCGGCAGCCAAGCTCGGCACGCGGCTCTCGGTGGTGCGTGACACCCTCGAAGGCGGGCGTGAGCGGTACGCCAGCAAGCTGTTCCTGGTGCGCCCGGATCAGTTCATCGCCTGGGTCGGCGATGGCTATAAGACCGATGCCGAGGGCGTGCTGCGCCGGGTGGCGGGGATCGAAAAAAGAGCTTAGACAAGTTCAACGCACCGTCATTGCAAGCGCAGCGCTTGCAATGACGTTTTTTTACTTTCCATGCATCAAATTCGGCCCCACCTCGGTGATCCAGGGCACGAAGGCCACCAGCACGATGCTGGCCACCAGAACCGCCAGATAGGGCAGCATGGCGCGGGCGGCGGTTTCGATTTTGGCATGCGCCACCGCCGCTGAGACGTAGAAGCCAATGCCCACCGGCGGCATGAACGCGCCCACGCCCATCGCCAGGATCAGCACAATGCCATAGCGCACGCCGCCAATGCCCAGATCAGCGGCAATCGGCAGCAGCAGCGGGGCGAGGATGATCAGCGCGGGCAAGCCCTCCAGCAACGTGCCGATCAGGATCAGCAGCACGATGGAGCCGACGAGAAACACATTCGGATCGCGCCCGGCTGCATCCAGCAACGTCACCAAATGCTGCGGCAAATTGGCCGAGGTCAGCACCCAGGCGAAGGATTGGGCGGAGGCGAGCACGAACAGCACCATGCCAGCGGTGGTCGAACACTCCATCGCCAGCTTGAAGAAATGTCGGGCCGGGAAGGCGCGATAGACGAAGGCGGAGAGCACGAGGCCGTAGATCACCGCGAAGGTGGACACCTCCGTCGGCGTCGCCACGCCAAACCGGATGCCGATCACCATCGCCACCGGCATCGCCAACGGCAGAATGGCCCCCGGAATGGCGGCCAGACGGCTGCCGGGCATCGTGGGGGCATCGGCACGCTTCGGCGCTCGCAGATAAATCAGCGTCATCAGGCAGATGGCAATCACCGCAGCCGGCAAAAGCCCGGCGACGAACAGCGTGCCGATGGAAATCGGTGTGACGGAGCCCAGCACCAGCATGGCAATCGAGGGCGGGATGGTCTCGGCCATCGCAGCAGACGCAGCGAGCACAGCAGCGCCCTGTTCGGGCTTGTAGCCATGCCGCTTCAACTCACCGCGCATCACCGCGCCCACGGCGGCGACGTCGGCGATTTTGGAGCCGGAGATGCCGCTGACGAGATAGATCGTCACCACGATCACTTGCAGCAGCCCGTTGCGCGCTTGCCCCACCAGCGCCATCGCAAAGCGCACCAGCCGCAGCGAAATGCCGCCGCGCTCCATGATCAGGCCCGCGAAAATGAAGAATGGCAAAGCGAGCAGAATGAAATTCCCGGTGCCGTCCACCATATTCTGCGGAATCGCCACGGCGGGGGCGGCGTCCGTCACCCGCAAATAGGCTAGCGTGGTGCCGAGCATGGCGAAGCTGACCGGCAGGCCGAAAATGACGAAGCCGAAGAACAGCACAATCATCAAAATCAGGGCGTTGTCGCCATCGGCGATGATTGAATCCGTCAGATCGATCCCGATCAGCGCCACCGTGATCGCCCCCACCAACAGTCCAGTCGTGAGCAGGGTGGCGAGGCTGTTGCGGAGAATCAGGCGTTCGAAGGCGAATAGTGCGATCAGGATCATCGACACCGGCAGCGGCATCGCGATCCAGCCGACGCTGATGTGCAGGAATGGGGTGATGTTGGACCAATTGCCCGCCATCAGCACGAAGGATTGCCGGAAGGCGATCAGCACGCCGAAGATGACCACCCATTCCATCCCAGCCGTCACCCATGCGGCCCAGCGCTTGGACATCAGGTCAAGTACGACGCGGATGGAGGTGTGATTGCCGCGCCGATAGGCCGCAGCGCCGCCGATGAAGGCCACGGTGGAGAGGCAGAGTTTGGACGATTCATCAGCCCACAGAAACGCCATATTGAAGGCTTGGCGCTGGCTGACATCGACCAAAATGACCAGCAACTCCGCCAGCATCGCCCCGGCAGCCACGGCACAGGAGAGCCAGTCGATCCACCCCATGGTGGTGCGCAGCGCCAGACGCGCCCCGGAAAGCCGGAGCGCGTCGAGCTGGAGGGAGGCGGTGCCGTGGCCGTGATCGGCCTCGACGTCGAGCGTGCTCACCGGGCGCTCGGGATCAAGCGCCGGTCTGCTTGAGGATGGCATTGACCAGATCGTCACCGATGGTCGGGCGGAACTTGTCGTAGATCGGCCGGGTGGCTTTGGCATATGCGTCCACGTCGGCGGCGACGATCTGCACACCAGCGGCCAGCAGCACCGCGCGTGCCTTGGTGGTGGCCTCGGCGACGGATGTGCGCCAATCGATCTGCATGTCGGCGGCGGCGTCGCGGATGGCCTTTTGCTGATCGGCGGGCAGACCGTCGAACCGGGTCTTGCCGACCATCAATGCCCCGGCATTGTAGACGAAGTTCGTCTCGGTGACGATTTTGACCACTTCCTGGTATTTATTGGCCACCATCGAGATCATCGGCAGTTCCACCGCGCCGACCGCCCCCTGCGACATCGCCAGATAGGTCTCGGAGAGGTCGATGGCGACCGGCACGGCACCGACGGCCTTGTAGGTCTCGGCATAGATCGCCCCCGGCTGCACGCGGATTTTCAGGCCCGACATCGCCTTCGGATCCGTCATCGGTGTGGCCGCCGCCGTGCTGACCGGACGCCAGCCCCAATGGCCCCAGCACAGATTGTAAATGCCACGCTCGGGGAAATGGTCGCGCAGGGTCTGGCCGATGGAGCCATCCAGCACGCGCTCAGCGGTGGCGGCGTCGCGGAAGACGAAGGGCAGGTCGAGCACCGAGGCTTGCGGCACGATGGTGTCGATATAGCCGGTGGTGTGGGCGACGAAATCGATAATGCCGGTTTGCAGGCTGGTCAGCGCGTTGGTCTGACTGCCAAGCTGGCCCGCGCCATAGACATGCACATCGAGCGCCCCGTTGGAGCGGTTGCGCAGATTATCGGCAAAGCGTTGGCAGATTGGGAAGACCGGGCTGGCGACAGTGTCGGCCAGGGTCATTTTCATCTGCTTGGTGGCCGCTCGGGCGTGACCGATGATGGCGGGGGCGGCGAGGGTGACGCTGGCGGCCTGCAACAGGTGGCGACGTGTGACGCGCATGGCTGGTGTTTCCCGATTCGCCGCGCTTTGCGCGGTCGTTGTTGCCTCTTGGAGGTGAGCAAACGATAATTACAACCACAAGGCTGTCAATGCCGCTCTGTGCGGAATTGGCACTCTACGTTTGCTACCCCTCCTGCCAACCACCCCCCAGCGCCTTATAAAGCTGCACCAAATCCGTCGAAATCTTCGTCCGGCTTTCGCTTAATGCCTGCTCGCCCGCCAGCACGCGGCGTTCGGCGTCGAGCACCGTCAGGAAATCGCCGACGCCGCCGGTGTAGCGGTCGCGTGCCAGGGAGAGCGCTTTGCGGGTTTGCACCAGGGCTTCGGCCAAGCGCGCATGGCGGTTCTGTTCGGCGGCACAGGCGATCAGGGCGTTATCCACCTCATGCAATGCCCCCAGCACCGTGCGGCGATAGAGCAGGGCTGCTTCTTGTTGCTCGGTTTGGCGCAGTTCCAGCGTGCGCTTCAGCTTGCCGCCTTCGAAGATCGGCAAGGTGATGCTGGGGCCGAAGCCGAAGGTGCGCGCACTCCATTCGTCAAGATAATGCGGCTGCAAAGCCTGCAAGGCACCGCTGAAGCCCAGGGTGAAGCGCGGATAGAAATCGGCCACTGCCACGCCGACATCCGCGGTTGCCGCATGCAATTGCGCCTCGGCCTGTCGGATATCCGGGCGACGGCGGGTGAGTTCGGACGGCAAACCCACCGGCACGATGGGCGGTGCGGGCGGCAGTGCTGCGGGCGGGGTGAGTTCGGCGGTCAGTGCGCCTGGAGCCTCGCCAAGCAGATAGGCAATGGCGTTGATGGTCTGCGCCTGCGCCTGCTCCAGCCCCGGCAGCAGGGCTTGGGTGGTGGCGCGTTCGCTGTCTTGGTTGGTGACATCCAGTTCCGTCGCCAGCCCATTGGAAAAGCGGTCGCGCAGGAGTTTTAGCGTGCGTTCGTCGGTGTCCAGATTGCGCTGCACCAGCGCGATATCGGACTGAATGCCGCGCAATTGCATGTAATCGCGCGCCAATTCGGCCTGAGCGGTGATCAGCACGAAGCGTGCGGCCTCCTGCGACATCTGCGTCCCGGCATTGGCGGCTTCCACGCTGCGCTTCACCCGGCCCCAGAGATCAGCCTCCCAACTGGCATCGAAGCCGAATTGATACAGGCTGATCGGCTGGGCGAGCGGGGAGGAGATCGCATTGGGAAAGCCGCCTGTTGTGCCACCCGCGCCGTTGGACGACGTGGCGGGCGACGCGCTGCCCGCCATCAACGCCACCACGCCGCGCCCACTCTGCGCCTCGCGCGTCACGTTGGCGTTGCCATTGACCACCGGCAGAAACGCAGCACCGGCAATTCCGGCCTGACTGCGCGCTTCGGACAGATGCAGAGCGGCCACCTGCACGTCGAGATTGGCACCGACAACGCGGCCTTCCAGCTTGGTCAACTCCGCATCACCAAACAGCGTCCACCAGGCATCGGCCACCGGCTGGGCTGCGGCACCGGAGGTGGCATGGGAGTTGAAATTCGCCTGTGGCAGCTGTGCCTCGGGCGGATGGAAATCCGGCCCCATCGTGCAGCCGCTGAGGGCGAGGGCGGCGAGTGCCGTCAGGGTTGGTGTCAAACGCATGTGGAATGTGTTCCCTATTCCATCACTGCATCATGGTGCGACGCTGCCACCGACACATTGGCCGGTTTGCGCAGCATGAACACCAGAGGCAGGGCCAGGGCCGAGACCAGCATCATCAGCTTAAAGTCATCGACATAGGCAATGATCGTGGCTTGCCGGGTGATCTCGGCGTCGAGGGCGGCGGCCCCCCCCGCGTGCAGCGGGTTCCACAGCCGTGCCACGATGCCGCTGTGCAGCGCGTGGTTGAACGGCGTGACGGAGGCCGTGATCGAAGCGTGGTTGATCTGAGTGTTGCGGATCAGCAGCGCCCCGGTGACGGAGATGCCAATCGAACTGCCCAGATTGCGCACCAGCGAGTAAATACTCGTCCCCTGCGTGCGCAATTCCGGCGGCAGGGTGGCGAAGGTGACGGTGGAGAGCGAGACAAAGACGAAGCCCACGCTCAACCCTTGCAGGAATCCGGACACCACAATCGCGCGCGGGGCCACATCGGGGGTGAAGCCCATCATCAGATAGAGCGAATAAATCGTCACGCTGAAGCCGAAGATCACCAGCACGCGCACCGAAACACGGCTCAGCAATCGCCCACAGATGAACATCGCCACCATCGTGCCTGCCCCACGCGGAGCCAGCACGATGCCTGCCGTGAGCACCGGGTAGTGCATCAAATTCTGCAAATACGGCGTCAGCAGCGCCAGCGTGGCGTAGAGGATCAGGCCGACGATGAAGATGAAGGTGGTGCCGACGACGAAATTCACGTCGGTGAACAAAGCGGGCGAGATGAAGGGTTTTTCAGCCAAGGCGAAATGCACCAGGAAGCAATACAGCCCCAAGCCCGCCAGCACAGTTTCGATGATGATCTCGCGGGAACTGAACCAATCCACCTCGCTGCCCCGGTCGAGCATCATCTGGAAGGCACCGATGGCAAGGCTGAGCATAGCAAAGCCGATCCAATCGAAGCGCACCGGCGCGCGCTCGGTCTCCGGCAGGAACAGCAGCAAGCCTGCCACGGCGAGCAACCCTACCGGCACGTTGATGTAGAACACCCAGCGCCAGTCGTAATTCTGCGTCAGCCAGCCGCCGAGTGTCGGGCCCAAAATCGGGCCGACCATCACGCCAATGCCCCAAATCGCCATTGCCGAACCGCGCTGTTCAACCGGGTAGATGTCAAACATCACCGCCTGCGACAGCGGCACCAGAGAGGCACCGAACATGCCTTGCAGCAGGCGGAACAGCACAATCTGCTCAATGGATTGCGCCATGCCGCACAGCACGGAGGCCACGGTGAAGCCCGCGACGGCGACGACGAAGACCCGTGTGCGGCCAAAGCGTGTGGTCAGCCAGCCGGTGGGCGCGGTCATGATGGCGGCGGCGACGATGTAGCTCGTCAGCACCCAGTTCACCTCATCCTGACTGGCGCCCAGCGAGCCCTGCATATAGGGCAGGGCGACGTTGGCGATGGTGCTGTCGAGCGACTGCATCAAGGTTGCCAACATGGCACACAACGTCAGCAGACCGCGATTGGCGGCGAAGTCCTTGTGGGTGGTGCTGGCGGGCATCAGAACAGGTCGTGCAGGCTGCGCACGTGTCCGGTGTCGATATCCAACTCCACGCTCATCCCGGCGCGCAGATTGGGCGCATCAGAACGCGGGGTGATCCGCACGCGCAACGGCACGCGCTGCACCACCTTGACCCAATTGCCCGAAGTGTTCTGCGCGGGCAGCACCGAGAATTGCGAGCCGGTGGCGGGGGCGATGCTCTCCACCTCACCCTGCCAGGTCTGGCCCGGATAGGTATCAACGCTGATTGTCACCTTCTGGCCGGGCAGAAGATGTGTCAGCTCGGTCTCTTTCGGGTTGCCTTCAGCCCACACATCCGCCGTGCCGACCAGGGCAAAGGCGGCGGTGGCGGCGGCGAGATACATGCCCGGTTGCACCGCTTCCACTTGCGTGACGATGCCATCAAACGACGCATAAACCGCCGTGTGCGCCAATTGGCGTTCGGCCTCATCCAGCCGCGCGCGGGCACGCTGATACATGGGGGTATCGGCGGGATCGATGTCCGGGTTGCCGTCCAGCCGCGCCAATTGGGCGGCGGCGTCGGCGCGCAGGCGTTCCAAATCCTGCTGATCGGCGGCGAGGCGGAAGCGCGCATCGTCGTAATCGGATTGCGTCACGCTGCCGCCGCGCACCAGATTGGCATAGCGGTTGAAGCTGGCCTGATCGGAATCCACCTTCGCCACCGACACGCCCGCCGCATGCAGCAGGCGCTGATAATCCCGCTTCATCGCGGTGACATCGAGCACCGTCTGCGCCAGATCGGCGCGGGCGGAATCGCGGGCGATGCGGAAGGGCTTGTCGTCCAGGCGGAACAGCAGATCGCCCTGATGCACGCTCTGGCCCTCATGCACCGCGATGGAGGCGACGATGCCGGAGACGTCGGTGGAGACCGGCAACTTGGCGGCGTCGATCATCGCATCATCCACGCTGACAATCCGCCCGCCTTGCAGCCAGAAGGCCAGCGAGGCCGCAGCCACCACCGCCACGCCGCCCAGCATCAGCAGCGGGCGCAGCACGTTGCTGCGTGTGGATTGAGACATCAGCCGCGCTCCTGCTCGGAGGTGGCGGCAATGGCGCGACGATGTGGGGTCATGTTGTCTTTCATCCGATGCAGGGTGGCGATCAGCCCGCTGATTTGCGCGGGATCGAGACCCTGGGTGACGATGGTGAGGATTTCATCGCGTTGCAGCGTCAGGGCTTGCAGCACGGGTTCGGCTGCGGGCCGCAAATGCAGCCGCCAGATGCGCCGATCTGTCGGATCAGGCCGCCGCTCGACGAAATCGCCCGCTTCCAGCCGATCCACCAATCGCCCGACGGTGATCGGTTCGACTTCCAGAATCTCCGCCAATTCGCGTTGCGACAGACCGGGAGTGCGCTTGAGGCGAGCGAGAATCACCCATTGTGCCCGCGACATCCCGTGGTTGCGCGCCCGCCGGTCGGCATCCGTGCGGATGGTGCGGGCGAGGTCGTTGAGCAGGATCAGCAGGTCATCCGGCGAGAGTTCCATGCTTGGCTGATAATAAGCCAGCTTATGAAGTGTCAACCTGCTTTTGCCGCCAGCATGTCAGAAGCGGGCAGGGCGCAGGGCCGGGCGGCCTCGTACTCGTGCGTGTGCGGGCGTTCGTGCTAGCGTCAGGCGCATGGAAACCAAACAGCCCACACCGCGTGCCATTCTCGTCGGCGTTCAGATGGACGGCGTTGATGACGCTGCCCAAGATGCCAGTTTCAAGGAACTTGGCCGTCTCGTTGAAACCCTCGGCTATGAGGTGGCCGGATCACTGGTGCAAAAGCGCGGCGGCATTGGCGGGTTGACGGTGTTGGGCAAGGGCAAACTGGCCGAACTCGCCGCCATCACCGGCGGCACCGGCGTGGTGAGCGGCTGGAAGCCCAAGCAGAAATCCAAGGCGCGGCTGCGCTTCGAAGCAGAAGGTGCTGCCGGGGCGGACGAGCCGGAGGATGATCTGGAGGATGAGGCCGGCGACGTCGCCGAGGATCAGACCCCGCCGGAATATGTCATTGTCGATCATGAGATCTCACCCAGCCAGGCGCGCAATCTGGAAAACGCCACCGGGGCTTTGGTGCTCGACCGTACCGGCGTGATTGTCGAAATCTTCCACCGCCATGCCCGCAGCCGTGAGGCGAAGTTGCAGGTGGAGATGGCGCGGCTGAAATACGTCGCCCCACGTCTGCGCGAATCAGCGGTGGGCGGCGGTGGGCGGCAGCGCGGTGTGGGTGCCGGTGAGACCAATCTCGATCTCGATCGCCGCAACATCCGTGACCGTCTGGCCGAGTTGAAATCGCAATTGGAGCAAATTCAGCGCGACAATGATCAACGCCGCTCGGCGCGCAACGATCAATTGCGGGTGGCGCTGGTGGGATACACCAATGCCGGCAAATCCTCGCTGATGCGGGCATTGACCGGCAGCGAAGTGCTGGTGGCGGACCAGCTTTTTGCGACCCTCGATACCACGGTGCGCACCCTCAAGCCCGAAGCCAAGCCGCGCATTCTGATCTCCGACACCGTGGGCTTCATCAAGCAATTGCCGCATGATCTGGTGGCTTCGTTCCGCTCCACCTTGGATGAGGCGCTGGAAGCCTCGTTGCTGCTCTATGTCGTCGATGCGTCAGACCCGACCTATGAGGCGCAATTGGAGGTCAGCCGCACGGTGCTGCGTGAGATTGGCGCTGATGTGGTGCCGTGGCGCTTGATCCTCAACAAAAGTGACCGGTTGAGCGAGGACCAGCGGGTGGCGCTGTTGGAAAAACACCCCGACGCTATTCTGCTCTCCTCCAAATCCGCCACCGATGTCGCCGCCCTGCGGGAGACGTTGATTGCCTATTTTGAGGGGCGAATGGTGGAGGAGGAGTTGGTGCTGCCCTATGCACAGCAGGGGCTGCTGGGCGAGATTTATGAAAACACCCGCGTGTTGGCGGAGGAGTTCGATGCCAATGGCCGCATTCTGAAAGTCCGTGGCCTGCCCAGCGCCATCGCGCGGTTGCGGATTGCGCTGGGTGGCCGGAAGGCGTGAGCGACATCAATCATTCGCGCCCTTGATGGCGGCGATGACGGCAGCGGTGACGTCCACCGTGCGGGCCTTGCCGCCGAGGTCGGGCGTGTGGAAGCGCGGATCGGCTGTCACCATCTCGACGGCCTTCATCAGCCGATCAGCGGCGGCCTGCTCGCCCAGATGCTCCAGCAGCATCACCGCCGACCAGAACGTGCCGACCGGGTTGGCAATTCCCTTACCCATGATGTCGAACGCTGAGCCATGGATGGGCTCAAACATCGAGGGGAATTCGCGCTCGGGGTTGATGTTGCCGGTTGGTGCGATGCCGAGCGATCCCGCGAGGGCTGCGGCGAGGTCGGAGAGAATGTCGGCGTGCAGATTGGTGGCAACCACCGTATCGATGCTCTCCGGCTTGATGACCATGCGCATCGTCATCGCATCGACGAGCATCTTATCCCATGTCACATCCGGGAATTCTGCGGCGATCTCGGCGGCAATCTGGTCCCACATCACCATCGCATGACGCTGTGCATTGGATTTGGTGACAACGGTGAGCAGCTTGCGCGGGCGGGATTGCGCGAGCTTGAAGGCGTAGCGGATGATCCGCTCGACGCCTGCGCGGGTCATGATCGACACGTCAGTGGCCACTTCCAACGGCAACCCCTGATGCACGCGGCCACCGACGCCGGAATACTCGCCCTCGGAGTTCTCGCGCACGATCACCCAATCGAGTTCTTTGCCCGACACGTTGCGCAGCGGAGACGTGATGCCGGGTAGAATGCGGGTGGGGCGCACGTTCGCGTATTGGTCGAATGGCTGGCAGATCGCCAGACGCAAGCCCCAGAGCGTGATGTGATCCGGGATGTCCGGGTGGCCAGCCGAGCCGAACAGGATGGCGTCGTGATGGCGGATCTGCTCGCGGCCATCTTCTGGCATCATGCGGCCATGTGTGAGGTAGTAATCGCCGCCCCAGTCAAAATGATCGACTTGAAAGGTGAAATTGCCAGCCCGCGCCGCCAGGGCTTCCAGCACGGCCACACCCGCCGAGATGACTTCAGTGCCGATGCCGTCCCCCGGAATGGCTGCAATTTTGTAGGTCTTCATCGTCGAACTCCCAACAGCATATTGAACGTGACACAGCGCAGAGTGACCGCGCGCTCTGTCTTGCCCCAGTTGTGCGGCCTTCGCGGGCAGGGTGACAGGTGATAGAATTATATAGAAATTTGCTATAATCGCATATTGCGTGCTGGGGATCGGCCGGATGGACATCGCGCAGCTTCGTTGCTTTGTCGCTGCCGCTGAGGCGTTGCATTTTGCGCAGGCGGCCAAGCGGCTGGACGTTGAGGCATCGGCGTTGGGTCGGAGCATCCGTCACCTGGAGGATGTGCTCGGCACGTCGTTGTTCACCCGCACCACGCGCAGCGTCGCATTGACAGAGGATGGTGTGGCGCTGCTGCCGGAAGCGCGGGCGCTGATCGCACAGGCCGATGACATGCTCACCCGCTTTCGCGCCCATAGCCGGGAAAAAGCGACCATTTTGCGGATGGGGGTGATCGACACGGCGGCGGCTGGGCTGGTGCCGATGCTGCTGGCGGATTTCCGCAAAGGCTGCCCGAATATGCGCGTGCAGTTGACGGAGGATAAGAGCATTCGGCTGCTACCGAAACTTGTGTCGGGCAGTCTTGATCTCGCCATTGTCCGGCCGCCGCCGCAGTTCAGTGCGCGGATTGAAGTTCTGCCGTTGTTTCATGAGACGGCTGTGGTTGCGGTGCCCGTCGGCCATCGCTTGTGTGGACGCACGCATCTGCTGGTGGAGGATATCACCGCCGAACCTCTGATCCTGCCCAATCGGCGTTCCCGCCCACACAGCCACGACCTGACGGTCAAATTGTTCGACCGCGCCGGGCTGCGACCGATTGTGGCGCAGATTGCCGAGGAGAAGCAGACCATCGTCAGCCTTGTTGCGGCGGGGTTGGGCGTGGCCATTGTGCCGCGATGGTCGTCGCGCATGGCGGTCTCGGGCGTGGTCTACATTCCGCTGGGCTGCGATCCGCCGCAAGCCTGCACCACTCTACCTTTGGCCGCAGCGTGGCTGCGTGGGGCACGTGATCCGGCGCGCGATGCGATGCTTTCCGTTCTTCGGGCAGGGCTGCCCCGTTACGCCGCCGATGCCTGACATTTTTTCCCGGCGATGATCGCCGATCCCCCGCCGGATGGGTCCGGATAATCGCTGAAAAACCCTCAAAATTTCGCCATGCAGATCGCCGTGGCGCTGGTGTGATTTTGTGATTGCAAAATGCTGCGCCAGACATTAACCGGATGGTTAATTGCAGAATGCATGGTTGGGGGAGCGGATGGGATACACTCTGGATTTCTCGGTGGTCTGGGACCACATGCCCGCCCTTCTATGGGGCTGCCTGGGCACGCTCGGGCTGGCATTGGCTGGCATGAGTGTGGCCCTGGTGATCGGCATTCTGGGTGTGTTCGCGCGCGGGTCGCATATTGCGTGGCTGCGGCGTCTGGTGATTGCTTTCATTGAGATCACCCGCAACACGCCGTTCCTGGTGCAGATTTTCTTCCTCTATTTCGCGCTGCCGCAGTTTGGCCTGAAGCTCAACCCCACCGTGACCGCGATCATCGCCCTGGGCATCAACGGGGGGGCATATGCAATTGAGATCATCCGTGGCGGCGTGCAGTCGATCCATAAGGGGCAGGTGGAAGCGGGCCTCGCGCTAGGGCTGCATAAGGGCGAGGTGTTCCGGCTGATCGTGCTCAAACCGGCATTGCGGGCGATTTACCCGTCGCTGACCGGGCAGTTCATCATGCTGACGCTGACGTCGAGCATTTGCACCTCCATTGCCGCCTATGAACTGACATCGGTGGCGCAGCGGATCGACAGTGATACGTTCCGCAGCTTCGAGGTCTATTTCACCGTCACGCTGATGTACCTCGCGATCTCCTGGATGCTGATGAGCGCCTTTGCGCTGATCTCGCGCCAGTATTTCAACTATCCCACCCGCTGAGGAGCTGAGCATGAACACCGCCTTCAGCCTCAAGGATTTCGTCTTCCTCCTCGCCGGTCTGAAATGGACCATTCTGTTGTCGGCCATCGCCTTCACCGGTGGCGGCATCGTCGGGCTGATCGTGGCGGTGGCACGCACGGCGGAGAGTGCCTGGCTGCGGCGGGTGACGATTTTCTATATCGGCGTCTTTCAGGGCACGCCGCTGCTGATGCAGCTTTTTGTGGTCTATTACGGCCTTGGGCTGATCGGCATTCAGGTGCCGGCCTGGGCTGCGGTGACGATTGCCTTCACGCTCAATGCCAGCGCGTTTCTCGGCGATATCTGGCGCGGTGCGATCCAGGCGCTGCCGCGTGGCCAGACTGAGGCGGCAACAGCGCTCGGCCTGCCGATGGTCTCGCGCCTGCGTGACGTGATCCTCCCCCAAGCTTTGCGCATCGCTCAGCCGGCGACGGTTGGCTATGCCGTGCAGTTGATCAAGGGCACATCACTGGCCGCCATCGTTGGTTTCATCGAATTGGCGCGTGCCGGGCAGATTGTCTCCAACCAGATCTTCGCCCCCATCCTCGTCTTCGGCGTGGTGGGAGCCATCTACTTCGCACTGTGCTGGCCGCTGTCGCTCTACAGCGCCCGATTAGAGGCGAAGTTCGCCGCGTCGCGGTGAACGCCAGTCTTTCCTTTCACCTCTCACCCAACAAGCAAGGAAGCCGTCCATGACTGACAATTTCCGCCTCTCGCGCCGCGTCCTGCTGGGCGCTGGCTCGCTGGCCCTCGGTGCCAGCCTGCTGCCGAGCCGCGCCTTCGCTGCCGACAGCATTGCCACCATCAAAAGCCGCGGCAAGGTTCTGATCGGCATTCAGGGCGACAACCCGCCTTGGGGTTTCGTGAACACCTCCGGCGCGTCGGATGGCTTTGATGCCGTCATCGGCACCGCGTTTGCCAAATATCTCGGTGTGGGCGTTGAATTCGTGCCGCTGGCCGTGGTCAACCGCATCCCGGCGCTGACCACTGGCCGCGTTGATATCCTGTTCGCCACGATGGCGATGCTGCCGGAGCGCGCCAAGGTGGTGCAGTTCTCCAAGCCGTATGTGGCCAATATCATTCAGCTTGTCGGCCCGAAATCGGCAACGATTAAGACCAATGCCGACATGAAGAACGTCACCATCGGCGTGCCGCGCGCCAGCGTGCAGGACATCCAGGTGACGAAGAACGCTCCGGAAGGCACCACCATTCGTCGCTATGACGACGATGCGGCAACCATCCAGGCGCTGGTCTCCGGTCAGGTCGATGCGGTTGGCGGCAACATGTTCTATCTGGACCGCATCAATCAGGCCAAGCCGGGCCTGTTTGAGACCAAGCTGGAATTCTCTCGCCTGTTCAACGGTGCCTGCACCCGTCTGGGCGACAAGGAACTGAATGCTGCTGCAAACACTTTCATCGAGCAGATCAAGACGAACGGCGTTCTGAAGGGCGCTTATGAGCTGTGGATGAAGCAAGAGCCGCCGACGTCCTTCCCGGATGCGGTTGAGGGCGTGACGTTCGTCGCGTCGTAATCCGCTGCTTGCTCCTTTTCCGTGTCCAGGAACCTGACCATGACCCATGACTCCACCTCCTCCGTCGCGACCGAGCAACCGCTGATCCTGATGGAGGCGGTGGAGAAATGGTATGGCGATTTCCAGGCATTGAAATCCGTCAACCTGTCGGTCCGCAAAGGCGAGAAAATCGTGCTGTGCGGCCCGTCAGGCTCGGGCAAATCGACACTGATCCGCTGCATCAACCACCTTGAAGCCTATCAAAAAGGCCGCATCGTGGTGGATGGTGTCTCGGTGACTGACAACCACAAGGCCATCGATATTGTGCGCCAGGAAGTCGGCATGGTGTTTCAGAGCTTCAATCTGTTCCCGCATATGACGGTGCTGCAGAACTGCATGCTCGCCCCGATCCGGGTGCGCGGGACCAGCAAGTCTGAAGCGGAGGCCACCGCACGGCGCTATCTGGATCGTGTGCATATCGGCAATCAGGCTGACAAATTCCCCGCCCAACTCTCAGGTGGCCAACAGCAGCGCGTGGCGATTGCGCGGGCTTTGTGCATGCAGCCCAAAGTGATGCTGTTCGACGAGCCGACTTCGGCGCTTGATCCCGAGATGGTCAAAGAGGTGCTCGACACCATGATCGGGCTGGCGCAGGACGGTATGACGATGATCTGCGTCACCCATGAGATGGGGTTTGCGCGTCAGGTGGCAGACCGGGTTATCTTCATGGCCGATGGCCAGATCCTCGAAGAGGCACATCCGGAGGTTTTCTTCAAATCTCCGCAGCATCCGCGTGCCAAGCAATTCCTGGGCGAAATCCTCGCCCATCACTGAGTTGGAGTCTCTCTCATGAGCCGCCTCGTCTACGTCCTCAATGGCCCGAACCTGAACCTGCTCGGCAAGCGTCAGCCGCATATTTATGGGCATGAGACCCTGGCGGATGTGGAGGCGCAATGCCGTGCGCTGGGCGACGAGCTTGGGTTGGACATTCGCTTTCACCAATCCAACCGCGAATACGAGATCATCGACTGGATTCACGAAGCGCGCGAAACGGCGTGCGGCATCGTGATCAACCCGGCGGCGTTTACGCATTATTCGGTGGCGATTTTGGACGCGCTGAACACCTTCGATCATCCGGTGATGGAGGTGCACATCTCCAACGTCCATAAGCGCGAGGAATTCCGCCACCACTCCTTCGTCTCTGGCCGCGCCGATGGCGTGATCGCAGGCTTTGGCACGCAGGGCTATCTGCTCGCACTGCGCCGGGTGGCCAAGCTTGTTGACGATCAGAAGGCCTGAAACGCAGGGCGCGACGGGGCAGCGGTCTGGGTGGCGGGCCACGCCGGATAGCGATGATCACTACGTTTACGCCATAGCCCTATGAAAGGCTGTTCGCCAGAAGCCGGAACTGCATCCCCAGGCGATTTTGGGCCGGAACGAGTCGCCTTATTCAAGGGAATACCCAAGCGCTCGATATCCCGTTCGTCTTTTCGCCGCCATGCGCGCCAGCATGGGCACTGCTTCATCGACGTAGTCGAAGACGAGAACCTCCGTCTTTCCATGATGTTGCCGGTGCAACCGGCCGACGTATTGCGCGAGCGTGCCTTTCCAGGAAATGGGCATCGTCAGGAAGAGCGTGTCGAGTCTGGGATCGTCGAAGCCTTCCCCGATGTAGCGCCCGGTCGCCAGGATGAGGCGTTCTTCATCGTCAGGCACACGCAACGCCGTCTCGGACGCCCTGCGTTCGGCGGCCGTCATCCCACCCCGGAGGACAACCAGATGGCGCACAAAGCGCGAGAAACGGCGTTGCAGATATTCGAGATGATCCTTGCGTTCGGTCAGCACGAGCGGCGAGCGTTTCGCCTCAAGCGCTTTGAGCACATCGTCGAAAATCAAGTCATTGCGCAGCTCGTCCTGGGCGATGGCGGCATAGACCGCCGGCATGGCGGGACGGTCGGAGGCCGCTAAAGGCGGCCGCAACTGAAATTTTGTCGCCCTGTGCTTGGCACGGTGAGCAACGCCCCTTTCGGCGGCTTGAGCGCGAGCATCAACACGGTGCCTCACGGGACCGCACTGCATGAAGATGATGGGGTGGTGCCCATCCTTGCGAGCGACGGTCGCGGACAGGCCGAGGACATATCGGGCCTTCGCGCGCCGCGCCACCAGCTCAAAGCTCGCGGCCGAGAGGTGATGGCACTCGTCAAACACCAGGTGACCGTAATCGGCCACCAGATCGGACACCTCACCTCCGCGCACGAGACTCTGGATCAGCGCGACATCGATGACGCCCGTTGGTTTGCGCCGGCCGCCGCCGATGACCCCGATATGCTTGGGATCGATATCAAGGAATGTCTTGAGGCGCTCGACCCATTGGGCGAGCAACTCTCGGCGATGGACAAGGACCAGCGTATTGCGCGCCCGCCCGGCGATAAGCGCGGCGGCCACGACCGTCTTGCCAAAGGCTGTGGTCGCCGCGAGCACGCCGGTATTATGCGGCGCGAGCGCGTCGAACGCCTTGACCTGCGGGCCATATAGCGCGCCCTGGAAACAGGCCGTCGGGAGCGGCGCCCCTAAGATTCGCAAATCCTCCACCACCGCCTCGGCGCCATGGGCGCCAATCAACTCAATAGCCTCGTCAAGACACCCGCGCGGCAAGCCCACATGGCGCGGATGAAGTTCGGCGCAGGAGATAATCCGGGGCTTGTCGAAGGTCGGGAAGAGCATGGATTGCGCGCGGTAGAACTCCGGGTTTTGGAACGCCGCCAGACGCATCAGCCGCGCCGTCATCGCCGATGGCAGTTCGGTCCGATCAATGTAGACCTGATCGGCGATCACGACGCCGACCTTGCTTGGCATGGGCGCATTGATCGGTCCGGGCTCCCGCCGCCGGGAAGGCGTCATGCGCCATGGCTCGTCGGCGTCCTCATCCTCCACCGGCATGCGCACGCCCAATACCCGCCCCCGCGACTCCGCATCGGCGACGAGGTCCGAGACCGCGTCGGCGGACAGACGCGGAGTCGACGAGAGGAACGCCCATTGATCCTCGTAGGGTCGAAGGGCTTCATCGATGAAGACGCTGTTTCCGTGTTCGCGCGCCCTACGCTGCAAGGGCAAGGCGATCAGATTGCCGAAGCCGCCGACCGGCATGGTGTCCTGGCTTGGAAAGAAGCGGTCATAGGAGGCGAAGCCGATTTCTGGCCGCCTCTCCATCGTCTCCGTCATGATCGCGGCGCCGAGCTGGCGGGCGGCGCGGGCGGGGACCGGTTCCGAAAAGAAGATCCAGACATGGGCGCCGGCGCCGGATCGGGAGCGTTCGAGGGCGGCGGGCACGCCTTTCGCCTTGCAGGTTTCAACCATCGCCGCAGCGTCGGCCGCCCAGCTTTCCTTGTCGAAATCGGCGGCCAAAAACCAGCAGGTTTCATCCGGCAGCATCGGATAGACGCCGGCGACAAAGGCGCGCGGACCATCGCCGCCCCGCAGATGCCTGTCGATGATCTCGTCCGTGACAGGTATGAAGGCTTGATGGGGACACTCCCCGCATTTGACTTGCGGCTTGCCGCAAACGCCCCTGATCCATTCATTGGCGCAGGCGGGCGCATAGCCCGCCTTTCCCGTCTTTGCGTTCTCCCAGCGGAGCGGAAACACGTCGGATCGGCCGGCGAAGAGGCGACGGAAGAGCGCCACCTTGTCGGCTGTTGGCGATGCCGTGGTGACGGTCGGAGTGTTCGCGGCCGAAACGGTGCAAGCACTGATAGCTAGCGCAGCCGCCTTCCGCCGCTCGATTTGCGCAAGTGAAGCTTCGAGTTCGGCCCGTTCGGCTTCGAGCGACGCCAGACGGGCGCGGATGCGGATGGTCTCTATTTCTTCATCGCGATGATCGACCACAAACGGCGCCTTTGCCCTGTCGGAGGCTTCCTTTTTATGCGGGCCTCTTGGAGTTCGTGACATAGCGAACGCCGCTAAGTGGGGCTTGGTAGAGCCCATCATCCAGAAAGCGCAGCAGTTTCTTTATCTCCGCGCGTTCGATCGGCATGATGAGCCTCCCGTTGTTGACGGTCACGACCATCCCGACGGCGGTGCAAGCGGTTTCGATCTGAATCACGGTATGGTTGTTCAAGGTGCCGCCGTTACTGATCGCATGCACCAGCTTTCGGATCGTCTGGTCAGCGGTGGCGATGAAAGCCGCAGCGTCGGCCACCTCGAAATGATCATGCGCGGCGAAAGCCTGCACTTCTTGATCGGTAGCGGCGCGATAGACATCAAGCAGGCTGATGACGGCGCGGAGCTTGTGGAAACTCCGAAACTTGATCTTTCCGCCCTCGATGATGCAGGTGAGTCCGGTGTCGAGCGAAAAGGCTGGATCGGAAAGGCGACGGAAGGCATTGCCAGCTTGCAAAAGCGAGAACCGGCGGCTCAAGATTTGCTGGGGGTGAGAATCGCTGCACCAGCACTTTAACGGCGCCGTTGACGGCGCCCCCTGTGAATATCCCCTTGATGCCCTCGGCTTCGAAATTGGCGGTGTCGATGTCTGGAATAGCGACCGGATTGGCGTTGAGCGTATCCGCGAAGATGGCCGCTTCCTGCGGCACGTCGATCGTCAGAAACTCGTCGTCGTCGGGGGTCCAGCTTCCATCGAAGTCAACCTCCGATGTGATACCGTCTCGGAAGTCCACTTCCTGCTGATTGAAAATATTCTCGATCTGCTGCTGCACTGCCTGATCGAGCCGAATGCGCTTGGCGACAAGCGCGCCGTTGGTCCGGCAAGCGGCGAACAGATTTTGCGGCATATTACTTTCCCCCCAAGTCCAACACGATATATTCGGTCAGTTGCCCGATTTCGACGGCTTCCTTCGCCTTCCGAAGCTGTCTTTTGGTAATGAGGACGTAGGTCACGCCCTCTTCCGTTTCGGCTTTGTAAAAGTGCCACCCCATCAGCCCGAGCAACGGGTTGAAGTGATAGCTATAGCCGGTTGCCACGACCGCCGCGAAAACAAGAATCACAGGAATCCAGATATTCCATTGCAGGTCTTTGAATTGTGCGGTGAATAACGGAAGCAGATACAAAATCAGGAAGGCGATATTCTCGCGATCGGCTGCCTCGATCTTGACGGGCTTGAACGACATCCGCTCAAGGTTGCGTCTCGCATATCGAAGCAGTAGCCAGCAGATTAAGATCAAAACGACGCAACCAACGGCGAGTCCAGCCGCCATCCGAGTATTGCCGGATTGCAGGGCCACCCAGGCATAGGTCAGCAGCACCGGCGCGATCGCGGTGGCCGTCAACATCAACCTGGCGAGTCGGCTCAACATGACGCCAATGATCCATCCGCACTTGCCTTGCGCTCGCCTGCATCGAATACCTCCGCCGATAACCCGGCGGCCATAGTTTCTGCCTTGGCGGCGATGGCGTCAAGGTGGCGGGCGAGCGCTTCGAGGCGTTGGACGTGTTCGGCGAATGCCTCTTGGAGGTCAAAGGGCGGCACGGCCACGCGAAAGGCCCGCAATTCCTTGGCGTTGATGTTGGCTTGCCCAATCGCACCGCGTGCCGTGTCAAACAGCGCCCGTTTCATGTACCGCGTATTGAAAAAAGCCCATAGATACGAGGGACTCGATAGGTCGCATTTTACCCGTAGCCGAATAAAATACGAAGCTGCTACCGCCTCAAACCGGCCATCCCAAAGTCCCGTCTTGCCGACGAGTTCCTTGCTATTTGTTCGGTTGAATAGAAGGTCCCCTTCCAGCAGTTCGACCTTTTCACGCTCGGGGCCAGAAATAGCAATATGCTTCAAGTCGATGGTATCCAACTGTCCGCCAGTCGTGACGTTCCCCATACGGATCATGGGAATGCCCTCGCCGCGATCATTGGCCTTTTGACTGGTTCCATAGGCAGCGCTTTCCAGGAGATCGCCTACCGTCACCACGGGCCACCCCTTCGGGTTCGTCGCCGGGTCGCCGAAGGTGTCGAGGAAGAGGGCGGGGATGATGGCGCGGGCTTTGGCGCGGGCGGCGTCGGCGCGGCGCCTGATCTCCGCCGCCCGGTCCAACAGCCCCACAATCCGCCGCTGCTCGTCCAGCGGCGGGAGGGGGATACCGATCTTCGCAACGCTTTTCGGCTGGGCGCGCAATAGCGAGCCGCCCACCCCGGCGACGGTGCCCATGAATTGCCGATGAAATTGATCGGTCAGCAGAAAGTGACGGATGTAGTCGCTCAGAAAAGCGTCGTGTCGGAACGTGATCCACTCGCTTGAGGCAATCTGACGGTGCCCGTTTGAGACGGAAACTTTCCATGCACGCCGAATATGCGGCACGATCTTTGATAGCAGCACGTCGCCGTCTTGCACCGCCTTTTTCGATGAACCGACGTCGCGACCGACGACGTGTTCCGGTTTACCCGCATCGTAGGAGGGAATGCTCCAAAGCGTGAACTGCTCATCCGGGAAAGCGCCGGGGTTGATCGTGGGAATACGCGAGGGCATCAATTCGCCTAGGGGAACGAGGTTCACGCCACCGGCTCCCCGAGTTCGGCTGCCAGCGCCTCGATATCGCCAAGGATCGCCGCCGTTTCGTCGCGCAACTCCGCCAGCAATTCGCGCGGATCGCGGTGCTCCGCGGCCTCGCGGCTTTCCGGCCGGTAGCGCGAGGCGGAGAGGTTGAAATCCTCGCGCTCAATGGTGGCCGCGTCCGCGAACCACCAGTTTTCCGTCCAGGGCTCTTCTGCGTCGCGACTTTGCCAATCCGCCAGCATGTCGCCACGGCTGTTGAAGGCGGCGATCAGGCCCGGTAGATCGTCGGCCTCGATCGGCTGCTCATGGTTGGCGTCCAGCTTGAAGCCGTCATTGCTGGCGTGCAGGAACATCACCCGTTCCGTGCGCCCGCCCTTGGCGAACACCAGCACGGAGGTCTTCACCCCCGAATAGGGCTGGAACACGCCGCCGGGCAGCGACAGCACCGCCTCCACCCGGTTGTTCTGCATCAGCATGTGGCGCAGCTCCTTGTGCGCGCCGGTGGAGCCGAACAGCACACCCTCCGGCACCACCACGCCGCAGCGCCCGCCCGGCCTCAAATTGTCGATCATGTATTTGACGAACAGCAGTTCCGTCGCCGTGGACGTGCCGATGCGCACATCATCGACGATGCGATCACGATCCAGCCGCCCGGAAAACGGCGGATTGGCCAGCACTACGTCATAGCCGTCCAGCGGCAAGCCCTTCTCCGCCTTCGTCTGCCGGTCGAAGCTGGTGGTCAACACGTTGCGCTTGAGGATGCGCACATCGGGCAGGCCGCGCAGGGCCAGGTTCATCGAGGCGAGGCTGACCATCTTCGGATCGACATCGTTGCCGTAAAAGGTCGCGGTTTGCAGCTTGCGCCACTGGGCGGCGTTCAGCCGGTCGCCATAGCCGCGCTCGAACGTCTTGCCCTCCAGTTCGGCCACATCGCGGCCATTGGCCGAAGAGTTGGCGAGACGGATATGCTCATAGGCTGCCACGAGGAACCCGGCGGTGCCGGCGGCGGGGTCATAGACCGTCTCGCCGATTTTCGGGTCCACCAGATCGACGATGGCGCGGATGATGTGCCGCGGGGTGCGAAACTGGCCGAGTTCACCGGCCTGCTTGATCTGGCGCAGCACATGCTCGAACAAATCGCCCTTGGTGTCGGGGTCCGCCTGTTCGAGGCGCAGCTCGTTCACCAGGGTCACGATCTGGGTCAGCACTGTCGGCTCGTCGATTGATAGCCGGGCTTGCGCCATGAAACTCATGCCGAAGGCGTCGCCTATGGTGGCGAAGAATGGGAACACCTCGTCGCGCACGAAGGTGACGAGCTGTTCGCCGGACATGGCGTTGGCCCAGGACGACCAGCGCATCCGCTCGCGCGGCACCGTCTCCACGCCTTTCGTCGGCGCGTTCAACGGATTGCGCAGCGTCCAGTCGCCCGCGAAGAGGGAGTCGTAGTCGCGGCCGGTGGCCTTGGCCTGGCGAAGGTTGGCGCTGTCGATGCCCTCGATCATGTAGAAGAAGAACAGGAAGCTGAGCTGCTCGGCATTGGACAGCGGATCGGGATAGCCGCCGCCATAGAGATAGTCGCGGATCTGATCGACCTTGCGGCGCATGTCGGGGGTAAAGGGCATGGGTGGCCTTAGTTCAGGGGTATGTCGGGCCGGATCGCATCGCCGCCGGGCGCGGCTTGCGACGCCCCTGGGGATGCGATGCCGAACACGGCTTCGTTCATGCTGCTCAAGATGCGTTCGAGTTCCGCCTCGCCGCCGAAGACGGCGCGGGCGCGCTCGAAGCCGCCGTTCATCGATAGCGGCGGCGCGTCGAAGCGCCAGCTATCGAACACAGTCAGTTCGGCCGCGTTCGCCTTGATCTGTTCCTTGACGAGATGCAGCACGCGCAACTGGTCGGAGTTAAATATCTGACCCCCCGCTTCTCTTTTGGCCAGCCACGTCTCGAACGCGCCGCCGAGCGCTTCCGCGCGGGCCTCATCGACATCCATGAAGGCGTGGCCGGTTTCATCAACCGTGACCCATTCGCGCGTGGTCGGGTCGATCTCGTCATGCACGTCGAGCATCAGAAGACGCCGGGCCTGATAGATCGGCGGCTTGCCTTCGCGCACGACAACAACGCCACCTTCGCCCGGCGTTTCGTCGTCGCCATGGCGCAGGGTAACGCCGGTAAAGTCCCACATGGTGAAGCGGTCCTTGCCCGGCGCCAGGCGCGTGCCCCGCCCGCGCATCTGTTGGTAGAGGATCGAGCTGTGGGTGAAGCGCGCCATCACCAGGTTGCGCACGTCCGGGCAGTCGAAGCCGGTGTCCAGCATATTCACGCTGACCAGGATTTGCGGAAATTCCTCTTTCTTGAAGCGCTTGATCTTGGCCGGGCCGTCCACGCTGTCGTCCGGTCCCATGCCTGACACGACGAAATCGGCATAGCGCGTCGTGGGGCTGGGTTTCTTGTCGGCGAACGCGTCGTCGAACATGCGCGCCAGCGTTTCGGCGTGGCGTTTGGTGACGGCGAAGACGATGGTCTTGCCCCAATCGGGCGCGCGGCGAATACCGTTCGGGCCGGTGTAGCCGTTCTCCAAAACCTCGCGGAATTCACGCACCATGGCGCGGTTGCGCTCCGGGATGGTGAACTTCCGTTCCAAAGCCGATGGATCGACGATGATCGGGTCACGGTCGGCGAATAGCCGTTCCAACTCCGCGCGGGTCGGCGCATCTAGGGCGGCCCAATCGATGTCGCCGCGCGCGACCGAAAAGCCATCCGTCGCCGCCGTGCGCGCGGTCATGGCGCGGTAAATCTCGTAGGGCACAAGATGCCCGTCCGCGATCGCTTCGGACATGCTGTAGCTGTAGGTCGGGCGGCTGACCTCGAAGAACCGCAGCGTGTCGCGGATCGCGGCGCGGTCTTCTTCGTCCACGTCGGGCGCGTCTTGCATGACGCAAGGCGTTGCGGTCAGCCCCATCTTGATGCCGTCAAAATGGTCGAGCGCGCGCCGCCATTGGCCGTAAATGCTGCGGTGGCATTCGTCGATGACGATCAGGTCGAAATAGCCGGACGAGTATTTTTCATATTCATTCACCAGCGTTTGCAGCGTGACGATGGTGACGCGCTTTTCGTCCTGGAAGCGGCGCCCGGTACGGGGAACGCGGTAGCAAGGCAGATGGGGCAAATGCTCCGCGAACGCATCTTCGGCCTGTATCGCGAGGGTGTTGCGATCGACCACGAACAGCGCACGCGTCGCCCAGTTTGCTTCGAACAGGCGCTTCAGCAAGGCCGCCGCCGTGCGTGTCTTGCCGGTGCCGGTCGCCATCTCGACAAGCATCTTGCGCCGCCCGTTGACGATCTCCCGGCATACCGCTTCGATGCACGCGCTCTGATGCAGACGGCCACCGCCGCCGGCAATTCGGCTGTCGATCGGAATGTCGAGCAGGTTGCGGCGGATATCGCGAGCGGCTTTCCGGCGCGCGAGATCATCCTGGCTGAAAACGGTCTCGATCCTGCGGAAATGGGCGTCCTGGCCTTTGTCGCAGAACCATATTTCTTCGCCGTTCGACAGGAAGATAAACGGCACATCGAGCAGGCCGGCATAGCGTCGGCCTTGCGCCTCGCCCGCGCTGAGACTGACGCTCGTGCTCTTGGCCTCCAGCACGGCGAGTGCGCGGCCCTGGCGGTCGAACAGTGCGTAGTCGGCCCGCCCACCGTCATCGAGCGGATACTCGTAGCGCACGCTGATGCCATCGGTCAGACGCCAGCCGGTGTCTTTCAGAAGCTGGTCGATCTTGATCCGGGCGAAGGCTTCGTTCGTCACTTTCTGGCAGCCTCCGCACCCCGTTCAGCGGCCTTTCCTTTGGCGGCCAAGCCGACGGTCAGCCGCTCATATTCTTCCACCGCGACCACCACCACCACGCCGCGCCCATGCTTTTCGATCAGCACAGGGCCTGCACGCGCCGTGTCGATCATCAGCCCAAAGGCGTTCTTAGCCTCGCGCGCCGACATGGTTTTCATGGCAGATTTCCGGAGCGATCCATTGCGCCATTTAGGGCAAAATAGCTCTTTTTGGCAACGACGCTTTTTCGGCTTTGATTTGGGCGCGGGTGTATTCTGAGGTCGATATGAGCCGCGAAGAAGAGAGCGAATAGGAGGGCAAGATAAAGCGAGTTGCCTCGCTGCCGGAACTTCGTTCCTAAGTGTTTGTCTGCACATTGTTTTTTGCGGCTCGCCGCCGAAGGCGCGAGGTGCGGCGGTGCCGGAGAAGTCGATTTCTGCAATCTTTTCAATGGTATTTTGGGTGGCGCCCGCAACGTGCGTCGTGCGGGGTTCCGCCGCTTTTACTCCACAGCAAGTATTTCTTCGCCACGGCCCTACGCCGTCATTTTCGACCTTGTGTCGGCCGTTTGATCTTCCAATCGTCGCATCATGGCGAACGACGAAGACCATTTCCGCATCCGTCCCGGCCGGGTCCGCGACCGTGCCGGCGGGCGTACCACGCGCGCCGTCCGGCCGCGCCCGAAGACCTTCCTTGCCGAGGTGCATCAGGCTATCCGCCGCGCTGGCGGCGACCCCAATCGGCTGGGTTCGGCCGGGAAGGGAAGCGGCCGGTTCAACGCGCGCGGCCGGGGCGCAACGGCCGCCGCCGGGTTGAAGGACCGGAGCGCCTGGAGCCGGGACGCCAGCGGCGGGCGGACCCGCGCCCGCCGCGTGACGGTGAAGGCGCGGATCGTGAAGCTCAACCCCCAGCGCGGCGCGGCGCGCGGGCGGTCGTTCGTCAGCGCGAAGGCGGTGGATGCCCACCTGCGCTATCTGGAGCGCGATGGCGTCAACCGCGACGGCGAGAAGGGACAGGTCTATTCGGCCGAGCGCGACGCCGAGGACGGCAGCGCCTTCCTCGACCGGGGCCGCGACGACCGCCACCAGTTCCGCTTCATCGTTTCCACCGAGGACGGCGTAGAGCTGGCCGACTTGCGCGAGACCACCCGCGACCTGATGAAGACGATGGAGGCCGATCTCGGCACCAGGCTCGACTGGATCGCGGTCGATCACCACAACACCGGCCACCCGCACACCCACATCCTGGTGCGCGGCGTTACCGACGACGGGAAGATTCTCAACATCGCCGGCGACTACATCGCCCACGGCATCCGCGAACGGGCGAGCGAAATCGTCACGCTGGAGTTGGGCCGGCAGACCGAGCAGGAGGTCAGCCGCCAGCTTGAGCGCGAGGTGGACGCCGAGCGCTTCACCCGGCTCGACCGGATGCTGATCGCCGAGCAGGAGGCCAGCCACGGGTTCGCCGATCTCCGCCCCGACCAGGACATGCTGGAGACGGCGCGGCGGAACCGGGCGCAGCTGATCGCCCGCGCCCGCAGGCTGGAGAGCATGGGGCTGGCGACCGAGGTCGAGGTGGGCCGCTGGTCCATCTCCGCACAGGCCGAGCCGACCTTGCGCGAACTGGGCGAGCGCGGCGACATCATCAAGACCATGCACCGAGCATTGGCCGACCACGGCCTCGCCGACGAACGCGCCCCCGCGCAATATGCGACCCACGGCAAACAGATCACCGAACCGATCGTGGGTCGCGTGCTCGCCAAGGGACTGGCCGGCGACGAGATGGGCGACCGGTTGCACCTCGTCATCGATGGCGTGGACGGGCGCACCCACTATGTCGAGATGGCGGACGCCGGCCGTCTGGACGAGGTCAGGCGCGGCCACATCGTCGCGCTCGACCCGGTGGCGACCAAGGCCGAGCCCCGGCCGGCGGATGTCAACATCCAGATCATGGCGGAGGCCAATGGCGGCATCTACCAGCCAAGCCTGCATCTGGAAGCAACGCGGGACATCATCGAGCAGCGCCACGGCAACCCCGACGCCTTCATTCGCTCCCATGTGCGCCGGCTGGAAGCCTTGCGCCGCGCCGGGCACGTCGAGCGAATCGACGCCGACCATTGGAAAATCCCCGGGGACATCGCCGAGCGGGGCTTGGCCTATGACGCCCCCAGCCGACCCAAGGATTTTGGCATTCGCACATTGTCCACGCTCGATCTCGACCGGCAGGTGGGCAGCGATGGCGCGACCTGGCTTGATCGTGAGCTGGTTGCGAAAGACCATCTGCCCCTTGCCGGGACCGGCTTCGGCCGGGAGGTGAACGCCGCGCTCGACCGGCGCGCCGCGCGTCTCGTCGAAATGGGCCATGCCAGCGTGAAGGACGGCTTCATTTCCATCCCTCGGCGCACGATCGCCGCGCTGGAGCGCCAGGAGATCGATCGCGTCGGCAAAGAGATCGCCGCCGAGCGGGGGCTGACCTACAGCCCGTCTGGGCCCGGCGAGTATGTATCCGGCCGGCTGGCGGGCGTCGCCAACCTCGCCAGCGGGCGCTTCGCCATGATCGAGGACGGACTCGGCTTCCAGCTCGTACCCTGGCAGCCCGTTCTGGAAAAGCGCCTCGACCAACACATCAGCGGCGTCCGTCGTGACGATGGGGGCATTGAGTGGAGCTTCAGCCGCAACCGGCAGATTGGACTCGGGCTGTGAAGCGCCTTGATCAATACGGCATTATGCCGTATATGAGTGAGACAAAGGAGACCCCTATGCCCAAGCCCCAAATCGAAGCCGAGACCGCCCGATTGGAAGCGCGCGTCCCGGTCCAGGTCTACGACCAGATGCAGCGCGCCGCCCGTCTGCGCGGCATGACCCTGACCGGATATCTCATCTCTACGGCCGGCGAGGACGCCCGCCGCGTCGTCGAGGACGCCGACATCATGCGCTTGGCGCGTGAGGACCAAATCCGCTTCGCCGAGGCGCTGATCAATCCGCCCCAGCCGAACGCGCGACTGGCTCGCGCGGCGAAGCGCCATGCCGAGCTGATCGAGCGCCGGTGAGCGCCCGCTTCGCCATCGAGCCGCTGGCGAAGGCGCACAAGCGGGATGACTTCACCTGCGGCAACGACCGTATCGACAGCTATTTCCGCGAGACCGTCTCGCAGGACGTGAAGCGTAAATACGCCACCTGTTTCGTCGCCAGGGAGATCGCGACGGATCGGGTGGCGGGCTTCTACACGCTGTCGTCCAGCAACGTGCCGTTGACCGAGGTGCCCT
>Ga0316222_1000603_pt1 | contig 53494 bp, 53 predicted proteins | sample TBH18011metaG_FD_206008 | JGI IMG/M metagenome (GOLD analysis project Ga0316222, IMG submission 206008) | Freshwater microbial communities from Trout Bog Lake, Wisconsin, USA - TBH18011 | ecosystem: Environmental > Aquatic > Freshwater > Lake > Hypolimnion/Profundal zone | place: USA: Wisconsin... | reverse complement strand
ATCTTTCGATCGAAAATCCGGAGGGCGTAGGCTGGGATGCGTCGTAGGCTGGGATGTAATCCCAGCATCAACGGTTGAAATGCTGGGATTGCATCCCAGCCTACGATTGCATCCCAGCCTACGAAGCATCCCAGCCTACGTCATACCCAAAGATTTCAAATTAGTTTCTGTGGCGTTGAATGTGGCACAAATGACACCACCGATCGCCACCAAAAATGACGCCTGCTCCAGAAAAAAAACAGCGGGCAATCATTTGCCCGCTGTGTCCTGCGTGGTGAAGCGGCCGATCAGCCTTTTTATGAGCGCAATATACCTGCGTCAGCAGCCGGATCGACGACCATTCCCTTGGTGTTGGTCTGTGTCGCATTCAATGACAGGAAATTATTACAGGTCATTTTCTCCATCACAGAGCCAGACAGATCGCCGCTGTAAATAACCACGTCGCTGACGGACCCGCCGGTGAAATTGGTTCCATTTGCATTGAAGTTGTCAAAGGTTGCGCCATCTGCGACAAATTTTCCGCCACTGAAATCGATACCGCTGACATCGAGCTTATTCGACCTGGTATCGGTGAGATAGATGGCGTATCCATCATTGGCCGCCTTTTCAATTTCTGCGCGCAGCAGTTCAGGATGGCCTTCAAAGTTGCTGAGTGTACCGTTTTTGATCTGAAGGTCACAATCCGGTGAGGTGACGACTTTTCCGGCCATTGCCACCACTTCCGGACTGGTACATTCGCCCTGGTCGTTAAAGGTCAGTTTCTGCAGGGCCAGTGCATAATTGGGCGGTTCCGAATTGTAAGCGTCGATAATATCTGCGATACCGACTTCGGTGGTAACAAAATCCAATACGGGATTGACAGGTAGCATATTTTTTCCTTAAGCGTTGATGTTGAACATGGATGCGTCTGATCATTTGAGGGGGGATCTCTCAGAGCGCGGCCATTCTCGTTAAATCGCAACGACAGGAAAATCAGGTATTACCTGATCAGTGGAAACCCGGCCCGGTCAATATTTCAATTCCCAGCGCAGCGTCCAGGTCGTGTAGGTAGGTGCCGTCACGTCCGACGTTTCCGGGTAGCCCAGCGTCGAAAAGGTGCCGGTCTGATACGCGCTGTTGACCATATTGTTGGCCGACAGGCGCAATTGCGAACTGATGCTGAACTTCCATAGCGCGTACCAGTCCAGCTGTCGCTTCAGACCGATGGTATTGCCCTGCGTCAGAGCGCTTTGCACGATGTAGGCCGGCGTCCAGTTCAGACTGCCACCCACGGTCAGCGGCAGGGATTTCGCTTTATAGTCCAGACCGATGTTGGCGGTTTGCGAAGGCTGCTGATCAAGGCGATTGTTCGGTCCGGGAATATCCTGCACCTGCGACCAGAAATGGCTGTAATTGCTGCGCAGGGAAATGGCCGGTGCCTCCGTAAAAAATTCATTCAGTTCGAATTTGGCTTCCAGTTCAATGCCGTGGGTGGCGGCATTGGCCAGATTCACGGGAGACGCCACCCAGCGAGAGTCCACCAGCGACACGTCATGGCGCATCAGATCATGAATTGCGCGATAAAAGAAATTCGCACCGAGTATGCCGGTGTGCGACAGATAATGTTCATAACCAAAATCGATTCCGTTGGCCAGTTCCGGCTTCAGATTCGGATTGCCGGTCCGGTCAGGATTGATCGGGCTGTTGTTTTGCGACAGAACCGGCAGCGTGACCAGATCGTTCAGTACCGGCGGACGGTAGCTGTGCGTGATGCTCATGCGCAGCTGGTCGTTTTTTGCATCCGGAATGCGCCACACCAGATGGAAAAGCGGGCTCCAGACGCTGCTCTGGTTGACAATTTCACCGCCGGGCAACGTGCTGGTGGTCTGTATGCCTTCCCAACGCAAGCCGGCATTGGCCGACCAGTTCGGGCTGATATCCCATTCATCCTGCACGAAACCGGCCAGTTGCCGGATGGCGGCGTTCAGATTATCGCCCGAATTATCAAAGGTCGGCAGGCCATTATCATTGGCGACTTCAGTTTCATCGCGGCGCGTCCAGTCGGCATTCAGGCCGGTCACCAGACTGTGGCCGTTAGTAAGAATTTTGGAAAATTTGGCACCCACACCCTCGTAAAAATCATTCACGTCGTAGGTGGTATACAAATCCTGATAACCCGTCGCCGTGCCGGTCTGGATACGGTCGGTCACGGTGTCGTTTTCTGACTTGCCCAGACTGAATTTCAATTCCAGTTTTTCACCGCCATCAAACCGGTGCGTATAGGTCGTGAACGCCCGCGAAACAAAGGAATTCACGCCGGTATGCCACACCGCATTCTGATACGGTGCTACCTGATCGTTGAGCTGATCCAGCACACTGGTGCCATCGGTCTGTGAATTGGAATACATCACGAACGGCTGAAAAACGAGTTTGTCGCTGGAAGAGAATTTGTATTCGAAGCGTGGCGACAGATGGACGCCACTGGTCACCCCGATATCCTGATCAACGATGTCCTGGCCGGGCTCATTGTTGATCAGGTTATCGGTATATGTGACATCGCGTCTTCTGTTCTGATATACCGAGCCGGAAAACGTATACGTCAGGTCCTCAACTTCACCCGGGGCAGAAATGGAGAAATTGGGTGCATTGCGGCCCTGCTCGACGCCATCGGCTATTTTTAACTGGGTGTCTTTTTGCTTGTAATCTTCACGCAGCACGATGTTGATGATACCGGCCACCGCCTGGGTGGTAAATTCAGCGACCGGGGCGCGAATGATTTCAATGCGCTCCACCTGATCCGGCGACAGGGTATCGAGTGAAAATCCGCGCGGCATGCGTTCGCCATTGACCAGAATCTGGGTATAACCACTGCCCATGCCGCGCATGCGGATATCGCCGCCACGACCGGGCCGGCCACCCACGGTCACGCCCGGCAGGCGTTTGAGGATTTCACCGACTGAGCTGTCACCGTCACGATCCAGTTCTTCACGTCCGATGATCAGTTTGGATGCGGTCGACTGGCGCCGTTTATCCATATCAGTCTGGGCACCACCGGTGATAACCACCTGCTGCACCTCTTTTTTCTGCTGACTTTTCTGGTCGGGCGCAACCGCATCCGCCGGAGCCGGGGGTTGAGAAAGCTGGTCAGCCCGGCCGGGCAGGGTATACAATCCCAGCAGAATGAAAGCGGCAGCACGGACTTGGACGGTCATGATGGGAGTGGGTGAGAGTGGATTAGAGATGACTTGACACTGCATGGACCGCAATGCGGGATGCGCTGGATTTTATCCTCAACCTGATACCCTGACCAGCCTCCATCGGTATGGGTTTGTAGCATACTGAAACAATACGCGCTTACCCAAGAATATGAAAACTCCTGAAATCGTCATTCCCGAATCTGAAATTGAATGCAGTGCCATCCGCGCCCAGGGCGCCGGTGGGCAAAACGTCAACAAGGTATCGTCAGCCATCCACCTGCGTTTTGATATTCACGGCTCAAGCCTGGCGCAGCCGATCAAAGAGCGGCTCCTGGCCAGCGGCGACCAGCGCATCACCCGACATGGCGTACTGGTACTCAAGGCCCAGTCACACCGCACCCAGGAACGCAACCGCGCCGAAGCCATCGAGCGGCTGCATGAGATTGTGCAGCAGGCCAGTCATGTACCACAACTGCGCTATCCAACCAAGCCGTCCAGGGCTGCCAGGTCCAAACGCATGGATAAAAAATCGCAGCGCGGTGAGATTAAAAGTCTGCGGGCCAAACCGGTGGTGTGAGTTTTGGGCAGGCAGATCGGATTGCCGATAACGGACATTCGCCGACTGGGCGTAGGCTGGGATTGCATCCCAGCCTACGAGGTAATTGCGACCTGGCTCGACCGACCGCCATGTGAGGCAACCCGCCAAATCATCAGTTCAACACAGCACCTGCATCGCTCCAAAGAAGGCTGACGCTACCCAACCAACTTGTACAGCGACCAGCCCAGATTCAAAACAACCAGGGTTATGAGCGTCAGAAAAGTAAGCTTCATTCCCAAAATGCGCTTGCTGAAATCAGGCGGTGGCACATTGATGCCGGCGGCGTGGATCAGGCGACCAGTGATCAAGGCAATGCCGGGAACGGCAACCAGCCACCAGGGAGCGCCATTTAACTCAAGACAGGCGATCAAGATGATACCGATAGGAACATATTCAGCAAAGTTTCCCTGAGCGCGTATTGCCCTCTCAAGATCTTCGTGGCCGCCACTGCCCAGGACAACTTTATTCTTTCTTCTAAGACCAATGACCGCCAATGAGAGCTTGATAAAAAAGATTGCCGAAACCGAAGCAATGATTGAGGTAACAATTAGCATGTAGTACTCCATCGTTAATTTTAATGGTCGGGGGTCAGTTCTGACAACCCGACAGCAATTCTGGCCGTCACAACGTTTTGCTGTCCGCTATCTGACTGAGAAGCTCGGCCGGAATGGGTTGCCCATTCTGCGCCAAATGGCGTACTGTTTCATGCAGCAAATTCAGACGGGTCACTTTCAGAACCGTCCTGGCGATGATGGCGACGATCGGAATAAAAAGGGCGATGATTGGAATCAGCAGCGGCGACAGATTGGTCAGAAAATTCATTTGTTCCTCCTTGAATAAATTATTGCATCAAACATTAATGAAATTATTTCACCGGCTGCGGAAATACCGGCAGACTCGCCGCACCCGATGGTCCTACTGAGGCAACGCCAAAGACGTAATTGTCTTTTGAAATACCTTTGAGCGTAGTTTGATTTACCTTCCCCACGTCTTTGGCGTATTGCCAGGTTGACGCGCCAGTCGCACGCCAGACAATGCGGTATCCCGATATCGAATCATCCTGCGTCGCGGTCCAGATCAGACTGGTATCGTTACTGAGTTCGCTGACCTGCATGCCGACCCCGACCGGAGCGATTGGTGCCTGAGCAAGACTGCCCATGCCCGCTGCATTGACCTGGGCGACGCGTGCCACATAAGTGAAGTCAACAAATTCGGACAGGTCCCCAAACTGCACACCATTTTCCACACGCACATTCTGATGCTGATGCGCGAAATTTTCAAATGGTTCAGTAAAACGTACCGCCGCATAGCCGCGATCCAGAAAAGGCAAATGATCACCACCGCGCAGGTAGCGATCGCGCCGGTTGATCAGGTTGACATGAAATCCCGGCAGATAGGTTTCCGCGGCGTCCTTCAGATAACGGCCCAGCTCATGGGTGGGGGTGTCGTCCATCCCGCCGCTGCGTACCATCGTATCGATCATTTTTTTCGATTCTTCGAACGATCGGATCTGGGTGGCGGTGGATGCGCCAGTCTGTCCATCCAGTACCAGTTTGAGCAAAGGGGAAAAGCCATCGGCGAATAGCCGCACCTGCATGTCATCGCGCTGGCCCTGGTCGCCCACCGGTGAGCCAATGATGTCGTTATCGATCATGCCAATAATGTTACGGTGTTGGCTGGCGGCGTTCTGTGCCCAGTGTTCTGCTCCCAGCAAACCCTGTTCCTCCCCGGCCACATTCATGAAGACCAGCGTTGCCGGCCAGCTGTACGGCGCAAACGCACAGGCCATCGCAATAACGGCGGCGCTGCCGGAGGCATCGTCATTGGCACCGGGCGCGTCACTGCTGGCGTCCATCACATCGGTGGCGCGCGAATCGTAATGGCCGCTGACGACAATGACGCGTTCAGACGCGGCGCTTCCCTTCAGGGTGGCAACCACATTCACAATATTGGTCGGTTGCGGTACGCGCCGTCCCACCGGCTCGATGTGTTCATCCAGGCTGACCGTCATGCGCCCGTTGCTTTTTGCTGCGCATTTATTCATTTCGGCCTCGATCCAGCGACGTGCTGCACCGATACCTCGGCTGTCCGATGTCGTATCCGACAGGGTACTGCGCGTACCGAAGGAGACGAGTTTGTCGTCGTAGGCTTTGATTTGACTCGGCTGTATGTTGTTGAGTACCGTTTCGATTTGCGGATCGAGCGTCGAGGTACCGGCACTGAAGGCAACGCCAGGCGACATAACGAGCAAGATTAAAAAAGCATTGCGGATCATCTCATTCTCCAAAAACGCACATTAAATTACTGGTTTGATTGATCATCACCTTTGCCGCGCAGGTGATTGTTTTAACTATGCCAGAAACCCTCCAGATAACAGTATATTTGGCTCTGACTGACGGCAGTGTGCCCTCTACGGTCATACGCGGTTCTACATTGCGGTCATTCAAAGTTAGGTCTAAATTGCCGGTCAGCTAGATTTTGGTAAGGTATTTGTACATGACAAATGCATCAACGTAGCCTTTGGTTGGATGATTGAATGCCTCTGGCAGGGTACCCACGATTACGAAACCAAGCTGTTGCCAGAGGCGAACAGCGCCCTCGTTCGTTGAAATGACGCAGTTGAACTGCATTGAACGGAATCCCATCGTCGCGGCAATCTCTTGCGAATGCTGACACATTGCGGACGCCACCCCTAGACCACGGGCAGCGGTGCTGACCACATAACCGCAATTACATACGTGGCTACCTCGGCCAGACTGATTTGCTTTAATGTAGTAAGTGCCAATTACATTGCCTTCAGCTCCTAGGCAAACGAAAGTCTTGGCGGGCAACTGCATCCAGACATTGTGTGCTTGCTCAGCAGTGATGTCTTGCGCATAGGTATAGGTTTCGCCAGCTCGAAAAACAGGCTCGAGGATAGCCCAAATTTGTGGCCAGTCGTTTGCCTTTGCTTCTACTATGGAAATATTCATCGAATTATTGTTACCTAACTAATTTAGTGAAATATGTGTCAGCTTAGTGCCGTATTGAGCCAGTCGCAACATGACCTACATTCGATGACCAAGGACATCCCACAATAACTACCGCCCAAATCAAATTGGCATTCTCACCGATGTTCAGGCCTGCTGATTAAAATTCAGGATGACACTCCACCATAAACTGCATCATTTCCGCGGCGTCTTTCGTCAAATAAAACCGCACCATTTTTTCATTAAACTGTTGTGCCTTCGCAGCAGGAACACTGACTGCATCGATGCAGGATGACATCAGCACGCCATTCATCATGAAGCGCGATGTGCGCTTGTTACCGTCAAAGAAAAACTGCTGCAAGGCGCCAAACAGGAAAAATGCCAATGCTTTTTCAAATGGCTTTTCAATATAGTGATTGAGCGAGCGAACCCCGCGGTCAAACACCTTATTCAACTCTGGCGCTCCTTGCATGGTCGGCAAAGGAGTGTACTTGCCATGCTCGCCCAAACTGACCGGGGGAGTGAAGTTGGTTTCAACCCCCTCACCACGAAAGTGCCCCCATTCCAGCGCTTCATTGCGCGCAACAATACCATGCAGCGAACAGAATGTTTCCTTGTTCAGTTCAAATGCGTTATTTCGAACCAAATGCAGAAGTTGCCTTGAACTTTCGGCCAGGCTCAGAACTTGCTGTTGATCGGAAATCTTGCGTCCACCTACCGTAATTCCATCGAGCAGTGTTTGCACTTCGGGGTAGGTAAAGGGATTGCCTTCCAAGACACTGGCATCCCAGACGAACTCCGGCAACATCCGATGAAATCGGAAGCACACACGTTCTATGGAATGGGTGGGAATCTCGGCAGGCATTGCCGCACGATCCCAACCAAAGCCCAGCGAATCAAATAGATCCATATTTTCTCCGGCAACAAAATCATCTGATTGAAACTTATTCTTCCAGCGCCTGCAGCAGATACAGCTTCTGATAAATCCCCTGCTCGAGTTCCATGAGTTCGGCATGCCGTCCCTGTTCAACCAGCCTGCCGTGATTAAGCACGATGATCCGATCAGCGTCACGGATGGTGGACAGGCGGTGCGCGATGGCGATGATAGTGACCTTGCCGCGCAATTCTGTCAATGCAGTTTGCACAACCTGTTCGGTTTCACTGTCGATGTGGGAAGTCGCTTCATCCAGCAGCAACAGGACCGGTGCACCGGCCAGTGCCCGCGCGATGGCCAGCAACTGTTTCTGACCGGTGGACAGCCGCGCACCGCCTTCGCCGAGTTCGGTGTCATAACCTTGAGCGAGTCGCTCAATAAATCCATGCGCGTGCGCGCTTCTGGCTGCGGCTTCGATCTGCGCCTGAGTCAGATTCCGACCCATGGCGATGTTGTCGCGCACGGTCGCGGCCAGCAAGAACGGTTCCTGCGGCACCAGGCCGACTTTCTGGCGGAATTCTTCCTCGGACACGCCAGCCAGTGGCAGGCCATCGAGTTCGATGCGTCCGGTCTGGGCAGTATAAAAACGCAGCAGCAGGCTCATCAGGGTCGATTTTCCGCTGCCGGTGTGGCCAACGATGCCGTAAAAACTGCCGGCCCTGATTTCGATATTGATATTGTTGAGTACCGGATGCGCCGGGTCATAGCCGAAACTGACATCATGGAAAGCGACACTGCCATTGCGCAGAATCTGCTGTGATTCAGGATAGGACTCGGTGCTTTCCTGCAGCAGCGTATTGACCCGGGCAGCCGAGACTACCGCCTGCTGGATCTGTCCGAACTGCATGGTGATCTGAATCAGCGGATCTACCACGCGGGCAATGTAACTGACAAACGCGTACAGAATACCGACTTCCAGACCGCTGAAAGTGCGCTGACTGAAGCTGTAGATCACGACCACCAGCAACACCGAATTGAGCAGATCCAGCGCCGGGCGCAGCAGCCAGGCATTGGCACGCAGCTCCGCAATACGCGCCTGGTAATGCGACTGATTGGTATGATCGAATTTGTCAGAAAAACGCCCGGCCGCCAGACTGGCCTGCAGCACGCTCATGCCGGCGATACTCTCGGCCAGAGATGCATTGATATCACTGCGCAGCTGGCGCGCACGTGACACAGCCGGCGCGCTCATGCGCTGGTACAGCCAGACAATCACCACCATGGCCGGAATCAGTGCAGCCACGATCAGCATCAACCGCCAGTCCAGCCAGGCCATCGCGGCCATGGCGCCAAACACCGTGATGGAACTGTCGAGCATCACAAACAAGACCTGCACGTACAGGTTTTTTACCGATTCGGTATCGTTGGTCACGCGGCTGACCAGCTGCCCGGTAATGGCCTTGTCAAAGAAACGCATCGGCAAGCGCAATACATGTGCGTAGACCTGTTCACGCAAACGCTGCACCGAGCGCATTGCCACCCCCGCCAGGCGCATCAACTGCAGATAGCGCAGCCAGGTTGCCGAACAGCCGGTGAGAAAATTGGCCAGCAGCAGCAATGCAATCATCAGCCAGTCGGCCTGTCTGGGCAGCAGATAATTGTCGATAAAGGCTTTGCCCAGTAACGGTCCCATGGCTTCCAGACCGGCAGCGCCCACCAGCAGGATGATGCCGGTTCGGATCTGGCGGTGATCAGGCCTGGCCGAATCGGTGAGCAGTTGCACGGCCAGTCGGCGTTCGTTGCCGTTCATTTTTACCGGTTCAGATTGCATCGAGCGCGGCCTCCAGTTGCTGGTAACGCCACTGGCTGGCATACCAGTCGTCGCGCGCGAGCAATTCTGCGTGCGTACCCTGCTCTGTTATTTTTCCATGACGCAGCACCACAATCAGATCGGCATCGGCCACGGCCGACAGACGATGGCTGACGATGAGCACCGAGCGGCCAACTCTGGCTGCGCGCAAATGCTGCAGTATGCTGGTCTGGGTGCCGGTGTCGACTGCGGACAGCGCATCATCGAGCAACAGCAGCGGGCTGTTGGTGAGCAGCGCGCGTGCAATCGCAACCCGCTGACGCTGGCCACCCGAGAGCGTGACGCCGCGTTCACCGACCGGTGTGTCATAGCCCAGCGGGAAACGCAGAATGTCTTCATGTACCGAAGCCAGTTGCGCGGCCTGTTCGATTTCAGCGCGGCTCGCGTCCGGTTTGCCCAGCGCGATATTGACTGCCACACTGGCTGAAAATAAAAACGGTTCCTGCGCTACCCAGGCCAGATGCGCGCGCAGGTTATCGAGCCGGTAGGATTCCAGCAGCGCGTCACCCCAGCAGACAGCACCGTGCTGCGGGGCGTATTGACGCAGCAGCAGGCGAATCAGGGTCGACTTGCCGGAACCGGTAGGCCCAACCAGTCCGACTGTCTTGCCCTGCGCCAGCGTCACGCTGACTCCCTGCAGTGCCGGCTGGGCCTGTTGCGGATAGGAAAAATGCACATCCCGGATTTGCAGTGCACCGTGCGGCGGCGTGATGATTGTTCCCGCGTCTTCAATTGAGAGCGGCAGATCCAGCACCGGCGCCAACCGGCGCCATGCTGCGCGTCCGCGCTCGATCAGCGACAGCACCCAGCCGGCGGCAAACATCGGCCAGATCAACTGGCCCAGATACATGGTGAAACTGGTCAGCGCGCCGATACTCATCTGGTTGTGCCAGACCAGATAGCCACCCAGCGCCAAGGTGAAAAATCCGGCCGTGGTCAGGGCAATGCCGACTGCCGGTTCATACGCGGCTTCCCAGCGTTGCGCGCGCAGACTGGCCTGTGAGGCATGCTGTGCCAGTTCTGCAAACTGAGCGGCATTGCGTGCTTCCAGCCCCAGAGCGCGCACGGTGCGCACGCCGGCCAGACTTTCCTGCACCTGATCATTGAGCCGGCTGAAACAGGTCAGCGCTTCGTGCGAAGCGTCATGCACCTGGCGCGTGATGCGCTTGAAGGCAACGGCCATAAAGGGAAATGGCAGCAGGGCCACCAGGGTAAGTCGCCAGTCCACGTCCAGAAACATCATGGCCAGCACCAGCACCAACGTCATGGAACCGTCAAAGCCGGCCAGCATGGCTTCGCCGGCGGCCAGCTCAATGGCGTCAGCATCGTTGGTACCCAGCGCCATGAGGTCACCGGTTCTCTGCTGCTGAAAAAAATCGGGGCCCTGCAGGCAAATACGTTTGTACAGTTCGGTACGCAAATGCACGCCAAGCCGGTAAGAAGCCACGAACAGCTGCATGCGCCAGCCAACACGCAGAAAATAAATCGAGATTCCCATGAGCAGCAGCACGCCGAGCTGTTGCACGATGCGCTGTTCAGTCAGATTGCCGGCCACCAGTTCATCCACCAGATGCCCGACCTGACGCGGAATGAGCACAGTCAGCATGGCAACCGCGAGCAGCATGGCAGCAGCGGCCAGATAATTGCGCCTGTGGCGCAGGACAAAGCGAAAGATCAATTGCGAGAAGGTCACCAGGATGCCTTTCGTCTCATAGGGTTAACTGGATTACGTCGCAGGCTGGGATGCGTCGCAGGCTGGGATGCGTCGTAGGCTGGGATGGTGTAGCAGGGGTTTCAAGGAGCATTGCTCCTTGCCTGCGGAACGGTGTGCGCCTGCCAGCGCACACTCCTTTAATCCCAGCATCAACGGTTGAAATGCTGGGATTGCATCCCAGCCTACGATTGCATCCCAGCCACAACTTTAACTCAGTTCAGATTGGCGACCTTCACCTGCGATGAAATATTGGCCTGCACCCAGCTCAGCATATCCTGCCAGATACGCGAGACTTCGGCGTCGGACGGCATCTGCTGTGAATTTGGCAGTTCGATCGTCACCACCGGAATATCTTTATGCAAGCCGCCGTAATTGCCCAGCGATCCGGGATAGACGCCGACCCGGTTGAACATCAGGCGACCAAATTTGCTCGGCGGCGTGCCTGAGCCGTCAAAATCGAGCACACCGAACGGCGCATGCACCGAGATGATCACGTCCGGCTGAAAACTCTCCATCTGGTTGAACACCCAGCGACTTTCCGGCTCTGACAGCGGCGCTTTGCCAGGAAAGCGGCGCGGATCGCTCTGGGTTTTTTTGCGCCAGTATTGCGGTGCTTCGGCCAGCCAGTTCGGGGTGGGAAAATTGCGGTTCAAATCCACGCCACCGGCATTGACCCGGGTCGATCTGGCAGCCAGCAGACCGTCCGGATTGACCACCGGTGCGATTTTCCAGTGAAACTCATTAGCTGACTGCGTGCCGGACAGAGTATTGCCCTGCTTACCGGTTGAATTCAGTTTATCCAGCCATTTGAAGACGATCGCCGAAGCCGTTTTTTCATCGCCGTGTATGCCACCGATCAGCAGGATTTTGATCGCCGGCCGGTTTGCTGCCCCGTACTCTGCGGCGCTGGCCGGCACATCCCGGATCAGCAGCGGAAATCCCTTGCGCGATACCGCACCACTGGCCACCAGGTCACTGGTCTGACATTGCGACAGCGATATTTTTGGCAGCCGGCCAACCAGCGGCACACACCACTGATTGGTCACGGCCACCGGTTTTTTACCACCCGTCAGGCTGGAAGGTTTGACGTTTTCAGCATGTGCAGAAAAAAGACAGACTAGGGAAAGCAGACAACCTGAAAAAAATTTATGCACCGTTCTGACTTTCCATTTCCATCGTTAATCCAGCCTATTTCAATCCTGCAGCATCGCGCAGCAAAGCAGCCTTGTCAGTGCGTTCCCAGGTAAACTCGGGTTCTTCGCGACCGAAGTGACCATACGCCGCCGTTTTCTGGTAAATCGGACGCAGCAGGTCGAGCATCTGCACAATGCCTTTGGGTCGCAGGTCAAAAAACTCCGCCACCAGTTTTTCAATTTTTTCATCGGGGATCACGCCGGTACCTTCGGTGTACACCGTGATATTGATCGGTTTGGCGATCCCGATGGCATAACTGATCTGGATCTGGCACTGACGCGCCAGTCCGGCGGCCACAATATTCTTGGCCACATAGCGCGCTGCATAGGCGGCGGAACGATCGACCTTGGTCGGATCTTTGCCGGAGAACGCGCCACCACCATGCGGGCAGGCACCGCCATAGGTATCCACGATGATTTTTCTGCCGGTCAGCCCACAGTCACCCTGCGGTCCACCGATCACAAAACGACCGGTCGGATTGATCAGATAACGGGTATTTTTCAACCATTCTTTCGGCACCACCGGATTGATGATGTCTTCAATGGCGGCTTCTTCAATGGCCTTGTGCAGCATGTCAGGCGCGTGCTGGGTAGACAGGACGATGGTGTCAATTTCGACCGGCTTGCCATCGACGTAGCGCAGCGTCACCTGGGATTTGGCGTCCGGACGCAGCCAGGGCAGGCGGCCATCCTTGCGCAGTTGCGACTGGCGTTCGACGATACGGTGTGCGTAGTAAATCGCAGCCGGCATCAGATCGGGGGTTTCATCGCAGGCATAGCCAAACATCAGGCCCTGGTCACCGGCACCCTGATCCAGATCCAGCCCGCGTCCTTCATCAACGCCCTGGGCGATATCCGGCGACTGTTTGTCGTAGCAGACCATGACCGCGCAGCCACGGTAATCGATACCGTATTCGGTATTGTCATAGCCGATGCGTTTGATGGTTTCGCGCGCCACGTTGATGTAGTCAACGTTGGCGTGGGTGGTGATTTCACCGGCCAGTACAACCAGTCCGGTATTACACAGGGTTTCGGCGGCAACCCGGGCGCGCGGATCCTGGGCCAGGATGGCGTCCAGAATGGCATCCGAAATTTGATCGGCGACTTTGTCGGGGTGACCTTCGGAGACGGATTCCGAGGTGAAGAGATAATCATTTGCCATGTCAGGCTCCTTAGCTTTTGGTTGAACTAGTCGCAGCAATCAGGGGCCTGCGACGCTTTAGCGGAATTTATATACCGCCTCGCAAGTTGTCTGTTAACTCGGCGGTTGCTCTATTGATTTGAGCTTAGTTCAAAACTGAAGTTTTGCCAGAACAAAGCAAGGTCCCGGACGGCTTCTGACTCGAATTTCGTGCTATTTTACGCCTCTGTGAAAATTTTTGCTGTGACTTTGCTCAACCTTTAACCCAAACCGCCGCTTTATGCTGATCGCGTTATTTCGACTTTTGTCTTTTTTGCCATTACCCGTGTTGCATGGAATTGGTGCCAGCCTGGGTTGGCTAATCTACCTGCTCAGCCCATCGTACCGTCTGCGCCTGCAGCACAATATCAAACTGGCCGGTTTCCAGGAGTACACGCGCAGCGCCGTTTCCGAAGCCGGAAAAAGCATACTTGAACTGCCCTTCATCTGGTGCGCCGATCCGACCCGGGTCCTGAAAACCGCGACCATAGAAAACTGGGAAGTGGCACAGCGCGCGCTGGATGCCGGACAGGGTGTCATTTTCCTGACCCCGCATCTGGGCTGTTTTGAAATCATCGCGCAGTCGATTGCGATAAGAACGCCCTTGACGGTGTTATATCGTCCCCCGCGCAAAAAAGCGCTGCAACCGCTCATGGAAGGCGCGCGTTCACGCGACAGTCTGTTTCTGGCACCGGCCAATCTGACGGGCGTTCGGCAAATGCTCAAGGCGCTGAAAAAAGGTGCTCCGGTCGGCCTGCTGCCCGATCAGGTTCCCCAGCAGGGTGAAGGAATCTGGGCCGACTTTTTTGGTCGTCCGGCCTACACCATGACGCTGTCCTCAAAACTGCACAGCATGACCGGTGCGCCCATCATTCTGACCTATGCACAGCGACTGCCCTGGGGCAAAGGCTATGTGATCCGTTTCGTGCCATTTGATGCGCTGACCACCCAGACACTGGACGGCACACCGGAGCACCAGGCCACTGCCATCAATCTGGCCATGGAAAAACTGATCAGCTTTTGCCCCGATCAGTATTTCTGGAGTTACAACCGGTACAAAAAACCTGCCAACGCCGTGACTGCACCAACCAACAACAATAATTAGAGAAAACTATGCGCGTACTTTTAGGCTTCATGTGGTTACTGCATTTTTTACCGCTGCCGGTGCTGGGCCGGTTTGGCAACTTCATCGGCAGCATCCTGTTCTGGATTCTGCCCTCACGACGGCATATCACGCTGACCAATCTGCGCCTGTGTTTCCCTGAAAAGAGCGAGGCAGAACGACGCACCATCGCCAAACAGCATTTTCAGGCTTATGCCCGCAGTGTCTTTGAACGCAGCATACTGTGGTGGAGTCCGGAAGCACGGGTGCGAAAACTGATCCGCGTTGAACCGGGTGTGCCACTCGATCTGATCGCAGCCGGTCCGGTGATTTTGCTGTGTCCGCACTTTGTCAGTCTGGATGTGGCCGGTATCGGCCTGGTTCTGCAAACCCCGATCTGTTCGATCTACGCACCGCAAAAAAACGCCGTGTTTGATGAAGCACTCAAAAATGGCCGCAACCGTTTTGGTCTGGTACGTCTGCTGTCGCGCGCTGAAGGCGTCAAGCCGATCATCCGAGCCATGCGCGAAGGCTATGGTTTTTTAATGCTGCCGGATATGGACTTCGGTATCAAGGATGCCGAATTCGTTCCTTTCTTCGGCATCCCGGCCGCCACCCTGACGGCACCGGCACGCATCTCGGCCGCCACCGGTGCCAAGGTCGTACCGGTAATAGCGACCATGCTGCCCAATTATCAGGGCTGGCGGGTTACCGTCCATCCGGCCTGGGAGAACTATCCGGGCGATGATATTGTGGCGGCGACCCGTTACATGAATGCCTTCCTCGAAGAGCAGATCCGTCTGACCCCTGCCGAATATTTCTGGTCGCACCGTCGCTTCAAAACTCGGCCTGACGGTCAGGCAGATCTGTATCGGCAATGAGCTATCAAAAAAACAATGCACTGGTTCGCGCACACTTCAATTGCACGCCGGCAGCTTAGCGGCCTATAATCCGAAACAGTTTTACAACCCTCACCCACTTACCCATTCAAAGTCAGCATGAAAATAAAATTCACAAAAATGCAGGGCGCTGGGAATGATTTTCTGGTGTTCGACGCAATCCACCAGCAAATCAACTTCACACCGGAACAGTGGCGCGGCCTGGCTGACCGGCGTTTCGGCGTCGGTGCCGATCAGATGCTGGTGGTTGAACGTTCCGACATTCCCGAGGTCGATTTCCGCTACCGGATTTACAACGCCGATGGTGGCGAAGTGGAGCATTGCGGCAATGGCGCGCGCGCTTTCGTCAAATTTGTGCACGAAAAAAAACTGATCAAGAAAAAGCGCATCAGAGTTGAGATCATGAAGGGCATCATCGAGGTCAATCTCGAGGAAGACGGTACCGTTACGGTGGATATGAATGCGCCGGTGCTGGATCCGACACTGGTGCCGTTTGACTGCGTTGGCCTCAAAAGCAAAACCGAATCGTTTGCCACACTCTGGCCACTCGATGTGGGCAAGAAAAAAATCCTGATTTCAGCCATCTCGATGGGCAATCCGCACGCCGTGCAGATCGTCGATGATGTGGATGCAACGGACCTCGAAACCCTCGGCCCCCTGATTGAAAACCATGTCCGGTTTCCGCAGCGGGTGAATGCAGGCTTCATGCAGATCATTGATGAACATCACATCAAACTGCGGGTGTTTGAACGCGGTGCCGGTGAAACGCTGGCTTGCGGCACGGGCGCCTGTGCCGCAGTCGTTTCAGGTATATTACGGGGCAAACTGACGACCCCGGTGCAGGTCAGCGCACGCGGTGGCGAACTGACCATACGCTGGGAAGGGGTCGGTCAACCGGTTTTCTTAACAGGTCCTGCCGTCAAGGTTTTTGAAGGCGAAATCAATTTGTAAATGGGAATGAATGCAATGAATCACACCGATGTAGCGCAATACCTGGTTTCCAATCCTCATTTTTTTGAAGAGCATGCCGAACTGCTGGGCAAAATCAAACTGTCCAGCCCGCTGCTGGGGCGCGCCGTGTCACTGCAGGAACGGCAGATGGAAGTGGTGCGTGACAAATATCGCCATCTTGAACTGCGCCTGACCGAGCTGATGCGCCTGGCTCAGGAAAATGATCAGGCCATCGCCAAATTCCAGAAATGGGCCAACCTGCTGTTATTGGCACGTAACGATGTCGATCTGCCGCACATCCTGACCTCCAATCTGAAGGATATTTTTTCACTGCCGCATGCAACCATCCGGCTGTGGAATGTGGCCGAAGAATTTGAACACACCTGGTTTTCAGCGCCGACTTCCGACACCATCCGGCTGTTTGCGACGTCGCTCAATACACCATTCTGCGGTGAGAACAAAGATTTCGAAGCAGCCAGCTGGCTCGATGTTCCGGCTTCCTCGATTGCTTCGATTGCCATGATGCCCATGCGCGCTGATGGCAAAGTGATCGGGTTGCTGGTTCTGGGCTCACCCGACAAAAATCGTTTCACCAGCAATATGGCCACAGATTTCCTGTCGCAACTGGCCGACACCGCCAGTGCGGCCATTACCTGCCTGATCAAGTAAATCCCATGACCACCCCCGGGGAAACTGCGCTGCATCCGGATTGCATCCGTTTCCTCGAGTACTTACAACACATCCGCAAGTATTCCCCGCACACGATTAAAAGTTACGGCAACGACCTCATCGCCCTGTCGCAGCTGTTTGTCTCTACGCCGCCGGCACAGGTGACCACCCTGCAGATCCGCAAACTGACCAGCCAGCTGCACAGCCAGCAACTGCAGCCACGTTCAATCGCCCGGCATCTGTCGTGCTGGCGCGGTTTTTTTGACTGGCTGTCGAATCACACTGATGTCGTCAACAATCCGGTCAATGGGATCAAGGCGCCCAAACGCGGCAAATCGCTGCCCAAGGCCCTGTCAGTCGACGAAGCGGTACAGCTGGTTGACCATGCGCTCGGCGACAGTGCTGCACAGGCAGCAGATCACGCCATGTTTGAACTGCTGTATTCGAGCGGTCTGCGGGTGTCGGAACTGGTCAATCTGGATATTGCCTACTGCCGCGACGGCCTGAACGCGTCATCGGGCTGGATCGACCTGTCCGAACAGATGGTCCATGTCACCGGCAAAGGCAATAAAGCGCGCGAGGTACCGATAGGCAGCGCGGCAATCACTGCGCTGCAGACCTGGCTGGCATTGCGACCGACTCTGTTAAAAACAGAAAAGAATGCACTGTTTTTAACCGCTCGCGGCACCCGTATTTCTGCGCGACTGGTACAGTTGCGCATTAAGGCGCATGCTCAGAAACTGGGAATCAAAAGTGAAGTCCACCCGCATGTGCTGCGCCATTCGTTTGCGTCGCACATGCTGCAGTCTTCCGGCGACCTGCGCGCCGTACAGGAATTGCTGGGCCACGCCTCACTGACTTCCACCCAGGTCTATACTGCGCTTGATTTCCAGCATTTATCCCAAACTTATGATGCCGCACATCCCCGGGCAAAAATTAAATAACATTCAACTCTGCAGATTTCAACCATGGCACTCATACCCAGCACGATACTGACCGGCTTTTTAGGAGCGGGCAAAACCACATTACTGAACCGGATTCTGCATGAACAGCACGGCTTCAAGATCGCCGTGATTGAAAACGAATTCGGCGCGGAAAATATCGACAATGAAATTCTGCATCGCGATAGCAACGAACAGATTATTGAAATGAACAACGGCTGCATCTGCTGCACCGTGCGTGGCGATCTGATCGTGGCGCTGACCAATCTGGCCGACAAACGGGCCGCCGGTGAAATCAGTTTTGATCATCTGATTATTGAAACCACCGGGCTGGCCAACCCGGGCCCGGTAGCCCAGACCTTTTTCGTGGATGACTACGTGGCCAGGGAATATATGCTGGATGCCGTCATCACCGTGGTCGATGCCCGCCACGCCATGCAGCAGCTGGACAGCCATCAGGAAGCGCAGCGTCAGGTCGGATTCGCCGATCGCATATTCATCAGCAAGGCCGATCTGGTCACACCGGCCGATATTGAAATTCTGTCTTCCCGGCTCAAACACATGAATCCGCGCGCACCGATCAAAACCGCCCATTTTGGACAGATGGCCATCGCCGACGTTCTGGATATACGCGGCTTCAACCTCAACGACAAACTCGCCATCGACGAAGAATTCATGCAGTCGGACGACCAACATGACCACGAAGAGGAACATGTACACGACGAGCATTGCGACCACCACCATCACGACCATGGCCATCTGGATGACATTGCCGCCTTCGTTTTCAAGAGCCGCCGTCCTTTTAATGCAACATTGCTCGATGAATATTTAAGTGGAATAATCACGGCCTACGGGCCACAGCTGCTGCGCTATAAAGGCATCCTTTATATGCAGGGGGCCGATCACAAGGTGGTGTTTCAGGGTGTGCATCAGATCATGGGCAGTGATCTCGGCCATCCCTGGGGAAAAGATGAAACAATGGAAAGTAAGATTGTATTTATTGGCAATAATCTACCAAAAAGTATTATTATTAGCGGTTTGGAGCAATGTCTGGTATAAACTAGCAGGTTACTGAAATTGGGAACAATTCAATATCAGTCGGGTCGATCAGCCACAAGTGCGTGACTGATCATAAATATAAATCTGTCGTATCGAGAGTATGCGAAGTGGCAACTAAAACTACCAAAACAAGCGCGGCAATCAGCAAAAAATCAGGCGTCCTCACGGAAGAAGAACTTCTGTCCATGGGCGACAAGGATTACATGAACGAAGCCCAGCTGGCTTTTTTCAAGGCACGTTTGCAGCAATTGGAAAAAGACCTGTTAAAGAACGCAGATGAAACAACTGAACACCTGCGTGAGACAGTTCTGGTTCCCGACCCCGCCGATCGCGCTACCATCGAGGAAGAACACGCCCTTGAATTGCGTACCCGCGACCGCGAACGCAAACTGCTTAAAAAGGTTCAGCAATCGATCGCCCTGATTGATTCCGGCGAATATGGCTGGTGCGAAGAAACGGGTGAACCAATCGGTATTGCGCGTCTGTTGGCACGACCAACTGCCAATCTGTCGCTGGAAGCGCAACAACGACGTGAATTAAAGCAAAAACTGTACGGCGACTGATCGCGCTGCACAACACGCCGGATCAAAAAGGTAGCTTATCAATTGATGTGCTACCTTTTTTTGGTTCTGAAATACGGATTTTGGACTGTCGTTGGTGTGTTGGTTATTCCCTGTTCCGATTAATCGTCGAATATCGGCCTGAAAATGTAAATTAAATACTGGCAAATACTCAACAAAACAGCAAAAATCTTACATTGTGCAGTTCTAAACTTATTAAATCGAATATACTGATTTAACCAAGTACCTGGTGTTCAGTTTTTGCAATGGCAATATTTACTTCAATTCCATATTACGCAGGAATACAGCAGTGATTTTTAAGATATTCAGCAAAAAAAATGGAAGTAACAAATCATCTGCGGCCAGTCAAAAATCTGCAAAAGATGAACCTACAACTACGTCTGGACTAACCCAGAACACCAGCGCCGAGTTCGCCAATTCCGTCATGGCGCAGCGTCATATTGCCCGAGCTACCGAACGCAAGATCGATGCGATTGAGTACGAAATGTCGCGAGACATCCTCAACAGAAAATTCGACGCACAGACTGGTTCAACTGCACCGCCGTCAGATCAGCTCGATGCCAACGCAAGTCTGTTTGATGACGACGAAGAAATTAAAAATACCATTGATTTCAAAGACAGCGACCATTTCGAAACCACGCTTCCTTTAAGTGGTGCTGTCACCGATTTTTTACTGAATCCGAATGGCGAAGACCGGGCCGCCAACGCCGCCATTGAAAACATCCCCGCACTGGAAGAAGCCGCCATTCTGTTTGCCAGTGAGCAGATTGAGGCAACCGAACTGATTCTGCAAAGTCTGATCCAGAATGAAAACTACAATGCGCTCAACCCATCCGCCTGGTTAATGCTGTTCGACCTGTATCAGATTACAAATAACAAAATCAAGTTTGAACAGTTAAGCCTCGATTACGTGAGCAAGCTGGAGATTTCGGCGCCGATCTGGACAGACGAAAAAAGTCAGGTCGTTCCGGCGAAAGAACAAAAAAGCTTTGTCCCTGGGGTGTCATTTTCTGGCAAACTCAACGCTCAGATCAGCAAACAGATTGACAAACTGCAGGCGCTGGCCAAGCAACACACCCAGCTGCGACTCGAGTTTGTCAGGATCGCCGAACTGGATGTGGCCGGGTGTGAACAACTGCTCAGAGGCTTTCAGCTCTTAAAAAAAATCAAGCAGGAATTGACTGTCGTTGGCGCACATGACCTGATGAAATTCATACGCCCATTGATTGCTGTAGGCAGAAAAGATGAGAGTGAAGCGCCGTGGCTGTTGCTGCTGGAATTATTACAGCTGGTCAATGACGAACCCGGATTTGAAGAAGCCAGCATCGACTATTGCATCACGTTTGAAGTGTCTCCGCCTTCATTTGAAGCGCCCAAAAACAAATCTACTGCGCCGTCTGTTGGCATTTCGATTGAATTTGTGGAAGCCGACCGGTTTTTATTACCCCAGGTGATCGACGGCAATACTTCCGAGCTGATCGAAAACATTTCGCGTTTTGCTCTTGATCACCAATCCGTACAGCTCGATTGCTCCCATCTGGACCGGATTGACTTCAGTTCTTGCGGACAACTATTAAGCGGTCTGGTACCCCTTTCCAAGCAATTGAATGTCTCAATCGAATTCCATGATGTCAATCATCTGGTGATCGCATTGCTCAACGCAATGGGATTCAAAAATATAGCGGTAATATTCCCTCGAAAACGCTGAATCAACAGCAGGTTCTGGCTTGTAATTTTTCTGCACAGCCCCAAGATGCTCCCGATCACTTGTTTGACACATTCAATTAATCTCATTTGCATCCCTTGATTAACTGAATTTTTGAAACCAATTAAAGGACTCTATGGAACAATTTCACGGCACAACAATCTTATCGGTCCGGCGTGGCACCAGCGTTGCTCTGGGCGGCGACGGTCAAGTCACGCTGGGCAACATCGTCATGAAAGGCACCGCCAGAAAAGTGCGCAAACTGTATCACGGCAAGGTTTTGGCCGGATTTGCAGGCGGCACGGCGGATGCCTTTACGCTCATCGAACGCTTTGAAGCAAAGCTGGAAAAGCATCAGGGAAATCTGATGCGCGCCTCAGTGGAACTGGCGAAAGACTGGCGCACCGACCGCATGTTGCGCCGCCTGGAAGCCATGCTGCTGGTCGCTGATCGTGATACTACGCTGGTCATTACCGGCAATGGCGATGTCCTTGAGCCTGAGGACGGTATCGGCGCAATCGGATCCGGCGGTACTTTTGCACAATCCGCCGCCAAGGCACTGCAGGAAAACACGGAGCTCACGCCGCTGGAAATCATCAAGAAGTCGCTCACCATTGCTGCGGAGCTGTGCATCTACACAAATATGTCTCACACCATTGAAACACTGGAATAACCATGAGCAATATGAGCATGACACCACTGGAAATTGTCTCCGAACTGGACAAACATGTCGTTGGTCAAAACAACGCCAAGCGTGCCGTTGCAATTGCCTTGCGCAACAGATGGCGACGCCAGCAGGTCGATGAACCGCTGCGCAGCGAGATCACGCCGAAAAATATTCTGATGATAGGACCGACCGGCGTTGGCAAGACCGAAATTGCGCGCCGTCTGGCCAAACTGGCCGATGCACCGTTTATCAAAATCGAAGCAACCAAATTTACTGAAGTCGGCTATGTGGGCCGCGATGTCGATACCATCATTCGGGATCTGGTTGAAATCGGCGTCAAACAGACCCGTGCTGCAGAAATCAAAAAAGTCCGTTCACGCGCCGAGGATGCTGCTGAAGACCGGATACTCGATGTCATGGTCGGGCCCTCACGTGAACTGGGTTTTCATTCACATGACAACACGCCTGAATCCGCCGCCCGCCAGACTTTACGCAAACGCCTGCGTGAAGGCCTGCTCAATGACAATGAAATTGAAATTGAAGTCGCTGATGCCGCGCCACAAATGGAAATAATGGCACCACCCGGCATGGAGGAAATGACTGAACAGATTAAATCCATGTTTTCCGGAGTCAGTGGATCGCGCAAAAAAAGTCGCAAACTGCGTGTGCCTGAAGCGCTGAAATTTTTAATCGATGAAGAAGCGGCAAAATTGCTCAATGAAGATGACATCAGACAAAAAGCCATACAAAGCGTGGAACAGAATGGCATTGTCTTTTTGGATGAGATCGATAAAATCGCCAGCCGCTCTGAATCCGGGGGCGCAGAAATTTCACGCGCCGGCGTGCAGCGTGATTTATTGCCGCTGGTCGAGGGAACAACCGTCAACTCCAAATACGGCATGATCAAGACTGATCACATTCTGTTCATCGCTTCAGGCGCCTTCCATCTTGCCAAGCCGTCTGATCTGATCCCTGAGCTGCAGGGACGTTTTCCAATCCGCGTTGAACTGGAATCCCTGTCCATTGAAGACTTTGAGCGCATCCTGACCGGCACCGATGCTTGTCTGACCAAGCAATATGAAGCCTTGCTGGCCACAGAAAGTGTCAAAATCGTTTTTACTGAAAGTGGTATCAAAAATATGGCCGAAATTGCCTTTTCAGTCAATGAAACCACAGAAAATATCGGTGCCAGACGTTTGTATACCGTGATGGAAAAACTGCTGGAAGAAATTTCTTTCGATGCCAATAAAAACGGCGGCGAAGTCATTGAAATTGATGCCGAGTATGTGCAGGACCGATTGGGCGCTCTGTATGTCAACGAAGATCTGTCGCGCTACGTATTGTAAAAAAAGGATTTCCGTTTATTCGGAAATCCTTTCAGCGCCACTGTTATCGTGTTTCCACCTTGGCGTCTCTGGCCAGCAGATTTCTCACCATCTGGGCCGGACTGACGCCTTTGAACAGGACATCGGCGACCGCATTCGATATCGGCATGTCAACATGCAGTTCCTGACTCAGAATCTGCACTGCCTGAGCGCACCGGACACCTTCAGCCACATGTCCAAGTTCTTCGATAATTTGCGCCAGTTGTTTACCCTGTGCCAGAGACAGGCCAACCCGGCGATTGCGTGACAGGTCACCAGTGCAGGTGAGTATCAAATCCCCCATGCCGGTCAAACCCATAAACGTTTCCAGATGTCCGCCCATTGCCTGCCCCAGGCGCGACATTTCTGCCAGCCCGCGTGTGATCAGGGCAGCACGGGCATTTAATCCCAGTCCCATCCCGTCCGCGATGCCAGTGGCGATGGCCAGAATATTTTTGACCGCACCACCGAGTTCTACCCCAACCAGATCGTCACTTGAATAGACCCGGATTGCAGGACTGTGAATGGCACTGACAACCAGCTCGGAGAGTGCGGGAAACTGGGTGGCGACCGTCAGTGCGCAAGGCAGCCCGAAAGCCACTTCCTGTGCAAACGACGGGCCGGACAGCGCCCCACAGGGCAACGTCAATCCCAGTTCCTGCTGCACGATCTGATGCGGCAGACAACGCGTTTCCTGCTCCAGTCCCTTGCATAACCAGACCAGATTGGGAAGGGAATACCCGCGCAACTGCTGCGCAAGCGGTCGCAATCCAGCCACTGAAGTTGCGACGATCAACAGGCTGCCAGCCGGCTGAACATGGGCAATGGCCTGTCCAAGATCGGAACTCAGGGCCAGTTCGGCATTGAGGTCGAAGCCCTGATGCTGGCGCGACACAGCGACGTCACTCATCACCTGCGCGTTGCGCCCCCATAACAGAACCTGATGGCGACCCGCCAGAGACAGCGCCAATGCTGTACCCCAGGTGCCGGCGCCTAAGATGGAGATATTCATGAATTCAATAGACAGTGATGTGGAATTGCGCAAAAAACCAGGAGTCAGACACCCCAGACATCGCCGGCTCTGACAAAGCCGCTGGTGCCATCGGCATGTTTTACCTTGACCCAGCCGGGAATGACGGTATCGATTACTTCCAGCAAAACACCTTTGTCAGCAGTAAAAATCACATCAGCGGATTCATCTGCATTCTGGCGGATTTTTGCACTTAAATTGCGGACGACGATATTTTTGCGCTCCGCCAATTGCCGTGATTCAATCCAGGACAGGTCGCCGGCCACATCTCTGACCCGGCTCCAGGCGCCGTAACTAATGACCACTTCCACCGGCATGCCGTGGGGTGCGAGGAACAGTTTTTGGCCGCGCACCGAAGGCGCGTCATACATGATGACAGGACCGGCGCCGATATTTTTGAAATCTGCAGCAAAAGCAGAATGCGCCATGGCGCAGGTTGCCAGTGACAGGATAACAAGTCGATAACCCAATTTCATACTGATTCTCCAGAACTCACAACCCTGCGCTTTTGGGAAAGCGGTGATTAATGCGCCAATGTTGAAGAAGCGACTGCATCACCGGCAACCTGTGCCTGATTTTCCTGTGCTGCAGCAGTGGCCTGCATACGTTGCTGGAAGAACAATTCAAAATTGATTTCAGACAGATGGATTGGCGGGAATCCGGCACGGGTAATGATGTCAGCAATATTGGAACGCAGGTACGGATAGACAATATTCGGGCAGCCAATACCGAGCAACGGGCCTAACTGATTTTCAGGGATGTTGCGTGCCTCGAAAATACCGGCTTGCTTGCCTTCAACCAGAAATGCCACTTTATCCTTGATTTTGGCCGTCACGGTGACCGTAACCGTCGATTCAAACAAGCCTTCTGACAAAGGCAGGGCGGCGACATCAACAGCGATTTCAATCGTTGGCGCTTCCTGCTCCAAAAAGATTGCAGGTGAATTGGGCTGCTCTAACGATAAATCCTTCAGATAGACGCGTTGAATCTGGAATACGGGCTGCTGATTTTCTTCTGACATGAAACACTTTCATTAGTTGATATAAAAACTGCCGGAACTGGTTTGGTTGTTTTTGGCAGCACTGAGTTGACACAGCTACTGATATCTTAAAAGCTAACGCTACTTTGGGGCGAGGCTACATAGTTCAAGAACCTGCAATTCATTCGTTGAACATTATCAGACAGGATGCAACAAGGCGTCCAGTTTCCCGTTTCGATCCAAAACGCTCAAATCATCGAATCCGCCGATATGCTGCTCACCAATATAAATTTGCGGCACCGTGCGACGACCGGTTTGCTGCATCATCAGTTCACGCTGCACCGGGTCGAGATCGACTCTGATTTTTTCAATCTGATCAACGCCTCTGGACTGCAGTAACCGCTCTGCCATGATGCAATAAGGACAAACCGCGGTACTGTACATCTTCACTTGCACACTCATCTTGCAACTCCAAAATTACATCACTAAAAGCCCGCCCGTTATTTCACCGTTGGCAAACCCTGCTCCTGCCACGCCGACATGCCGCCATCCAGACTGACTGCCTGGGTAAATGCGGCGCGGGTCAGCATGGCTACTGCGGTGGCCGAACGGGTTCCCTTGGCACACACGGCAATGACGGACAGATTTTTTTGTTTTTCCAGTTCCGTCAGGCGCTTGCCCAATTCAGACAGAGGAATGTTTTTTGCGTTTTTGATATGGCCAGCCTCAAATTCATCAGGATTGCGTACGTCCAACACAGTACATTTTCCCTGATTCATCAGCTGCGTTGCCTGTAAAACCGATACTTTTGCACCGCTGCGCTGCAAGGCAGGAATCAGCAGGGCTGCACCCGAGGCAAGAGCCAGAACGACCAGCCAGATATTATCAATAATGAATTTCACACTGTTCCAATAGGTAAAGTTAACCCCGGCATTATAAAATAGAAGGCACAAACATTGTGCTAATAGTCTGCCGTACTTTGAGAATCAATGAGAAAATAGCGCCCGTTCCGGTAATTTGCCCTTCATTTTTATTATTTTTATAGAAATCTATTATGTATAAACTCGTTTTGATGCGTCATGGAGAATCCACCTGGAATCTGGATAATCGCTTTACAGGCTGGACTGATGTCGATCTGACTGACAAAGGTGTGGCTGAAGCCCGCGCTGCCGGCCAACTGCTCAGGGAATCGGGTTTTGAATTTGATGTTGCTTACACGTCGGTCTTAAAGCGTGCCATTCGCACCCTGTGGAATACGCTCGACACCATGGACCGGATGTGGATCCCGGTAAAAAATGACTGGCGTCTGAACGAGCGTCACTACGGCGCACTGCAGGGTTTGAACAAGGCAGAAACCGCAGCACAATACGGCGAGCAGCAGGTGATGGTCTGGCGCCGCAGTTACGACACACCGCCCTCCCCGTTGGCCATGGACGATGAGCGCACCAGTTTCACTGACCCGCGCTACGCCGGCCTGGATCGCAGCCAGATTCCTCTGACCGAATGCCTCAAAGACACCGTTGCCAGAGTACTGCCGGCCTGGAATGACAGCATTGCGCCTGCCATCAAATCCGGTCAGCGGGTCCTGATTTCGGCACACGGCAACAGTTTGCGCGCCCTGATCAAAATGCTCGACAACATGAGCGACGCTGATATAGTCGGACTGAACATTCCCAACGGCCAGCCGCTGGTCTATGAGCTCGATGCCGATCTGAAACCGATTAAAAGCTACTACCTGGGTAACCAGGATGCGATCAATGCAGCTCTGGCTGCCGTTGCCAGTCAGGGTCGGGCCAAATAATTGTCTTCTGTTGCATCCACCTCGGCAAAATCAGTCCTGCGGCTACTGGCATTGCCACTGGCCCTGGCCTGTCTGACTCCCGTCTGGGCGGTGACGCCCGCGCGCGAGGAACAAAAAAACCGGGCCGAATCCGAACACGCAGAATTACGCCAGAAGCTGGGCGAATTGAAGCAGGATATTCTCAGTACGGAATCGGCCAAACAACACGCAGAAGATGCGCTGGCAGCATCGGAAGAAGCGATCTCCAAAGCCAACCGCAAGTTGTATGAACTCGGTACCGAACAACAGCAGACCCGCCAAAAATTGGCTGATCTGACCGACAGGCAACAGCATCTGCAACAGCAGGTCGCGCAGCAAAAAAAACAGTTTTCCAATCTGCTGCGCCAGGAATATCAGAATGGGAATGCCGATCGGCTCAAACTGCTGCTGTCTGGCGACAATCCGAACCGGATTAACCGCGAACTGCAGTATCTGGGTTATCTGTCGCAAAGCCAGAACCGGCTGATTGCCGAGCTGCGCGACAATCTGGCTGAAGTGGAAAAAAACCGCAAGGATACCGAACTGGCCAAACAGGATCTGGACGATATCGCGACCGAACAACAGCAGCAGAAATCAGAACTGGTCAGAGAACAGGCCAAGCGCAGCGCGCTGATCAGTCAGCTTTCCAGCAAACTCAGCGCGCAACGCAAGGAAGCCGGACAGCTGCAGAAAAATGAGCAGCGACTGGCCAGTCTGGTGGACAAACTCAACCGTTTGATCGAGGAACAAAAGAAGGCCGACAAACTGAAAGAAGAAAAACGCCAGGCTGAACTGGCAGCGCAGGAACAAAAACGCAAAGCTGCCGCACAGGCCAGGGCCACAACCAATTCAACCAGTAAAGCGCCCGACAAGTCAGCCGGCCGGTCAGTCGCCCCGCCGGAACCTGCCATACAGGTGACAAAAACACCAGATGGCAGCGCCGGCAACAGTCAGTTCGCACAGCAAAAAGGCCACCTGCGCCTGCCTGTCAAGGGTGAACTGAGTGCCAGATATGGTTCTGCACGCGGCGAAGGTACGGTCTGGAAGGGCCTGTTTATCCGCGCAGCAGAAGGCGCGGAAATCAAATCGATCGCGCCGGGCAAAGTGATCTTTGCCGAATGGCTGCGCGGCTTTGGCAATCTGATCATTCTTGATCATGGTGGTCAGTACATGAGCATCTACGGAAATAATCAGGCAGTTTTAAAACAGGCCGGCGATACCGTCGGCGCCGGCGATGTGATTGCCACTGCCGGAAATAGCGGCGGCAATGAACAATCGGGTTTATACTTCGAACTTCGGTATCAGGGTAAAGCTTTTGATCCTCTGGGCTGGATCAATCTTAAATAATGAAATCAGGCGAAAAAATGGGTACTAAATTAAAGAATGTTGGCTTAATCACTCTTGGTCTGATCGCAGGTATCGCTGCTTCGCTGCAGTATTCCGCGATGGCCCAAAAAGTAGCAACGCCACTGCCGATTGAAGAACTCAGGCAGCTGGCCGACGTTTTTGGACTGATCAAATCGGATTACGTCGAACCGGTGGATGACAGCAAACTGATTTCCGAAGCCATTTCCGGCATGGTTGCTTCACTCGATCCGCATTCCGTCTATCTGGACAAAAAGGCGTTTAAGGAATTGCAGGAAACGACCCAGGGTAAATTTGTCGGTCTGGGTATTGAAGTGGGCATGGAAGATGGGTATGTCAAAATCATTTCGCCGATTGAAGATTCACCGGCCGACAAAGCCGGCGTCAAAGCGGGCGACCTGATCACCCGTCTTGATTCCCTCTCAGTCAAGGGTATGACGCTCGATGAAGCCGTCAAACACATGCGCGGCGAACCCAATACCAAAGTTACCCTGACTATCGCGCGCAAAAATGTCGACAAGCCGATCGTCCTGACCATCACGCGTGACCTGATCAAAACGCAAAGCGTCAAAGGCAAAATAGTCGAACCTGGCTATGCCTGGTTACGTGTTTCGCAGTTCCAGGAACCTTCGATGGAAGATCTGGTTAAAAAAATCAATGCGCTGTATGCCCAGGATCCCAACATCAAGGGTCTGGTACTGGATCTGCGCAATAACCCCGGTGGACTGGTTCCGAGTGCGATTGGCATTTCGGCGATTTTCCTGCCCAAAGACGTCACCGTCGTGACCACCAACGGACAGATTCCGGAATCCAAAGCCAACTATACAGCCAGTCGTGAGTACTACATGACCAGGAGCGGCAATGATCCTCTGGCCAAACTTCCCGAAGCCATCAAGACTGTGCCCATGGTGGTTCTGGTCAATACCGGCTCGGCATCAGCCTCTGAAATTGTCTCCGGCGCCCTGCAGGACTACAAACGCGCCACCATTATCGGTACGCAGACATTTGGCAAAGGTTCCGTTCAGACCATCCGTCAGATCAGCGCTGACACCGGCGTGAAAATAACCACGGCACGTTACTACACACCGAGTGGCCGTTCGATTCAGGCCAAGGGCATCACGCCGGATCTGATGGTGGAAGAAACCGCAGAAAATGATGGCATCAACAGCCTGCGCCTGCGCGAATCCGATCTGGACAAACATCTGAGCAATGATACCGACAGCAAGGCCGGCACACAGAAACGCGATGAAGCCGAAGATGAAAAACACGCGCTGGAAATTGAAAAAACCTTGAAGCCGCTCGAATACGGCAGCACGACAGATTTTCAGTTAATCCAGGCGTTGAATCACCTTAAAGGTTTGCCGGTGCAAGTAGCCAAGGTTGCTGATAAAACTGACGGCGACGACAAAGCGAAATCAGCCGACAAGAAAACGGATGAAAAACTGGCAGAACCGACAGCTGTAAAAAAACCGCCAGCCGAAGTACCTGTCCCGCAAAAATAAATTGAACGCAAAGTCAGCGAGCCACCATTGGATGACCAACAACTGCTGCGCTATTCACGCCATATCCTGTTGGACGAAATAGGCATAGAAGGGCAAAGCACGCTGCTGGCGTCCAGTGCACTGGTCATCGGCGCAGGCGGACTGGGTTCTGCCGCAGCCTTCTACCTTGCCTCGGCCGGGGTCGGCAGCATCACTCTGGTTGACCACGATCAGGTCGATCTGACCAATCTGCAGCGCCAGATTCTGCATACCGAACAGCGCGTCGGATTGAACAAGGTTGACTCCGCAAAACTGACGCTGACCCAACTCAATCCGCATATTCAAATCAACGCCGTTTGCGAACAGGCCGACGCACAGCGCCTGTCTGCACTGATCAACGATGCCGACGTGGTGCTGGACTGCACCGACAACTTCGCCACCCGACATGCCATCAATCGGGCCTGTGTTGAACAAAAGAAGCCACTGGTGTCGGGTGCCGCCATCCAGTTTGACGGTCAGTGCACGGTGTTCGACAGCAGACAGGCCGACGCGCCCTGCTATGCCTGCATCTTTCCGCCCGTCTCACATCTGGAAGAAACCACCTGCGCCACCATGGGTGTATTTGCTCCGCTGGTCGGCATCATCGGCACCATGCAGGCTGCTGAAGCACTGAAACTGCTCATGGCAGTCGGCACGTCACTGGCCGGCAGATTGCTCATGCTCGATGCCCGTACCATGCAATGGCAGCAGATTCATGCCAAACGAAATCCACAGTGCTCGGTCTGTGGTGATTAACAATACTCAGGGAATAAATCATGGCAAAAAAGAAAATTGAACTCGATGCTGAAACCATGGAAGTCATTGAATGGTGCGCCAAAGTCGAAGAATTGTTGATCGCAGCCGGTGCCAGTCGTGATGAGGCGCAGGATCACATCGAGGAAAACGCTGACTGGTTTACCGATATGTTTTATGACGGTCTGAGCCCGGAACAGGCCGCAAAAGAAGCACTCAACGATCCAAAGTAACCAGGCTCCGGGAACCTTATCCCTCCCGCATTTATTGCACTTTCGTCATTCCAGAGGCCTCACGGCAGCAGCTGGCGCGTCAATTTACTCACAATTTCATTGAATTTAAGAAACTCATCACTTATAATGCGAATCATTCTCATTATCACTTAAATTCAACCGGCAGCGCTCAAACTATGACACCCGTCCCACAGCCCGTTTACGCAATCCCAAATCCCAAAATGAAAACATTACCGATCATTTTGTACTTCGGCTGCGCGATCGCGAGCAGTCTGGCACAGGCCAATACCGATAATGCCGGGTTGGAACTGGCGACCAATACCGCTTTTGATGCCGACCAGACTATTCAGGAAGTGCTTGTAACCGGCGACAACAACGCAGCGACATTAAGGAAAAAAAACAGCGCTCTGGATACCGACCGCGACAACAATCTGCTGCCCAAATTTGGCGCCACGACGTTCAACATCAATGAAGAAGCCATCGATACTCTGCCACAAGGCAAAAATACGGCGATCGACAAAATGCTGCTGCAGGCACCTGGCGTTTCCTACGATTCAGCGATCAGCAATCCGGATTTTCATGTTCGCAATGAATATGCCAATGTGCAGTACCGCATCAATGGCATTCAACTTCCTGACGGCGTATCCGGACTCGGCCCCATACTGGAAACCGGTTTCATTGGAAATCTGAATCTGCTGGTTGGCACCCTGCCGGCCCAATACGGGCAGCGCACTGCCGGCGTAGTGGATATATCGACCAAATCAGAATTTTATCCCGGGGGCAGCATCAATATTTACGGTGGCAGCTGGGGTACTCTCAGTCCAAGCATTGAATACGGCGGCAGCACCGGTTCAACCCAGTATTTTTTCACTGGTCGTTATCTGCAAAGTGATCAGGGCATGGAAAATGCCATGCCCACTCCCAATCCCATCCATGACCAGACCAGACAGGGAAAGTTATTTGGCTACGGGACAACACTGCTGGATGATTCGAATCGTCTGACCTATATGGCGGGCGCCTTTAACGGACATTTTCAGATACCGAATGTGCAAGGCCAGGCACCACTGGGAGATTTCGGTTCCCCCACACTGTCGTCTTCGGATATGAATGAAACAGAAACCGATCAGTTTTTCTTTGGCTTGCTGGCGCTGCAAAGCCATCGCGACAACATCGACAGTCAGATATCGGTGTATGTGCGCACTGCTTCGGCCCACTTCATGCCCGACATCTATTATGATCTGGCCTTTAATGATGTGGCCTCAAGGGTGTTGCGCAAGAGTCAGTTAAGCGGCATGCAGTTCGATTTTGCCGTGCGTCTGAACAGCACAAATACAGTGCGCTTCGGATCAGGTTTCAATATTGAACAGACTCAGGTCAGCAATGTTTCAACCGTATTGCCTCTGGATGGCAACGGCAACCCCGTGCCAACGCCGGTTACGCTGCAGGAAAGCACATCCAAAACAGGATGGAATGTCGGCACCTACATCCAGGACGAATGGTCCATGAGCGAACAATGGACGCTCAACGCCGGACTGCGTTACGACCAGATGGAACAGTTCGTTTCGGCCAGACAGTTCAGTCCGCGCATTGTGCTGGTGGTCAAACCTTTTGAAGAAACCAGTATCCATGCCGGAGTCTCACGCTATTTCACACCGCCTATGCAGGCCCAGGCCACACCGACCAATATCGCGCTGTATCAAAATACCACGCAACAGCAAACCATCACCCAGGCAGACCCGGTATTGCCGGAACGTGCGACCTATTACGACATTGGCCTGGACCAGAAAATATCACCGGATCTGACGATCGGAATCGACACTTATTACAAGCGCTCGACCGATACGCTGGACGATGGCCAGTTCGGTCAGGCGGTGGTGCTGACGCAATTTAATTATGAACACGGCTTTAGTCAGGGACTCGAATTCAAAGTGAATTATCAGAAGCAGAATTTTCGCACCTATCTGAATCTGTCCGGTGAAATCACCAAAGCCAAAAACGTCGTTTCCAACCAATACCTGATCGGCGATCCTGTGGAACTGGCCTATCAGGCGGCCAACTACACCTATGCCTCCGACGCGCAAACAGTCACCGCATCGTTTGGCACTTCCTACAAATGGCAATCTGGATTGATCAGTCTGGATGGCATGTATGGCAGCGGACTGCGTGAAGGTTTTGCCAATGAACAGCACCTGCCCGGGTACACCCAGTGGAATGCAGCGCTCGCGCAAGACATCGATCTGTGGCAAAACCACAATCCGACCACAGTACGTCTTTCAGCAATCAATCTGTTTGACCGCAGTTATTTGCTGCGCAACGGCAGTGGTATCGGAGAATTCGCGCCCCAGTATGGGCCGCGACGTGGGATCTTCATCTCTGTTTCACAACAATTTTAAACATCGACCTATGGCAGACTCGACAGGTAGATCGCCAGTGCCGCAATTTCGGTGTCCTTCAAACCGGCAGTCATCCTGCTCATCGGTTCATAAATACGTTCGCCGGATCGATCCCGGTACCGTTTGATGGATACTTCCAGATACTGCTGATGCTGTCCGGCCAGTCGCGGTATGATTTCGGTTCCATGCGCCTCGGTCTGATGGCAAATGGCGCAGCGTTCTGCGAACAGTCCCTTACCGGCGGCCGAGGTCAGCTTGCCAGACGGCGTCACCGAATTGACCGCATAGAACACGGTCAGATTAACCTTGTCGGTATCGGTGAGCATCCTCATTGAATCCTGCATGAACTGATACCGGCGCTTTCCTCTGGCAAAGTTGTCGATCTGGGTAATGAGGTAGCTTGGATTTTGTCCGGCCAGATTGGGCACGTCATTCTTGACACTGATACCAGCCTCACCATGGCAGTTGGCGCAGAAAAAATTAAACTTTTTCGCGCCCTCCATGGCCTGCTTCACCGCGGAGGGATCAGCCAACACTTTTTTAAGATTTCTATCCAGGCTGTTTTCCTGCGCCCAGCTTGCCGGGATCAGACATACCGCTGCACCAATCACCAAACACCATTTCAGGATCGATCTGCTGATTCGTTTCATTTCCAGACTCACTTTCGACAATACTTGCAAACAGAAGCCAGCAAGTTAGCCCAAACACCCCTGTGCTGTTTTGATATCCATCAACCATCGCTCAAGGTTGCCTTCAATACGCCGCGCAGCGCATTGCAGACAGCGAATTCTTCCGCATTGTTCAGTTCTGCCAGTGTCATACTGCGTTCACTCACCATCCATGCCGGATCTGACATCAGCACAGCACGCATCACACCTGGCAACACACCGTCGTTCAAAAAAGGTGTAAACCAGCGCCCGTCTATTTTGACCAGCACAGTGCTGCGGCCTCCTTCAGTGATTTCGCCGCGCTCGTTACAAAACAGCATATCAAATGCACCATGGCGCTCTGCGGTCTGCCATGCCTGATCATACGCCTGTCGCATACTGGTTTTGTGGCGCAGCCAGAGATTGTGTGACGACTGCGCAATTGGCGCAAGCATGATTCTGACCGGCGAAGGCAAGGGCACCAGCACACCGGTCTGAATCTGGATTTTTCCCGCGCCATCGAGGCTCAATTTCAGCCGGTAAGGCACAGTTCCTTCAAGCTCAGCACAGACCAGATCAAGTTGCCGGCGCACTTGGGGAATCTGAATCGGGATACCAAAAAAATGCGCGCTTCGCTCTATGCGCTGCAGATGCCTTTCCACCTGCCGGCAGCCATTTTCGCTCGTAGCGTGCATGGTTTCAAATAATGAAAACTGCGCCGGCAGTTCGGTAAGAAAACGGGCTTTGAGCAGACTTTCCTGATATTCATCAGCCGCCACACTGTCAAACACAATGCCGGCTCCCACCCCCATTACACCAGACCGGGTTCCGTCCGAGTCAGCCGCCTGCACATGCAGGGTCCTGATCGGGACTGACAGACAAAAATCAGGTAACGACGACGCCCACTGTTGTGCATCACCCGGCGGATCAAACCAGCCTATGGCACCGGTATAGATACCGCGCGGCTCGGTTTCGAGTTCCTGAATGATCTGCATGGTGCGATATTTTGGCGCGCCCGTGATGGAGCCGCAGGGATAAATCGCCCTGAACAATCCGGATAAATCGACGTCTTCACGCACGATCGCACTGACACCAGAAGTCATCTGCAAAACCGCATTGAAGCGCTGCACCTGAAACAGATGGGTGACCTGCACAGTACCGAGTCTGGCAATGCGGCTTAAATCATTGCGCAGCAAATCGACAATCATGACGTTTTCTGCACGGTTCTTCCCGTCTTCCGACAGTTGACGACTCAGCAGCGCATTGACCTGTTCATTTTCCGCCTCGGTTCCGTCGACAAACGCCGCCGCAGTCCCCTTCATGGGGCATACCGTCACCGCTCCCTGCTGATGGCGCACAAATAATTCCGGGGAAAGTGACAGAACTGCGCTGCCATCCGGCAAGGCAATCAGTGCGCCATACGGCACAGATTGACGTTCGCGCAGGCGTTGGTACAACGCGCACAGATGTCCATAGGTCTTGAACTGAAAACGAAAAGTGTAGTTAACCTGATAGGTGTCGCCCGCTGCAATGTAATCCTGTATTGATGCAATCGCACGGCAAAACTGATCTTCATCCACACTGGGTATAAGTTGGGCAATGCCGGCAACTGCGTCACCGCTGCCTTGCTGCACAAGCCAGTGATCAACCTGGTCGCGATTCAGTTGCCGGCACTGTTGGTACAACAGAATCCGCGATGGCTGCGCGGCAGGATTTATATCAATTCCCTGCAGTTCCACTCCCAGTTCGTAGGAAAAAACACCCACGGCGTACAGGCCCTGATTCAGGCCTTGCTGCAATTGGGTCATCATGGCATCGAAGCCGCCGGCGTCAAGGCAAATCAATTCCTGCTGCAGTTCCGTGTACAGTCGCGACACAGGCTGGCTGTCGCTGGCTTCGCAATCATCAAGCAACGTAAAACTGGACATGGGGATGGGAAGATTGATCAGAGTTCAGGACAGCAAAAAGGCGATCTGCTGTGTTGAATTTTCCAGCGGATCATTTTTAAAAGAGGTTTTGACGAAACGCTGCCAACGTCCCAACACCACCGACACGATGAGATTGGCTCGAATCGCAACGTCAGCTTCAGGAATCTGTCCGGCCATTGCTGCTGTGCGCAGGGACTGTTTTAATGCCAGTTCAATCCGGTCAACAAACTGGTTCATGCGAACCTGCAGACGTTCATCTTCATTGATCAAGGCATATCCGGTCATGACTTTGGTCATGCCTGGATTGCGTGCAGAAAAACTCAACAGCATCGCCACAATTTCCTGCGTCTGCAACAGTCCGTTCTCCTGTTGCGCCGTGATCTGGTTGATCAGTCCGAATACCGAACTTTCAATAAACTCAATCAGTCCTTCAAACATTTGCGCCTTGCTGGCGAAATGACGATACAGCGCTGCTTCAGATACGCCGATACGACTAGCAAGCGATGCCGTAGTGATCTTTTCACCTTTGGGATTTTCCAGCATGCTGGCCAAGGTTTGCAGGATGTGCAGCTTTTTTTCGCCTGGTTTGGTAGCCATAATCTCTTTTTATAATCCCAGTCTGGATAAATGTGAGGGCAATTGTTTGATTGAGCGAATTTTAATATCAATATACCCGGCCCGTGCAAAACGCTGCACCTGTTGCGATGTGTGATTGAAGTATTGCGTCACCCACACAGTTTTAAAACCCAGCTCTCTGGCCGTACGCAGATTGTCGCGGCTGTCCTCTATCAGTACGCATCGACCTGGATTTAAGCGCCGTTTTGCCAACACTTTTTTCAACAGCCAGCGACTTGGCTTGGGACGCAGCCGGCCATGAATCCGCATCGCTTCGATCGAAATATGCTGATCAAAATGACCCTGCAATCCCAACGCTTTGACCACTTGGCCGGCATACTGGTGCGGTGCATTGGTGAATAAAATTTTCCGGCCCGGCAGGCGTTTCAATAACTTCTTCAGGCCCGATTCAAACCGCATCATGTGTGGCAGGTTGTCAAACTGATGCGCGTAATGCAAAAATTCCGCCGCGTTGACGTCGTGATGTTCGATCAAACCCAGCAGCGTGGCCCCATATTTTTTCCAGTAAGTCAGGCGCGCCGTGTCTACTGTAGCATCATCCGCCGGTGTTATGCCATCTCCAAGCAGATCCGCCATATAGGCATTCATCTTTTGGTGCATGAGCGGAAAAATTGCGTGGCTCGCGTTGTGCAGGGTATTGTCTAAATCAATTAACCAGGTGACAGGCGGCGTTTTCAAAATAACGGTTCAGGCTATGCGTCAATGGCTGCGTATCATGGTGCCAAAGGCCTGCTCGGTCAGCACTTCGAGCAACAGAGAATGTTCAATCCGGCCATCGATGATATGCACGGTATTGACGCCTGACCTGGCCGCATCCAGCGCCGATGAAATCTTGGGCAGCATGCCGCCCGAAATTGTACCGTCGGCGAACATTTCATCGATTTCACGCGCCGACAGATCGGTAACCAGATTGCCTTCTTTATCCAGCACGCCAGGAATATTGGTCATCATGATGAGTTTTTCGGCTTTTAAAATCTCGGCGATCTTGCCGGCGACCACATCGGCGTTGATGTTGTAGGCCTGACCATCGATACCGAACCCGATCGGAGAAATGATCGGTATAAAGGCGTCATCCTGCAGGGCTTTGACCACGGCCGGGTTGATGGCGTCGATTTCACCGACAAATCCGATATCCAGAAATTTGCCGGGATTTTCACGGTCCGGCATTTCATAACGGCGTGCCCGGATCAAACCACCATCTTTGCCGGTCAGGCCGACCGCCTGTCCACCGTAGTGATTGATCAGCATGACAATATCCTGCTGCACTTCGCCGCCCAGTACCCATTCCACCACTTCCATGGTTTCTTCATCGGTAATGCGCATGCCCTGAACAAAGGTGCCCTGCTTGCCGATCTTGCGCAGCGCGCTGTCAATTTGCGGTCCGCCGCCATGCACGACAACCGGATTCATGCCAACCAGTTTCAATAAAATCACGTCACGCGCAAAACCGTGTTTGAGCCGCTCCTCGGTCATTGCATTGCCGCCGTATTTGACGACGATGGTTTTACCGTGGAATTTGCGGATATAGGGTAAGGCTTCTGCAAGAATTTCCGCTTTGGTCTGGGCTGAAATGGCGTCTTTGGCTATTTCACTCACCACGGGCAAATCGGAAGGCAGTTCGGAAGGGACTTCGGTAGGTAAAATGGTTTGCTGGTCAGCAGGCTGAATGGTCATGTCACACCCTTTAAAATGAACGATGAGATTTTACAGCGAAAGTGATTTCAACCAACTGAAATTCTTGTATTAATCTCATGGATCCGGTACGCTGACCTCAAATGACCATACCTGACCTGCACAAGCAACTCGAAACAATGCGCCCGGCCCTGCTGCGGTTTGCATTATTACAATTGCGAAATCCTGAACTTGCTGAAGATGCGGTGCAGGAAGCACTGCTGGCGGTATTGGAAAAACCGGCGCAGTTTGCCGGCACATCCAGTTTGCGCACTTATGTCATTGGCATACTCAAATTCAAAATCATCGACAATTTACGTGTGGCCAATCGCACGGTGCAAATTGAAACCGAAGCGGATCAATCGGAAGATGATGTAATTGACCACTTATTTACTGCCAATGGCCATACGGTCGATCCGCCACGTGCCTGGGGCAATCCTGACGCCATTCTGGAACAGCGCGATTTTTTTAGAGTTCTGGAAGTCTGCCTGACCAGACTGCCGGCCCAAAATGCACGGATCTTCATGATGCGCGAATGGCTGGAACTGGAAAGTGAAGAAATCTGTAAGGAGTTGAATCTGAGTTCGTCTAATCTGTGGGTGATTTTGTATCGGGCTCGCCTGCGGCTCAGAGAATGCCTGGATATCAGCTGGTTCGCACAAAGTTGAGGTTGAAGAAATGGGAATCAAACCTACCTGTAAAGAAGTACATCGACTGGTTTCAGAACAAATGGACCGGGATCTGAGTCTGCTCGAAAAAAGCCGGCTGCGTCTGCATATGCTGATGTGTGATGCCTGCAGCAATTTCAGCTCTCAGATGAAACTGATCCGCAGCGCCATGCGCCAGTTCCCGACCGATAAAGGCCCGTCATGAGCGTCTGTCCGCGCTGCGCAGCCAAGTTTACCTGCGCCATGGCCGACCAGACTGGCCAGCCGTGCTGGTGCGCAACGATGCCGATCGAACCGGTACTGCCCATCTATGCTGACGTCAAAAACGATGAAGCGCACTGTTTTTGCCCGGTCTGCATGCAGGAATGGCAGCAGGCCACTCAACCCAACAAGACCAACGCACTCCAATAGGGCCTATTGCATGGATTTGTTCGCCACGAATGAAGAAATAGCGTCATTGGAAGAGCAGCTCAAAGACGCTGCAAACCATTCTCGACTGCCGCTCATGACCAGCATCGCCTGGTTTGTCCGGCAAAGCAATACCACACAGGCCCTGAAACTGGTTCAAGAAGTCATCCAACTTTTACCTGACAGTCAATTGCCAGGCCTGACGCAAAAGTCTCTGCTGGCACGAAACCGGCTGATCCATGCCGAATCTGCCTGGCTGATGATGGCGCTGGTCGACGCCGAAAAAATGGCGCAGCTGGCATTGCAGGACTTTAACGAACTTGACGACAGTCAGGGCAGCGCAGATGCGCACTGGCTGCTGGCCTGGATTGCTGCAGATTCAGGCAACAAGAAGCAACGCGACCTTCAGTTTGAACTGATGATCGAATTCGCGCGACGAGCCGGTGACCAGATCCGCCTGGATGTCGGTCAGGCGGCACTGGCGCGCTGGTCGACCTTCAGCAATCTGCAGCAAGTAGAAGTAAGGTATGCAGCCCACTTTGAAGCGTTGGCCAATGATGATAATGCGATGCGCGCATTGTGGAGCAACGAGTTTCTGGGTGTGATGCATTATTGCAGGGAAGATCTGGCCAAGGCGCTGGGTTACACCATACAGGCACATAAAAAGGCCGTCTTCACCGGTCAGATATATTTTGCCATTGTCACCGCTGTCAATATTGCCGACACATTCCGAATGCTCAATGAACATATGGTGGCGCTGGACTGGATGCAACGCGGCCTGAATCTGGCCCGTCAAACCGGCTTGCCGCGCTGTATCGGTTCCTGCCTTCTTGAAATGTCCGAGATTTTACGTCAGATAAACAATCTGCCAAGAGCACACGAAGTGCTCTATGAAGCGCTGAGCCTGCTGGCCCCGGTCAATGAATCACGCGTATATGCCCTGGCATTGAGTTACAAGGGCAGTCTGGCCCTGGATGAAATGCAATATGACGTCGCACTGGATGCCTTTCAACAGCTTGAATCCAGAGCGCACGCGTTGCAGTTTGTTGACTTTCAGATTGAATATCAGCGCGGCCAGGCTCACGCACTGTCTTTTCTTGGCATGCCCGAGGAGGCAATCAGAGTGGCACTGCTGGCCCTGAAACAGTCCGGTGAGCAGGGCGAGGGGGCAAAACAGATCGATGTCCTGATGATGCTGGCCGATATCTATTTCAGGCATCCCGAACTGGCGAACAAGGCCACCGGCCCCTCTTCAAGCTCTCTGGGTTGTTTGTACATGGCTCTTGATCTGGCCGAAAATCTGCCCGGCTATATCATCCCGAGCAAACTGTTTGAGATGCTCAGTTTCGAATTTGCTGCTGAAGAGGATTTTCGTCAGGCTTTCCTGATGTCCGGCAAAGCCATTAAGGCTAAAGAAAAAGCCCAAAATCACGAGACCTTTAACCGCGCTGCGACGATACAGGTGCTGCACGAAATTGAACGGGTGCGCGAGGACAGGGAGCACCACCGGAAAATTGCGATAGCCGAAGCGAACCGTTCCCGCGAATTGCTTCAGCTCACCACCACGCTGGAACAACTCAGCGCCATCGGGCGTGAAATTACCACCCACCTGGACCACAACGACATTTATGGTGTGCTCGACAAATATGTACACCTGTTAATGGACGTGAATGTATTTAAAATTTATCTGCTCGATGACGATGTCAGGCAGCTGTTCATGGCCTATTGCTTTGAAAACGGAATCCATTACCCCAATGACTTTGTCAGCATTTCACATCCAACGGCGCACTCGGCGCGCTGTTTCCGCGACGGTGCAGAGGAGGTCTGTCATTTCGCCAAAGACGGTGATGCCACTTATATACCTGGCACCCTGCAAACAGCCACCGGCCTCTATTTCCCCCTTACTATCGGCGAACGCAAGCTGGGAGTGATGTCCGTGGAATCGCTGCTGCCCAATGCGTTCGGACCGCGCGAACTGTTGATTTTCAGGAGTCTGTGCGCCTTCGCTGCAATTGGCTTTGACAATGCCCACACCTATCAACAATTGCAAAGCACGCAAAAGCAGCTGGTCTACCATGAAAAAATGGCGGCACTCGGCTCTATCGTGGCCGGCGTGGCCCATGAACTCAATACACCGATCGGCAACGGTCTGCTGCTGTCCAGCAGTCTGCATGACAAAACAACATCGATAGCCAAAAAGTTTCAGGAAAATTCGATACGCCGTTCCGAGCTTTCCACATTTCTGGAAGACAGTGAGCGCGCCTCCTATCTGATTTTCAATTCATTTCAGACTGCAGCCGATCTGGTAAGCAGTTTTAAACAGGTCTCTGTCGATCAGACCACGGCGCAGCGCCGTCAGTTCGACCTCAGGCAAATGATGGACGATATCGTTGCAACGATGCGCAACCAGTTCAACCTGGCAGGTATTCTGATTGAGCTGGATATTCCCGAGCAGGTTGCCATGGACAGCTATCCCGGTCCTTTAGGTCAGGTGGTGATGAACCTGATGCAAAACGCGTTGTTGCATGCCTTTGACGCAAAAACCGGAGGCCGCCTGCATATTTCTGCCAGCCTGCTTGAAAACGACAGCATCCTTATCGAGTTTGCCGACAACGGAAAAGGGATGGATGCTGAAATTCTGGGAAAAATATTTGATCCGTTCTTTACCACCAAGCTGGGTCTGGGGGGAAATGGACTGGGATTGAGTATCAGCTACAACATCGTCAATTCGATACTGCGCGGCGATATTTCAGTGACCAGCCAGCCCGGCCAAGGCACGACTTTCCTGATTGAATTGCCGCTTCATGCCCCGGCACCCGAGAGCAAAAACGCCTGAACCGCACCGTATCCGCCGATTACAGAAGATAACTGTAGGTGAAAAAATCGTTGTCACGAATCCAGCCGTGTGCCTCGTACACTGCCTGTGCTTTCAGATTGTTTTTTGCTGTAGACAGGTCAAGCCGCGCCTTGCCATGCTCCTTGCCGACCACAACCGCGCCATCCAGCAAATGCCGGGCAACCCCTTTTCCGCGGGCTTCTGGTGCGACGAACAGGTCGTACAACACATAAATCGGCTGCGCCAGCACTGAGCAAAAAGTGGGATAAAGCTGGCAAAAACCATCAAGGGTGCCCGCTTCATTTTCAGCCACCAGAATCACTGATTCACCATTGCTCATGCGTGCTTGCAGATACTGCTGTGCCTGAATCAGGTCCGGACTCTCGTCATAAAATTGCCGATAGGCGTCGAATAACTGTGCTACCTGTTTCAAATCATCCTGTTGAAATTTTCTGATCTGTAATTTACTTTGCATTTTCATACCTGATGGTTAGAATGATTCCAGTCGGATTTTTTAATTTGACTGTTATGAGAAATTCTTAAAAAGCCTGTCAACCACAACCTTGCCACCCCGTTATTAGAGCGTGGGTTGGTTAATTTAACGTAGTTTAATCTGAATAGGATCTGACATGAAATCAATAATCTCTGCTTTAGTCGCCAGTTTGTTTGCTGTTTCCGCTTTCGCTGCCACACCAGCTGCTCCAGCCGCCACTCCAGCCGCTGCCCCTGCTGTTGATGCTTCTGCCCCAGCCAGCGCACCGGCAAAAAAACATAAAAAGCATAAAAAAGCTGCTGACGCTACAGCATCTGCACCTGCAGTAACCAAGTAAGCACGGCAGCAGTTCAGGCTAACGCTTGCAGTAAAAACAAATAGACAGGAATTCCTGTCTATTTGTTTTTTTGCCATCGAAAATTCCAGCAATTTTGAAAGACATCCCCATCAGGGAATGTTGCACATGCAGTGCGTGACCACACTGAAAGCCTTGTTGTGATCTGTCATTTCAGACAGCCAGCGCATATCCTTGGCCATTTCCTGAACAGATGACGGGGGCAGGCTCGCGGTGATTGGCGTCAGATTCAGGTATCGGATAAAGTACTTTGCCATCGACTGTTCCAATGACGTATCGAACAACCTCAGGAACCGGTCGATACCGGTAGGTTCGGCCTCGATATAATCCACCGAATACGACCCTTTGATTTTGGCGCGCGTGGCTGCCGATTTAACCGCATCCGAAAAACTGCCCAGCGTATCAACCAGACCCCGTTCTTTTGCCTGCTGCCCGGTCCACACCCGGCCCTGAGCAACGCCATCGATCTTTTCCGGCGTAGCGTGTCTGGCAGCGGCAGCCTTGCTGATGAAGTCGGCATAAATATGATTGACGCTTTGCTGAACCAGTTCGGCAAAGCGCGGGTCTATCGGCCGGGTAGGATCGTAGCCGCCCCGCAACCAGGTGGTGGTCGTGCCGGCGCTGTGCACGCCGATTTTCTCCAGTGCCTTATCCGCAGTCGGCAGCAAAGCAAAAACGCCGATCGATCCGGTTACCGTAGTGGCATCCGCAATGACTTCGTCAGCACTCATCGACATCCAGTAGCCGCCCGAGGCTGCCACACCACCCATTGAAACCACTACCGGCTTGCCGGCCTTGCGGGTAATTTCCAGTTCCCGTCGTATCAGTTCGGACCCAAATGCACTGCCGCCGGGCGAATCTATCCGTAACACCAGCGCCTTGATCTGATCATCTTCACGGGCCTTCCTGATCAGGTTGGCGGTGGAAAGACCACCTATTGATCCGGGAGGTGCCAGGCCGTCACTGACTTCCCCCTCCGCGACGATCACGCCAACTGAATTACCGTTGGTGTTAATGACTGGCTTGATGCGGGAAAGATACTCGTCGTAGTTAATCTGGCGAAACGAGTTGATCTGTTCATCCTTGACGCCGTAAGCCAGCATCAACTGCCGCAACTCGTCACGGGTTTTCAAACCGTCCACCAATTTGTTGTTAAGCGCCAGTTTGGCCAGGTCGCCCTGTACCTTTTTAATTTCGTCAGGCAAACCATCAATGCCGCGCATGATGCTGCCCGCTGCCAGTTTGCGTGCATGTTCCACATCATGTGTGTAACTGGACCACAAATCGTTATACAGATAGGCCTCAGCTTCGGCAGCCGCGTCAGACGGGCCATTGGCTATGTATGGTTCGGCGAAACTCTTATACGTACCAACCTTCATCAGATTGACGGTAATGCCGATTTTATCGAGGGCATCGCGATAATAATTTTTATAGCCGCCAAATCCTTCCAGCGCAACCATGCCCATGGGATGCAGATAAACTTCATCGGCATGCGCAGCCAGAAAGTATTGCTTTTGATTGTAGCTTGAACCCCAGGCAACGATGTGTTTGCCACCGGCCCGCGCGTGATCCAGGCCGATAGCGATCTCATGCAGCATAGGAAGGCTGGCATTTTGCATTTCGTCGAGCATCAGTACCACGCTTGAAATTTTCGGGTCTTTGGCCGCACCATCCAGAACTGCAATTACATCCCGGAGCTGCGTGTAATCCTTGTGATCTCCCTGCGCTTCGAGCATGACAAGTTCACGTGCGCTGGAACTTTCCTGCTCAACCAGATTGCCACGTAAATCCAGGATCAGCGCCGTCTTGTCGTCCAGCTTTTTAATGCTGCTGCCAAACAGTCCGATCGCAATACAGACCACCAGAATCAGAAAAAGCAAGTTCATGAAAACCCGACGCCCACTGTCCAGCATGCGCCACACGAAACTGAAACTGCGTTGGACGAATCGAATCAAAAACATCTTCACTCCTTCAACTATTAATCAAATTGACCGGCATTTTCAAAATACAAATTAATGCAAGGGCATAACAACTTGCCCGATTGTAAGCCAGATAACACGAATCCGTTGAAACCGACAGCACAAAAAAAAACCCGCAGCCTGAAAGGTCGCGGGTTAAATCCAATTCCTTAGGAGGGTCTTGGAGGAGACAGGTGTAACTATATCGATGGCCTGCCAAGTTTCCCAGTTTATTTTTAACATATCAGATATTCATGAACAATATAATCAATTTGAACGACCGGGTTCAGCTGTATAACCGGGTCGCTTTTTCCACGACACGTCAACTCAACCCTGTCCACCGGTAAATCCTTTCAGGAATTCCGCAACCGGCATGCGCCTGCTTCCGGATTTCTGCAATTCCAGCACGCGCAATGCGCCCTCCCGGCAACCTATTGTCAGCTGATTATCCTGCACAACAAACTGCCCCATCCCCAGAGCAGCCGAACCTGGTACCAGCTCAGCACGCCATATTTTTACGGATTGGCCAGCAAGGGTGGCATGTGCACCGGGTGCCGGGTTGAGCGCGCGGATTTTTCGTTCAAGCAGCGCAGCCGGCTGACCAAAATCCAGCAGCGCCTCTTCCTTGCTGATTTTGGCCGCATAAGTGACGCCCTGTTCCGGCTGCGGCGTCACGCACACGGATCCTGAGGAGAGTTTCTGCAAAACGTCCACGATCATGACCCCGCCGAGCTGTGCCAGTCTGTCATGCAGACTGGAAGTAGTGTCATCTGGCGCAATTGGGATCGACTCAATGGAAAGCATGGCGCCAGTATCAAGCCCCTGGTCCATCTGCATGATGGTAATGCCGGTGTGCCTGTCACCGGCCTCAATGGCCCGGTGGATCGGAGCCGCACCGCGCCAGCGCGGTAACAGCGAAGCATGAATATTGAGGCACCCAAGTCTGGGAATGGACAGTACCGACACCGGCAGTATCAGTCCATAGGCAGCCACTACCATCACGTCATGCGGCGTTGCTTTCATCAACTCGTGAGCCTGACTGGCCTGATCCGGATATTTGCCGTCCAGTTTTAATGAAACTGGCTGAATTACCTTCATGTTGTGCTGCACAGCATACTGTTTTACAGCAGAAGCATGAAGTTGCATCCCTCTGCCGGCAGGTCGATCTGGCTGGGTAAGTACCAGAACTATTTCATGCCCGGCCTCATGCAGTGCGGCAAGGGCTGTTGCGGCAAACTCCGGCGTTCCGGCAAAAATGATTTTCATGGATTATCCGCGTTTCGACGCCTGCGTGACCGGGCCGCCTTTGCGCTGCAATTCCCGTTCTTCTTTTAACATCCGGGTTTTAATCCGGCTTCTTTTTAACGGTGACAGGTACTCAACAAAGACAACGCCCTTCAGATGATCAATTTCATGCTGGATGCACACCGCCAGCAAACCCTGTGCCTCCAACTCAAAAGACGCTCCGTTGACGTCCAGCGCGCGCACTTTGACCTGTGATGGTCGCTCAACACCGTCGTATATGCCTGGTACGGACAGACATCCTTCGTCGTACACCGTTTTTTCTTCACTGGTCCAGATGATTTCAGGATTAATAAATACCATCAGCTCGTTTTGCGAGTCCGAGGTATCAATAACCACCAGCTGTATATGTTGGTCGACCTGCGAAGCAGCCAATCCGACGCCTGGAGCGTCATACATGGTTTCGGCCATATCGGCGACCAGCTTCTTCAAACGGTCATCGAAAATTGCCACCGGGCGGGCAATTTTATGTAACCTTTTATCTGGATATCGTAATATTGAGAGTATTGTCATGGGACTTTCACGCAACTTAAACGTGTTTTTTCTTGCTAGTTCAAGGATTTATGTGCAGAATTTGATTCAATTTAGCAACTGTCGGACTTAACCACTACCTGGAAACCGTAATCAAATTGATTTTTCCTTGGCGGAATATTTAATATTGGCTATATGCAATGGAACATAAAATGAAAAAGTTTAGCACAATCGCGCTTCTCCTTGCTTTGAGCTCGTCAGTTTTTGCAATGGACGAAATGAATCCGCCGCAAACCCAATGCGCTTTTTTGGCTAATGCCCCTGATCAACACCTCGTCGTCAGAGGAGATACATTGTGGGGAATTTCTCAAATGTTTCTGGAACATGCCTGGTGCTGGCCTCAAGTTTGGGGACTCAACCGCGAAGAAATAAAAAATCCACACTGGATCTATCCCGGACAAATCGTTTATTTTGATCGTGTCGCGGGCAAACTCAGACTCGGTCAGACCCCTGACAACACCAGTTCTGGCACCAGTGCCGGTGCAGGCATTCCAACAGTCAGACTTTCGCCGAAAATTCGGGGTGAAAATCTGGCCAACAACGCCATTACCACCATCCCAACCAATCTTATTGAACCGTTTTTATCGCAACCGCTGGTTCTGGAAGAAGATGAGCTCAAAGATACACCGCGCATCGTTGCTGCGCAACAAGGCCATGTGAATGCGGGAAAATCTGAAAAGATTTATGGCATGGGTGACCTGAAAGGCATGACGACATTCCAGGTTTATCGTCCGGCTACGGCATTAAAAGATCCGGAAACCAAAAAGATCCTGGGTTACGAGTCGGCCTATGTGGGCGCACTCAAACTGGTGCGCGCCGGCAAATCAGAAAACGAAGCGCACGCCTTCCTGGTGACTGCATCCAAAGAAGAACTGACTGTCGGCGACCGGTTACTTCCGGTTCCGAATGCCGAAATGGCCAACTATGTTCCACATGCACCGGCGTCAGTGACCGACGGACGTATCGTATCGGTCTATGGTGGCGTTGCACTGGCCGGACAAAACCAGACCGTCTCGATCAACCGTGGTGCGGAAGATGGTATGGACATCGGTACCGTATTGCAGATGTACCGACTGGGCGAAATTATTGTTGACAAAACCAAGAGCAAATCGGTCATCAAACTGCCTGACGAACAGTACGGAGTTCTGTTTATCTATCGCGTGTTCAAACATGTTTCGTACGGATTAATCATGCAGGTTACTGACTCAGCCCAGGTAGGTGATGTCGTCAGATCGCCTGAGTAACTAAAGGCCGGTGCAGTGTCAGAAACAAGTAACTGGATACGATTAACAGCAACATCAGGTATAGGATGCGAAGCAGCGAGGAAACTGCTGCTCGCATTCGGGCTGCCAGATCAGATATTTTCAGCCAGCTATGCTGAACTCAGGCAGATCGTCAGTGAGAAACAGGCAAAAGCCCTGTCGGGCCCTCCCAGCCCGGCCATGGCAGCGCAAATGGAGCGCGCCGAACTGTGGTGCACTCAGACAGACAACACCATCATCACTCTGGCCGACGGCAATTACCCGGCACATTTACTGACCATCCCTGACCCACCCACACTGCTGTATATCAAAGGCAATCCCGACGTACTCTCACGAACCTGTGTCGCTGTCGTCGGCAGCCGCAATGCCACCAATCAGGGCATCATCAACGCACGACAATTTTCAGGCAATCTGAGTCAGAACGGTGTGACTGTCGTTTCCGGTCTGGCGGCAGGCATCGACGCTGCGGCGCATCAGGGTGGCTTGGAAGGACCGGGTTCCACTGTTGCCGTCATAGGCACGGGTGCTGACACCGTTTATCCGGCCGGTAACCGCGAACTGGCGCACAAAATTGCCGAGCAGGGGTGCATCGTGAGTGAATATGCTCTCGGAACGCCGCCAGTGGCGTCCAATTTTCCGCGCCGTAACCGAATTATTTCTGGCCTGTCTCAGGGCGTGCTTGTCATTGAAGCCGCAGCACAATCCGGCTCACTCATCACCGCACGCATGGCCAATGAACAGGGGCGCGATGTATTTGCCATTCCGGGATCAATTCATTCGCCGCTGTCCAAGGGTTGCCATTTACTGATTAAACAGGGTGCCAAACTGGTTGAAAACGCGCAGGATATTATTGATGAGTTGCAAATGAGCAACAAAACCACAGCGCTGGCTGCGATGCTGGCTGATACGGACCATGCCATCAAGATCAACCCGTCCAATTTTTCAGTATTGTCAGCAATGGGATTTGATCCGGTTCATCCCGATGAGTTGGCGCAGCGCTGCAAGATGGAGTGCGGCGCACTGTCTGCCAAACTGGTCATGCTGGAACTGGAAGGCCAGGTGGAGATGCTGGCTGGCGGGTTTTATCGCCGTCTGCATCAAAAACCAGGTTAATTGCTGCTTTGCACATTAAAAACTTGTATGCTTTTTGACGAATAGGTACAGTAGCGTCATGTTTGATATTTTAGTTTACCTCTACGAAACTTATTTTCGCCCGGATGCCTGTCCTGACAGGGACGCTCTGGCCAAAAAACTGTGTGCGGTCGGTTTTGACGAAGAAGAAATTACTGAAGCCATAGACTGGCTGGCGGTGCTGAAACAAACCAGCCAGAATCCCCTGATTCAGTCGGAATTAACCGGTTTTCGGATATATGCCAGTCAGGAATGTTCAATACTGGGCAATGCTGCCATCGGGTTCATTCAATTTCTTGAATCGGCCAAATTAATCAATGGGCAACAACGTGAAATTATTATTGACCGCGCTTTGGCGGTTGGTGAAACGCCGATTCCACTTGATAAACTCAAGATCATTGTATTAATGATGTTGTGGAGCCAGGGCAAGGAACCGGATTTATTGATGTTTGATGAACTGTTGTTGTCTGATGAACAAATTAATCCAGGACTGTTGCATTAGCTTGTCAAAATAGCCCACCCCGGGTTATTTTATTGCGCTTTACGCAAGTCAATTCAGTATCAACCCTCCAATGTTTCCCTGCAACGGCTTCAATTTGGCAAATCTGCATTATCATTGGCGAAATTTTGCACTATAGCTTCGTGGGGATTGCAACTATAGTGTCTACTTGCTCCACCATGAATTTCATTGAAAACAAAAAATATGACTAAAACTCTCATCATTGCTGAAAAGCCATCTGTCGCTGCCGACATTGCCAAGGCTTTGGGCGGCTTCACGAAACACGATGAGTATTTCGAATCGGATAACTATGTCCTTTCCTCTGCAGTCGGACATTTGCTTGAGATCACCGTACCGGAAGAATATGACGTAAAACGCGGCAAATGGAGTTTTGCCAACTTGCCGATGATTCCACCCCACTTTGCCTTAAATCCGATTGCCAAAACAGAATCGCGCTTAAAGGTACTGACCAAGCTGATCAAGCGCAAGGATGTCAGTGCCCTCATCAACGCCTGCGATGCGGGCCGCGAAGGTGAACTGATTTTCCGGCTGATCGCCCAGCACGCCAAGGCCAAACAGTCGGTACAGCGTCTGTGGCTGCAATCCATGACGCAAAACGCAATCCGCGAGGGCTTTACCAGACTGCGCTCTGACAAGGAAATGATGCCACTGGCCGATGCGGCACGCTGCCGTTCGGAAGCGGACTGGTTAATTGGTATCAATGGCACCCGCGCCATGACGGCATTCAATTCCAAAGAAGGCGGCTTCTACCTGACTACCGTGGGACGGGTTCAGACCCCTACCCTGTCTATCGTGGTGGAACGCGAAGAAAAGATCAAACAGTTTGTACCACGCGCCTACTGGGAAGTGCGTGCCGAATTCATTTGCGCAGCCGGTATCTACGAAGGCCGCTGGCTGGATCACAAACACAAGAAAAACGAACTGGATCCGGAACAGAAAGCCGAACGCTTATGGAGCAAGATCGCCGCTGACACCATCGTCACGGCCTGCCGCAACAAACCGGGCACCGTTACCGAAGAATCCAAACCGGCCACCCAGATGGCACCAGGACTGTTCGATCTGACCAGTCTGCAGCGTGAAGCCAACTCGCGCTTTGGGTTCTCGGCCAAAAACACGCTGGGTCTGGCTCAGGCCCTGTACGAAAAACATAAAGTGCTGACTTATCCGCGTACCGATTCACGGCATTTGCCGGAAGACTATGTCGCGTCCGTCAAGGAAACGCTGGAAGTTATTTCCGAGAATAACAATTATCAGCAGTTCTCGTCCACCATCCTGAAACAGGGCTGGGTAAAACCGAACAAACGCATTTTCGACAACAGCAAAATTTCGGATCACTTTGCGATCATTCCAACCACTCAGGCACCAAAAAACCTGTCCGAGCCGGAACAGAAACTGTATGACCTGGTAACACGCCGTTTTATGGCGGTGTTCTATCCTGCCGCCGAATTCCAGATCACCACACGCATCACCGAAGTCTCGGGACATCAATTTAAAACCGAGGGCAAGGTCATGACCAAACCCGGCTGGCTGGCCATCTACGGCAAGGAAATGGCTGGTGACGGAGAAGAAAACGGCACGCTGGTTCCTGTTGCCAAAGGCGAAAAAGTCAAAACCGAATCAGTACAGAGCCATGAACTGGTCACCAAACCACCCGCCCGCTATACGGAAGCCACGCTGCTGTCTGCAATGGAAGGTGCCGGCAAACTGGTGGACGACGATGAATTTCGGGAAGCAATGTCCGGCAAGGGTCTGGGCACGCCAGCCACGCGTGCAACCATTATTGAAGGTCTGCTGACAGAACGCTATCTGCTGCGCGAAGGCCGCGAGTTGCAACCCACCGCCAAGGCGTTCCAGCTCATGACGCTGTTGCGTGGTCTGGGTGTGGATGAACTGACCTCGCCGGAATTGACCGGCGGCTGGGAACACAAACTGGCGCAGATGGAAAAGGGCCAGATCAGCCGCGAAGAATTCATGCGCGAAATTGCCCAGATGACCCAGATCATCGTCAAACGCGCCAAAGAATACAACAACGACACGATCCCCGGCGACTACTCCACACTGACGACACCCTGCCCGCATTGCGGCGGCGTTGTCAAAGAAAATTACCGCCGTTTTGCCTGCACCAAATGCGATTTCAATATTTCCAAAACACCGGGCAGCCGGCAGTTTGAAGTCGCGGAAGTGGAAGAATTGCTGGCCAAACGCGAGATCGGTCCATTGCAGGGCTTCCGCTCAAAAATGGGACGGCCGTTTGCCGCGATTCTGAAAATCGTGCCGGACGATGAAGGCACCAATCTGAAACTCGAATTCGATTTTGGACAGAACCAGAATGATGAAGATGCCGAACCGGTAGATTTCACCGGCCAGACCGTATTGGGACCCTGTCCGAAATGCGGCTCGAATGTGTATGAACTGGGTTTGGCCTACGTCTGCGAAAAAACCATGGAGCGGCCCAAGGCCTGTGATTTCCGCAGCGGACGCATTATTCTGCAACAGGAAATTCTGCCGGAACAAATGGTGAAACTGCTAAATGACGGAAAAACAGATCTGATGCCAGGCTTTGTTTCGCAACGCACCCGTCGCCCGTTCAAGGCCTTTCTGGTCAAAGGCAAGGACGGCAAGATCAGTTTCGAGTTTGAAGAACGCAAACCGGCTGCGGCCAAAAAACCGGCTGCGGGCAAAGCAACTGCAGCGGTCAAAACAGCTGCAGCGGCCAAGGTGCCGACCGTCAAAGCACCTGCCAAAGCACCAGCCAAAGCACCTGCCAAAGCACCAGCCAAAGCACCTGCAAAAAAACCGGCAGCCAAAGCCAAGGCTGCCAAATAAAAAATTGCCGGCAATGCTGATTCAGCATTGCCGGCAACTGACTAAACAATCCCGCCTGAATTTTATTCCTTAACCGCTTCAACAGCGATATCAATCGTCACGTCATCGCCGACGTACGGTGCATATTTACCTGCATTGAAATCAGAACGTTTTACAACAACGCTGGCATTGGCACCAATCGCATCTTTTTTCATCATTGGATGCGGCATCGCCTGGAATGAACTCAATTTCAGAGTAACTGGTTTGGTAACGCCTTTCAAAGTCAGATTACCTTCCACTGATGATGGCTTGTCACCATCAAAATTGACTTTGGTGGATTTGAACGTCGCAGTCGGATATTTTTCAGTGGATAAAAAATCTTCGCCCTGGATGTGGCCATTGAACAAATCGGAACCGGTATCAACCGATTTCATATCAATCGTGACATCAACCGAACCCGTTTTGGCTTCTTTATCGAACACGATTTTGCCGGAGGTTTTATTGAAACGGCTGAGCTGTGTCGAATAACCGAAATGGCTGTAAGAAAAACGTGGCATGGTATGCAGGCCATCGATAATAAATGTTTCAGGTGCGGCAAACGCTGAGCTGGACAGCCCCCGGTGTCAGACTACCTGTCGCGTGCCGGTCGAAATTTAGGAATGTGTCAGTCTAACCTGTGAAGTTGGGATTTGTTCTGTTTTTTACTTTTCATTCAAAAGCACTTTCCGGCAGCAGAGGT
>Ga0316222_1000595_pt1 | contig 53902 bp, 46 predicted proteins | sample TBH18011metaG_FD_206008 | JGI IMG/M metagenome (GOLD analysis project Ga0316222, IMG submission 206008) | Freshwater microbial communities from Trout Bog Lake, Wisconsin, USA - TBH18011 | ecosystem: Environmental > Aquatic > Freshwater > Lake > Hypolimnion/Profundal zone | place: USA: Wisconsin... | reverse complement strand
CAGCGCCGTGCATCATGATGCCTGCATGCAGGAACTCAAGGCGCTGTTGAATACCTGGTTTCCTTACTGGCTCAAACGCCGGGAACATTCACCAATCTATGGTGTCTGGAACGTGGCTCTGTTGCGTTGACGTTGCAAGCGGATGAGTAAACTCCACAGCTTGCAGCGAAACTCACCTGTGTGACAATCACCCTGCCCCGGATGATGACACCGTTGTCCGGTCGCGCGACAACGACAGGAAAGGTCGGCCATGTTGTCCAATTCAAGCGTAACGCCTTTGTCCTGCCGCGATGAAGGGCATCCGGTCGAGCCCAGGTCACCTGACAGCGCAGGCCAGATGCAGGCGCCCACGGGTCTGGCACTGTGTTCAGTGGCCCTGAAGTGCGCGCCATGCCAGTCCCGTGCGACTCTGTCAATGATGCCAACGATGTTAATTCATCTGCTCAACAGCTGGCTGATTCCGGAAGAGTCATTGCGTCTGTTGCTGACCAGCCATTCGATGAGCGATGAGGTGCAGAAGTTTTACATAATGCGCCTGCGACCGGTGGCGCTCAAGCAATGCGCTTCACCGATTGCCAGCTGCCGCAGTTCAGTCAATATCCTGCCCTCCTTCCTGGGCATGGGACAGGCCGGTGAAGTGCTGTTTCAGGAATGCATGGCCATGAAAGCCAAAGGTGTGGCTGACGCCATCTATTGCAGCGCTGTTCTGCACGTTCTGATCGCACACCTGTCGGCAACCAGCGATCTGGATCTGTTGCGCGAAGCTGCCCTTGGCGTCACGCTCGGGTTGGGCGGCAACCAGATCACTGAGACCAACCGCGATGCATTGCTGGGCTGCATTCTGACCATGGTACGAACCAGCGGTGCGCCACAGATGGGTGCCATGCTTCAGGGCGTTTGTCTGGCCTGTGGTGGTCCGAACATTAAAGACAGTCATCTTCAGACGGTACTGAGAAAGATTCTGGCCTCCTGCAAAACCAGCACCCCGGCCCAGATGCGGTCCATGATTATCGGCGTGTGTTCCGCGCTGGGTAAAAAAAACCGCACCCACGCAGTGCTCAAGGCGCTGACAAAAGAGATTCTGGCTTCCTATAAAACCAGTACCCCAACCCAGATGGGCGCAATGATGCAGGGCGTATGCCTGATTTTTGGCGATAAAAATATGCCGGCAGCGGATCGGCTGTTTGTCGTGGCCCGAATTGCCGCTTCCTGTGTAACCAGTAACAGGGAGCAGATTGGCGGCATGACGCATCATGTATGCCTGGCGCTGGGCGGTACGAAGATACGACCGGACTCGCGCGACGCACTGATCCAGCAGATTCTGCTGGCCTTTTACGGTATCAACCGACGCATTGCCCTGACGGTGATGTTGCGCGGGCTGTGCCGGGGCATGGGTGAAAGAATGATGTCGGGCCCCAATCTGGACGCGGTACTGGACCAGATTCTGCTGGCCCACGGCACGTTGAACTGTCGTGAAATGGGCGTGGGAATCAGTTCCCTGTGCAGTGAACTCGGTGGGATGGCCATGTCAACAGGGCACCGTGATACCGTGGCAGCAAAGATCCTGGCTTCACACGCAACCAGTGAACCCAGTCAGATGGGCGCCATGATGTGGGGTCTGTGCTACGTGCTGGGTGGTGCAAATTCCACCAACTCGAACCAAATCACACGCAGCAACCTCGACGCTGTGCTGCAACTGATCTTGCAGTCTCATGCAACCAGCAGCCGGCTGCAAATGGCAACCATGATCCATTATCTGTACCGCACGCTGGGCAACACCACGATGACCCAGGAGCATCGGTGCGTTTTTGTGGCGAGAATCCGGCAGTCCGAGCGGATGGTTGAACTGCTGACTACGTTAAAGCTGATGCCAGGCGGGCAGGCAGCAGTGAGCGAGCTCCAACTGGAACTGAGTTCTGGCAGAAAAAAAGGATAATCATGTTGCCCCATTCAAGTTTGGCCTGTTTGCCCACCTTCTCCGGGCGCAGCCTGCCCGTAACAGATACTGCATCGACTGCCGCGCCACCCGTTCTGGCACTGCAATTGGGCGCGATGAGAACGCGCACAGACCGGCCACACATGTCAACACTGCCCATCATGCTGATACTGATGATCAGAGCCTGGCTGATCAATCGGGATTCGTTGCCGCTGTTATTGAGCAGCCACGCCCTGCACAACGTCTTGCAGGAATTCTGCAGATCACCCCGGCAGCCTGCCTGGGCGGGCACCGATTCAGACAGTCAGCGCCATGCAATCGCACAGTTCCGGACCCAAAGTGTATCGACGTTTGCGATGTGCATGACAGTCATGGATTCGGAATTGCCTGAAGTCCAGTACCGCCGCACCGTGCTGCAGATCCTGAAACTGCATCTGGCGCAAACGCCGGATCCGAACCGGTTGGCCGGCGTGGCGACCGGCGTTGCTCTGGGTCTGGGCGGATCGTTTGTCAGCTCGGAAAATCGCGATGCCCTGCTGCGCTGTATCCTGGACTCGTACGCAACCAGCAGCAAGCAGCAGATGGGAAAATTATGCCAGGGCCTGTGTACCGCATTCGGTGGTGCAAAAATGAAACCCGATCATCTGCAGGCGCTGCTGCGCCAGATTCTGGCGTCGTATAAAACCAGTGCGCCCTACCAGATGGGCTTCATGATTTCCGGCCTGTGTACCGCAATTGGCAGCAAGAATCTGACGAGGTTGCATCTGCAGACGCTGTTGTGCGGGATTCTGGCCAACAGTCAACACAGTTCCTCAAACCAGCTCGGTGCCATGCTGCAAAGTCTGTGCATTATTTTCGGCGGAAAACACATGAAGGCCAGGGATCGCAACTTTGTCGTAGCCATGATTCTGGACTCCGGTCACAGCAGCACTCCCGGCCAGATGGGTGCCATGATTCAGGGCGTTGGTGTTGCTCTGGGCGCTGGTCATATGCCGCAAGAGCATCGGCAGGCGCTGTTTGGTCAGATTCTGGCGTCGTCCAAACCAGTCAAGCCTGCCCAGATGAGCGCAATCATCCTGGGCCTGTGCCAGTGTCTCGACGGCAAAAATATGACCGCCAGGGATCGCAACTTTGTCGTCACCGCCGTCCTGAGTTCCTGCACAACGAGCAGTCCGGTCCAGCTGTGGCACATGATCTACCAGACAGGTTTGGCACTCGGTGGCAGCGACATGGCGGCCGATCATCGGGATGGATTTATACGCCAGATTCTGATGGTGTACAAAAACAACCGGCAATTGCCACTGCCCGCCGTCACGCAGGCGCTGTACAAGGCGCTGGGCGGCACAGCCATGTCGTTGGCGCATGTTCAGGCGATCATGGCACGCCTTACCGGCTATCCGGATTTTCTGGACTTCCGGGAAATGGGCGAAGGCATTGGCGCACTGTGCATGGAACTCGGCGGTGTGGATATGACGCCAGGCTTTCGCAATACGGTACTGTCACGAATTCTGGCATCCTGCAAAACCAGCAGCCCGATGCATATGGGCGCAATGATCTGGAGCGTGTGCCACGTTCTGGGTGGTGCCGGTTCCGGTGTTACCAGCACACTGACATGGGAAAACATGGACGGTGTGTTCAGGCAGATCATGCAGACACAACACGAGATCAGCCGGGAACAACTCGGTACCATGTTGTATTACCTGGCGCGCGCTGTCGACAATACCACGATGGCAACCGGACAGCGCAAATTGCTGCGCACGCGCATTCAGGAATCGAAGCGTGCACCTGAAATCATCGCCGCACTCAGACTGGTGCCCGAAGCGCACGAGCTGGTGGATTTTCTTCAGGCACAGACATAAAAGCACCGGTCATGTGCGGCAAGTCCACCCACACCGTATCTGCCAGAAAAACCAGAACCACGCCGGTCATCGCCAGCATGGTGCCAGTGACTGGAAACCCGAGCAATGCTGCCACGGTACCGGTAGCGCCTAACGCAATGCAGGCGCCAGATACTGCGATTTTTATTTTGTCGCGGTCTCCAATGACGCCTGCGGCCAGATTCAGCCTGGTACGCAGGTCAGGTGCACCGTTCCCGGTTTGGGTTCTCACCGCTGCCGGTGCTGCACGCGGAACCAGTCGGATCAGTTCGGTGCGCCGGGGCGGTGACTGGTCGTTCGGAAAAAAAGTGGATGCCATGGTGTTCCTTAGTCCTGTTGTGTCATGAACGGCGACCCCGTAGGCTGGGATGCTTCGTAGGCTGGGATGCAATCCCAGCATCAACGGTTGAAATGCTGGGATTGCATCCCAGCCTACAAAGTCTGACGACGCTTTTCAATGGGTAAATTCCACAAATGAATTCTTCATGCCACCGTGGCACAATCGGCTCCCCCGGCAGACAGACAGCCTCTCTTTCCTCTCAACCGTAAAAGCCATTCACCATGTTAAGCAATCCAACTTCCCCAACCGCCAACCACCGCGCAAGCCACGCGCTCATCGGGCCATCCTCTGGCGGTGAACCACAACGCAAGACCGATTCCGGCAGCGCCGCGGCTTTGAGCCCACCATCCGAACTGGCACTGTACCAAATGGCCACGAAAACCACAGCGCAGCGCTCACTGTATCCTGAATCCCTCCTGACGCTGCCATCGACCTTGATCCGGCTCATCGATTTATACCTCAACAACAGGGACATCGTGCATCTGCTGCTGACCGGCCGACATATGCTCAAGGAGGTGAACAAGGATTTTGAACCTTACCTGCGGCCCGGTGTTGTCTCCCAATCGACATCGCTGATTGCCTGTTTCCAAAGCACAGTCAATCGCAAGCCGTCGGCACTGAAGATGGGCGAGCTCGGCGAAGTGATGTTTCAAAAGTGTCTGGCGATGAAGTTCCCCGGCCTGACCGAGGTTGACTATTGCACCGTTGTTCTTAAAAAACTGGAATTGCGCCTGCTGGATACGGGCGAATTTGGACGACTCAAGAATATTGTCGCTGGCGTTGCACTGGCGCTGGGTGGCAATACGATGCCGCCTGCCCATCTCGACCGACTGCTGGCCTGCATCCTGTACTCTTACCGTACCAGCAGCCATGAACAGATGGGAGCCGCCATTCAGGGACTGTGCCTGGCGTTTGGCTGTCAACACATAAAACAGGGACATCTGAAGTCGATACTGGGTGCAATTCTGGGGTCTTCTAAAAACAGTACGGATATCCAGATGCGCACCATGGTGCTGACCCTTTGTAGTGCATTCGGCAGCAGGCGCAAATTGACGCCACTGCATCAGGCGGCATTGACCCAGATTCTGGATTCACATGCAACGACAAGCTCAAGCCAGATGGGAGCGATGATGCAGTCGGTCTGCCTGACGCTCGGTGGGACGGCCATGACGGCACAACATCGCGACTGGATACTGCAGACAATTCTGGGCTCGTACGGCAAGAGCAATACCTCCCAGCTGGCCTGGATGGTGTTAGGCGTGTGCCACAGTCTGGGCGGATCCGACATATCGGCAGCCAATCTGAAGGCCCTGCTGGTCCAGATTCTGGCCGCGCCGATAATCGACAATCCGGTGCAGTTGGGCGCCATACTGCATTTACTGCTGTTGGATCTGGGTGGCGGCACCATCTCGGCACTGCATAGTGAAGTGTTGGTGACCGGCATTCGGGCAGCAGGACGGGTGGATCGGGTCAAGAGCGCGCTGGCAATGATTCATGGCGGCGAAAACGATCTGGCAATACTGCAGCTGGATGCCCCGCCGGTGACAGGATCAAAGGAACTGCTGCCATGTTAGTCGCAGGGTCAGGGGCATCGTCCTTATCCACTTCGTCATCCGATCGGCATGAAGCCGGCCGCTGTGTTGCCCAGCCCCCTTGCGAGCCGGCACTGCATACCGTCACCACGAAAATATCCCGGCAGGTGCGAGCCCAGGACATCACTACCATGGCAACCACACTCATACACCTGATTCAAAGCTGGCTGATCGATACCGAATCATTCCAGCTGCTGCTGACCTGCCATTGCCTGAACAAGGAGGTGCAGAGTTTTTATAAAGCGCGGCTGCGGGCGAGCGCGGTCGGGAAATCGGTGTCGCACATCGCCAGTTATCAGGAATCCATCTATTGCATCCGTTCCGCCATCCTGCTCAACGAGCAAGGTGAACAGACCTTTCAGCAGTGCCTGGCCCTGAAACAATCCGGACTTTCCGAAGCCGACTATCGGAGCGCAGCCCTGCAATTGCTGACAACGGCGTTGCAGACATCGAAGGATCCCAAACACTGGAGCGAGGTAGCGGCCGGCGTGGGACTGGGACTGGGCGGAACCTTGATGACCGAGACCGATCGCAGCGCGCTGTTCGCATTTATTTTGGGTTCTTTTAAAACCAGGACGCAAGTGCAGATGGGTGCCATGATTGCTGGTGTCTGCTGCGCGTTGGGCGGCCCCAAAATCAGGCGCGCGCAGCTGCAAATGGTGGTGCGCGATATCCTCGGCTCGCACAAGACCGGTATGCCGTCCCAATTGGGCTGGATGATCCGTGACATCCGTTCGGGGATTGGACCGGCCTGCAGCAAGCCGGTGATGCGTGCAGTGCTGCTGGACGAAATTCTGGCCTGGGCTGGAGTTTGCTCGACGGCGCATATGGGGTTCGTCATGAAATGTTGTTGCGACGCTTTTTTACCTGGTAAAGACATGTCACGCGAAGACAGAGATTGTGTGTTCGAGCGGATCAAGGATTCAGAAAAACTGGGCAATCCAAAGATGACCCGAGCGATGATGTTTGGACTGTGTGGCGGACTGGGTGAGCGCGCTATGTCTATGCCCAATCTGGATGCCATACTGACCTTGATTTTGCATATCAATAAAACCTGGAGCAGCAGGGAAATGGCTGAAGCGATTGGTTACCTGGGCATCTTTTTGGGTCGTACGGCGTTGTCACCCGAACGGCGTGACTTGATTGCAGACCGGATACTGGGCTCCCATGCCACCAGCACGCCGACTCAGATGGGCATGATGATGTTGTCCTTGTGCCGTGTCATAGGAGTCGCCGATCCGGCGTTACCCATTACCCTCTCCGAGGAAAATCTTGCCAGCCTGACAGGCAAAATCCTGGCGTCGCATGCGACCAGCAGTCCGGCGCAAATGGGCGCAATGATTTTTGACGTTTACCGCGCACTGGGCGCTGCCAACATCACGCCAGCCCATCGGCTCGCTTTTACCAGCATAGTTCGCAAGTCAGGTCACCTGCGCAAAACCATCGCCGCATTACAACTGTTCGATGGTGGGGACGAGGTGGTGGCTGTGCTTAAATCAAAGGAACACAAGTAGTGAGTCGCATTCATTAAAGGATCATCATGTCACCAGGTTCCAGCTCCAGTTCCGGCATTGCCTCCTTCTCCTTCGCAATGCCGGCAAGTCAACCCGTCGCTGCCAGTGGTTCGACCCAGGCGCAGCGACCTGACATGGCAACCGGGTCACAGCCGCCCTCCGATCTGGCACTGTGTTCGGTCGGCACCAGAACGTCGACCACCAGGTCGGGCTGCCCTGCCCTGGCCAGTTTTTTAACCCTGCCCACGACATTGCTGCATCTGGTCACCAGCTGTCTGATTGATAAAGAAGCTTTGCAACTGATACTGAGTTGCCGAGCCCTGCGAGACGACATACAGGGCTTTTATCAATCGAGACTGCGGGTACCACATACGCTGTCGCCAATTGCCAGCTACCAAAATCCGGTCCATCGCCAGCCGAAATATGTACCGATGGATACGATCGCCGAAAGAATATTCCAGGATTGTGTGACGTTGAAAGCGCGCGGTTGGCCTGACGCCGAATACTGCCGCAACGTCCTTCAAGTGGTTGAAACGTGTCTGTCGTCTCACGCGGATCTGGAACTGATCATGGAAACATCCATCGGCGTCGGCCTCAGCCTGGGCGGTTCGTTGATGCCGGACGCACATCGCGATGCCTTGCTGGACTGTATCCAGAGATGCTGTAAAACCGGCAGCGTTCAAAACGAACGGGTTACGGAAATGGTCTATGGCATGTGTGTGGCGCAAGGCGGGGAAAATATCCCGGCACGCAAATGTGGGGAATTCATGGACGCACTGCTGGACCGCTATGCATCGGATAAACAAATCTGGCTCACGGCATGGATGTGCGGACTGTTCACCGGACTCGGTGGCGAAGCGATGTCACGCTCCAATCTCGTTATGGTGTTGGACCGGCTGATGGTGCGTTTTGACAGGTTGCATTTTAACGACATGGGTGGCGTCATTGCGCAGTTGTGCATAGCACTGGGTGGACCAGACATATCCCCGCCAAATCGTGACTTGATACTGGCGAGGATTCTGGCTTCGCATGCAACCTGCAGTGACCGCCATATGGGCACAATGATCTGGAGCATGTGTCGCATTCCTGGTGGCGGTACCGCCGTGCCCAAATTTGAATCACTGGAACATCTTCACGTGTTGATCAGCCATGTTGTCAAGTCACACGCCACCTGCAGCGCACTGCAAATGGGAACCATGGTCCATTCCATCGTTGACGCTCCTGGGAATACGAAAATCGACCCGCTACATCGTGACATTCTGGTGGCGCACCTGCGCACATCGGGCCAGCTGCAGCACATTGTGGAAGGAATGAAATTAAGTCCTGTCGGGCGGCGCTCTGTGGCATTTCTGCAGTTGGAAAAATAGAGTGCCAGTGACGCAGGCTGGGATGCTTCGCAGGCTGGGATGCTTCGCAGGCTGGGATGCTTCGCAGGCTGGGATGCGTCGTAGGCTGGGATGCAATCCCAGCATCAACGGTTGAAATGCTGGGATTTCATCCCAGCCTACGCACTTTGAGCAATTTAAGGAACCGCTATTGAGGCACAGCAGATGATCGACGCCCCCCTTTATTGGTAATGACCACAGTACAAATCCACTGTCCTGTGTGTGACAATCCCCCTCCCCCAGCACACCAAGAGGATCACCATGTTGCCAGATTCAGGTTTCGGGTTCAGCTCAGGTTCAGGCCTGACTTCCTTTTCCTTCTTTCAGAGTGCCGGTCAGCCCGTCCTCAATACGTCATCCCATGAGGACAGTCGCGCAGAACAGGCGCAGCCACCTTCGGCGCTGGTGCTGTGCACAGGCGCCGCAACAACTTCAACGCTCATAGTGCCCGGCGCGGATTGCATATCAATGCTGCCCAGAATGTTGATTTATCTGATCAAAGCGTGGCTGATTGATAAAGAGGCCTTGCAACTGATCCTGGCCAGTCATCGCATGCGTCTCGAAGTACAGAGTTTTTATGCGCTGCGACTGCGTCCGGCAATCGCCCACCGGTGCGCCTCGCCGATTGCCAGTTATCAGGACACCGTCAATTTGCGCCCTGCCCAGGTGTTTATGGGGGAGGAAGGCGAGCAGATGTTTCAACAATGTCTGGCACTGAAAACACCCGATATGCCGGCCGACCAATACCGCGATGCCGTACTTCACATCCTCAAAGCGCGTCTGGCGTTGGCCAAAAATCTCGGACAGATCAGAGAACTCTTTGTCGGTGCCGGTCTTGGATTTGGTGGCACCAACATGAGCGCGGAGCACCGCGATGCCTTGATGAAGGCGATTCTGGAATCGATCAACACCAGCAGCCATGAACAGATGGGTGCCATGGTGGCCGGCGTCTGTGCGGCAATCGGCTCCAAACCGACCAGAATCGGCCATCATGAAGCCGTGTTCAACCAGATCCTGGCTTCCTGGAAAACCTGCACGCCATCGCAGATGGGATCCATGGCCGAGGCCATGTGCATCATTTCTGGCGGTAAAAACATGCCGCAACAGGTACGGGCCTACGTCGTGACCAAAATTCTGGGTTCGTTTGAAACCTGTTCGGCAACCCAGATACGGGCCATGATTTACTGCGTCTGTCTGGCGCTCGGCGGCAGGAATATGTCATCGACTCATCGTGACGGCGTGCTGCACCAGATTCAGGTTCAATACGACGACAACCGCCGACTGCCACTGCAGTCGATGCTGCAGGGCCTGTGCAAGGGTTTGGGCGACACGGAAATGACGTTCAGCGGCAAGGACATTCAATTGACCGATACCACAGCAGTATTGGCCCAGATTCTGGACTGGCATGCCAGTTGGAACAACCGCGAGATGGGCGAAGCGGTGTCGTCCCTGTGCGTGTCGCTGGGTGGCAGGCATATGTCCGCAACCAACCGGGATGCGGTGGTAAAACAGATTCTGGCCTCTCATGCCACGAGCAGTCCGGATCAGATCGGCGCAATGATTCTGAGTGTGTGCCATGCCCTGGGTGGCAAGAGGCCGGGCGGCGTGACCAGACTGACGCAGAAGAATCTTGAAGCGGTGCTGCGTCTGGTGCTGAAGTCGCATGCGACCAGCAGTCCCGCGCAGATGGGTGCGATGCTGCATTACCTGTTCCGCTCTCTGGGTCAAACCAACATGCATGCGGACCGTCGTCAGACCATCACAGCGGGTATCCGCAAATCGGGCCGCGCAGCGCACATCGTTGAGGCCATCAGTCTGACGCCGGGCGGGTCGGCGGTTGTCGAATTTCTGCAGTTAAAGACAGTTAACTTGACAAAACGTGTTGTGAATTATCGTTAACTAATGATTAGAAAAAAATATGTAGTTTCACTTAATTTGAAAATAAAGTGATGCGGCATTCTGTTCCGGCGTATCGCCAGATCCTGGTGGCGCAGCTTCAACAATCAGCGCATCTCGTTGAAACTCTCACCCGGTGGGCGCAATGATCTGGAAACCGCCTGAGAAAGCAAAGTCCTCAACCCAGCACCGCCTATCCGTAATTCCCCCATTTCGAATCCCCAAATCCCTGTGTGACAATCCGCGCCGTTGTTGAAATCGCCGCATTCCTTGCGGTCCCGATCAATCATCCTGTAAGGATTTCCATGTCACCAGCTTCAAGCACCGGCGTTGCCTCATTTTCATTCTGCATTCCCGCACAAAAAACCACCACTCAAATACCAACCAGTACCAATGCACCGTCTTCGGATCTGCTGCGCTGTTCTGGTAGCGCCAAAACCTCATCCGATCCAAACTGTATTGCAACGCTGCCCAAGGTGCTGATCCAGCTGGTTAAAACCTGGCTGATCGATAAAGAATTACTGGCGCTGATATTGAGCAGCCATCATATGCACAATGAGGTGCAGGGCCTATACCTCACGCAGCTGCGCGACGAGGTGGAAAAACAGGGCACGTCGCCGTTCGCGCTGTGTCAAAACACTGTCAATCTGCGCCCTGCCCTGGTCGGCCTGGGCAAACGGGGCGAACAGATGTTTCAGAAATTTCTGTCCATGAAGGCCTCCGGCATCCCGGGCGAACAGGTCAGCAAGTTCGCCGTTCAATACCTGACCAGCCTTGTATCGAAATTAAAAAGCCCCAAATATGAGGTTGAGCAATTGCGGGAACTTGTCACCGCCGCGGCGCTTGCTTTGGGCGGAACCATGATGAGTGCAGCACATCGTGATGCCCTGCTGTGCATGATTCTGCGCACGTCCAAAATAGGCAGCCATGAACATATGGGCGCAATGATACGCGGCCTGTGTGCTGCGCTGGGTCCAACCCTGTCGGGCAACGGGCATCACAGAGCGGTGTGTGAGCAGATCCTGGCTTCGCACAAAACCAGTTCGCCAATCCAGATGGGATCCATGACAGGCGCACTGGCCAGCATGCTCGGTGGTGTCACCATGCCACAGCATGTTCGAATCCAGCTAACCGCAATGATTTTGAATTCGTATCTGACGTGTACACCACAGCAAATGCGCGCCATGCTGTATTGCCTGAGTCTGGCGCTCGGTGGGCGCAATATGAAGCCCGGCCATCGTTGCGAATTAATGCAGCAGGTGCTTGATTTTCATGACGACCATTCAACCCTGCGGCTGGATGCAACGATGCAGGCGCTGTGCGCGGGATTGGTCGGCACAGACCTGGTAACAGAAGGCCATGACATGCAACGCCAGGACGTGGATGCGGTACTGACGCAGATTCTGGGTCGCAGCAAGCGCTGGGACCCGCGTAAAATGGGAACCGCAATTGCCGAGTTGTGCTGGTGTCTGAAACTCAACGCCATGTCAGGCGCCAATCGCGACTATGTGCTGGCCAGGATTCTGGCCTCGAGCACAACGAGCAGAGCGGCGCAGATGGGTACCATGATGCAAAGTGTGTGCACGGCGCTTGGTGGCAGAACCCCCGGTGCCGGCGCAAACCAGATCACGCGGGATAATCTGGAGGCCATGCTGCGTCAAATTATGGCCGCGCAGCAAACCTGCTCTTGGGCACAGCTGGCGGCAATGATTTATGGTCTGGTTCTGGCTCTGGGCGGCACCGGCATCAGTGCGGCGCATAGTGCAATGTTGGCCTCCCATATTCAGCAATCAGAACGTGCGCCTGACATCGTGGCGGCAATAAAATTGACACCGGGCGGCTCAACGCTGCTGGAGCTGCTGCACCTGAACCATCCGGACAGCGTGTGTCAGTTGCATGGGTAAATCCCACAGTTTAAATGTTCATGGCAGCAGCGGATAATTCCCTGTTGCCCACTTGATATTGAGAGGATTGCCATGTTACACAGTTCGAACTCCAGCCTGACCTCATTTTCTTTCTCCATGCCGGCAACTCAGTCCGTTTGCACTAATGACCGCACAACTCTGAGCGCGCCGACGCCACCATCCGAACTGGTACTGCGCTGCGCAGGCTCAGTCGGCAGGCGGGCGGACCCAGGCGCACTATCCGCGAACATTTCAACACTGCCGCTGGTATTGCTTCACCTGATCAAAAAATGGTTGACCTCTAAAGAATCCGTGTCACTGATATTGACCAGCCGTCATCTGCACCATCAGGTGCAGGCGTACTACAAAAAGCTGCTGCGTCCGACAGTCGCAGAAACATCCTCGTCGTGTGTCGCAAGCTTCCAGAATTCAGTCAATATTGCCCGCACCCACCTGCCTATGGAAGCCGAAGGCGAAGAGGCGTTTCAGATGTGTCTGAAATTGAAAGCCACCGGTCTGCCCGGCTCGGCCTACCGTCACGGGGTTCTCTCCATACTGAAGAGGTGCATCGAGGAATCCAGGAGTCCTTACCATTTGTGCGAAGTGTCCACAGGTATCGGTCTTGGACTGGGCGGCACATTGATGACCGAGCAGGATCGCGATGCGTTGCTGAACTGCATACTGGATTCTGCAGCGACCTGCACCAGTCATCATTTGAACGCAATGATGGTGGGTGCCTGTGTTGCATTTGGTCGCCTTCATTCGCAGCATCACATGGTGGCCGCGCTGAAAAAAATCCTGGCCTGCCATGCCACCTGTAAACCGGACCAGATGAATGCATTGACTCTGGGTGTTTTGGATGGGACGGGCAGCTTCGGAAGGCTGCAGGAGGAACTTGAGACTGTTCTGGCGCTGATTCTGGGTGCAAATAAAACCTGTACTGCCGATCAGTTGTCGGCACTGATGCACAGCGTGGGTATGATGCTGGAAGGGCCAGCGATAACTCCAGTCCAGCGCGGCTTTGTGCTCACACGAATTCTGGACTCTTTTGGGACCAGTCAACCTGCGCAACTCGGGGGCATGATCGGCGGGTTTTGCAATGCTCTGGGCAACGTGACCATGGCGCCGGCACATCGTGACGGGATAATGGCACAGATTCTGGGCACCTACGCAACCAACAGGAGACTGCCGCTGAAGGAAATGATGTACGGGTTCTGCGTTGGGCTGGGTGGCAGCGTGATGACGCCGGAAAATCTGGATGCTATTCTGGGGCGAATTATAGGGTACTACAAAAGCTGGAACCACAAAGAAATGGGCATGGCAATTGGGCACCTGTGCCGGGCACTTGGTGGCAGGAATCTGGCACCGGCGAATCGCGACCGGGTATTGGCAGGCATCCTCAAGGCTTACGCCACCAGCAGTTTGGACCAGATGGGTTGCATGATCGGCTGCCTGTGCAGATCGACATTTAATAACACTCCCAATGGGGTAACTATTACGCAGGACAATCTTGAGGCCATCCTGCTCGCAGTACTTAATTCGCATGCAACAGTCAGTCCGGCACAAATGGGGGTGATCATTGAGTGGATTTGTTTCGCTCTGAGCATAGGGACGATGTTGGAGGCGCATCATGGCACTCTGGCCGCGCGCATTCGTGAATCGAATCACGCAAATGAAATAATAGCTGCAATGAAATTGAGACCTAATGGGCCACTGGTAATGAAATATCTGCAATTGCACACAGTGCGCGACACGACAAAAAAACAGGCGAATACCACAATTTCACTTTAAATGGTGCTGATGGATATGTCGATGCTGCAGCCGATGCGGTGAACGAGCCCGTTTGCCCAGCCAGATATGCGCGGTTAATCCCGCCACGGCCAGCAGTCCGACTATCCAGTGAATCACGCCCAGCCAGTCACGCAAGGTATCACCGCCGGCGTAATACAGACCATAAGCCGAAATCACCAGAATAAGGGTGAAACCCATCATCACGGCACCGCTCCAGCGATTCTTGTTGAGCCGCCAGGCCCGAAATGCGTGGGCGGGCAGCAAGGCGCCAAACACGATCAGAAAGATCATGGCCGCAGCGCCATGCAGTTTCAGCCACCACGGTTCGGAAAAATGATGGACCTCACCGAATTCGCCGGCCGCGGCCAAAAAATAATGAGCGATGAGCCAACCGAGGCCCGAGGCCACCAGCAGTCCACTGACGAAATAAATCCAGAGCTCATGGCGGTGGCTCAGTTTGATCGGGCCGGTTTCGTGTGGGTGTTTTTTCACTGGTGAACCTGTCTGTTTTTTGCGGTCGGAGTATGCGGGATAAACACGGCTTCGGCCCTGTACTGTTCGAGAATGTCCTGTGCCTGGTCGGGACACAGCCGCACGATTTTGGTCAGGGCATCGGCGCTCATGCAATCCGGTGCGATGACGCTGATACTTTGGTTCCAGCGCACGCACGCCCTGTTTTTCTTGTCGACCAGCGCATCGCTGTGCGACGTCGAATACATGCCGGAGGAAGAGGCAACCGCACAGTTATCCAGCATTCCCAGACTGATCAGCGCACCTGGCAGCGATGGATTGCGCACATGCACCGGCCGGGCCGGACCGAACAGGCGCAGATCGCCGCCGGCATTGACCAGCGCACTGTCGACCTGATGTTCGCGCAACAATTGAATGGCACAGTCTACGGCGTAGCCTTTGGCAATGCCACCCAGATCGATCCACAACTGTTTTTTCAGCAGAATCTGCGCATTGGGCAGTAATGCCAGATCCTGAAAACTGACATCTTCAGCCGGCTCTCGTGCATCGGCTGGCACTGGCAGCAATCCGGCACTGACCATTTCCCGCCCAATGCTGACATCAAACCGTCCCGCGCTGAGCACACTTAAGCGCTGCGCAAACTGCAATACTTCATGAGTGCGCTGTGAGATCGACACCGGCACACCGGCCACAGCGCGGTTGATACGGCTGACATCGCTGTCGAATTCATGAAAGCTCATCAGGCGGTGCACTTCAGCGATCAATCCAAAGGCCGCTTCAATGGCCACGGCGGCGTATTTTCCGCTGGCTTCAATATCAACCAGCGTTCCCAACAATGGCCGCGCACGTCGCATGATCAGCTTCCTTTTTTGAAGACCACCTGAGCAATGGCCGCAATCCGGCGCACGCCATCGGTGACATGGGTGCAGGACAGCGTGGCACCGCTGATGGTGGCAATATCTTCGCCGGGCCGCAGTCCGGTCTGCGCAGTCTTGTTCACAAACTGTTTGCGCCAGGCGGCATTTTTGATTTCCGAGCCATGGCTTTCCCGGTAATTCAGAATTTCCACCTGACGCACGCTGGCGTCGGGGTTCAGGCCCACGGCATACGAAATCAGTTCATATTTGCCGATCACCTCATCCTGCACCATATAGCCCAGCAAGACATCGCCCTTATAGGCTGCCAGCACATGCCAGCCAACCGACCGTGCCGCAACGCCGGCCAGTTTCTGCACCTCGTTCATCTGTTCGGCATTCAGATGCACACTGACGTCTTTAAAGGCCGTCGCTTCGGCAAACATGGCATGCTGCGCTTCTTCGGCAGTCATGTATTGCACGGCGAAGGCCTGGCTGCTCACAGCCAGGGTGCTCAGTGCGATCATGCAGGAAAATCGATTGTTCATCGGGTTCGATCAAAAGCTGTAGCCAAGGCCGAGATTGAGGCGGTCCTGTGCACTGTCGTTTTTAAAATTCTGATAATCCGCTTTCAGCACCACGCCCTCACCGACTCTCAGATTGAGCCCGACGGTACCAACCTGCGTATCCGGTTTCAGGTAACTGTCCAGATCGGCGCTGCTGTAGGTTTTGGCGGTATTGAACCGTTCTGCACGTGCGAACGTGCTCAACGCGTACTGCTGGTTTTTCCAGAGCCGGTACGCCACCTGGACATAACCGCCTTCGAACGATGCCGGCATTGGGGTTGGCTGTCCGGCGATCGTTGCATTATAGGCTGCAGTGTGACTGATGGTGCCTTTGGCAAACAGCGCCGTGGCGTCCCACTTGCCACTCTGGTAGCGACCATGCAGATCGAACATGGTGACCGTGGAATCATTGAGCAGAGAAGCCGTGGTGTTCTGCCCGGCCTTGCCGGTAAATACCGAAGCACCCAACAGCAACCCCGGCACATCCGTCCAGTTCAGCGCGCCAAACATGCTCAGGTTCGAAGCCTTGGCCAACTGACCCTCCTGATGCACGCTGCCCAGCGGGGAATCGCGCCCATCCTGCGCGGTCGGATCCCATTTCGAGACATCAAAGCCGGTCGTCAGGCCCGTATCCCAGGTCAGTGAATTGGCCGTGGTACCCGACAGTCCAAAGCCCACTTCACGCCAGGTGGTCGGGATAATTGCCGTCTCAACAAAGTTGCGTTTTACGCCGTAGTACGAGGTCGGTTCATGGCTGGTATTTAACAACCCGACCGGCATGAGGAATAAACCGCCGCGCACGCGCAGGCCGTTATCGAGTTCATGTTCAATATACAGTTGTTCCACTTCGGATTCACCACTGTCGGTGGCTGAAGTTACGGCATGTTCCCATTCAAATTCCGACACCATTTTGGTTTGCGGATCAAACCGGTGGGAGATCGCAATGACGGCACGGGCGACGTCCACCTGCGTATCTTTGGTGTTATTGAGCGGTCGGGTATAACCGATTTCGCCATAGCTCGACAGCGTCGTGGTCGGCTGGGATTGACTGCTGTCCTGTGCCGCATTGACCGTGCTGTCCATGGCAACTTTTTGCTGCACCAGCTGTTCAGATTGCTGCCCCAGGGCTGCTTTTAATTGCGCCAGTTCATTGCGGAGGGTTTTCATTTCCTCTTCCTGCTGCGTCAGTTTCTTTTCCAGATCGTCCAGTGTGGTTGCGCCGACTGGCGCGACAAAGGCGAGATTGGCGACAATACCAGCACTGATGAGTGCGGTTCTGAGTAGTTGGTTCATTTTTATTCCTGTGAAGATGAAGGGGATGTTGAATTAAAAGTTGCCGGCGTTTCATTTATTCGCTGAATGCAATTATAAATGAGAACGATTCGTATTACAAAGATTTATTGAAAGAAATTAATCTAAATCAATAACGGTTGCTTTTTGGGGGGGGAAGCGGGAATGTCAGAATTGCTCAGGGAGTTCTTGTCGTACGAGGTTATAAAAGGTATCATACGGCCTTCCAAAAATACCGCGTATTTTTGAAACTCCCCCCCTGCTGCCCTTAGCTCAACTGGATAGAGCAATGCCCTTCTAAGGCATAGGTTAGTGGTTCGATTCCACTAGGGCAGACCAAAAATAATCAATTAATTCAAACAGTCAGGAAAGTGAATCACTTTCTCCCTGAATCTGAAATTCGGACGTATCTACGATATTTTCTTAGTCTCAATACGACATATATTGCAATTACTTAGTGCTTGAGCGACAATTTGACGCCGTTTTGACTTTTTCTTAGTGATTTCTCGATGACACGCACCTTCAACTTTTAAGTGAAGAAACTACATAATGCGCGCAACCCGGCTTCCCAACCAACCCACTGATGAACTGTACTTTGCAGCCTCAATGCTGAAATCCGAAGCACGCCAACTTCAGCGACAGGCCGAAGCAGGGACACTACTGCGAATTTTTAAGGGGGTATATGCTCCCCAGATATCCGTTGAAGAACTCACTGTCCTGGTTCGGCGGAATTGGCAGAAAATAGCAGGCGTAGTTGTTCCCGGTGGTGTCGTTTCTCATATCAGTGCCATGAAGGGTGGCGTGCTGCCGTCTGGTGAAGTCACTCTTTCCCATCCGACGGCATTCAATAAAAATGTGTCCCTTCCCGGGCTCCGGCTTCGTGTTGTCCGAGGACCGGGTCCGCTCCCCGGAGATTTACCCCTGGGGGCCTCCGGGCTTCACTATGCCGGCCGCGTGCGCATGCTGATGGAAAACATCGGACGCAAAGGCAACCTCCGAGCTCCACGCAAAGATGTAGAACACCTGCTCGTCTCAGTGCTGAATGCGTCAGGCGAAAAGGCGCTCAACGAAATCCGTGACCAGGCCGCAGCCCTGGCACCCGCACTGGGTGCAGAGAAGGCCCTTGACGAACTGCGCAGCATCATCGGAGCACTGTTGGGCACTCACGCCAAAGGCGCCCTGCTAACGATGGCTGGGCAGGCCGTTGCGCAGGGAATGCCCGTAGACCAGGAAAGGATGGCTCGGTTCGAAGTCCTCGCCGCGTATCTCCGGTGTGAGCCGATGCCTCGACTCGAGAGCACAGTTGCCGGGGTGGCGAGGCAAAATTTCGCGTTTATCGAGTCCTACTTTTCAAACTTCGTCGAGGGGACGAGATTTGCCATCGAACAAGCACGCGACATCGTGATGTTTAACAGGGTAGCGCCGAACAGACCAAAGGACTCCCATGACATCCTTGGTGTTTTTCGGCTTGCCATTACCTCACCGTATCGGGATAGTCCTCCGGTCCCGGGGGCTGAATTCCTTGATGGTCTTGAAGGGTGGCATGCCGAAATGCTGAAGATGCGCCCTGAGGCTAATCCCGGCAAGCCTAAGTTGGAAGTCAACTACGCAGGTACAACACAGTTCGTCGACCCGGCACACGTACGCGGAACTATTTCAGAAGGGTCCAGGCTTGCCCGGTCAATTCCGGAGGGTCTGGCGCGTGCCATCTATTACGCCTTTCTCATCTCCGAAGTCCACCCGTTTGATGACGGGAACGGTCGACTGTCCAGGCTTGTGATGAATGCCGAACTGACGAGAGCCGGAGTGAGTCGCATCATCATCCCGACGCTATATCACCCACAGTATGTGGACTGCGCCCGTGCCTTAACCAGAGCGAACAAACCGGAAGGATTCGTACGCAGCCTGGCAAAGATGGCGCAGTGGTCAAACAGGTTCGATTACGCTGACCTCGACGTGCTGATCGCTGCATTGCGCAGGACTAACGCACTCGAGGAATCCCCTGCAGAGTTCCGCCTGTTGAACGCAGACGGAAGCACGGAAACGTAGTGGTCGCGTAGCTGATAATTATAAAAATTCAAGTTGCATCCAAAAACTCAGAATGAATGCCGAATACCCAGATCAAACGCTTTGACACCGTAGCCATTACTGCTGGCATTGCCCAACGTGTAATCGGCGCCGTTTTTATTCAGCATTTCCCCAACCGAGGTATAAAAACTGGTTCGGTTGCTTAAGGCATAGGTGTACCCCAGCGCGAACTGGCTGGCCCCATACCCCGGACTGTTTTTGTCATTGAGGTGTACATAAGAAAACAACACTTCATGACGACCGACAGGAATTCGCAGACCCAGCAACAGACTGGTGGTATCCGCTATGCCGGCGCCGATCAAATCTGCACCTTTATTGGTCTGGTAGCCAAAACTGGTCTTGAGCGGAACGCCATATACAGACCAGTCGATCATCCCGCCAGCGAGCTTGGTTTTAAACGTGTTTGAGTTGTTGACTGCATTGACAGCGTCATAGGCTGCCAACAGGTGCAGCGGACCATTCTCATAGTTGATCAGGTAACCGGTTTCGGCTGCATCGCTGAAGTTGCCCGGCTGACCGCCCAGACCGTAGTTGAATTCAAGTGAAAATCCGTGATCGACGTGCGACACGTAGCGCATGGAACTGTTTTGCGTCATGCTGCCACCGCCATTATCGAGCAGCAGATTGCTGCCACCGATCACATTCGCGCCATGTGCATTGGCGCCACCGAGCTGCATCAGATTGCCGGCATTGCCAGCCATGCCCAGTTCAAACGGATCAATCGAATATACCGCGTTATACATGGGGGTGAACTGCCGTCCCAGCATGACCATGCCGAAATCGCCCGACAGGCCGATCCAGGAGGCCCGGTTGAACAGCGTGCCGGTTTCGGTACTTTGACCATTATTGAGCTGCACACCGGCTTCCAGCTGGAACAGTGCTTTCAGACTTGCGCCAAATTCTTCAGAACCTTTAAAACCAATGCGCGATGGCGTTGAAATACCGCTGGCCAGCGAGTATTGATTGCCGGCCGAACCAGGTGCCGATGAAGGCGGTGTTTCGACATTCAGACCGGCATCCAGCACGCCGTACATGGTGACCGAAGACTGCGCTGCAGCCGCACCTGCAAGGGTCGCCAGAACAGACAGAAGGAGGAGTGATTTTTTCATGGTTGATTTTCCAAAACGGGTGTCCAACAATAATGCAGGCCAGAGCGACAGGGGCGAATTATAGTCGACATTGGCAAATCGTTTTTTTTGCTGGAACAATTTGATACATTACCCAAGCGGCAAATGGTGCGGACGCACCAGCATATGCCAATCCTGGTGCTCATCAATAATTAACGCCACCGCGGACAGGACTGCAGCACGTAACTGCTCGGTGGTGGTCAGCGGGTCGTGCGCGGCCAGCGTTGCCAGGATCGGCACGGTAACCCGCTCCAGCTCTGCTTCCAGACGCCGCGATGTTGCTTCGAGCCGGTACGCTTCCGATTGGGCCAGCGCACCATGCAGTGAAGCACCCAGCGCCGGAAAAAAAGTGGTCATCAGGGTCAAGACTTTCGAGTGGATGAGCAGATGGGACAAGGCAGCGACGGCGGTCATTCCGAACAGCCAACTGTTGATCTGATGGATGCGATGCTGCAGTGCGTGCTGATGGCGGGCCAGATTGTGATGATAATGGCGCTGGCCGTCCAGAATATCCACCGTCCATCTGGCGTAGCTGGTGACGAATTGCGGATCAGACCACGCTCCCGACAGAGCGGAACGTGCCAGAGCAGCATTGGCTGCGCACAGGGTATCAATATCGACGCCGCCCTGTGCCTCCTGCGCGGGATTGAACAGTCGTGTATACCAGTTGCAAGGGGCATCGACCGCCTCAAAATCAATCAGCGGTGCGATCAGCGCCAGATACCAGGCCAGTTCAGCTTTGGTACGCGCCCCCAGCCACTGACCCTGCCAGTCCTGACGGTGGCCTCGCCAGTAAATCAGGCCGACCAGCAGAATAATCAGTGCTTCGGCCATCACCCAGACCACGGAATAATGGTTCATGTCGTGATTTTCATTATCCCAGCCCAGCGCCAGTGGCAGACCGGCACACAGTACGGCGATCGCACTGAGCAGGTAGATCAGCCAGAAGGCACTGCGATAGCGATGACCATATTCAATGGCCCTGGCATTGTAGGCCCGCTGAATCGGGGCGATGGCATTAATCAGGGGAAGCAGAACGGGCGGAGGCGACAGCTTTTTAGGTGTGCCAGGACTCGGCAAATCCGCACCAGTCAAAATCAGTTTTTGTATGAATTTGTGCAGGACCATGTCAATCCGCTTCCATGATGTCGTAAGTCGCGTTAAAAATGGCAGGCGCTACGATGCCCAACGTGCCATCACCATAATCAACGAGCCAGTCGCCGGCACCGCCAAGCAGTCGCGAACGGCCATCAGCCAGGATGACGGTGAATTCTGTGTGCAGCAACAGTGCCAGAACTTCAATGGGCAGCGTCACATAATTTCCATCGCTGCCCTGCTCCACACCGCTTGCCGGTCTGTATTTATCGGCAAAATGGACCAGTGGTACCGGCCATTGTTCACCCTGACTGCCGGTGACAATGGCGTCATTGGCATGGACATGGACTTCGCCTTCCAGCGTGTGCACCAGGCTGTCGGTGCCGGAAAAACTGACCTGAACCAGAATGGTTCTTTTTTTTGCGCGAATATGGCCGGGATAGTTTTTTAATACAGATGTACCGGACTGGCCGCTGGCATGGAATAGCAGTGGCGTCGGCTTGTTCATGTCAGGCTTCAATACCCTGAGAGCCCAGATACTCTTCATAAGTACCCTGGAAATCAATGATTTCACCATCTTTAATTTCCAGTATCCGGGTGGCCAGACTCGACACAAACTCGCGGTCATGCGAAACAAAGATCAGCGTGCCGGCATATTTTTCCAGCGCGATGTTGAGCGACTCGATCGATTCCATATCCATGTGGTTGGTCGGTTCATCGAGCAGCAGCACGTTATGACGTCCCAGCATCAATTTGCCGTACATCATGCGTCCCTTTTCACCACCGGACAATACCTTGACCGATTTTTTGACGTCATCGCCGCTGAACAGCAGACGGCCCAGAATCGAGCGCACGGCCTGATCATCATCGCCTTCCTGAGTCCAGTCACCCATCCAGTCGGTCAGCACTTTGCCGTTGGCGAATTCTTCGGTCGGGTCCTGCGGCATATAGCCGGGGTTGGCGTTTTCCGCCCATTTGACCAGTCCGGTATCGGGTTTGAGTCCGCCGGGTTCGCCGACGATGCAGCGGATCAGTGTGGTTTTACCGGCGCCGTTGGCACCAATAATGGCAATGCGTTCTCCGGCTTCCACATTGAAACTGACCTGCTTGAACAGTGGCTTGTCATACGATTTGCCGATACCCTGCACTTCCACGGCCAGGCGATGCAGTTTTTTCTCGCCTTCAAAGCGAATATAGGGATTCTGACGGCTGGATGGCTTGAGATCTTCAATCTTGATTTTTTCAATCTGTTTGGCGCGTGACGTGGCCTGACGGGCCTTGGATTTATTGGCCGAGAAGCGGCGCACGAAATCCTGCAGTTCGGCGACCTTGTCTTTGGCTTTGGCATTATTGGACAGCTGCTGGGCGCGTGCCTGGGAAGAAGCCAGCATGTAATCATCATAATTGCCGGGATAGACTTTGAGCGTGCCGTAATCCATATCCGCCATGTGGGTACATACCTGATTCAGAAAATGGCGGTCATGGGAAATGATGATCATGGTGGAATTGCGCTGATTCAGGACATCTTCGAGCCAGCGGATGGTATTGATATCCAGATTGTTGGTCGGTTCATCGAGCAGCAGGATATCCGGATTGGAAAACAGTGCCTGGGCCAGCAGCACCCGCAATTTCCAGCCCGGTGCAATTTCACTCATCGGTCCCTGATGCTGGGCGATTTCGATACCGGCGCCCATCAAAATTTCACTGGCGCGCGATTCGGCGGTATAGCCGCCGTATTCGGCAAACCTGGCTTCCAGTTCAGCCGCATGCATGTAATCGTCATCGGTGGCGTCCGGTTTGGCATACAGTTCATCGCGCAACGTCATGGCCGCCCACATTTCCACGTGGCCCATCATCACCACATCGAGCACGCGCATTTCTTCATACGCAAACTGATTCTGCCCCAACTTGCCCAGGCGTTCGCCGATATCGAGCATCACGTTGCCGGCACTCGGTTCCAGATCGCTGCCGAGGATTTTCATGAAAGTCGATTTACCGCAGCCATTGGCACCGATCAGGCCATAGCGGTTGCCATCACCAAATTTGACGGAAATATTTTCAAACAGCGGCTTGGCGCCGAATTGCATGGTGATGTTGGCAGTAGAGAGCACGGTAAGACCTTTTAATGTAGAACGGAGTGAGTGGCGAGTAAAAACAGCAGGGGCGGATTATAGCAGTTTAGAGGAAGTTATTTCCGATTTAAAGCATTTCAAATTACATAATGACATCGTGGAATTCAATCTGTATCACCCGCCGGCAAGGTCGATTGTTGTTCTATTCCACTGCAAATTAACGCGGCTCTGTTTATTCGCTCCATGAAATAGGTTTGAAACACGATCCAGTCAGGGTATTCAGTCGCGGCAACCGAATAGGCTGCGATGCGCCCAATAAGTCCGCATATCCAATCTGCGCATTGCAAGGTTTGGAAAAGATGACTCTCACCTTGCAAAGGTGGTTCAATCAGAGTGCGACATTTTTCAGTTTTATCTTCAAACATCGCCATAGTACACGCCTCCACATTCCGCTCTCTCCATCTATTGCCGGCTTTTTGCTCATCCAGTAAAACAGAAAACGTTGAATTTGTTGCGACACAAAACTGATCGATTTTCCGAATTGTCTGAATTAATTGGCGACTGAACAGTTCGGATGCATTGTGATCATCTGGGCTAACCGTTTTATGTGTGCCAGAATAATAAACATATCCGCCCACCTTGGTTATTCGGTTGAGAATTCGGTTGGTTGCGCTTCGAAGATTGCGATAGGCAGTGACATTACGAACGGTATAGAGTTGCGAACCCTTTTTCTCCCATTGATACGATTGGAGGTTGGACGGGTTATTGTTCTTCAAATCCCAGGCCAAGAGTTGGCACTTCAACTGATAGAACTCAATCGCAAACTCTCTGACCTGCCCAACCGGAAGCAACATTCCTGCCAGACCGAAAACTGGACTGTCATTGTATTTGTGATGTGTGTTCGAGATGTAGGGACCGATATGTCCAAATTCATCCAGATAAACCGCGTAATGCACCAAAAAGCCTTTTGAGTTAAAACACGAAAGCCCGCGAACGATTACTCGTTGCGGGCTTCGGAAGCTGGGCACAGAAAAAATCACATGCGTTGGGTCCGATTATAGGTTTGCACGACAGGAGCGTCAATTGTTTGCTTTCGAAAAGGTTATCGGAAAGTGTGCAGGCGGATGGGATATAGGCCAAAGAAATAACTTTAAATCAATCAAATCACGCCATTATTGATTATTTTGTACATTCTGACAACCAGAAGATATTGACAAATTGAACCTTTAAATACAGTTAATCAAATGCGGATAATCGGTAAATTCGAAGGTAATCTGACGCGAATTGCTGGTCAGTTTAACCGGCGCGCCAAACGGTAAGGTCACCTTGTTGGGGCAATGACCGAATGGCAGGCCGGTAATGACGGGCAGGCCGGTTTTGCTGCGAACGAAATCCAGCATGGTCGCATAGTCGTAGCCGTTGTCGTAGTCGGTCGCGCGGTAATTCGTAAAATGTCCCATTACCAGCGCCTTTTGAGCAGACAGAATGCCGGCATGATGCAGCTGCATGATCATGCGCTCGACCCGGTACGGATTTTCATTGACGTCCTCAATGAACAGAATGCCGTCCCTGACCTCGGGCAGATAGGGCGTACCGACCAGATGCGTGAGCATGGCCAGATTGCCACCCCAGAAGGTGCCTTCGGCGCTCAGGTCGACATTGCCCTGCACCTCAACGCTGAAACTGTACAGATCGTGAAACAGGCAGCGCTCGAACTGGTCGAACGTGAAATCCTGCTGCAGTTCAGACCCGAAATCGTCATACAGCATCGGTCCGGCAAAGCTGATCTGGCCGGACTTGGCCAGCAGAGCGCAATGCATGGGGGTGAAATCACTGAAGCCGACAAACAGTTTGCCACTGGCGGCAAGACGGGCAAAGTCGACCTGGTCCAGAATCCGTGAAAAGCCGTAACCACCCCGCAAAGCCATCACAACATCTACCTCCGGATCATCTGCTGCCTGATAAATCTGTGCCAGCCGGGTGGCATCATCGGCAGAAAAGCGCAGGTATTTTGAATCCAGATCCACCAGATTTTTCACGGTCCAGCCGCGTTGCTGCAAGCGCACTATTGCGCGCCGGGCAAATTCGGGATTCGGTGCGTAAGCGCTTGGTGCGATGATGGCGATGGTTGGCATGATCGGTATCAGTCAGATGCTTTTTTTTGTAATCGGCGCTGCGCAAAAAATGCACTCAGCATGTGGCTGCATTCGGTGCCAAGCACGCCACCCTGAACGCTGGTGTGATGATTAAGCTGCGTATTCTCAAACAGATTGAGCACCGAACCGGCCACACCGGTTTTAGGATCGAGCGCACCGAACACGACCCGCTCCAGTCTGGCATGCAGCATGACGCCGGCGCACATGGCACAGGGTTCCAGCGTGACGTACATCGTGCAGCCAGGCAGACGGTAATTCTTCAGACTGGCAGATGCGTCGCGCAACGCCCTCATTTCAGCGTGGGCACTGGGGTCATGCAAACCGATAGGATGATTGTAGCCGGTACCAACGACCACACCGTCTCGCACCAAAACCGCACCAACCGGGACTTCACCGGCCTGCTCTGCCCGGTATGCCTGCTGCAGGGCCAGACGCATAAAGTGTTCGTCTGCATCGTCTGCTGCATTATTGTTGGAATCAGCTGATATCGTCATCGTTGATTTCAGCCCAGCAGTTGGGCGTTTCATACAGCGTAATTTTTTTCAGCGCCAGCGCACGTCCATAACGGTTGTGGTACACCACTTTGAGCATGTCAAAGGCAATCTGCGCCAGATTCTCAACCGTCGGGACGCGGTCAACCACCACCGTTTTGTGTCCGGGCAGGGTTTTCAGGAAATCCACTACGGCGGCATCTTTTTCATAGACCAGAAACGCGTGATCCCACAGACTGACCAGATGCTGATGCGCCAGTTCCTTGATATCCGAAAAATCCATGATCATGCCGTTGTCGGAGACCCCATCCTGTTTCACAACTTCGCCGACCAGGGTGATGAGCAAGGTATAGCGATGCCCATGCAGGTTGCGGCACTGGCTGTTATGGTCCGGAATCCGGTGACCTGAATCGAACTCGATTTTTCGGGTAATGGTAAGCATGTTGCACCTTAAACTTTGTTATTTTTTACGGAATATTGAGCAACTTGTGAGTTTGCAGACTCAATTTCCAAAGCGGATTTGCCTTGCAGAATTCCACAGCCTTGCGCAGATTGTCTGCCTGTAATGGCCCATCCATGGCCTGCACATAAAAGTGCCTGAAATCGAGTCGGGCATAGCTCTGTAATTCCTGGCCCGACTGAGGAATCACGACCTTGAGTTCATCACCTTTTTGCACGATCAGTTCCGAGCCCATTTTGGGGCTGACACAGACCCAGTCTATGCCTGCCGGTACCGGCAGCGTTCCATTGGTTTCGATGGCAATTTCAAAACCGTGATCATGCATGGCAGCGATCAGTTCGGCATCAAGCTGCATCAGGGGTTCGCCGCCGGTGAAAACCACATATTTCTTTTCCGGGTAAGTGATGGGCCATAACTGACTGATGGTCTCGGCCAGCTGCTGTGCCTGTCTGAATTTCCCGCCCAGTTCACCATCGGTTCCGACAAAATCGGTATCGCAGAACTGACAGACTGCACTGGCACGGTCGGCTTCCCGACCCGACCACAAATTACAACCGGCAAAGCGGCAAAATACCGCCGGACGACCAGCATGCGTGCCCTCGCCCTGCAGGGTGTAAAAAATCTCTTTAACGCTGTATGTCACTGGCCTGCTCGCAAATTGGGTAGGCTGGGGTGTAATCCCAGCATTGCACTCGTTAATGCTGGGATTACATCCCAGACTACGACACCTGACTAATAGTTATTCCCATTCAATCGTGGCCGGAGGCTTCCCGGAAATATCGTAGACCACCCGATTAATTCCCCGCACTTCATTGATGATGCGGTTTGATACTTTACCCAGCAGCTCGTGCGGCAGGTGCGCCCAGTGCGCGGTCATGAAATCCTGGGTCTGCACGGCGCGCAGTGCCACCACATATTCGTAGGTACGGCCGTCTCCCATGACACCGACCGACTTCACCGGCAGGAACACCGCAAAGGCCTGACTGGTGGCCTGATACCAATTCTGATCGGTGCCTTCAACCGGTGTATTGCGCAATTCTTCAATAAAAATGGCATCCGCTCTTCTGAGCAGATCGGCAAATTCTTTTTTTACTTCGCCCAGAATCCGCACACCCAGTCCAGGTCCGGGGAACGGATGACGGTAGACCATGGATTCCGGCAAGCCCAGTGCCACGCCGAGTTTGCGCACTTCATCCTTGAACAGTTCACGCAATGGTTCCAGCAGTTTCAGATGCAGCGTTTCCGGCAGGCCACCGACATTGTGGTGACTCTTGATGGTATGTCCTTTTTTGCCCTTGCCTGCGCTTTCGATCACATCCGGATAGATCGTTCCCTGCGCAAGCCATTTGGCATTCTTGATCTTGCCGGACTCGACCTGAAATACCTCAACAAATTCACGCCCGATAATCTTGCGCTTTTGTTCCGGATCGGACACGCCGGTCAAATGCCCCATAAACTGGGCAGCAGCATCGACATGGATCACTTTGACACCAAGGTTGTCGGCAAACATGTCCATGACCATTTTGCCTTCGTCCAGACGCAACAGGCCATGATCGACAAACACGCAGGTCAGCTGGTCGCCAATGGCACGATGGATCAGGGCGGCAGCCACGCTGCTGTCCACGCCGCCGGACAGGCCCAGAATCACGTCGTCCGTGCCCACCTGAGCGCGGATCGCCGCGACGGCTTCATTAATATAATCGGGCATGTTCCAGTCGGATTTGCAGCCGCAGATTTCATGAACAAAGCGACCGATAATGGCTGTACCCTGCACGGTATGGGTGACTTCAGGATGAAACTGTACCGCATAAAAATGGCGTTGCTCATCGGCCATGCCGGCGATCGGACAATTGTCAGTCGACGCCATTAATTTGAACCCGGCCGGCATGTTGATGACCTTGTCGCCGTGGCTCATCCAGACCTTGAGCATGCCATGACCTTCGGGGGTGGTGAAATCAACGATATCCCTGAAAAGTTCGGTATGCCCACGCGCGCGCACTTCAGCATAACCAAATTCACGCACCTTGCCATTTTCAACCAGTCCGCCCAACTGTGCAGCCATGGTCTGCATGCCGTAACAGATGCCCAGTACCGGCACGCCCAGTTCGAACACGGCCTGCGGTGCGCGTGGCGTTTCCTCTTCGGTAACGCTGCTCGGACCACCCGACAGAATGATCCCGGCAGCGCCATAGCTGCGAATGAAATCGTCGCTCACGTCATAGGGAAATACTTCAGAAAAAACACCGGCGTCACGCACGCGACGGGCGATTAACTGGGTGACTTGAGAACCGAAATCGAGGATCAGAATTTTAGAATGCATGAATTAAACTATTCGGAAAAATAAACTGCGTAATTAATAAAGAATGGGAAATCTTGAACGGCTCAGGTTGGTATGCCATGCGAAAAACTGTTGGTGCCGGATTTTTTTGCCTTATGCAATTCCTGCTCAACCAGATTCATCAGAACTTCGGACGTGGCGTCCGGGAACAGATCTGTTGACACTGTGCCGACACAAACCGATACGGAAACTTCCTTGCCATGAATGGTCTCGGTATGCGCCAATACGGTATTGCGGATGCGCTCCGTCACGGCCTGTATCACCACATTGGACGCACCCGGCAACACCACCATGAATTCTTCCGAACCATACCGACCCAGGGCATCAAACGGACGGATGCAGGACCGTACCCGGCTGACCATCTTGACCAGAATCGCCTCGGCCGCATGCAATCCGAATTCATTTTTCAGTTCGGCATAATTGTCGATGCCAACCATGGCCAGTGACATCGGTTTTGCCGCAGACTTGCAGCGCAGTACTTCGATTTCCAGTGAACGAATAATGGCCGAACGATTCCACGTTCCGAACATCGGATCGATCATGCTTTCACGACGCAGCGAGCGATTCTGCTTTTGCAGGTCATCATGCGCCATCTGCATCGAGTCATATTGCAACTCCTGCTCGACCAGACCGGACAAATCAGAGAGCAGAAAAGCGTCTTCATCCTGATATTGACGCGCCACATAATCAATGAGGTAAATACCGCCCACCACCTGCCGGTCGTCAAATACCGGCTGAACGGCATAAAACCGGATATAAGGTGGCCCGACGACCCACGGATTGCTGGCAGTCTTTGGATCTGACCGGGCATCATTGACGATCACCGGATCACTGGAAAAAGGCAGCGAATCGCAAAATGCCGCCTCCAGTGCTGCCATCGAACGCTCACCCTTGCCGAACCGTGCCGACACCTGACCAAAACTGACAATACAGTTCGCCACACCAAACAGCCGGATCGCGATACGCTCAATGCGCAATATGCGATCCTCTTGTGCAGAGATCGAAAAATTTGCCAATCCACCCGTTGTTGCAGGTACCTGCGTTGAGCCGGAAGTGGCAGCCGGTGTTTTCATGAACTCTCCGAGTCAGTAATTATTCAGAACGATAATTGGGCGCTTCTTTGGTAATCTGAACGTCATGCACGTGCGACTCACGCATGCCGGCTGAGGTAATTTCAACAAATTCAGCCTTTTTATGCAGATCGGCAATCGTCGCGCAACCGCAATAACCCATGGACTGCTTCACGCCGCCGACCAGCTGGAACAGAATTGCCAGCACGCTGCCTTTGTAGGCCACCCGTCCTTCGATCCCTTCCGGCACCATCTTTTCGGCACTGGAATCTTCCTGGAAATAGCGGTCAGCCGAGCCGGCTGCCATGGCGCCCAGAGAGCCCATGCCGCGGTAGGATTTGTAGCTGCGGCCCTGATACAGAATAACTTCACCGGGTGCTTCTTCCGTTCCGGCAAACAGACTGCCCATCATGACGGTTGAGGCACCGGCGGCCAGGGCTTTGGAAACGTCACCGGAGTAACGCACGCCGCCATCAGCGATGCAGGGCACGCCGGTACCTTTCAAGGCATTGGCCACGTTTGAAATTGCGGTGATCTGCGGTACGCCAACTCCGGCGACAATGCGCGTCGTGCAGATCGAACCAGGGCCTATGCCCACCTTGACACCGTCTGCACCGTGCTCAACCATGGCCAGTGCAGCAGCCGCGGTCGCGATATTGCCACCGATGACATCCACCTGCGGGTAATGGGTCTTGATCCAGCGAATCCGCTCCAGTACGCCTTTGGAATGTCCGTGCGCGGTATCGACGACAATCACATCGACACCGGCCTTGACCAGCAGATCAACCCGCTCGTCATTGTCCGGTCCTACGCCAACGGCAGCGCCGACCCGCAATTTACCCTGCGAATCTTTGCAGGCATCGGGATGTTCGGTTGATTTCTGAATGTCTTTGACGGTGATCAGACCCTTGAGTTCGAAACCGGAATTGACAACCAGAACCCGCTCGAGGCGGTGTTTATTCATCAGTCGCTTGGCTTCGACCACATCGGCAGTTTCGTCAACATAGACCAGCTTTTCGCGCGGGGTCATCTTGTCACGCACTTTGGCATCGAGTTCACGCTCAAAGCGCAAATCACGGTTGGTAATAATGCCGACGACAACCTTGCCTTCAACAACCGGAAAACCGCTGATACCGTGCTGTTGGGACAGTGCCAGTACATCGCGGATGGTCATGTCAGGCGGAATGGTGATCGGATCACGCAACACACCCGACTCGAAACGTTTGACTTTTGAAACTTCACGGGCCTGCTCTTTGGGAGTCAGATTTTTATGAATAATGCCGATTCCACCTTCCTGTGCCATGGCAATGGCAAGCGGAGCTTCGGTCACTGTGTCCATTGCAGCCGACAGCAAAGGAATATTCAACTTGATATTGCGTGTTAAATAAGTGGTGAGTGAAGTCTCTTTTGGGAGGATGTCAGAGAAGGCTGGAACTAAGAGCACATCGTCGAAAGTTAGTGCTTTTTGGAGGAGACGCATAGTATTTCCTATAGGCGCAAAACCGAATTATACAGAAAACCACACTTATCGACTTGTTTCTTTGAAGAATTTTAGAATTTTTTTTAAAAATCACAAGCTTGTGCGCCTTGTTTACGGATCTTAATTGACATATTTGTCAAAGCATGTCGAAATCCAACCTCAGGCTTTTTTAAACATGCTGCAATTTATTTAGTGAATAAAATGAAAACATCAATTTTACGTACGTCACTGGTTTTGGCTGCTTTATGTTGCTTCACTACTGCCGCATTGGCTCAATATGTATGGCTCGATGACAAAGGCTCCAAACAATTTTCAGATCAACCGCCACCAACCTCGGTACCCAAAAATAAAATATTGAGGGTCCCGGGCGGGAACATCGACAGGGTGATTTCGGAACCGGACGCCGATGCCGATGCCGATCAGGCAAAAAAAACCAAACAACCGGAATCCGTAGCGGAAAAAGAAGCTGCGTACAAAAAACGTCGCGATGAAATGGCCACCAAGGACAAAAAAGCCGCCGAAGAAGCAAAAAATACGGCCGCCAAAACCGACAACTGCAGAAAAATGCGTGAATACAAACAAAGTCTGGATTCAGGTCAGCGCATATCAACTACTGATGCCAACGGCAACCGCAGCTACCTGTCTGATGACAAGCGCGCTCAGGAACAGTCGACATTAAGTCAGAGTTTGGGCGATTGCGGTAACTGATGCGCTTTTTTATTGGCCCGGGCTCGTCGCGCTACCATGGGGTCGACCAGCAAAGGGCGATAAATTTCTATCCGGTCGGATTGTTTCAGCACCGTATCCAGACTTTTCAGTTTTGAATAAATACCCGTCCTGAGAGTGGCAAGAGTCAGGCCGGGCACGTCATCCAGCAGTCCGCTGACCAGAATCGCCTGTTGAACAGTGCTGCCCTGCTCCACCTGCACCGTCTGCAAAAACTGTTTTTGCCCAGTGACATAACAAACCTGTACCGTAATTTTGCATTCACTTGCCATATACACTTTCGGCACGAAGACAGAAGGCGTCGACGAAGCTGTTGGCAATTTTACTGAACACAGGACCGATCAAATGCTCTAGAATCTTGCTTGAAAATTCGTAGCGCAGATCGAATTCGATTTTGCAGGCATTGTCGCGCAGCGGTTTGAATACCCAGGTACCTTCGAGTTGTTTAAAGGGGCCTGAAATTAATTTCATTGTCATCAGACTCGGCGCAGAATTGGTGTTCTCAGTGGTGAAGCTCTGCTGCACGCCATGAAAATTGATATGCATGGTTGCCAGCAGACCAGTTTCGTGCCTGTGCTGTACTTCGACGCCGCCGCACCAGGGCATGAATTGCGGGTACTCTTCCACGGCATCGACCAATTTAAACATTTGTTCAGCGCTATATCCGACCAGTATCGATTTTTGTACTACTGCCATATTTTTTTAACCGTTTATTTGTGGAGCAGGTTTTTTCCCTGATCCGAAATTCTACCTGACTTAGCTGATATGAGCATTGCTGATAATAAAAAAGCCTTTCACGATTATTTTATCGAAGAACAATTTGAAGCCGGTGTTGTTTTGGAGGGATGGGAAGTCAAGGCGATCCGCGCCGGTCGCGTGCAGCTCAAGGAAGGCTACGTGATCGTCAAGCAGGGTGAAATTTTCCTGTTTGGTGTGCATATCGGGGCATTGGCTACTGCATCAACCCACATCAGTCCGGAAGCACTGCGCACCAGAAAACTGTTGCTCAATAAATCTGAAATCAGCAAGCTGATCGGGAAAGTGGAACGTTCCGGGTACACGCTGGTGCCGCTGAACATGCACTTCAAGGGTGGCCGAATCAAACTGCAGATCGGTCTGGCCAAAGGGAAAAAGCAATACGACAAACGTGAAACCGAAAAGAACCGGGACTGGCAGCGCGAACAGCAGCAGATTATGAAAATCCACAAGCGGTGAGTTGACGGCTCCTGTGCTCCTGACGCCGCCTTGCAAAGCCTGACAGGGCCACACCCAACGTGACAAGCGCGATCGATTCAGGCTCTGGAACAGCCGACCCAGGAAGATTTTCCGCCACGAACGTGCCCCCTCCACCACCGCCGGCAGTTGCAGAGGCCTGCGAGAAAGTGCGGTCATAGCCGCTGTAGCCGCCGCCTCCCCCACCGGAAACACCGCCGCCGCCGCCGCCCCAAAAGCCACCGCTTCCGTAGGGAAAGTAATTGCCACCGGCGCCACCGGCACCAGGGTTGCCAACGTCAGCGGGGCTGTGACCACCAGCACCATCTCTGTTGACCTGCCCCGGTTGGTCGTGTCCACTGGCACCGTTGCCACTCCAACCAGCGCCGCCACCACCATTGTACTGGCCGTAATAACCGGCACCACCGCCACTGCCATCTGTACCACCCGCACCACTTTGGGGTCCGTCGCCGGAACCGCCGGTCGTGGTGTCGGCCAGTCCGCTGTTGCCGTTCTTCCCAACATGATTACCCGCCCCCCCGCCACCGCCGGCGGCAAACAGTAGAATGGGGTTAGCGAATGCCGTCATCGCAAAGCCGCACAACATCAAACCGGCTAAAACGCCAGGTATGGAGGACTTCCTGTGTTGATAGAGAGGATCTGAAAGATTCTTCTTCATTTTGTTTAAATCAATCATCACGCTTCTCCCAGAAAATAAAATGGCAAATGATTTTTAAAATATGCAAACAATATTCCGGCATTTCCGGTCCAGCACAATCCGTTCCATCGATAGTTTTTTTAAAAAAAACAATCAGTTACGGTTTTCCGGGGTTGCGTCTGACCCATTGCTGTAAATTATTTCGACAGGTTCAACAGAGCGAAACGACTGCCAACCCGGCAGCTTATCGAAAACAAAAAATTGGCTATCTGAACTACCCAACGCCTGAATAAAAAGCATACGTGGATTCAGACAATTCGGGATGGTGGATTTGATCGAGGCACAGGGTGAGTGGGAAATCGTCTGTATCGCATGGAATCTGCGAAGGATGGTCAACAGCAGGCATGGCACATGCGCCATAAACAGGAATGTGCGCCGGCAGGCGCCCACCGTTCCACAGGCAAGGAGCAGTGCTCCTTGAAACTCCTGCTCTACCCCCTGCGCCACTGGATGAAAATTGGTTTTCTAAACTTATGACACCGTAGTACTAAGAACGACCATTCAAAATAAGATTAATCAAATCCTTGACCGGTCGGATCGCATTCCCAAATGGCAAAGGTTCAGAACCCCGGAAGAACAATCCGCGTTTTTCATCGCCTTCCAGTGCAAAACCCAACCGGGTATCGATACAGAACTGCCCTGCCTTGGCATTGCCATCGCGCAGACCGCATTGCTGCAGACAGTCAAAGCCAACCGTACATTCCTGAATCTTGGCCTTGCCCTGCATTTTGCCTTCCTTGTCCAGGTAATTCATCAGCCAAGGTGTTTTCACGGCACGTGCCGGCAAACCGGCCACACTCATGAAAGTAACGATATCTTCAGGACGCGCTTCGGCCAGAACCTGTTTGAATTTGAGATCCGCGTCACCTTCTTCGGTTACGGCAAACGCAGTGCCGAGCTGAATCGCCGAGGCACCTTGCGCGAACAGCGTTGCGGCCTGCTGATGCTGGTTCACACCACCGGCGACGATTAACGGAATCCGTTCGGATTCAATCTGCAAATCCTTGAATAACTGCAAAGTATTTTCCAGAACGGTGGCAAAGGCAAAATGCGGTGCATTGACATCTTCAGGCCGTGCAGCACCGAGATGACCGGCTGCGTAGGTCGGGTTTTCAATCACGATGGCGTCCGGCAAACGATTCTTGCGCATCCATTTTTTCAATACCAGAGCAATGCCGCGCGCATCCGACAAAATCGGAATCAGGGCCACCTTGGGAAAATCGATGGTTATTTCCGGCAGATCGAGAGGCAATCCGGCACCGACCACCACCGCATCGATGCCACTGGCACAGGCCTGCCGAACATACGCCGCGTATTCGGAAACTGCCTTCATCACATTGACGGCCAGCATGCCGCTGCCCTTGGCCAGCTGCTGCGCCAGTTTAATTTCGCGATCCAGCGCCACCAGATTGGCCAGATTGATCTTTTCACGATCGCGCGATTTCCCGGTCTGTTCCATCAGATCGGCATGATGCCGGCGCAGATCAACGCTGGAAATGGTGCCAACCCCGCCATAACTGGCCACGGTGCCGGCCAGACGGTGCGCGGAAATGCCCACCCCCATGCCTCCCTGGACGATAGGCAACAGGCTTCTGCCTTTTAAATTCAGCAACGGGAATGATGAAGTAAGCAACATAATGGGATCTTTAAGTCAACGGTGCAGCGACTGTAGCAAACTTAGCCAGTGGGCACTTTGATCTTGCACAAGCGCAGGAAAATGATACCCGCTATAAAAACGGTGAATAACGGGGGGATGCAGGAGACATCCCCCTTCGGTAACAGAGGGTTATTCAAAAACCATTTGCCCGCCCTTGACCACAATCCGCACTTCCTGTTTGGGTGCATAGCGCCCTTCCAGTATCAGTTTTGACAACGGATTTTCTATCATCTGCTGTATGGCACGCTTCAACGGCCGCGCACCATACACCGGATCGAAACCGGCTTCGGCAATTTTGGCCAGGGCCTCGGCACTGACATGCAGTCCGATTTCCAGTTTGGCCAGCCTGCCCTGCAGAATATTCAACTGCAATTTGGCGATGGCCCCGATGTTTTTCGCATCGAGCGCATGGAAGACCACGATTTCATCAATACGGTTAATGAACTCGGGACGGAAATGCTCGCGCACTTCGGCCATGACGGCCATTTTTACGACAGACGGTTCCGATTCTTCCATGGCCTGAATCCGGTGCGAACCCAGATTCGACGTCATGACGATCACGGTATTTTTAAAGTCCACGGTGCGCCCCTGGCCGTCAGTCATGCGGCCGTCATCGAGCACCTGCAGCAAGACGTTGAACACATCGTGATGCGCTTTTTCCACCTCATCGAGCAGAATCACCGAATACGGTTTGCGGCGCACGGCTTCGGTCAGATAACCACCCTCTTCATAACCAACATAACCGGGTGGCGCACCGATCAGGCGCGACACCGAATGCTTCTCCATGAATTCACTCATGTCGATCCGGATCAGGGCATCTTCACTGTCAAACAGAAATCCTGCCAGCGCCTTGCACAATTCGGTTTTACCGACACCGGTCGGTCCAAGAAACAGAAAGGAACCATACGGACGTGTAGTATCACTCAGGCCGGCGCGGGAGCGACGAATGGCATCGGACACGGCCACCACGGCTTCATCCTGCCCGATCAGGCGCTGATGCAAGCGTTCTTCCATATGAATCAGTTTTTCTTTTTCACCGGTCATCATGCGTGACACCGGAATGCCGGTAGCGCGTGACGCCACTTCGGCAATTTCCTCGGCACCAACCTGCGTGCGCAGCAGCCGCATTTTGGCGGGCTTGCCATCTTTACCGGCTGCGTCACTCTTGTCAGCCTGTTTTTGTCTGGCTTCGAGTTCGGGCAGTTTGCCATACTGCAGCTCGGACATGGTCTGCCAGTCACCCTTGCGGCGCGCTTCCTCCATCTGCAGACGAATTTTTTCGATTTCTTCCTTGATATGGGTGCTGCCCTGCACCGATGCTTTTTCAGCCTTCCAGATTTCTTCCAGATCGGCGTATTCACGCTCGAGCTTGACGATTTCTTCATTGAGCAGCGCCAGACGTTTGATCGATCCTTCGTCTTTTTCCTTTTTGATTGCTTCGCGCTCAATCTTGAGCTGAATGGTGCGCCGATCCAGTTTATCCATCACTTCGGGACGGGAATCAATTTCAATCTTGATTTTGGACGCCGCTTCATCAATCAGATCGATGGCCTTGTCGGGCAAAAAGCGGTCCGTGATATAGCGATGTGACAGTTCGGCTGCGGCGATAATGGCCGGGTCGGTAATATCAACGCCATGATGCACCTCATATTTTTCCTGCAGACCACGCAAAATCGCGATGGTATCTTCCACACTCGGTTCTTCAACCAGCACCTTCTGAAAACGGCGTTCCAGTGCAGCGTCTTTTTCAACGTACTTGCGGTATTCATCCAGTGTGGTCGCGCCCACGCAATGCAGCTCACCGCGCGCCAGTGCCGGTTTGAGCATATTGCCGGCATCGATTGCACCCTCGGCCTTGCCGGCACCCACCATGGTATGGAGCTCATCGATGAAGACGATGGTCTGTCCTTCATCAAGGGCAATTTCTTTGAGCACCGATTTCAGACGTTCTTCGAATTCGCCGCGATATTTGGCCCCGGCCAGCAGCGACGCCATATCCAGTGACAGAACCCGTTTTGACTTCAGGCTGTCCGGTACTTCACCATTGACGATGCGCTGTGCCAGCCCTTCCACGATCGCAGTTTTACCCACGCCCGGTTCGCCGATCAGGACCGGATTATTTTTACTGCGTCGTTGCAGAATCTGAATGGTGCGACGGATTTCATCATCACGGCCGATCACCGGATCAAGCTTGCCTTTTCTGGCCAGTGCAGTGATGTCGACGGTGTATTTTTTCAACGCCTCGCGCTGATCTTCGGATTCGGGCGCATCGACACTGGCACCACCTCTGACGGCGGAAATTGCCGATTCAAGCGCGGCTTTTTTCAAACCATGTTGGCGCGCCAACTGACCGGCATCCGATTTGTCGTCACACAGGGCCAGCAATACCATTTCAGAGGCCAGAAACTGGTCACCGCGCTGATGCGATTCTTTTTCGGCCAGATTGAACAGACCAGACGACTCGCGACTGAGCTGCACCTCACCGGCATTGCCGGATACCTTGGCAATTTTTCCGATTGCGGTATTGAGCGACGACGTCAGGGCAGCGACATTGACCCCCGCCCTTTGCAATAAAGAATTGGCTGCCATGTCGTCATCTTCCAGCAATGCCAGTAGAATATGCAGCGGCTCAATATAAGCATTGTCATTACGTACGGCCAGAGTCTGGGCACTGGCCAGGGCGGCCTGTAATTTTGTAGTCAGTTTGTCAAAGCGCATGAATTTCTCCTAAACGGTGATGTTGTCCCACATTAGGCAATTTCTTCAATTTACAAGCATCATTGATGATCTTATTCGCCTCATTGTGCCCTTGTTTGATCGGCATCAAGCAAGCGGGGTCGGACCAGAATTGAAACCGGATAACCTGATTTAAACCACCAACATGACCAATTCAACAACACTTCCGCTGCCCCAACTGTTGCAGTCCGCTGTACAGCTGCACCGACTGGGAAAACTGAGTGACGCAAATATTCTCTATGCGCAGATTCTTCAGATTGATCCGGATCACTTTGATGCCCTGCATTTTTCTGGCCTGATTGCAAAGCAGTCCGGAGAGCCGGAAAAAGCCATCCGGCTGATTTCTGCAGCGGTCGATACGTTCCGGTACGAATTCAACGCCGGCCACGCCACTGCGTTCTGCAATCTGGGTGCGGCCTTTCAGGAATGTCTGCAGTCCGAGCAGGCTGTGATCAACTATCAGAAGGCCATCCAGCTAAAACCGGACTATGCGATCGCCCACAACAATCTGGGCAACGCATTTAAAAATCTGGGACGGCATGAGGAAGCGATGGCTTCTTACCGTAACGCCATACGCTGTGCGCCAGATTATCCGGAAGCGTTTTATCACTGCGGTCTGGTGCTGCACCTGTGCGGTAAATTCGACGCAGCCCTGCAGCATTTTGAGCGCGCACTGCAGATCCGGCCCGCCTATGCCCAGGCCTGTAACGCAACCGGCATTACCCTGCACAGTCTGGGCCGCTATGCCGAAGCGCTGGATTGCTACAGTCGGGCAATTGAAATCAAACCGGATTTTGTACAGGCCTTTTTCAATCGTGGCATCAGTTACAACCGGCTGCAGGAATTTGAGCACGCGGTAACCGATTTTGAACTGGCAACCGGTTTCCAGCCCGATTATCCCAGGGCCTGGTTTTATCTGGGAAATTCACTCAGACAGTTAAATCAATCCGGGCTGGCCATTGCTGCCTACCGGCGCGCGCGCTCACTGGGCGCCGATCCCGAACAGATCGATTTTCTGCTGGCCACGCTTGGTGCAGCAACAGTGCCGGACGCACCGCCTGCTTCCTACGTCAGCGAATTGTTTGATCAGTACGCCGATCATTTTGATGCCCATCTGACGCAGGTTTTGCAGTATGCCGTTCCGGAGCTCATCGCCACCATGCTCACCCCACATTTGCCTGTCGAACCCATCGACTGCCTTGATCTGGGATGCGGCACCGGGCTGTGCGGACCTCTTCTGCGCCGGCATGCCGGCACTTTGACCGGCGTGGATCTGTCACAGAACATGCTGGATCAGGCCGCACGGCACAAGCTGTACGACAGGCTGATCTGCGCCGAAATCACGGATTTTCTGTTTCAGTCCGAGCAGCAGTTTGATCTGATTACGGCAGCCGACGTACTGGTTTATCTGGGCGATCTGAATCCGCTCATGCAGGGTGTCGGCAAGGCGTTGCGTGATCAGGGTCTGTTCTGTTTTTCGGTGGAACATTTAAATAATGATAGATCCAGTGCCGATTACATTTTACAAACAAGTGCCCGTTACGCGCACTCCGAACGCTACCTCAGGCAACTGGCACATCAACATCATTTGGCATTGGTCGGGGTACAGCAGCACACCGGCAGACGGGAGAATCAAAACAAATCAGCAGCACTGCTGGTGCTGTTACAGAAAGTTGCAGGCAATCAGGAAGTTTAAGCCTAAACTGAACTTCAGTTTATACCCCCTTCAACTTCCCATCATTCAACATGAAACAACTACCTGCGTACTTCGTATCACACGGCGGCGGTCCCTGGCCCTACATGAAAAAAGAGTATGGCAGAACCTATGACAAACTCAGCGCGGCCCTCAAGGAGATGCCTTCCCAGATCGGTGTCAGACCGACTGCGATTCTGGTGATATCGGCACACTGGCAGGAAGAGCACTTTACCGTCATGACCAATCCCGCTCCGGGCATGATCTATGATTTCAAAGGTTTTCCGGAGTATACCTATCAGATCAGCTATCCGGCTCCGGGCTCACCAAAACTGGCCGCGCAGGTGCAGGCTTTAGTGAACCAGGCAGGCATCACGATCAACACTGATGACCAGCGCGGTTTTGATCACGGCACTTATTCCGCGCTGTTTCCGATCTATCCCGAAGCCGACATTCCGGTCGTGCAGTTGTCGCTGAAAAAAACGCTGGATCCTGCTGAACATGTTGCGCTTGGACGCGCTTTGGCACCGTTGCGTCAACAGGGCATCCTGATTATCGGCAGCGGCCTGAGTTTTCACAATTTGCGCAAATTCGGACCGGCAGGTCACACAGCGTCCATTGAATTTGACGCCTGGCTGCAAACTACGCTGACGATGTCAGGCCCGCAAAGAATTGCGCAGCTCAATGCCTGGAGCACGGCACCATCAGCACGCGACGCACATCCGCGTGAGGAACATCTGCTGCCGTTAATGGTTGCGCTCGGCGCCGCTGAGCAGGAAGCATCAACCTGTGTGTATCACGAGACTTCCTTCTTTGGCTGGCTCACTGTATCGAGCTTCAGGTTTGGCTGATCTTGTAATTGATTGTAACCCCTGTCTTCCAGAGTGCTGCCGGTTCCGTTTCAGGTTCATACCAACTCAACAAGAAGGGAAGCATCATGAAACCAGCCAAAAATATCCGTTCGGTGTTAATTGCACTTGTTGCCATCATCACCCTGTCCAGTTTAAGCGCTTGCGTTGTCGTTCCGGCACGTGGCTATTATGGCAGTCCGGTTGTCGTGCACGCCTGGGTACGCGGATAAAAACTGAAATCGTGAACTGAAACAGAGACCCGCACAACCTGCAATGCAATTTGCAGGTTGTGTTTTTTAATATGTTCGCGTTATCGCAGGTAATGTTGCATAATCAGTCGCAATCAACGTTACATTGAAACACGTGAAACATGACTCCCCACCAAAATGACAAACCTGTTATCTGGACTGTCTCCATTTCCAGACTGTTCGATTTATTCCGTGACATCATGCCGGAGTATGCCGATGTGGCGCACATCGAACCCATCCATCTGGGTTTTGAAGATGCAGTCAAGGTATTGCGGGAACGCATGCTCAGCGAACGCTGTGACGCCATCATCGCAGCCGGATCGAATGCGGCCTATTTAAAAAGCCGCCTGCCGGTACCAGTAATCATTGCCAAAGCCAGCGGCTTTGACGTGATGCAGGCCCTGTCCCGGGCCAGGCAGGTCAGCAGCGAAATCGGCATCATTACCTACCAGCAGACCATGCCGGAACTGGATGAATTCAAAACCACCTTTGGTTTTGAACTGACCCAGCGTACCTACACCACCGAAGAAGATGCGCGCGCCCAAATCATTGAACTCAAGTCGCGTGGCATCAAAGCCATCGTCGGTGCCGGACTGGTATCCGACCTGGCCGTTGAAGCGGGATTAACCGGGATCTTTCTGTATTCTGCCAACTCGATCCGCGAGGCGTTTCACGATGCGCTGGAAATCGCCCGGTTTTCACGCATCGAGACCGGCCCGGCACTGGCCAGTCGCGATACCCTGCGGGCCCGCCACGGCGTTGACAATCTGCGCGGCGCATCGGTGCAGATGCAGCAGGTCAGGCAAAACATCACCCTGTTCGCGCGCTCTGGTGCCAGCGTGCTTATCCAGGGTGAAACCGGCAGCGGCAAGGAACTGGCCGCCCAGGCTATCCACCAGGCCAGCAGCCGGGCCCGCGCGCCATTTGTGGCAGTCAATTGCGGTGCCATTGCCGAATCACTGCTGGAAGCAGAATTATTCGGTTATCAGGACAGTGCCTTTACCGGTGCGCGCCGTGGCGGTCATGCCGGTCTGATTGAGACGGCACACCACGGCACCCTGTTCCTGGACGAAATCGGCGAAATGCCGGTTGCCCTGCAGACCAGACTGTTACGGGTACTGGAAGAACGGCAGGTGGTCAGAGTCGGCGCCACCCGACCGGTTCCGGTCGATGTGCGCATCATCAGCGCGACCCACTGCGATCTGCAACAGAAAATGGTGCAGTCGCAATTCCGGCGTGATCTGTATTACCGGCTGGCGGTACTGCAACTGCAACTGCCGGCCTTGCGTTCGCGTCTGGAAGATGTCGTCGATTTAACGGAATGGTGCCTGAAAAATGCCCTGGCCAGTCTCGGATTGCAACCCCATGTCAATCTGCATGCTGAAGTGCTGGCCTGTCAGGATGTATTGCGTTCTTATGCCTGGCCCGGCAATGTGCGTGAGTTGCGCAATATCTGTGAACGGCTTGCGCTGTTTCTGCTGGCCGAACCACTGCAGGCGCTCACACCGAGCCTGTTACTCAAAGCCATGCCGGAGCTCGGCCACACTGAACCACGCACACAGGCAGCAGCACCAGGCATTGCGGGCGCTGATTTATCAATTCATCAAATTAAACAGGCCATCACCACGTTCCGGGGAAATCGTGCAGCAGCTGCGGCCCATCTGGGCATCAGCCGCACTACACTGTGGCGCAAACTGAAGGAATAAAATTGTTCTGCACCTGCATTGTGAATCTGTCTTACAATTTGCCAAAATTATTTTCCGCTTTGCCTCCTCCATAGAAAAATCTCCATGACATCTCCCAGCAGCATTACTACTTTAAAAGGGCTGTTGCCTTTTTTACGTCCTTATATCAAGCAATTTTATCTGGCCGGTCTGGCCTTGATCGTTGCCGCATCAGCGACCCTGGCGATTCCCTATGCCTTCCGGCAAATGATCGATCTGGGTTTTTCCGGTTCCGGCAGCATCCAGCATGTCGATGCCGCATTCCTTGCATTGTTCGGCGTGGCCTGCGTACTGGCCATTGCCACCGCGGCACGTTTTTACATGGTTTCGCTGCTCGGTGAGCGCGTGACTGCCGATATTCGCAGCGCCGTGTATGAACACGTCATCGAACAAAGCCCGGAATTTTTTGAAACGACCCGCTCGGGCGAAGTGCTGTCACGCCTGACCACCGATACCACCCTGATTCAAGCCATGGTCGGCACCAGTATTTCCATGGCATTGCGCAACACGCTGTTATTTTTGGGTGGTCTGGCGATGCTGTTCATTACCTCGCCCAAACTGTCCTCCATCATCATTCTGGCGTTGGCCTTTGTGGTACTGCCTATCGTGTTTTTCGGCAGGCGGGTGCGCACCCTGTCGCGCGATTCCCAGGACCGCATCGCCGACGCCTCGGCACTGGCCGGCGAAATTCTCAACGCCATGCCCATCGTCCAGGCCTACACCCAGGAACAGCATGAAGCTGCGCGCTTCCGACTGTCGGTAGAAAATGCGTTTGCCACTGCCATGCGCAGAATCAGGGCGCGTTCCCTGCTCACCGTTATCGCCATTCTGCTGGTGTTTGGTGCGATCGTGTTTGTCCTGTGGCTCGGCGCGCATGCCGTCATGAACAAGACCATGACTGGCGGCGAATTAAGCCAGTTTATTCTGTATGCCACTATTGTGGCCGGTGCGGTCGGAGCCCTGTCTGAAGTCATGGGTGATGCACAGCGTGCTGCCGGTGCTACGGAACGCTTGCTGGAATTGTTGAGCGCCCAGAGCAACATCAAAGATCCGCCACATCCACAGGCCTTGCCGCAACGCTCTTCGAACGGTGCCACGCTGACCCTGAAAAATGTGATGTTCAATTATCCGTCACGTCCTGATTCAGCAGCACTGTCGCACCTTGATATCGCTGTCACGTCCGGCGAAACCGTTGCCATCGTCGGTTCTTCCGGTGCGGGAAAAACCACCTTGTTCCAGCTGCTGCTGCGCTTTTATGATCCGCAGCAGGGCACCATCGATCTCGACGGCATCAATATCCGCGACCTGAGTCTGCATACGCTGCGCAATACCATCGGCATCGTGCCGCAGGATACCGTCATTTTTTCGGCAGATGCGATGGAAAATATCCGCTACGGACGGGTCGGCGCCAGTGATGAGGAGGTGATCGCTGCAGCCAAAATGGCACACGCACACGAGTTTATTGAAAAGCTGCCCGAGGGTTACCATTCGTTCCTCGGTGACCGGGGTGTGCGACTTTCGGGCGGTCAGCGCCAGCGGATTTCGATCGCACGCGCCCTGCTGAAAAATCCGGCCTTGCTGCTGCTCGATGAAGCCACCAGTGCGCTGGATGCCGAATCAGAGCGTCTGGTGCAACGCGCGCTGGAAACCGCCATGCAGGGCCGCACGACGCTGGTCATTGCCCATCGCTTGGCAACGGTCCAGAGTGCCGACCGGATTCTGGTCATGGAACATGGTCATATTGTCGAAACCGGTACCCATGCCAGTCTGGTCGCTGATGGCGGCGTGTATGCCAAACTGGCCGCGCTGCAGTTTCATCACGGTGCCGATGCGAACTCGTAGGCTGGGATGCAATCCAGCCTACACTCCAAGCGCGCTGCGATCGATGCGTTTACTTAAAATGACTGAGGTGGACGTTTGCCGAACGCCTTCCAGATCACCAATCTGATCCAGCAATTTGTCCAGATCTTCTGTACTGGTGCAACGCAGGGTCATCATGTAATCGATGACACCGCTGACGGCGCACAGCGTTTCGACCTCCGGCCATTGCTGCAGCAGTTTCACCAAAGCTGACGCGCTGCGCGGCTCAATCGACATGCCCACATAAGCACGCACGCCGGACTGAAACAGGCGCTGATCGAGCCTGACGCCATAGCCGGCAATAATGCCGCGCTGCTCCAGGGCGGCGATACGGGCAATCACGGTCGTTCTTGCCATCCCGATTTTCTTTGCGATTTCAGTCACCGTGGTGCGCGCATCATCCATGAGCAAGGCAAGGATTTGATTGTCGACTTTATCCAGATTCGGTTTCATGCTGATCTCCGTTAAGCTAATTTGAGTTTAATTTTCGTCATATTGTAGTGTATTACATCATAATGACGCTATATTGTTATCTATTCTCTGACATCAAAGACCATTACACTGCCCTGCACTGTTTAACGTTGACTTCGTTAAATTAATAAAAAACCATTCATTTCAGGAGAGCAGACATGACAACCAAACTTATTCTTTTAGGTGCCGGCAAAATCGGTGACGCAATTCTCAATTTGCTGTCCCATACCGGTGAATATCAGATCACCGTGGCTGACCGCGATGCGGACCGCCTCGATTACGTGGCAAAAGCCGCGTTCCCGAACACCACCTGCGTAAAAATCGACCTGTCCGATAAAAAGGCCGTCACTGAAATAATCAAAGGCCATCAGGTCACCATGTCAGCCTGCCCTTATTTTCTGACACCGGTCATTGCCGAAGCGGCCAAACTGGCCAAATCGCATTACTTTGATCTGACTGAAGACGTGGAAAGCACACGGGTGGTCAAACAGCTGGCCGAGAATGCCGAAACGGCCTTTGTGCCCCAGTGCGGTCTGGCACCGGGCTTCATTTCCATTGTTGCCAATGATGTGGCCAAGGGCTTTGATTCCCTGCGTGATGTCAGCATGCGGGTCGGCGCCCTGCCGATCTATCCAAACAATGCCCTGAAATACAATCTGACCTGGAGCACCGATGGTCTGATCAATGAATACTGCAATCCGTGCGAAGCGATCGTCGATGGTCAGCTGCGCGAGACTTCACCGCTGGAAGAAATCGAACATTTTTCGCTCGATGGCATCAATTACGAAGCGTTCAATACGTCCGGCGGCCTGGGCACCCTGTGCGAAAGCCTGGAAGGCAAAGTGCAGAATCTGAATTACAAAACCGTGCGCTATCCGGGCCACCGTGACATCATCAAAATGCTGGTGCGCGATCTGCAGCTGGGCCTGATCGAACGCCGTCCGATTCTCAAGGAAGTCATGGAAACTGCCATCCCGATTACCAAGCAGGATGTGGTGCTGGTCTTTGTCAGCGTCAGCGGCATGCGTGACGGACGTCTGGAGCAGGAATCGTACGCAAAAAAAATCTATAGCCAAAAAGTGAACGGTCAATTACTCTCTGCCATTCAGCTCACCACGGCCTCGGGAATCTGCGCTATGGTAGACATGCTGATGCACGGAAAACTGCCGCAAAAAGGACTGGTCCGTCAGGAGCAGGCGACCTTGGCCGATTTCCTGGCCAATCGGTTCGGCCAATACTACGCAGCCTAATTATTAAAAATATTAAATATCTTCAGGGGAGAATACGATGAAAAACATCAACAGTGTGTTGAATGAACTTGGCGTGGATTTAAAGCCATGGACTGGCAGCAAGATACACAGCTTCTCGCCGATTAACGGAACAAAACTGGCCAGTCTGGCCGCAGATGACAGTGCACAGGTTGCCGGCAAGGTCGCGTCGGCGCACGCTGCGTATCTGCAGTGGCGTGAAGTGCCTGCGCCACGGCGCGGCGAACTGGTGCGGCTGTTCGGTGACGAATTGCGCGAACACAAGGCCTCGCTGGGACAACTGGTGACGCTGGAAGCCGGCAAAATTCTGCAGGAAGGACTGGGCGAAGTGCAGGAAATGATCGACATCTGCGACTTTGCGGTGGGACTGTCGCGCCAGTTATATGGTTTGACCATTGCCTCTGAACGTCCGGGTCATCGGATGATGGAGCAATGGCATCCGGTTGGCGTGATCGGTGTCATCTCTGCCTTCAATTTTCCGGTGGCAGTGTGGGCCTGGAATGCGGCCCTGGCGTTTGTGTGCGGCAACAGCGTGACCTGGAAACCGTCAGAAAAAACACCGCTGACAGCGATTGCGGTGCATACCCTGTTCATGAAGGCTGTGGCGCGTTTTGGCTCGGACGCCCCTGCCGGTCTGGCAGAATTAATTATCGGCAACAGCGATGCCGGGATTGCCATGGTCGATGACCACCGGGTCAAGGTGGTCAGCGCAACCGGCAGCACCCGCATGGGCCGTGATGTTGCACAGCGCTGTGCAACGCGACTGGCTCGCACAATACTGGAGTTGGGTGGCAATAACGCCATGATCGTGGCGCCCAGCGCCGACATCGAGATGGCCCTGCGCGGCATCACCTTCTCGGCAGTCGGTACCGCTGGACAGCGCTGCACGACACTGCGACGGCTGTTCGTGCACGACAGTGTGTACGACACCATCGTGCCAAGACTGAAAAAAATCTATGCCGGCCTGCCGGTAGGCAATCCGCTGCTCAAAGCCACGCTGGTCGGCCCGCTGATCGATGCCCAGGCTTACAGCGCCATGCAACAGGCACTGACTGCAGCCAAAGCTGAAAACGGCGTGGTATCTGGCGGTGAACGTGCACAGGTGGAAGGCGACGGCTTTTACGTGCACCCGGCCCTGGTGGAAATGCCGACTCAGACTGCGTCCATGCACCACGAAACGTTTGCACCGATTTTATACATCGTGCGCTACAGCGATCTGAATCAGGCCATCAACTGGAATAACGAAGTGCCGCAGGGTTTATCGTCATCCATCTTTACCACTGATGTGCGTGAAGCAGAAAAATTCATGTGCGACAGCGGCAGCGACTGTGGCATTGCCAATGTCAACATCGGACCTTCCGGTGCTGAAATCGGTGGTGCCTTCGGTGGTGAAAAGGATACCGGCGGCGGACGCGAGTCCGGATCGGATGCCTGGAAGGCCTACATGCGCCGTTCGACCAATACCATCAACTACAGTCACTCCTTACCGCTGGCACAGGGTATCAGTTTTGATTTTTAAATGAAAAAACGCATTGCGGGATTGATCGTTCCGCAATGCGCACTGTGTAATGCAACTCATGACAACCAGCAAAAATCTCCTCGAAGGTATCACCCTTGAATCCATGCTCACCGATCTGGTCAGCCAACTGGGATGGGAAGCGATGGCGCTTCAGGTACCAATCCGCTGCTTTTCCACCGATCCCAGCATACAGTCCAGCCTGAAATTTTTACGTCGTACACCGTGGGCCCGGGCCAGGGTTGAGGCGCTGTACGTGGACAGCAAAGCAAAGTAATTCACTTCAGGAAACTGCCATTCCTGATCTGTTCGAGATCGGTGCCATACATGTCGCGCAGCGGTTTGCTGGTGCAAAACTGGATTGCACGCTGCATATGCACAATGGCATTATCGATGTCATTGAGTCTGAAATAGGCCAGCGCAAGGCCGTATTCCGTTTCATGATGTTCAGGATTGCGCGCAATTTCCTTTTCATACAGACGTCGGGCAGTATCGTATCGTCCGGCATTGAACTCGGACTGCGCTTCAAAAAAATAACTCCAGGGACGCGCCTGATCCAGTTGCGCCAGGCGCTTTTCCAGCTCGACAGTTTCAGCAACTCTGCCCAGATCTTTCAAAACCAGAATCTCATCATTGATGACGCTGGAATTGTCGGGATAATATGGTGTAATGCGCTGCAGTACCGACAGGGACAGATCCGGTCGGTGCAGATTGCGGTAAATAAGGCTCAGTGTCAAATAGGCGTTGAGGAAGTGCTCATCCTGACGCAGTGATTCCCGGATATACCAGTAGGCGTCATTCAGGTTCCCCTGCAGCAGAGTCTCCACCGAACGGTTGTTCAGATACATGGCCAGTATGGTGTTCTCTTCGATCTCTACCGTTTCGAGCATGGCGGCCTTGTCCGGAGTCAGGAAATCGACCACTATGGCATCCGACACCCAGGTTTTGAATTCCAGTTCATTGGCAATACTTTCCAGCACGATATTGACGTGACCAATAGCCATAAAAAATTTGCCGGAACTGCTCCAGTCAGTTGTATTGACCACCATCTGATAGTGGTACGGTACCTTGAGTTCCTTCGCCATGGCCGCTGTCAGCAGCACCAGCGACAGACAGTTTCCCGATTTGGCCGCAAACGCTTCCGATGCACTGCGGGTCGCCTCGGAATAATATTCAAGACGCAAATCGCCCTTGACATACAGGGCTTCAACCAATGACCTGCGCACATCGCTGATGTTGACATGCGAGGTGTGATGCGGAATTTTTGTCCGGGCAAATTCCCGCATCGGCTCGGAAATCTCAATCGCGTCCTGGGCGCGCACGGCGGTTTGGGGGGCAACAAAAAGAGAATCAAAAAACATGCCGTCCGTGTTGAGCGGGCTCAGCCTGGCAGTTGAGCAGGCAGTCAGTACGGAGCAAAGCAGCAAGAGCAGGCCTGGTTTCATTTCCCTTATCGCCTCCTGATCGTTGAAAGAGTGCGCTTATCGCCTGTCGGTCTGATTGTGTGGCGAAATCAATGGCAAATCGATGATGAAAACTGTTCCCTGCCCTGCCGTACTGCTGACCTCAATCTGTCCGCCCAGCATGGTTCTGACGATATTATGCACAATGTTCAGACCCAGCCCCGTTCCGCCCCGCCCCAGTCTGGTGGTAAAGAAGGGGTCAAAGATGCGATTGAGATAGTGAGCGGGTATGCCCTTGCCGTCATCTGCAAATTCGATTTTCACATTGTCACCGATTATCTCGGCCGACAACGTCATCGTCCCGGGCAGCTCCGGTTCGAATCCGTGCATGATGGCATTGTTGATCAGGTTGGTAATAATCTGTTCTATCGGTCCGGGGTAACTGTCCATGGTGATGCCCGGCGCGATGCAGATAAGCAGCTTATAGGGGGTTTTGCGCAGCATGGGCATCATCAGGGCAACCACTTCATTGATGACCTTGTCGAGTTCAAAAATGCGCCGCTGTTCGCTGGTCTGATCGACTGCCACCTGCTTGAAGTTGCTGACCAGTTCGCTGGAGCGGTGCAGACCCCGAATCAGAATATCCATACCGGTTTTGCTGTCAGACATATAACGGGCCAGACTGGAACGCTTCAGAGCGCCCTGCTCAATTTCCAGCAACAGCTCTTCGCTGCGATCGCGCAGGGTTGAGGCTACGGTCAGGCAATTTCCGATAGGGGTATTGATCTCATGTGCCACCACCGCAACAATATCGCCCAGCGCCGTCAATTTTTCAGTGCGGACCAGTTCCGCCTGCGCCAGCTGCAGATTGTTCATGGCATTGGCCAGAGAATCATTGGTCTGTTCCAGCTCGGCGGTCCGGTCTTCGACCCGCTTTTCCAGCTGAAAATTCAATTCCTGCAGTGCGCGCTCAGCCTGTGCCTGCTGGGTAATATCACGCGCAATGCCAAGGAAGCCGACAATTTTTCCGGCACTGTCCAGAACCCGGGTCACGGTCAGCGACACCAGAAGTCGCTCGGAATTTTTGCAGATAAAAGTCCAGTTCCTGGTTTCGGAACCCTGTTTGGCCGGTGTCAATGAAAGCACTTCGGCGGTGTTCACCTCTCGTGTGTACAGCAATTTTAGTTCCCGGCTGCGCCGGATCAATTCATCCTGATCAAAAATTTCAAATGGCATCGGCATGCCGATCTGCTCTCTGGCCCGGTAGCCCAGCATTTTTTCAGCACCGCGGTTAAACATCTGGACGATGGCATTGACGTCAGTGGAAATGATGGCGATTTCGGAGGCGGCATCCAGCAGGTAATTCAGTTGCCGGTTTGCATGGGCGACAGCCGCCTCAACCAGTTTGCGATCGGTAATGTCGCGACAGATGATGAGGACATGTTCGGCATTGTCAATTTCCAGCAACGACGCTGAAATCAGCACATTGATCAATTCGCCGTTTTTGTGCCTGATGATGGTTTCATAATTGGTCAGCGCACCGTTTTTCATCAATTGCCGCAGCCAGTCATTGCGCTGTTCTTTGGTAAAGCCCAGTCTGACGTCATCCAGAGTTTTACCCACCAGCTCGCCATAAATATAGCCGGTCATGGATTCCACTCCGGCATTGGCATAAATGATGAGCGCATCCGAGGCGCGGCTCAGCAACATGAAGTCCGGTACCGCATCAATCACCTTGATCATCCGCTCTGCGGTCAATCGTTCGCTTTCCTCACTTTTGCGCAGGGCCTGAATTTCATTTTTCAGGGTATGGGTGACCAGATTGATGGCAAAACCAACCCGGCCAATTTCATCGTTGCCAATGTAGTCGATGGATACATCATAATTACCGCGCAGGATCTGGTTGGCTGCTGCTTCCAGTTTTTTCAAATGCCGGCTCAGCCATTTCATGAGGGCCACGATTAAAACGATACTGACTAATAGTGAAGCCAGCGACAGCAGCAGGGCTTTCCTCGTCAGGTCGGTTTGTGTAAATGGTTTGTAGAGCGATGTGCCGCCATACAGCAGATGCGAATACTGCGGCGTATTGATGAAAATGGTTTTATAGAAGTGCGGTGTTTGCCATGCATGGCGGGCGACGGCATCAATACTGGCTGGCAGTGTGGCGTCCGGCGGTAACGGCGCACCCGGCCATCCGGATTTTTTGACAACCAGATTGTTGTGATCAAACAGAAAAAAATAAACCTGACTGTCTTCTGTTTTGCACCGTTGAATCAGCGTGCCGATGTTACCCAGCTTTAGCACCTCTGGATTATGCTCAAACTGACTGGACAGACAGGACTGCAGCTGCAGCAGACGTTCTTCGGCAATCTGATCCAGATAGGATCCGATAATCTGGAAATTGATGAACGCAATGAGCGCCAGAGCCAGAATCTCCAGCAGCACGCAGATGACAATAACCTTCCACTTCAGTGTTATTTTCATCGATCATTGCGATTTGAAATGCGGCATTTATTTCACCGCCAGCTCGGTCGATAACGTGTCCATGTTCAATTCATTTTCCCATTTGGACACGACAACGGTTGCGACACCGTTACCGATAAAATTGGTCAGGGCGCGACACTCGCTCATGAACCGGTCAATACCCAGAATCAGCGCCATGCCGGCTACCGGTATGGTCGGCACCACCACCAGTGTCGCAGCCAGCGTAATGAAACCGGCACCGGTGATTCCCGAAGCCCCTTTGGAGGTCAGCATTGCCACCCCCAGTATGGTCAGCTGCTGTGTCAGAGTCAGATCGGTATTGGTCGCCTGGGCGATGAACAGGGCTGCCATGGTCATGTAAATATTGGTGCCGTCCAGATTGAAGGAATAGCCGGTAGGGACCACCAATCCAACCACGGATTTGGCACAACCCAGTTTTTCCAGCTTTTCCATCAGCGAAGGCAAGGCACTTTCCGATGAACTGGTGCCCAGTACAATGAGCAACTCTTCTTTGATATACACCAGGAAGCGCCAGATTGAAAAGCCGGTAAATCGGGCGATCAGTCCGAGTACGACAAAGATAAACAGGCCGCAGGTCAGGTAAAACGATCCCATCAGTTTTGCCAGTGGCAGTAACGACGCAATCCCATATTTCCCGATCGTGAAGGCCATCGCACCGAACGCGCCGATCGGAGCCAGTTTCATGAGCTTGTTGACGACAGAAAAAACCACTTTTGCCAGATCATCGATTAAATGCAATACCGGCTTGCCTTTTTCTCCCAGTGTTGAAATGGAAAAACCGACCATAATCGCAATGAGCAAAACCTGCAAAATATCGCCGCGTGCAAAAGCCCCGAAAAACGTATCCGGGATAATGTTCATGATGAATTCGACTGTGGTGGGAAGGTGCGCCTTGGTGGTGTACTGTGCGAGCGCACTGGTATCGATGGTGGCCAGGTTGGCATTGAAACCTGCACCTGGCTGCAGCAGGTTGGTCACGCACAAACCGATAATCAGGGCGAAGGTGGAAACCACCTCAAAATAAAGCAGCGCCTTGCCACCAACCCGCCCCACTTTCTTGATGTCTTCCATGCCCGCTATGCCGGACACGACCGTACAGAAGATAACCGGCGCGATGATCATTTTGATCAGTTTGATGAATCCATCCCCCAGCGGTTTCAGATCCACTCCCGTTGATGGTTGAAATACGCCGATCAATATTCCGCAGAAAATGGCGAACAGGACCTGGATATACAGCACTTTGTAGAATGGTTTTTTCATGTTGTCTCGTTATAGGAGCGTAGTTCTACGCGTTTAATTATTCATGAGAATAAATCATTGTAATTTAAAACGGTTTGCGTTCAAGCAAAATAAAATGAAAGAATCCGTTGTGTTGTAAATTACATATCGGGCACCGTAGGCGGGGATGCGTCGTAGGCTGGGATGCGTCGTAGGCGGGGATGCAATCGTTGGCTGGGATGCGTCGTAGGCTGGGATGCAATCCCAGCATCAACGGTTGAAATGCTGGGATTGCATCACAGC